>Ga0209526_10002543_pt1 | contig 12313 bp, 11 predicted proteins | sample JacPinW_OM2H0_M1_FD_188566 | JGI IMG/M metagenome (GOLD analysis project Ga0209526, IMG submission 188566) | Forest soil microbial communities from Algoma, Ontario, Canada - Jack Pine, Ontario site 1_JW_OM2H0_M1 (SPAdes) (version 2) | ecosystem: Environmental > Terrestrial > Soil > Boreal...
TCTCGATTTTGTGCCGCCGGGCGCGGACACCTATTTGATGAGCAGCGTGATTCACGACTGGGATGATGAACACGCCATAACGATCCTTAGGAATTGCCGGCGCTCCATGAAGCGGCATAGCAGAATTGTTATGCTTGAGTTCGTCGTGCCGACCGGAGAGAAAGCGTCCTTCAGCAAAGTGCTCGACCTGAACATGCTGGTGATGAATGGTGGATGCGAGCGAACGGCCAAGGAATTTCGGGAGTTATTTGATGCCGCTGGCCTCAGGCTGACGAGGATCATCTCGACGTTGTCCCCGCTCAGCGTGCTCGAAGCTGTTCGCGACTAAACTGCGGAACTGCGCCGACGAGATCGTGTGTTACTACGTGTATCGAGAGAGGTTCCGGGCCCAAGGCTGGAGGCGATGCGGCTAGCAGTTGCACTGCTCGACGCTGATCTGCAAGATCGAGTCTGGCAAGTCAGCCAGAGGCTCACGGAACGGATTGCCGACCCACGCTGGCGAAAATGAACAAACCGACGCCGGTGTGCCTCGAACCGGAGCGGCGATCGGATGCGAGCTCAGTCTCACCTGTAAGGTCATAAACTCAGGATTCTTGATCCCGTCGGGATGTTTCCTGCCATCGCAGGCGTAGCCGCCCTAGCTCCGGTGGGAAGTTCACGATTCCGAGGGCTGAACCTCGCGCAGTCGCCGCTGGAGGTATCCTCGCTCGCGGTCATTAGTGATCAGTGCCAGCGCACGCAAATAGCTCTTTGCCGCTTCTTCGCGGGATCCATTGCGGCGCAGCAGATCGGCACGCGCAGCGTGCAACAGACGGTAATCCGGCCGGAGTCCGAGCGGCTACTTTTTTTCGGCCCAATGTCGATTCGGGGTCAACCCGTTCGATTAACCGATGGAGGCACAACAATCAGGTACATGTTGCTCATTTATGCTGACGAGCAGGCTTGGACCGAAGCCGAACGGGAGCGGTGCTACGGGGAATCGATCGACCTCGCGCACCATCGGCGGCTACTTCCTCGTCGACGCTAACGATGAACCACCGCAACCGCGGTCGTCGCTGTCGCCACCGGTTGGAGCGGCAGGAACTGGAGGGTCTGTCGATTTCGAAGCTCTCCATTCGACGTACTCTTGAGGTGAAGTTGAAAAGCAAGAAAGGGAGAAATGACCATGACAACTCATTCCACGACGAAATGCTCGCCGGCGAGCGGAGGAGAATCGCTTTGGCGGAGACGTGCCACGAATTACGCGCTATGGACGATCCAGACACTGCTTGCACTACTTTTCCTGTTCGCGGGTGGCGTGAAGCTCGTGCTGCCGATCGAGGCCATGACCCAGCAGATCACGCTGCCCGGGTCGTTCCTGCGGTTCATCGGTGTAGCGGAGGCGCTCGGTGCGATCGGCCTGATCCTCCCTGGGCTTCTCGGTATTCGGCGTGAACTGACTTGCCTCGCCGCATCCGGTCTAGTCGTCATTATGGTCGGCGCGACGGTGGTCACTTTGGCGGGCGGCAGCGTCGCCGGAGCTCTGATGCCGTTCGCCGTCGGCGTCCTCGTGCTGTTCGTGGCTTATGGCCGCTGGTCTACGCTCGCAGTGGCCTCAGGAATCGAAGGGCCTGCAGATTTTGTAGTCCCTCGCTCCACGAATTAGAGTTCGGATTCAGTTCGGGAACGAAAAGAGGAGACGTGAGTTACGCCTTTCGGTCGGAAGCACGAAGCTTTCTCAGGGCCATGGCAGCCGAGTGCGATTTCCCCCACTGGCACATGGTGTCCAACAATGGCCGCAGAGAACGCCCGAGAGGAGTAATGGCGTATACCACTCGCGGCGGCGTGTCGGGGTAGACGGTACGTTCAACGATTCCCCTGTTCTGCAATTCGCGGAGTTGCTGGGAGAGCGTTCGTTGCGTGATTCCGGTAACACCACGTTTCAGTTCGGAGAATCGCTTGCTGCCTTGGAAAAGTTGCTCGAGAACCGCGGCTTTCCAGCGTCCGCCGACGATACGGGCGGTGGCTTCGACGGGACACAGTTCTGGACGATTAGCCATACGTACCTAGATACATACTGTATACCATGTTGTGTTTAGTTGTCCTGTATTTTTATGTATCCGGAACTGTTCGTTCGTCATCTAACCTCACTATGCGTAGATCACCAATCGCCGTAAATCGGAACGAGAAAACGCAGGGAACGACTACGGAGAGGCACATGCAATTGGAAACAAGGGCGCCGAGGAGCCGAAACGACGGCATGGTGACCCGGTTGACGCTGGCCATCGGGTTGGCGATTCTGGCCGGTCTCAATGCCGGGTGTTCTAGTTCCGCTCAACCCAAAGCTCCAGCGCCGGTGGAAGTGAGTGTGGCGGAAGTTGTCTGCAAACAGATAGGCGATAGTGACGAGTTCACTGGCCGACTGGAACCAGTCAACGCGGTCGAACTTCGCCCACGTGTTTCCGGCTATTTGCAGAGCGTGCATTTCACCGAAGGCGCGATTGTCCGGCAAGGTGACCTTTTGTTCCAGATCGATCCACGCCCCTTCCAGGCGGAAGTGGACCGGCTAAAGGGCGATCTTTCGCAAGCGAAAGCGGAGCGTTCGCGAGCCGAAAGCGATTTTGAGCGCGCCCAGCGACTTCATAACAACGATGGGATGTCAGCCGAGGAGTACGACCGGCGCGCCGCAGTCCGCAGCGAATCCGAAGCTCGCATCGCGTCGACGGAAGCGGCGCTTCGTGGTGCGGAACTCAATTTAGAGTTCACCCGGGTCATCGCCCCCATTACGGGTCGCGTGGGACGCGCCGAGATTACGGAAGGAAATTTGGTCGAGAGCGGCGCTGCGCAGGTCAAACCCCTGACGACTCTCGTCTCGCTCGACCCAATCTACGTCTACTTCGATGTCGATGAGCAAACCTACCTCAAATATGCACGGGTGACGCCAGGCCACGGGACAGGTTCGCACGATCTGCACAGCCCAGCGCAGTTAGGCCTTGCCGACGAAGATGGTTTTCCCCACGTCGGCCAGGTGAGCTTTGTGGACAATCACGTCAGCTCCTCGACAGGAACGATTCGCTTGCGGGCCACTTTTACGAACAAGAATTTCGCTCTGACACCAGGACTCTTTGCGAGGATTCGGTTGCAAGGAGGCGGGGTGCACGGTGGCTGCCTGGCAAGGGACGAGGCGGTGGTGACGGACTTGAATCAAAAGTACGTTTTTGTGCTCGGTGAAAACAACACGCTCGCCTATCGCCCCGTGAAACTTGGCCCGATGGCGGAAGGATTGCGTGTCGTGCGTGAGGGCTTACACGAGAGCGACGTCATCGTCGTGAACGGCCTGCAGCGCGTGCGTCCCGGAGCCGTTGTCACTCCCCAGAAGGTTTCCATGGCGAGCCAACCTAACGGATTGGTTGAGACACCCACGCGATCGGCCCTTGTGGGTCACGAAGACAAGTCGCGCGAGCCGAAGGCGCGGGAATAGCCAGGACCGCCATGAATATCTCTAATTTTTTCATCAAGCGCCCCATCTTTGCCGCGGTAATTTCCATCATCATTTTGGTCATCGGAGCCCTCGCATATTTCCGCCTTCCGTTGAGCGAGTATCCGGAAGTCGTACCCCCCACTGTCGTCGTACGCACAAGCTATCCGGGCGCAAATCCTACAGTCATTGCGGACACCGTGGCCTCGCCCCTCGAACAACAAATCAATGGCGTCGAAGGCATGCTCTACATGTTTTCGCAGGCCACAGCCGACGGCGTGATGACTCTGACGATCACGTTCGGGCTGGGCACGGACCTCGACAAAGCGCAAGTACAGGTGCAGAACCGCGTATCGCAGGCGCTGCCGCGATTGCCCCAGGAGGTCCAGCGCCTCGGTGTAACGACGGAAAAAACCTCACCGGACTTGCTGATGGTTGTGCACCTGGAGTCTCCCGACGCCCGTTACGACATGTTGTACCTGGCGAATCTGGCCATTCTCCAAGTCAAGGACGAGTTGGGCCGCCTGCCTGGCGTCGGCAACGTACAGGTCTTCGGCGCGGGCGATTTCAGCATGCGCGTATGGCTCAACCCTAACAAATTGGCCTCGCACAACTTGACCGCAACCGACGTGGTCCAAGCGATTCGCGAGCAAAACGTGCAGGTTGCGGCGGGTGTGCTTGGTGCTCCGCCGACAAATACGGGGAGCACTGCGTTTCAATTGCTTGTAAACACGCAGGGGCGCCTCACGACGGAGGAAGAATTCGGCAACATCATCGTGCGTGCCTCCGGGGATGGCCAGATTACACGCATCCGCGACCTGGGCCGTGTTGAACTGGGTTCCAGCACGTACGCACTCCGTAGTTTGCTGGACAACAAGCCTGCTGCAGCTCTTCCAATTTCGCAACGGCCTGGTTCGAACGCGCTCGAAACTTCGCAACAGGTGCGCGAGACGATGGAACGTCTCAAGAAATCATTTCCGGAAGGCGTGGACTACAAAATCGTCTACGACCCAACAGTTTTCGTGCGCGAATCGATTCAAGCGGTCGGACATACCTTTATCGAAGCGCTGATCTTGGTCGTGATTGTAGTGTTGATCTTCCTGCAAACGTGGCGCGCGTCGATCATTCCGCTGCTGGCGCTTCCGGTGTCGCTAATTGGAACGTTTTCGATCATGCTGGCACTGGGCTTTTCGCTTAATAATTTGTCGCTGTTCGGGCTGGTGCTGGCGATTGGGATCGTGGTGGACGACGCGATCGTTGTTGTCGAAAACGTGGAGCGAAATATCGCACTAGGGCACGAACCGCATGAAGCTACCCGCCGCGCGATGGAGGAAGTCAGCGGACCGATCGTAGCAATCGCTTTGGTGTTGTGCGCGGTTTTTATCCCCACCGCGTTCATCGTGGGGCTGTCGGGACAGTTCTATAAGCAGTTCGCGCTGACCATTGCAATCTCCACGGTAATTTCAGCGTTTAACTCACTCACGCTGAGTCCGGCTCTGGCGGCGTTGCTCTTGAAACCTCATGGGGCGAAGAAGGATCGTCTTACGCTGGCGATTGATTTCGTAGTCGGCTGGTTTTTCAGGCTGTTTAATTGGTTCTTTGGTCGCGTATCGGGCGGTTATGGAAAGCTTGTAACGCACACACTGCGTTCCACTGTGATTGCTCTGGTGGTCTACGCCGGCCTGATCGCGCTTACCATCCTCGGCTTCTCGCGCGTGCCCACAGGGTTTGTTCCCACGCAGGATAAGGGCTATCTCGTGTCGTTCGCGCAGCTACCCAACGGCGCGACGCTCGATCGCACCGAAGGTGTGATTCGCAGGATGTCCGACATTGCGCTGAAACATCCGGGGGTGCAAAACGCTGTTGCATTTCCTGGGCTATCGATCAACGGCTTTACCAACAGTCCGAATTCCGGAATTGTGTTCGCTACATTGAAATCTTCGGAGGAACGAAAGTCTCCCGAGCTTTCCGCGAATGCCATCGCAGCGGATCTAAACAAACAGTACGGGTCCATCCAAGAAGCATTTATCGCCGTATTCCCTCCGCCGCCTGTTCAAGGATTGGGCACGGTGGCCGGGTTCAAACTCTACATTGAAGATCGTTCTGGCACGGGCTTGGAGTCACTCTACAAGGAAACGACTTCAACCTTGCAGAAGGGCAACCAGACGCCGGGGCTGGCAGGAGTGTTTTCCAGTTTCGACATCAACGTGCCGCAAATCGACTCTCATGTAGACCGCGAAAAGGCGAAGACCTACGGGATTCCCCTCGGCGACGTGTTTGACACCTTGCAGGTTTACCTAGGTTCGCTGTATGTCAACGACTTCAACCGTTTTGGCAGAACGTACCAAGTGAATGTGCAGGCGGAGTCGCCGTACCGACTGCAGCCGGAAGATATCGGTCACCTGAGGACGAGAAACCTGGCCGGAGAAATGATTCCTCTGGGATCGGTGGTCACCGTCAAGCCGATTTATGGACCGGACCGTGTCATGCGTTACAACGGATTTCCGGCGGCGGAAATCAATGGGGCAGCTGCGCCGGGATACAGCACAGGCCAATCCGAAGCTGCGATCGCCAAGGTGCTCAACGATCAATTACCAAATGGAATGAAATACGAGTGGACTGAGCTTACCTATCAGAAGATTCTTGCTGGCAACACGATGGTTTACATTTTCCCTCTCTCTGTTTTCCTCGTGTACCTCGTGCTTGCCGCCCAGTACGAAAGCTGGTCGTTACCCCTCGTAATCATCCTGATTGTTCCGATGACTCTGTTTTCCGCCATCGCCGGCGTCTGGCTGCTAAATGGCGACAATAACGTCTTCACCCAGATCAGTTTGATTGTTCTCGTCGGGCTAGCCTGCAAGAATGCCATCCTCATTGTGGAGTTTGCCAGGGAGAAACAACTTCAGGAGGGGATGAACAGAGTCGATGCGGTGTTGGAAGCGTGCCGGTTGCGTTTGCGGCCGATTTTAATGACTTCTCTCGCCTTCACGATGGGCGTCGTTCCTCTGGTGCTGTCTACCGGAGCCGGGTCAGAAATGCGTCGTGCCATTGGAGTTGCAGTATTTTTCGGGATGCTTGGCGTCACCGCGTTTGGGTTGGTGCTGACTCCAGTCTTCTACGTGGTTGTTCAGAGATTCGTGGAAGGGCGGGAGACCAAGAAATCGGCTGCTAGCGCAGGACTCTCGTCCAGTGCTTCGGCGGAGGCGTAGACCTGTGCCAACACGGTTTCAAGAAACCTTCTTTCTGCTCGTCGCGCTGCTGCTGGCAAGCGGATGCGCGGTGGGTCCGCATTACAAATCGCCGCAGCCTGCGGCGGTGAAATACCACGCAGCAGACACGAACCTGGAAACGGAAGCGCCGTTTGATGCACGCTGGTGGAAACAGTTTGAAGATCCGGTCCTCGACTCGCTCGTAGATCGAGCCTTGAGCTCGAATAACAGTATTCGGATAGCGCGCGCCAGGCTTGCGGAGTCCCGCGCCATTTTTGACGAAAGAAAACTGGATCGGTTGCCGACCGTACCTGTCGAGGCCTCCTACCAGTACAGCAAACAAGCGATTCCTGGCTTCGGGGACCAGCGTCGCACAATCAATACCTTTACCGCCGGGTTCGATGCTTTCTGGGAAGCGGACCTGTTCGGAAGAGTGAGTCATGGAATCGCTGCAGCTCGAGCTGAGAACCAGGCGTTCGAGGCCGACCTTCACGATGTGCAGGTCAGCACAGTCTCTGAACTCGCCCGCAACTATTTCGAGCTGCGAGGCGCGCAATGGCGCCTCGCAGTGGCCGAGCGGAGTCTTACGAACCAGCGCGAGACGCTGCGGCTGACGCAGCTACGCCGTGACGCAGGTGTAGGGGAAGAACAGGACGTTGCAAGCGCCGCTGCCCGTGTAGCAGCCATTGAGGCGACGGTTCCGTCCCTCAACTTGGATGTATCTCGTGCGGAATACCGATTGGCGGTACTCACCGGGACTCGCCCCGGCGAACTCAATGCGGATCTCGGACCGCGTACTTATCCCGCTATCGCAAAGATCCTGCCCATCGGCAATCCGGGCGAACTGCTGCAGCGCCGGCCTGATGTGCGTTCCGCGGAGCGAAGATTGGCCGCGGCAAGCGAGCGACAAGGGGTTGCCGTCGCGAGTCTCTTTCCCCAAGTCAGCGTTTCCGGATTTGTTGGTTTCGTGGCGGGACGCGGAAGCCTCTTTTTTACCGGAGACTCGCGTGCATGGTCTGTGTCACCCGGGCTTTCGTGGTCGGCGTTCGATCTGGGCAGGGCACGCGCTCGCGTGCGCGGCTCGAACGCCGCTACGGAGGACACGCTGGCCTACTATGAAGAAACTGTGCTCCGGGCCCTGGAAGAAACAGAGGATGCGCTGGCGAATTACCATGCACAGCAGGCACGACTCATCACATTGAACGATCAAGCTCGTGAGAGCAAGCGTGCCGCCGATATCGCTCGCTTGCGCTATCGCGAAGGAGTGGTTGATTTTCTCTCGTTGCTGGATGCCGAGCGGACGCAGTTGCAAGCCGAGGATGCCGTCGCTGAAAGCGAAAAAGATGTCTATGTGGCGGTAATCGCCCTTTACAAAGCTCTGGGAGGAGTACCGAGCTAACATCACTGCGGACTAGGCCGCCCGCCTCAGTCATTTTGCTTCGTCAAACAACAAGACCTGTGCAACACTTCATGAACGACGGTTTTCAATCTCAACTAGAGGCGTGAGGAAACTGCATCGAGCCTGACCTCGAACTTCGAAGTTTTTGTCCGTATCCCAAAGGCAATTAGCCGCGTAGACATAGATATGGACGATCCACACGACACGGAAGCCGCTGGTCCCTTCGAGGCACGCTATCCGGCGTTCCTTGAAACGATCACTCAACTTTGGCCGCGCCTGCACCGCTATTGCTCACGCATGACCGGATCGGTGTTGGACGGTGAGGATGTCGTTCAGGAGGCGCTGTTCCAAGCATATCGGAAGCTCGGCACTTTCGATGAAACCCGACCGCTGTCGGCGTGGCTGTTCGGCTCGGCTACAGTCTCGCGACTGGAGACGCGAGATCCGATATGCTGATGGCGAACTCTGGAGCGTTGGCAATCTGCTCTGGCGCAAGCTGTTGATGCATGCGATTCATCACCGTGGCCAATTGACGTTGCTTTGCAGGCTCGCTGGCGGTATTCCTCCGGGTCTGTTCGGCCGCACGCCGGGAAGAGACTCCCGCGCGGAGCGTGCAGACCCCGGCAAGGTAGCGACCCAGCGGAGGACCGGCGGCATCACCTGGTCATCGAATCGAAAATGAGTGCGAGGGCAGCGTTAACCATATATTCTTTGACTCCTTAGGAAGCGTTGGTCGCAGCACCCTGCTGCTCGGCGAGGCAAATCATGAAGCACGCTATTCTGTCGAGCCTGCTGCTTACTCTGTGTTTCGCGGCGCTGTACGCCGCGCCTCAAGACTCTGATACACCAATACCTCGATATGCCGGGCAGAATCTGATCCGTCCTGGAAACTACCGGGAATGGATCTTTCTTTCTTCCGGTCTGGGAATGAACTACAACCCGTCTCCCGGCGGCCACGAAATGTTCACGAACGTATTCGTTCCGCATTCGAGTTATCGCCAATTCCTGGCCAGCGGAAAGTGGCCGGACAAGACCATTTTCGTCGTGGAGGAACGAGGTTCGCAAAGCAATGGCTCTGTTAACAAGACCGGGCATTTCCAAACCGATCTCATGGGGATGGGCGTAGAAGTGAAGGACGAAAGCCGATTTCCGGAAAAGTGGGCGTACTTCAACTTTGGTTCCGACACAAAAACAGCTGGAGCCAATCCGAAAGCCGCATGCTGGCAGTGCCACGAAGATCATGCCGCAGTGGAGCACACGTTCGTGCAGTTTTATCCCACGCTGAAACAGGTGGCGAAGAAACTTGGGACTTATCGCGACGCGGCGGACAATGTTTCACCCGTCAAATAAATGCGGCATGCCGTAACGGATTCCTGCGGCCACGATCGCTGTCGCATCTTGCTCTTTAACGTCACACCACATCCGGCGAGCCTGTCGGTTGTCCAGTAGCTGCGGGAAGAGTTTCGTTATGAATTCGCTTCCCGGTTTCCTATCGTTGATCGAGATGCCAAGTACGGCACGGAGGCTCCGGCCGCGGTTCGAGCGATGAGAATCCAATGTGTTCGCACTTCTGTTGAGAGTCCCTGGCAGAACGGAATTGGGAGCGCTGGGTCGAGAGCTGCCGCCGAGACCTGCTCGATCACGTGATCGCTTTGAATGACAACCAGCTGCGGCGGCTGCTTTCTGATTAGGTCGGCTATTATCATGAGGACCGCACACCATCTTGGACTCGGGAAGGGAACACCTAAACGCAGAGTTCGTTGCGTAGCTTCGGGTCGCATCCTTTCTCATGAGTGACTCGGCGGGCTGCATCATCGTTAGGATCGGGTCGCTTGATCCCCACAAACCTATACGTCGCCCAGATCCCCGTGCCATGGAGATGGAAGCTGGTGACTTTCCTTTTTCTACTGGGCTCTTCTACGGTGGTGTGCTCTCCTTTTGCCGTTGTCCCCCGCTGATTCTCGTTTATGGGCTCGCTCCCCCTGCGGTGTTTGGCTTGCGTGGCCAAAGACGAGAAAGACGTGTATCGCATCACAGTCTCAAGATTGATGCAATAGCTTGTCACTTGCCATCACAGCTGTCTTGTGACATCATATGTCTATGAGAACCACTCTTTCGCTGGATGATGATGTCTTTCGGGAAGTAAAGGCATACGCTGAAAGCCGAGACGTTGCCATCGGCAAAGCGGTATCGGAACTGGTGCGCCGGGGCCTGCACGCACCCTTACAGACTCGCGTGGTCAACGGCTTTCACGTTGTCGAGCTGCCGCCTGGCTCGCCGCCCATCAGCACCGAGGACGTCGAAAAACTCCAGGAAGAATTCGAGTGAAAGCCGGTTTCTTGCTGGACGTCAATGTCCTTATTGCGATGGCTTGGCCCACCCACCGAGGCCATGCGAAGGTCCAGGAATGGCTCGCGCGCCACGCGCTCGAAGGATGGGCCACATGCCCCCTGACCCAGACTGCCTTCGTCCGCGTACTCTCGAACCCCGCTTTCTCTCCCAATGCACTCACTCCCGGGGATGCTCTCGCCCTGCTACAAGCTAACCTTGGCCATCCCGCGCACCGGTTCTGGGCCGATGAGGTCAGCTTCGCACAGGCGCTTGAACCATTCGCCCCGCGATTGACGGGCCATCAACAAGTGACGGATGCCTATTTGTTAGGACTTGCGATGCATAAGAAAGGAAAGCTTGCCACCATGGATCGCGCCGTTCGAGCGTTGCTGCCGGTCAAAAGTCCGGAACGCGATTTCCTGATAGTGATCTGAGGACAATTCGGATGTTTTCTTCCGGAACGCCGCTGCGATCGTCGAGTTATCTTCTCTATCCAAGCTAACGCGCTCGTCTCGTGTCACTTCATCTACTCGGTGTGGCCCACCAGACATCTCCCCGGTCACTGTGGATCATGATGATGTATCCGAACTCCAACTGATGGCGATTGGGCTCGACGACAAGGAAACGGAGATGACGTGTCAATAGTCCTTTGCTTCAACCACCGGTTTTATGTCGACCACAGCGGTTCCGTCGATCGCTTCGATTGGACCGATATGCAAACGACCTGGATGGATTTCCAGAACCTTCACGCGATGAAGCCCCAAGGGGTTCGGACGATCGGGTGACCGAGTCGAAAATACTCCTGTACGAGGATTAGATACGTCCCCCCTGGGGTGAACCTTGAGCACCCCCCTGCGAGCCCGATGAAACCAGGTGATAACAATGATTTCCTCACTGACCCGCATTCGATTCAGGCCATCTGTGTATTCTGGAATCATCTCCAGGAAGGCATTGGGCGCACCCTCCGTGTAAAACAACGGAGCGTCTTCTCTGTTTTTGATTTCAGATCGAATCACCCGAGTCTGATTTGTCATTGAATAGAAGCGAGGTTCTTGCGCCGGACGAGGGTTTTTTGACCATGCGGCCGTCTCTTTCTTTTCTCGACTGCTGCTGAGTTGACAGGGCTCGACGCTCAATGCTCTTGACAAGTTGGGCGTTTCTTCGCGATTGTGAGCATCCGACGCCTCTTGCCTGGAAGAGCTGGTATTCAGGGGGGAATGGGTGCTCAGCCCTTGACACCGATTGACTCTTAGCGATTATGATGGCACATCCTTGACCGCGGGAGTGTTCCATGGACGAAGAGGCAAGCGTCGAGACGATCGCCAAGCTCTCGCGACGCGCTTTCTTGGCGACGGCCGCGACGGCAGGGCTCGGCAGATTGGCGATCGCGCAGAGCACGCCCGCGCATGCCGCCATCGTGCCCACCGATTTTTCGACGCTTCCGGCTTACGGTAACGGCACTCTCCCCGCTGGCATCCGCTCGCGCCAAATCGCAAACGTGAACGGCATGGCCGTGCATATTTTGGAGGCCGGTTACGAAACCCCGGGCCGACCGGCAATCTTGCTCTTGCATGGATTCCCGGAGCTCGCCTATAGCTGGCGCAAGGTGATGCCGTCTCTGGCGGCCGCCGGCTATCATGTGATCGCCCCCGATCAGCGCGGCTACGGTCGCACAATCGGCTGGGATGATTCCTACGACGCCGATCCAGATGGGTTTCGCATTCTCAACATGACACGAGACGCCATCGGGCTCGTCTACGCGCTCGGCCACCGCTCGGTAGCGATGGTGGTCGGACACGACGCCGGGGCGCCGGTCGCCTGCTGGTCCGCGCTCATCCGGCCCGATATTTTCCGCTCGATCACGATCATGAGCGCGCCATTTGAAGGCGGGCCATCGTTGCCCTTCGACACAGCGAA
>Ga0209526_10002544_pt1 | contig 12311 bp, 12 predicted proteins | sample JacPinW_OM2H0_M1_FD_188566 | JGI IMG/M metagenome (GOLD analysis project Ga0209526, IMG submission 188566) | Forest soil microbial communities from Algoma, Ontario, Canada - Jack Pine, Ontario site 1_JW_OM2H0_M1 (SPAdes) (version 2) | ecosystem: Environmental > Terrestrial > Soil > Boreal...
GATGCAGGCCGCGAGCATCTTCTCTTTGCTGCCGACCAGCGCGTAAAGCTCCCGTTTCGAGACCCGCGCGCGGGTCGCGATCTCGAGCGTTGAGGTTTCGGCGTATCCGCTCTCCATGAATGCGGAAAACGCCGCATCGAGGATGCGGGTGCGCGCCGGGGTTTCGTCGGCATTCTCCGCGCGCGGTTTTGTGATCGATCGCGTCGCCATCTTTCCCTTGATTTTGGTACCCATTGGTACCATACATTCAAAGCCGTTGGTACCGCATGGTACCCGGACGACGCAAAATGTAAAGGGAGCACCAAATGGCAAACCCAGTTCTGGTTACGTCCGCGGCCGGCGGCAGGCAAGGCAAGACCGGGCGGCACATATCCGAAATGCTGCTCGCGCGCGGAATTCCGGTGCGCGCTTTCGTCCACAAGATCGACGAACGCTCCGAGCATCTTCGCGCGCTTGGCGCTGAAATTTTTGAGGGCGATTTTCTCGACGTCCGCTCGGTCCAGCGCGCGGTGCAGGGAACCTCGTCGATCTATTTTGCCTATCCGGTGCAGGACGGCTTGCTCGACGCCACCGCGGCAATGGCCCTTGCCGCGCGCGAGGCCGGTATTTCCCGCCTCGTCAATCTGGTGATGCTGCAGTCGTCGGTGGACGCGCCGACCCCGCGGATGCGGCAGAATTATCTCTCCGAACAGGTTTTTGAATGGGCCGGCATCGGCGCGGTACACGTCAGGGCGACAGTGTTTTACGAAAATCTCGGCGCGCTGGTGCGCCAGAGCCTGCCGGCGCAGGGTGCGGTGCGGTTGCCATGGGGCAAGGAGCAGACGGTGCTGCCGCTGGTCGCGGCCGAGGATGTTGCGCGCGTAGCCGTCGGGCTGTTGACCAGCCCCGCATTGACGGCAGGCACCGCGTATCCGCTAGTCGGCACGGTGATTTCGCTGAAGGAGATCATCGCGACCTTCGGACGTGTGCTGGCCAAGAACGTGCGCTACGAGGAGATCACGGACGAGGAATGGCGCCGCGACGCGCTGGCGCGCGGCTACAATGAGCACGCGCTCGAGCATCTGTCCGCGCTCTGGAAGGCGCTCCGCGGCGCCGGCCTCGATCCGGAACGGGCTCGCTTTGCGGTGACCGACACGATCGAAAAGCTCGGCGGCGCCAAGCCGAAGACGTTCGAGGAATTCGTCCGCGAAGGACAGAGCGGATTGTTGGCGAAGACGGGTTGAGGGGGTCTCTCGCGATCAGTCGACCTCGAACCTTCCGCGCCAGCCGTAACACCGGCGCGGAGGTTCAATCGATCCAGTTGTTCACTCTCGCGGCGATGTCTGGCGGCAATGACAGGCCGAGCATTCGCAGCGCCGAGCGGTTGACGCTGAATGTCAGTTGGGTCGGGCCTACCACCGCAAGCTCGGCCGGACGCGCGCCGTGCAAAATCTTGTCTACGTATTTGGCGGCGTCGTGGTAGCCCTCGTAGTGACCTGGCCCCAGCGCCATCAGGCCGCCGGCCGCGACATATTCGACGTCGCTATAGAGCGCGGGCAGCATGCGCTTGGCGGCCGCGGCGGCAAGCGCCGCGCGTTGCGAATTGACAAAACTATCCACCGCATTGACGACGGCTCCGGCGCCGAACGCCACGGCCCTGTCGAATGCCGCGTCAACGTCTTCGGGTTTGCGAATGTCGAGGGCGTGAACCTCGATGCCAAATTTTCCGGACTCAGTACGGACCACTTCGAGCTGAGCCGCGTTGTTGGGATTGTTGCCGTTGAGGAGCATCGCGATCTTGTCGAGTTTCGGTAGCAAACGCTTCAGGATCCGCAACCGTTCGCCGATCAGCTGCGGCGCATACATCGTGGTGCCCGTCACATTGGTGCCGGGATGCTCCAAGCTCTTCACCAGACCGGCGCCGACGGGGTCGTTGACTGCAAGCATAACGATTGGAACGGTGCTCGTTGTCCTGGCGGCCGCGATGGCGGCAGCGATATTCGCAGCCAGAATGATATCGACTTTCTTGGCGACGAGCTCGCCAATGACGCCGTAATACTCGGCATCGAGCACGGCCTCGCGAAAATCGATGCTGATGTTCTTGCCTTCGGCGTAGCCCAGCTCGGTCATTCCCCGCCGAAAGCTTTCAAGCCGTTTGGGGTCGGCATTTCTTGCAGCCACGTAGCCCAGGACCGGCACGGACTGGGCGAAGCTCGGTGAACCGGGCAGCAGCAGAAAAACTCCAAGCCCAAGCAGGCGTGCACGCTTTCCCAACCGGCACCAGGCAATGACGGACATGCAATTGCTCCCCGCCGGAAGGTCCCGACCTGGTAGGATGGGTAGAGCCAACGGGTCGCGCGAATGCGCGCCCGATGATGAACTCCGCGAAACCCATCAGCGATCTCAAGGAGACAAAGCTGATGGGTTTCTCAAGAGCTCTACCCATCCTACTCCTTTTCCTTCGACAAGCCGCGCAGCACCCATTGAATGACCCTGTTGGCAAATGCCGCCGGGTCTTCCGGCAACTCGCCGTCGAGAATTTGCGCCTGCTCCAATAGCAGCAGCGACAGATCACGTGCCTCGTCCCTTTCGCCGCTAATGGCGGCGACAAGGGGATGGCGCATGTTGATCTCGAGGATCGGTTTTGTCACTGCGCCCCGGTTTTGCTGCGCCAGCATCCGCTCCAGCGCGCGATCCCGCCCCGCGCCACCCGCCACCAGGCATGAGGCGCTGGTGGTGAGCCGCTGCGAGGCCCGCACGTCGGACACACGATCGCCCAATGCATCCTTGATCATTGCGATGGTCATGGCCTCGTCGCCGCCGGGCTTGGCGTCGTCCGCTTTGTCGTCGATCAGCGGGATCAGCCCAAAATCGACGTCGCCCTGACTGAGCGATTTCAGCGGCTTGCCGCCGAAATCGAGCGGCGCCGAAGTCCAGAACGCGTCGACCGGATCGGTCAGCAGCAACACCTCGATGCCGCGCGCATTGGCCGATTCCAGTTTTGGGTTGGACTTCAATCGCTCGATGCTGTCGCCGACCAGATAATAGATCTCGGTCTGGTTGGGTTTAAGGTTCTCGACATATTGCTTCAGCGAACGCTTGTCGCCCGCGGTGGTGTTGAAGCGCGACAGCGCCAGCAACTTTTCGCGCCGTTCGAAATCTTCCCAGATGCCTTCCTTGATGACTGGACCGAACGCGTCCCAAATCTTCGTAAACGTCTCGGGCTCTTTGTCGCTCAAGCTTTCGAATTCGCCAATCACCCGGCCGGTGACGGCTTTTCTGATCTGCGCAAGCTGCGGATTGTTCTGCAGCATTTCCCGGGAAATATTGAGCGGGAGGTCTTCGCTGTCGATGACGCCGCGGATGAAGCGGAGATAGCCGGGCAACAAATCAGCATCGTCGGCGATAAAGACGCGACGGACATAGAGTTTGACGTGCCCTTTGCGGGTGGGCTCGAACAGATCGAACGGCTTTGTCGAGGGCGCAAACAACAAAACCGCATAGGACTGCCGCCCTTCGGCGCGATAGTGCAGCGTCAGCGCCGGCTCGTCGAAGGCGCCGGCGATCGAACGATAGGCCTGCTTGTAGTCTTCCGCCGTCAGCTCCGATTTCGGCCGCTGCCACAATGCGCTCGCCGAATTGATCTGGCGCTGCTCGCCCTCTTCTGCCTTGAGCTCGATCGGAAACTGGATGTTGTCGGAATAGGCGCTGACGATCCGTTCGATCTCGTAAGCTTCCAGATATTTTTTCGCGTCGGGTTTTAGGTGCAACACGATTTCGGTGCCCCGCGCGATGCGTTTTGCATCTTCCTCACTCGCCGGGGCGATATCGAATCCGTTGCCGCCCGACGAGGTCCAGGTCCAGACTTCGCTTGTTCCGGCGCGGCGGCTGGTGACGACGATGCGATCGGCGACCATGAAGGCCGCGTAAAACCCGACCCCGAACTGGCCGATCAGGCCGGCGCCGTCCTTGGCCTCCGTAAGACGCGACAAAAATGATTTGGTGCCGGAGCGCGCGATGGTGCCGAGATTGTCGATCAGCTCCTGCCGGTCCATGCCGATGCCGTTGTCGATCACGGCAAGCGCGCCGGCCGTCTTGTCGGGCACGATGCGGATCTTCGGCGGCTCGCCGTCGGCGGTCAGATCGGGGTTCGCGATCGCCTCGTAACGCAGCTTGTCGAGGGCGTCGGAGGCGTTCGAGATCAGCTCGCGAAGGAAAATGTCGGTCTCCGAATAAACCGAGTGCACCATCAGGTTCAACAGCTCGGCCACTTCGGCCTGAAATGGCTTATGCTCGGCAATCGTTTCCGTCGTCATTGTCGGGCTCGCTTAAGTTGAAGGAGGAAAGCCCAGATATAATGAAGCCGTTCTGGCTGGCAAGGTTCAAGGCCGCGCCGCCACGGCGCCGAAACCCTCCTGACGCCGCCAATCGGGCGCCTTGATTTCCGGCATTTTTCGGCTTTTCCGCGCGCATAAGCGGCATGCAAGGAGCCGCCTGCTGGCCGGGCGATATTCGCATTAAATGATGCGTCAATCTGGAGAGCCCTTTTCGATGTCGACGGAAATAATCTCGGCGGAGCGTCCGGCTGCGATCGATGGCTTGCCGGCGGACCGCCGGGGGTGGGCGTCGGCGGCGATCTTCACCGCGGTCGCGATGGCCTCGCTCGATACGGCGATCGCCAATATCGCCCTGCCCGCGATCGCTTCCGATCTGCATGTCGGCCCGGCCGATGTCATCTGGGTGGTGAATGCCTATCAAATTGCGCTCGCGGCAACCCTGCTGCCGCTCGCAGCGCTTGGCGAAATCGTTGGTCACCGCCGGATCTATCTCGGCGGCCTTCTGCTGTTCACGCTGGCGTCGCTGCTCTGCGCCTGGGCCTGGTCGTTGGAGAGCCTGCTGGTCGCGCGCGTGCTGCAGGGCCTCGGCGCCAGCGGCATCATGGCCGTGAATACGGCGCTGGTTCGTTTCATTTATCCGGGGCACCTGCAGGGCCGCGGTTTCGGATACAATGCGATGGTGGTCGCGACCGCCTTCACGCTGGGCCCGACGATCGCCTCCGGCATTTTAGCGGTCGGACCCTGGAGCTGGTTGTTTGCCGTCAACATTCCCTTCGGCCTGGTTGCGATCTTGATCGGCCTGAAGACGTTACCGGGTACCCCGAGAGCGACTCATGCCTTCGATTTTCTCGGCGCGCTGCTGGCGGCAGGCTGTCTCGGCCTTTCGATGCTGGGGATTGGCAGCGCCGCGCATCACGCCCGGCCCGAACTCGTGTCGCTCGAGCTGGCTGTCGCGGTAGTGCTGGGCTGGGTTGTAATCCGCCGACAGGCGGATCATCCGGCGCCGATGCTGCCGATCGACCTGTTCCGCAGGCCGCTGTTCGCGCTGTCCGCGGCCACTTCGATCTGCTCGTTCACGGTCCAGGGCCTGGCTTTCGTCTCGCTGCCATTTTATTTCGAGGACATTCTGGGCCGCTCGCAGGTCGAGACCGGCTTCTTCATGACCCCCTGGCCGCTGGTGGTCGCGGTGATGGCGCCGATTGCGGGACGTCTATCCGATCGCTACCCCGCGGGAATCCTCGGCAGCCTCGGCCTCGCATTGCTCGGCGTCGGCATGGCGCTATTGGCGATGCTTCCGGCGAGCCCGCATGTCGCCGACATCGTTTGGCGCATGGCCATCTGCGGATTTGGATTTGGCTTTTTCCAGGCCCCGAACTTGAAGGCGCTGATGTCCAGCGCGCCTCCCGGCCGCAGCGGAGGCGCGAGCGGCATCGTAGCAACGGCCCGGCTGACAGGGCAGACGATCGGCGCGGCGCTGGCGGCGCTCTGCTTCAGCCTCGCCGGCCGTGAAGGCGCCACATTCGCGCTGGTGCTCGGCGCGGCATTCGCCGCGGTCGGCTGCCTGATGAGCAGCCTGCGTTTGGCGGTAAGAGCGCAATAACTGTCAGGCGCGCTTCCGCGGCGTTTGCTCATTGACGCAAGCGCATCAGCATAGGACATTTCGATCGATGCGCGGGAAGCGGGAATCCGGCCATGGATCTCTACCATTTCAAGAATTTCCAGATGCTCGATCCCGACGCCGGGGAATTGCTCGGCGGCCACGAACTGATCGTCGAAGGCGACAGCATCAAGGAAGTCTCGGCCCAGCCAATCAAGCTTACAACGGCCAGCGTCATCGACTGCGGTGGGCGCACGCTGATGCCCGGCCTGATCGACAGCCATGTGCATGTGGTGCTGTCCGAGGTCGCGATCCGCAATCTGGAAAGCATGCCGCTAACGCTGATGACCGCGCGCGCCGCCGCGCTGATGCGCAAGATGCTTAACCGCGGCTTCACCAGCGTGCGTGACACCGGCGGCGCCGACTGGGGCCTGAAGGAAGCGACCGACAAAGGATTGCTGGCGGGACCACGGCTGTTCATCGCCGGGCGTGCGATCGGCCCCACCGGCGGCCATAGCGACAGCCGCCGCCGTACTGATTTGGGCGCGCGCTGCCACTGCTGCAACGCGCTGACGTTCGCCATGGGCATCGCGGACGGCGTCTCCGAAGTCCGCCGCGCCGTGCGCGAGGAGATGCGCCAAGGCTGCGACCAGGTGAAGATCATGATGTCCGGCGGCGTCGCCTCGCCCTACGATCCGCTCGACAGCCTGCAGTTCTCGGTCGACGAGGTGACGGCCGCCGTGGAAGAGGCACGCGCCTTCGGGCGCTATGTCTGCGCGCACGCGTACACGCCGGAAGCCATCACCCGCGCGGCGCATGCTGGCGTGCGCACCATCGAGCACGGCAATCTCATCGACGATGCGTCGGCAAAACTGATGGCCGAGAAGGGCATGTTCCTGGTCGCCAATCTCGTCACCTATTTCGAGATGAAGAAGCATGCCGCCGAATACGGCATGACGTCGGACATGCTGGCCAAGAACGACCTCGTCATCGACGGCGCCCTAAAATCGCTCGAAATCTGCAAGCGTCACGGCGTCCCGGTCGCCTACGGCACCGACCTGCTCGGCCAGTTGCAGGTGGCGCAGTCGGACGAGTTCACGCTCCGCGCCCGGGTGCTCTCGCCGGCCGAGATCATCCGTTCGGCCACCACGATCGGCGCGGAGGTCGTACGCATGGAGGGCAAGCTCGGCTGCCTGAAGCCGGGTGCCTTCGCCGATCTGCTGGTCGTCGACGGCAACCCGCTAAAGAACCTGAAGCTGCTTCAGGAGGAAGGCCAACACCTTTCGGTGATCATGAAGGGCGGGCGCTTTCACAAGAACCGGCTGCAGTGATGTCTCAACAAGGACGCAAATTGCCTTGCGCCACGCCGCCCGTCAGGCCCACTCGCCCTTGCGGAACACCGGCACGCGGCGGCCGTCGGCATGGACGCCATCGATGTCGATCTTGTCCGAACCGATCATCCAGTCAATGTGGATAAAACTCTTGTTGCCGCCCTGCGCTGCGATCTGCTCTGGCGTCAGCTTGTCGCCACCGACAAAACATTTCGAGTAGCACTGGCCGAGCGCGATGTGAGAGGCGGCGTTCTCGTCGAACAGGGTGTTGAAGAACAACAGCCCGCTTTTCGAGATCGGCGATGAATGCGGCACCAGCGCCACTTCGCCGAGCCGGCGCGCGCCATCGTCGGTGTCCAGCACCTTGTTCAAGACCTCTTCGCCGCGCGTGGCTTTTGCTTCGACGATGCGCCCCTCTTCGAACCGCACCGCGATGCTGTCGATCAGCGATCCCTGATAGGACAGCGGCTTGGTGCTGACGACACGGCCGCTGACGCGGCGGCCATGCGGGGTGGTGAACACTTCCTCGGTCGGAATATTTGGGTTGCAGGTGATGCCATTCTTCGAAGTCGATGCACCTCCCACCCATTCATGACCGTCGGCGAGCCCGACGGTGAGGTCGGTGCCGGGTCCGGAATACTGCAGCGCGTGGAAGCACTGGGCATTGAGCCATTCGGTCCGGCTGCGCAGCGCCGCATTGTGTTTGTGCCAAGCAGAGATCGGGTCATCGTTGTCGACGCGCGAAGCCGCGAAGATCGCGTCTGCCAGCTTTGCAATGGCGACATCCTCTTCGTCGCCGGGAAAAACCAGCTTCGCCCAGGCCGCGTTTGGATAAGCGATGATGTTCCAGTTGACGTCGAAATTGACGATCTTATGCAGCGCCGGCTGGTAAGCGATCGAATTGGCCTTGCTCGCGCGCGCGACCTTGGCGGGATCTTCGCCAGACAACAGCATCGGATTGTCGCCGACGATGGCGAGCCGTGCGCTGTTGGCGTCAAACGCCTTCGCCATCCCCTCGTAAAGCCAGCCGGCGGCGCGATCAAAACTGTCGTCGGGTGCGAACCGATAACGCGACAGCGTGACGGCGTCGTCCGACAGGATCGGCGTCACCAGACCGGCACCGGCCTTGTAGGCATATTCCGCGACCTTGCGCAGCAGCGGCAGCGCAGCCGCCGGCGCCGTCACCAATAGGTCCTGGCCGGCTTTCAGCTGCAGCCCGACCTTGACCGCCACTTCGGCGAGACGTTCGAGTTTTACCGGATCGATCGGTGCCGAGATGTTGCGGTCGTGGACGGTCATGGGGCGGCCTATTGCTGGTGGGGACACTCTTATTCTTATAAAGTGCTTATCATGGGATAGATCAAGGTCACCGCCGCTCTGCTGAGGGCGCGCATTGGTACGACCGTCGGAAACACAACGCTACGTGGTCCGGTCCCTATTCGGATTCGACGTCCTCCAGCTTTAGCCCACGCCCGGCATGCAGACTGTTGCGCGCCTGCTCGATTCGACGCAGAAATCGAGGGTCGTTTTCAAGTCGATATTCAAACCAATCTTCCTCCGATTCGAAGCCAATGAGCACGCCTGCCGGTTTGCCGTGACGTGTGATGACGATCTCTTGCGTCTCGGCCTCACGAAGATATCGGGACAGATCGTCCTTGATCTCGGAGAGCGGAACTTCCTTCACTCCGGATCTGCGAATTGTGCGAGCCATGAGTCTGCCTCCAATTTGGCCACGATCGCCAGGATTTGGACGGTCGTGCCTGTCACATCGTAGAATATTCGTATGTCGCCGACGCGAAGCCGATATTGCGGCTGGCGGAGTCCGCGTAGCCGCTTGATGCGGCTTCGGCTGACTTTTTTCGGTTCGTGCCGCAGATGCGTTTCGAGCGCCGCCCGCAGGTCGGCTCGAACGTTCGCGCGCAGCCTCCTGAAATCTTCGACGGCTTCGGGGGCCAGGACAATCTCGAAAGGCATTCTGGCTATAATATAGCCAGATTATCCCCGCGTCAAATCCGTGCCAGGAATCAGTGGAACGTGCGAAATATGCCTTCAGGCGCGCGTTCGCGCGACCCGCTGGCTATTCAGCACTATGTCATCCATCCGGCGAGCCCGACGGCTCCTCGCAAGGATCACCGCAATTCCTGCACAATAAATGCATCCGGCTTTGAGCGGCGGGGCTTGCATTTATTCCGAGATGACGCTTACTTTGTATTGCAAAGTTATTGGGGTGGTTGAAACATGCGCGATCTCGACAAGGCGCTGGCCGATATCTTCACCATTCGCAACCAGATTGCCGCCGGCACGGCGTTTCGCGGCTATGGTCCGGAAACCGTCGCTGCTACCGGCGGCGTGGCGCTGTTCACGGCGGTCGCGCAATTCTGGTGGCTCGACGACCCGACCGGCCATCCGTTGGCCTTTTTCATCGGCTGGGGCGCGGCGGCGCTGCTGTCGGGGGCCATGATCTGGATCGAGATGCAGGCGCGCTCGCGCCGGCATCATTCCGGGCTGGCCGACGCCATGGTGCGTCAGGCGGTCGAGCAGTTTCTTCCGGCGACCGTTGCCGGTGCCTCGCTTGCGGCGATGCTGTGGAAGTTCGCGCCGGAGACGCTGTGGATGCTGCCGGGGCTGTGGCAAGTGTTTGTCAGCCTCGGGGTGTTCGCATCCGTCCGCTCGCTGCCGCGCACGGTCGCGCTTGGCGGCGCCTGGTATTTCGTGGCCGGTTTTGCGACGCTATTGCTGGCAAGCCAGAGCCACGCGCTGTCGCCCTGGACCATGGGCCTGCCGTTCGTGTTCGGCCAGTTCCTGATGGCCGCGATCCTCCATTTCGCCTCCGGAGAAGCCGATGCCGAAGACTGAATCGAACAACGCGCCGTTTTCCTATGACGGCCTTGATCGGGTGATGCACGAGAAGGCCAGGCTCGGATTGTTGACCTCGCTGATGGCGCATCCGACGGGATTGGCGTTCGCCGATCTCAAACAGCTGTGCGGATTGACCGATGGCAATCTCAGCCGTCATCTCGGGGTGTTGCAGGAAGCAGGACTGGTCGAGGTGACAAAAGGTTACGAAGGCAACCGGCCGCACACCTCGTGCCGGCTGACGAAAACCGGCCGCCGCCGCTTTCTCGACTATTTGGCCGTGCTCGAGGGGCTGGTGCGCGACGCCGCCAAGGCCGCCGGCAGGGAAGACGCCGCCGCCGGCAAGCTCCGCATCCTTCCCGCCTGATCGAGCCCCTTTTTTTGAAAGGACGCTTTGTAATGCAAAGCAATCTCTCATCCAAACTTCAATCCAAGCTCGCGTCCAAACTTCACGTCGGCATCATCATGGATGGCAATGGACGATGGGCCACGCGGCGGCAGCTGTCGCGGCTGCGCGGCCACGAAGCCGGCGTCGAGGCGATCCGGCGCGTGGTTGAAGCTGCGCCCGACCAGGGGGTGGGAACACTGACGCTGTACGCTTTCTCGAGCGACAATTGGCGCCGGCCGAAGGCGGAGGTGTCCGCGCTGATGACGCTGTTACGCTTCTATCTGGCGAGCGAGGTCGAAAGCCTGGTCCGCAACGGCGTCCGTCTTACCGTGATCGGTCGCCGCGATCGCTTGCCCGGCGGCATCGCCGATGCGATCGGGCGCGCCGAGGCGGCGACGGCAAAAGGCGACGTCCTCAATCTGCGCATCGCGGTCGATTACTCCGCCCGCGACGCGATCCTCAATGCCGTGGCAAAAGCCGCAGGCGCTGGCGATCTCACCCGCGAAAAGTTTTCCGATCTGATCACAGGCGAATCAGGCCTTCGTGACGTCGATCTCGTGATCCGGACCAGCGGCGAGAAGCGGCTGTCCGACTTTTTGCTCTGGGAGAGCGCCTACGCCGAACTGCATTTCACCGATCGGATGTGGCCGGATTTCGGGCGCGAAGATCTCGCGGAAGCGCTGGCCGCGTTCCATGGACGCGAACGCCGGTTCGGCGGCCTGCAGCCGGTCAGCCCTGAACTCGCACCCGAAGCCGCGCTTTAAGCTCTCGCGAAGCTGGACCCCGGTTCACTTCGATGGGCGAAGCCGGGTCGGCCAGCCGACGCGAACCAGCGTTTGGTCCGGATCGGAAAGGGCAAATTCATACATTCCCCAGGGCTTGTCCTCCGGCGCGGTCTTGCCAATGATTTCGGATCGGAATTCGGCTGCGAGAGTGTCGACGTCCTCAAGATACAGATAAAGACCGAACGGGTTTCGGCCTGGCACGAGCCAGCCTTCCACCGCATCCGTCAGATGCAGGTATCCACCCTTGCCGTTGGTCAGCATGCGATAGGTGTCCGCTTCTCCGGCCGGCGGCCTTGCGCTATCGGGACGCACAAAGCCGAGGCGATTGTAGAAGTGCTCCGACGCGTCGAGATCGTTGCACGGCAGCATTGCGACGAGAGCACCGGACGGCGCGAAACTGGTCATCAGGGCATCTCCTCATTTTCACTGGTGCTACTCCGCTGCGCCGAGGGACCGCAGACACTCAGCGATCCGCGGATGCACCCTGCCACCCCCATAAAGCGCCCAACCGAGCGGCGTGCCCTGCCAGATCGTGTCCCTTATATCCAACCGCGCGCCGCGCTCGACCAGCAACCGCACCACCGCCTCGTGGCCGCCGAGGACGGCCTGGTGCAGGGGCGTCGTGTGCGGATGATTGCTTGCCGGATTGTAGCGGTTGGGATCTTCGCCAGCGTCGAGCAACAGGCGAATGATCTCAGCACGTCCGTGCTGCGCGGCGAGCGAGAGCGCGCGATGGCGCGCTTCGGGCTCCGCCGACGGGAGCAGGCGTGCGGCATCGTCAACTAGGCCCAGTCCGGCGGCGGCGGGCAGATCGATGCGCGCGCCGCGTTTAGCCAAAACCTTGGCTGCATCGAGCATCCCGAAGGCAAGCGCGGTGAACACCGGTGTTCCCCATTTCCGTGTGCCGCGTCCTTCGATCGCGGCGCCGAAATCCAGCAGCAACTCTACGAGCGGCACCTGAAGTCCCGCCTCGGCCGGATGGCTGCTCGATACCAGCATGCTCATGGTGGTGCACTCGGCGCCGTACATGTCGGCGAG
>Ga0209526_10002545_pt1 | contig 12308 bp, 9 predicted proteins | sample JacPinW_OM2H0_M1_FD_188566 | JGI IMG/M metagenome (GOLD analysis project Ga0209526, IMG submission 188566) | Forest soil microbial communities from Algoma, Ontario, Canada - Jack Pine, Ontario site 1_JW_OM2H0_M1 (SPAdes) (version 2) | ecosystem: Environmental > Terrestrial > Soil > Boreal...
TGACGTTCCGGACATCAGATAGAAGCGGTTCGGCCACGTCGGCCCCAGCACTGAGCAAAAGTAGTTCGCGCATAGTGCCGAGTCGCCGAACAGGCTGTAGTAGAACGGCAACTCGCGTTGGGTGTAGTAGCCCACCGCGGCGTTGCCATCGCCGACCCGTTGTTGCGAGCTCACTCCGGGCTTACGCGAGCGCCCTCTATTTCATCCGGTCCTCGATACCTTCGTTCACGCACTGCCGCACACCTATCGAGATGCTGCCGCCGACCAGGGCACCCACATCCGGCTCGTCGTCACGGGAGCGGCCGGTGGCACCTGGTCGCTGGTCAAGACTGAGGGGCAATGGGCCCTTTTGCTTGATGTCGAAACGCCACCTACCAGCGTCGTCACACTGGATGAGGAAGCGGCATGGCGTCTTTTCACCAAGGGCATCGATCCCGTCGCGGCCCGTAAGCGCGCCACCATCGAGGGCGACCTAACCCTTGGACTCGTGATGCTCCGGGCGGTCGCGATCATCGCCTGAGCCTGATTCACCGCTACCGAATCGCGATCTGGGCTTCATCCACCGTTTCGTCGTGACCGTCTGTGAAGAACAAGGAAGAGCACAACGAGGGCAGGGACGAGAACCACCGTAATCGCTGCTGGGATGCCCAGCCAGCGTATTAGCAGGATTGCGCCGACCGCGCCCAGGAACCCTACACCCCCCACAATGCAGCCATCCTCGGCGCCCTTCCCGTCACCTACCAGGGCGTAAAGGATCGAAGCGAAGCCAGCGAAGAGGCTGGCTACCCCGACCAGGACCAGAAACAGGTAAATAAGATCGATTGGCTTTCCTCGTACTGTCCATTGCCAGGTCGTCGGGCTCCTGCAGTGCCCATTCTCATCGCCCGGCCAGGACCTGCCACAGCCGGGCGCCCCTCGACCTGGCAACGTCCTCGCATCATCTCGAGGAGGCCGCCAGCCTGACCTGTCGCAGGCATCGTCTTGCTCAGTTCTGGCACCGCAATCGATTGTGAGTCATAGGCCGTCAAGCAGTCATCCCCCGACTCCGATCCCCGGCCGGCGGCCGCTCCACCCCATGTATTCAAACCCGTACCGGTCTACCGGGTCGTAGATACTCGGCAGATGTCGGAAGCAAGCAGGAAGCCTTCGGTCCGGGGAAGGCTGGCCGAGGTGGCCGCTCTCTTCGGCAGCTCGGCCGATTTCGCGACCGGGATGCCGCTTGACACTACCTTCCGGATCACCGGGGCGGCTCTCCGGCTGGCCGCGATGCTGCAGTTGCCGGAGTCTGATTGCAAGGACCTCTACTACCTCTGCCTTGTGCGCCTGATGGGCTGCACCGTGGACAACTCGCAGTTTGCCGCCGCCATGGGCGACGAGCTGGAGGCATCGCGCCGGATGGCGCCGGTCGACATGGCCAGCGCGACCGAGATGCTTCCCATCCTGCTCGGCCTGCGCGCGGGGGAATCGCTGCTGCAGCGGGCCGGCGGCCTCTTCGCAGCGGTCGCCTTCGGCGCCGGCATGCGGTCACACATCGCAGGTCACTGCGAGGTTTCCCAGCTCCTCACCGATGGCCTCGAGCTTGGCCCCAGAATCCGGGAAACGCTGGATTACACATACGAGCGGTGGGACGGCCGCGGAGCTCCCAACGGGATCAAGGGCGAGGCGATCCCGCACCTTACGCGGCTTCTCCAGGCCGGCTACCACGCCGCCGTCCAGAACCTGGCAGGCGGACCGCAGCGGGTGCGAGACGAGGCGCGCGCCAGGTCCGGCCGCGCCCTGGACCCGGAGCTGGCCGAACTGCTGGCCACCCGGACCGACGACGTCCTCGAGGGCGCCGCTGCCGGCTCCTCCTGGGATGCAGTCGTCGGCCTCGAGCCGGGTACGGCCCGCTCGCTCTCCCCTGTCCAGCTCGAGCAAGCGATGATGGCGCTCGCTTACTTCGCCGACCTCAAAGCCTCCTGCCTGGCCGGTCACTCGACGGGCGTCGCGGCGCTGGCCGCAGCGGCCGCGAGGCACGCCAATCTCGACCGTGCCACGGCCGAGGAGCTACATCTGGCGGCACTGGCCCATGACCTCGGCAGGGTCGGCGTCTCCTCTCTGACCTGGGACCGGTCTGGCCCACTGTCCGAGACCGAGTGGGAGGAAGTCCGGCTTCACCCCTACCACGCGGAGCGCCTGCTAGGCCGGCTTCCGGCCCTCGCCGGAGTGGCGGCGATCGCCGGACTCCACCACGAGCGGTTGGATGGATCCGGCTACCACCGTTCGGCGCGGTCTGCCCAGCTTCCCCCGCACGCCCGCATCCTCGCCGCCGCGGATGTCTACCACGCGCTGCTCGAAGCTCGCCCGCACCGCCCCGCCCGGAGCGCCTCCGAAGCAGCCCGGGTGCTGAGCGGGGAGGCGGCAGCGGGGCGGCTCGATCGCGACGCCGTGGCGTGCGTCCTGGAAGCGTCCGGGCAGCGCGCTCCGTCTCTGCGGACCCAACTTCCGGCCGGACTCAGCGACCGCGAGGTGGAGGTGCTGCGGCTGATCGCGACCGGCACCACGATGAAGCAGGCGGCGGCCAGGCTGCATGTGTCGGTGAAGACGATCGACGCCCACATCCAGCACATCTACGACAAGACCGGCTGCAGCACCCGGGCCGGCGCTGCGGTGTTCGCCATGCGGCACCGCCTGTTGGAGCCAGAGGCGACCGGCCGGCAAGATTAGGGAGAACTCCCGATGGCGCCGCGATCGGGCGCGTCTACCGTGGCCTCCATCCCCAGCAATGCTGGAAAGGAGGCTCAATCAATGACTGGCACCACCATCGACAACCGCGCCGCGGTCAGCGTCCTGGCAAAGGACCTGGACGACATCTGGGCGTTCATCGACCGGCTGCTGGACAGCGTCCCGGCTGACTCCTGGAGCAAGCGCTACGGTCCCGACTGGACCTATGCCGACGTCCCCTGGCACCTCGCCTACTTCGATCGCATCATGCTGGCCGAGGTGCTGGAGAGCGGCGCCGAGCTGCCCCAGCCGCAGCGTTTCAACCTCCATTCGATGTCGGCGATCAACCGCTGGAACGACCAGGAGTTCGCAAGGCGGCCCGCCGCCCAGACTCCCCAGGACTCCATTCGCGACCTGCGCGCCGTGCACGGCCGCATCCGCCGCACGCTGGCCGGCATGACGGACGCCGACCTCGAGCGGCCGGCCTTCAACCACTTCTTCTCAGCAGGGTTCGAGACCGTCCGCTCGGCTCTGCGGGGCGGCCTGCTCCACAGCTGGGGGGAGGCCACCGAGCTGATGACGCGCCTGGGAAGACATGACGCGGTCCCCGAAGCGGCCACCCGGAATGCCATCGAAGGCTACCTGACCTTCATGGCCGCCAGCGCTGACGCGTCCAGGGCGGGCGACAGGCCGTTCGTGCTGGTCCTCGACTTCACCGGGCCGGCCGGCGGCCCTTACGCGGTGCGGGTGGAGAACGGAAAGGGGCGCCTGGTTCCGGGGCCCGCCGACGACGCCAGTTTGACCTTCCGGCTCGACCCGGTCGTATTCAACACGGTCATGATCCGCCGCATGCAGAACCCGATGCTCGCCATGTTGACCGGGAAGATCCACGTCAAGGGCTTCTCGAAGATGCCGCTGATGCAGAAGGTGTTCTCGCCCCCATCGCCCGACAAGCAGCTCACCGGATCGCTGTACGGCGGCTAATGGTGGCGTTCACCCGTGGAGCATTGCCTGATCCCTGTCCCTCCCCCCTGGGGGGAGGGACATCTTCTTTAGCCGCGGGTCGTCCGCCGGTACCGCGCTATCGAGAGCGGAACGAAGACGAGCAGGATGGCTGCAATCCAGGCGACCGACTGGATGACGGCGGATCGAGTGTCGGCGGCGGTCAGGCTGGGGTCGACGTTGAACAGCCCGCGCATCGAGTTCGCGACCACCGAAACCGGGTTGTGCTCGGCGAAGCCCCGCAGCCACACCGGCATCGTCGAAACCGGCACGAACACGCTCGAGGCGAAGGTCAGCGGGAACAGCCAGATGAACCCGCCCGACTGCGCCGCTTCCACGCTGCCGACCGAGATCCCGATCAGGGCCGCGACCCAGGAGAAGGCGAAACTGAAGCCCATCAGCAGCAGCATCCCGAACAGGAAGGAGAGCACGCTGCCCTGCAGCCGGAAGCCCACCGCGAACCCGACGATGAGCATGATGATCACCGTGAACAGGTTGCGGCCGAGGTCTGCGATGGTGCGGCCGGTGAGAACGGCCGAGGACGACATCGGCAGCGTCCGGAAGCGGTCGACGATGCCCTTCTGCATGTCCTCGGCCAGTCCGATCCCGGTGGTGATGCCGCCGAACGCCACCGTCTGCACGAAGATGCCAGGCATCAGGTAATTCACGTACTGGCCGCCGGGGACCCTGATCGCCCCGCCGAAGACATAGCGGAAGAGCAGCACGAACATGATCGGCTGGATGGCCACGAACACGATGAGCGACGGGATGCGAACCGTCTGCAGGAGGCTGCGCCTGGCAAGCACCATCGCGTCGAGCAACGCCCATGCGAACCGGCTTCGCCCCTGCACGGGCCGGTAGCGGGCGGCGGCCGCCCTCACACCGGTCGGCGCAGTGCCCATCAGGAACGCCTCCATCTGCGCTTGCGTGGCTTCTCGTCGCGAACGTCTTCTGCCTGGCGGCCGGTCAGCGTGAGGAACACGTCATCCAGGCTCGGCCGCCGCAGTTGGAGGTCCACGATCCCGACCGACGCCGCGTCGAGGTCACGGACGAGCGCGCTCAGTTCGCCGGCGCCGTCGCGGGAGCCCCCCGAAAAGCGCCGCTGCGTGGGATCGAAGGTGGCCTGGCCGCCGACATGGCGGCGAACGATCTCTTCGGCCTGAACCAGGTCGGCGTCCCTGGCCACGGCCACCTCGATCCGGTCACCGCCGACCCGGGTCTTCAGCTCGTCCGCCGTCCCTTCGGCGATCACGCGCCCGGCGTCCACGACTGCAATGCGGTGCGCGAGCTCGTCCGCCTCTTCCAGGTACTGGGTCGTTAGCAGCACCGTCGTCCCTTCGGTGACGAGCAGGGCGATCACGTCCCACATCTGGCGCCGGCTGCGGGGGTCGAGGCCGGTCGTCGGCTCGTCCAGGAACAGAACCGGTGGCAGCACGATCAGCGACGCTCCGAGGTCCAGCCGGCGCCGCATGCCGCCCGAGTAGGTCCTGGCCACGCGGTCGGCCGCCTCCACGAGGTCGAACTGCTCCAGGAGCTCGGCGGCGCGGCGCCGGGCGTCGTGACCTGACAGGTGATAGAGGTGGCCCATCATCTCGAGGTTCTCGCGGCCGGTCAGGTACTCGTCGATGGCCGCCTCCTGGCTGGCCAGGCCGATGCTGGACTTGAGCCGTTCGGCCTCCCTGACGACGTCGAATCCGGCCACCGAAGCATGCCCCTCGTCCGGCTTCAGCAGCGTGGTGAAGATGCGCACAGCGGTCGTCTTGCCGGCCCCGTTGGGCCCGAGGAGCGCGAGCAGGGTGCCCTCCTCGACGTCCAGGTCGAGGCCGTCGAGCGCGACCGTCGAGCCGAAGCGCTTGACCAGGCCGTGGGCATGGATCGCCGGAGCGGTGCTCACACAGTGAGGTTAGCTGAAGGCGTTTGCTCGCCTGCACGGTGAAGGGGGGTGCCGGAAATGGAGGCCATTGGCAGGTCTCAACGCCTTTCCGGCACCCCTGGCCCTCGGCTACCTCGGATCAATCGGCGCCCGCACCCCCAACACTTCCTCAACCGCTTCGGCAGCATCCAGGCAGAGGTCCTCGCGGTACCGAGGCCCGATCAGCTGCACAGCTTGGGGCGCCGGGCTGTCCCCCAGGGGCACAGCCGCCGATGGCAGGCCCAGGTAGTTGACCGCCACCACCATCCGGAGCGCCGCCACGAAGGCACCCGCACCGGTCGGGTCCAGGTCCGCCCCCACCGGAAAGGCTGGCATGGTTGCAATCGGCGCCAGCACCACGTCGTATGTCCTGAAGAACTCGGCCCAGGCTCGCAGCAGCCCATGTCGACCGGCGAAGGCCAGCGAGTAGGCTTCCGGGCTCGGCGCGGGCATTGCCTGCCCGGCTATCTCCAGGAACCTGTTTGCGTCGGGGCAGCCCAGCTGCTGGATGAAGGGCGTAATCCGCTCCAGGTCGGCGGCGATCAGGGCGCCCCAGCCCTGGGCCGCCTCCGCCACCCCCGGTGGCTCGGCGTCGGTCACCGTGTGACCGGCCTCGCGCAGAGCCCGGGCGGCGATGTCCACGGCTTCGGCGACCGAAGGCTCCACGCCACCCCTAGCTGGATCGCGCACCACCGCCACGCGGAGCTGCCCATTGTCCCTGCTCCCGAGCGGAGCGGGCACGTACCAGGGGTCGCGGTCGCTCGGCCGGCACATCAGCTGCAGCGCCAGTCGCAGGTCCTCGACCCTGCGTGCCATCGGCCCCTGCGCGTTCATGAGCTGGATGCCGATAGGCGGATCGATGGGCTCGATCACAGTCGCGCTGGGAACACGCCCGAGCGTGGGGCGGATGGAGGCGATGCCGCAGCACTGGGCCGGCCAGCGCAGCGAGCCGCCGAGGTCGTTGCCGAGGCCGAGCGGCGTCATGCCGGTCGCCAGCGCGACCGCCTCACCACCGCTGGAGCCGCCCGGCGTCAGCGAGTGATCGAATGGGTTGACGGTGGCGCCGTGGAGGCCGTTGTCCGTGTGCCAGCGCAGCGCGAAGTCCGGCATGTTGGAGCGGCCGATCGCGATCGCGCCAGCCTCGCGTAGGTTGGCCACCTGAGGCGCGTCGATGGGCGCTTCGGCGCCCGCCAGCGCTGTAACGCCCCACGTTGTCGGGGTGCCCGCCAGGTCGATGTTCTCCTTGACGGTGAAAGGCACACCTGCGAGGGGACCCGCCGACTCGCCGCGGGCGAGCCCGGCGTCGACCTCAGAGGCTGCTGTCAGCGCCTCCTCCTTGAGGACGCGCGTGAGCGCATTGAGCGACCCGTTCACCTGGTCGATACGGTCGAGGTGAGCCTGCACGGCCTCCACGCTGGAGAAGCTGCGCTTGCGGATACCATCGGCCAGCTCGCGCGCGCCGAGCTGCCAGAGCTGCGTCGAGATCATGGGGTGAGCCTCCTGAAGATCTGACCTGAGACATCCAACAGCCTAGGCTGGCCCGGAGTGGCCGCCAATCGACAGAACTGTCGATTTCTACTGCTGCAGGAGGTCGTTCTCCATTGCGAAGACCGCCGCGCCGGCCCGCGTTGTGACAGCGCTCTTCTCGTAGAGATGAGCCACGTGCGTGTGCACGGTCGAGACCGAGATGAAGAGCCGCTCGGAGATCGCCTTCATGGTCATGCCTCGCGCCAGCAGGCGCAGCACCTCGACCTCACGGTCTGAAAGGCCCGCGGGCCAGGCGCGCCGCGGACGCCGGCGGTGGCCGGCAGCCGCGAGGACCGCCGCCACGGCCTCGCGGTCGAGCGACTCCGACTCCAGCTGCCGGGCGGCCGCGTCCGGGCTGAAGGCCGGCCGGTGGGGCCGGGCCTCGGTGAGCGCCTGGTAGACGTCGGCCGCCGCCAGGAGGCGTGAGAGCCGGTCCTGCTCCGAGGCGCTGGCACCGCGGTGGTAGCCAGTCCCGTTCAGCCGCTCGTGGTGCATGCCGGCGGGCCGCGCCAGGGGCGCCAGCGCCGAAGCCCGAGCCAGGATGCGCTCGGTGTGGTACGGGTGCAGCCGCACCTGCTCCCACTCGGTGGTCGTCAGCGGTCCCGGCTTGTCCCAGACGCCGGTCGGAACGGCGGCGCGGCCCAGGTCGTGGACGAGCCCGGCCCGGCGCACCACGACCATCTCCGCTTCGGAGAATCCCAGCGTCTGTCCCGCGACGGCGGCCAGCCTGGCCACCCCACGGGAGTGGCCGTGCAGCCAGGTCGACTTCAGGTCCACGAAGTCGGCGAAGCCCTCAAGCACCTGCTCCAGCCGGCGCTCGTCGACCACGTTCCGCCGCCCGGGCTCGGCGCTGAGCACCGCGACCAGAGCGTCGTCCACGACCGCCATCTCGAGCAGCTCCCCGGCGTGCTCCAGGAAGGCAGACGCCAGCGAGGGGTCGAGGATGCGCCCCGACCAGCGCCGGACCGCGCCCAGGGCGGCCTCCTTGCCCCCCACGTTGAAAAACATCATGGCCACGAAGGCGACTGAGGCATGGCGTGCCGCCACCGAGATCTGCTCTCCGCCGAGACCCGCGGGGCCGCCGCGGCCGTCCCACCGTTCGAAGCTCTGCGCCAGGGCGCTTACCAGCTCGTCGCCCAGCCCGAAACGCGCAGCCATCAGTGCCGCCACCTCGCAGTCGGCCTTGACGGCGGCGGCCGCGACCCTGGGGCCGGACCGGAGCGCTCCCGCCACCACAGCGCCCCGGCGGAGAGCGGGCAGCCCCCGGCCCAGTCCGAACACGAAGTTGAGAGTGCTGCGGGGGTCGGTCGGGTCCATCAGGTCGCCGGTTGCCCGGACAGCCACGTCGTCCCCGCCGAAGGCCAGGGCGTAGTCGTGCGAAGTCGCTGTGCAGCCGATGAAGCGCAGCAGCGTCGCGTAATAGACGCGCGACGCCTCCCCCCCGCTCAGCCCTGTCAGCTCTGCCAGCGCGGTGGCCACCAGACAGGCACGCAGAGCTTGCTCGGCTGGCTGGCCGCGAGCCAGGTCGGTCGCCATCGAGAGCGCCGCGAGCGCCTCCGCCAGCCTCAAGCCGCCAGAGGAGACCGCGCGCATCAGGCGATCTTAAAGACGGGCTCGATGCAGCCGCGCGCTGCGAAACCTACGGGGCCGCCCCGGCGGTGCCGCCTCAGGCGCTTGACACGTCTCGTCGGCGCATCAGTGCCAGCGCGGCGCCGAAGCCGGCAAGAAACACGAGCAGCATCGACAACGCCGGCGTCCAAGAGGTAGCGCCGGCGACCGGATTTCCGTACAGGTGGAAGACGGACAGGTTTGCCATCCAGTCCGGCAGCCTGAAGAGCGGAGCGAGGTCACCGAGGAAGTACTCGACCACCGCGAAAGCGGCCAGGAATGGGACCGCGATCCTGGGCCAGCGACTGGCAACGGCAACGCCCAGACCGCCAAAGGCGAGCGCGAACGGCCAGAGCAGAAGCGAAGCCGTGAACACGTGCCCGGCATCCAGCTGGAGCCCTGAGGAAGGGAGACTGACAGCCACCCCGATGTAGCCGCCGATCACGATGAGCAAGCTGGCGATGGCGAATTCGAGTGCACGGTCGACGATCACCCGGGAGCGCGAGATCGGGGCGCTGAGCAGCATCTCAACCCGACCCTCCTGGTCCTGTGCCGCCCAGCGCGAGACCTGCACGACGGCGTAGCCGGCCAGCAGAAGCAGCGCAATGCCGAACCAGATCAAGCCCAGGAGTGCCGCGTACGGGGGTCCCGCTGCGGCGTGCAGGAAGACCGCGGCAAGCCGCGGGTCCGAGAAGAGCGCGTCGGCCACCGACTTCGTAACCGAAACCATCAAGGCGCCAAGCAGCAGCGTGCTGGCGACCCACACCGCGAGGCCTACTCGCTGCTCCCAGAGACCCTCGGTGAAGGGCTGGCGCAGCAGGGGGTTGCGCGCGGCCACACGCACGGGGGTGCTCGAGTTCCGGCCCCAGGCGAACAACCCACTGCCGATGTCGCGGCGCCTGAAGATGGGGATCGCAACGCCCAACAGAGCTGCCGCAGCCACTGCCAGGCCTACGGTCCCGCCCAGGTCGAAGGTTCCACCAGGGGCCGCCGAGCTCGTCTTCTCCATCCAATGGAAAGGCGAGACAACCCCGATCCAGGAAGCCGAGTCGATGGTGTCCGCGATCCCGTTGACTATCAGGAGCAGCACCGGAGCGCCGACGCCCAGCGCCGTCGCGGTCTGGCGCTCGGCGGGCAGTTGTGAGATCAGCAGCGCGATCGTGTAGCAGGTGAACAGCCCAGCCGCCATCGAAACCGCCTTCAGCATCTCCCCCGCGAAATTGGGGTCCTGGTGCACGGCGGGCGCGATGGCGACGATGCCGAGCACGCATGCCACGCAGGCGACCAGGAGCACCAGGCCGAAGGCAGCGCTGCGTGCGAGTAAAAGCCGCGTCCGCGAGACGCCGCTGGCGAGCCATTGCTCGGTGATCCCGCGCTCCTCGTCGCCGCGACCGATTCCCACTCCCGCGAGCGCCGCCCAGATCATCATCATGACGATGGCCCCGGCCAGCCACTTGTACTGCTCGTAACCGCCCAGCGTCTCCGGGTGCACCGGCAGCGGGACGATGAACGCGAACTGCTTGGCCACCAGGCTTACCGAACGTCCGAATGCCGCCTGCGACGCGGCGGTGCTGCCCGCGGCCTGCAGGAAGGCCGACCCGTAGAAGAGAGAGATCAGGAAGCCGCCGACGCTGAACCCGATCAGGCCGCGCCGGTGCAGCCGCCAGGCCATCCAGCCGATCATGTTCGGGCCTCAGCCGGCTGATCCTCGTAGTACTCGAGGAACATCTCCTCCAGCGTCGGCTCGTGGCTGGCCAGGTTGACCACGTGGTGCCCGGCGAGCACGTCGGCGACGGGCTCGAACGAGCCCCGCACCGTGAAGGTCACGCGGCGGTGGTTTGACTCCAGGTTCTCGACGCCAGGCAGCGCCCGGAAGAGCTGCGGCTGCGCGTCACCCGAGAACTCGACCTCGACGCGGCGCACCCGGATCTCGTGGAGGTCCTCCAGCCGGGCGACCTTGACCAGCTTCCCGCGGCGGATGATCCCCACCCGCTGGCAGACGTGCTCGACCTCGGACAGCACGTGCGAGGAGAGGAGCACGGTGGCACCGGCCGCCTGGGCCTCCCGCACCAACTTGAAGAGCTCCTGCTGGTTGAGCGGGTCGAGCCCACTCGAGGGCTCGTCCAGGACCAGTAGCTTCGGCCGGTGCATGAAGGCGAGGAGGATGCCCAGCTTGCGCTTGTTGCCGGTCGAGTATTGGCGGTACTTGAGCCCGAGGTCGAGGTCCAGCCGTTCGGTGATCTCCTTCACCCGCGCCTGGTCGACGCCACCGCGCAGGGCGCCGAAGTGGCCCGCGATGTCACGGCCGCGGAGGCCGCCGAACTGCGGCAGCTCTCCGGGCATGTAGCCGACCAGCCGCTTGACCGCGACTGACTCTCGCATGCTGTCGAGGCCGAGAATCGAAGCCGACCCACGGGTCGCATGGATGAAGCCCATGAGCAGGCGGATGGTCGTGCTCTTGCCGGCGCCGTTCGGTCCCAGGTAGCCGAAGACTTCTCCCTCGGTCACCTCGAGGTCGAGATCGAAAAGGCCCCTCCCGCCGCCGTAGTCCTTGGTCAGACCCTGCGTCTTGATGGCCGCCGTCATACCGCTCGCCTCCTCTGCTGCACTTTCATCCGAACCAGTAGCGCAGGGTCGGCTCGTCCGTCAGGGTCACCGATCCAGGTGGGATACCGAGAATTCGTTCGAATGCCTCGGTGAAGGCTGCGTACGTTCGCAGCACGACCTCGAAGCTGATGGTGCCGGCCTGCCGGGCGAGGAACTGCTCACCCGCCAACTCTTGATAGCCCTGAATCAGGTACATGAGCACCCGCGCCATTTCATCTGGCGAGTTGGAGGTGACGATCCCCTCGTCCATCCCCTGCCGGATGACCGCCGCGAGGATCGGCTCGAGGCGCCTCGCGGCCAGGCGGCGGAGCTTCTCCCTGACCAGCGCATTGCCGTCCGAGTTCCAGACCTCCATGATCGCCAGCACCAGCTGCTTCCGTTCGGCCTTGAAGCTCGCGATTCCGCCCAGCACCTTTTCCAGCTTCCGGAGAGCCGGAAGGTGGGGGTCGGCCAGGATGGGGGCTACGGCTGACATTGCGCCGTCCGCGAAGCGGTCGACGACACCGTCGAGCAGGGCTTGCTTGGAGTCGAAGTAGTGATAGAGGGCTCCTCGCGACGTCTCGAGCTCGTCCAGAACGTCCTGGATGCTCATCTGCTCGTAACCCTTGGTCTGGATGAGACGCTGCGCGACGTCCAGGAAGGCGTCACGGCGCACCTTGTGGACCTGCACATTCACGGTCCGTGGCATGCCTGAAAGTATAACAGACCGACTGCCGGTTTATTTATCGGGGCCTATTTGGCACGTCCTTCCCGCTTTTCCGCCGGATTGGGGCAGGGCTAACGTCAGGCGGCCCTTGCACTCTCGGCCGGCAGCTGGGGAGCCGTGACCGCGCGCCGGTCGCCGGCCACAAGCACGCAGCTGGCGGCTGCCACGAGCAGCACCGCCACCGCGAGGTAGACGGTTGGCTTGTAGGCGATCAGGAATCCGTGGGCGAAGACCTCGTGGGCG
>Ga0209526_10002546_pt1 | contig 12308 bp, 9 predicted proteins | sample JacPinW_OM2H0_M1_FD_188566 | JGI IMG/M metagenome (GOLD analysis project Ga0209526, IMG submission 188566) | Forest soil microbial communities from Algoma, Ontario, Canada - Jack Pine, Ontario site 1_JW_OM2H0_M1 (SPAdes) (version 2) | ecosystem: Environmental > Terrestrial > Soil > Boreal...
GCTCCGTGAAAGAACGCTTGAAATGCATTAACTCGGGCCAATCAATTCGAAGCTTTTCGGCCAGAATTCCTTTTCCATTCATTCGACGAGTCCAGTCAACGGCTTCGGCAGCTCCGACGAGAACTTTCTTTGGGTCGCATCCCCGTAGAGCACAGGTACCTCCGAACGGCCTCGAATCCACGATCGCAACCTCCCATTTTGCTTCGCGACATCGCGACGTTACCGCCGTGGCGGCGGAGCCTGTTCCGATTGCGATGACATCAAATTTTCTCGTCATAGTTCCCCCAAAGCATATTGCATCTGTTGGGCCACGAATTCGGAAATAATCCACTTGTCTGTATAACCCGAATTATCATTCCCGGCCCGCAATTCCTCGCGCCGAACGACGTATACTTGCGACACACGAACCTCGCTCGAGGAGCTACAAACATGCCAGACGAAGAATGGATCAAAACACTGGAAGACGGCAGGAAGGTGAAATTCATATACCAAGAACTGCCGGAAGACGGGGCATTTATCACCGCGCAGATTGCAGGGAATGAAGTTGTTTATTCGGTGGTATTGACCAGAGCAAGAAATCCGCTGAGTCATGAAGATGTGGAGAGTCATTTCAAGGGCGAGCTTTCAAAAAAGTAGTACTACTCATTTTGCAACACCATGCGCGGAGCCGCCGATTCAAACTGCGCAACTCCCCCAATTATTACCCTTGCTTGACGCTCATGATTATGATATCGTCATAATTAAGCGATACTCTTATGCGGAAAATCGCGGATTCAACCAGCAGTAAATCCAAACGAAAATCTACGCAGAATCGTGTTTTCGATGTCCAAGCCTTTCTCGACTCGTCCGGTATATCCAGAAACGTTGTCGAATATCGAAGATCGCAAAAGATCTACTCTCAAGGTGATCCCGCTGCGAGTGTAATGTACCTTCAAAAAGGCGGTGTAAAGCTCTCTGTGGTCAATGAGGTCGGCAAAGAAGCAGTGCTGGCGATTCTGGGACCTGGTGACTTTTTTGGCGAGGGCGGCATGGCAGGTCAGTCTGTTCGAATGGGGACAGCGATCGCGATTACACCCGCGACTTTACTCGTTATCAAAAAAAACGAGATGATTCGCGTGCTCCACGCCGAACCTACTTTCTCTGACCGCTTCGTGTCTTATATGCTTTCGCGGAACATCCGAATCGAAGAGGATTTGATCGATCAATTATTCAATTCGAGCGAGAAACGCCTGGCTCGGACTCTCTTGCTGCTGGCTCGCTATGGTGGGGAAGCCCAACCGCAAAAGATGCTACCTAAAGTATCCCAGGAGATGCTGGCGGAAATGATTGGGACTACGAGGTCGAGGGTGAATTTTTTCATGAACAAGTTCAGGAAACTGGGTTTCATTCACTACAATGGCGGACTTCAGGTGCACAGCTCACTCCTCAGTGTTGTCCTGCACGAGTAAGAAGCAAGTTTCACGCCGATGGGAAAGCCGCATGATCACTGTTAGTAACCGAATACCACACCAGCCACAGCTCAAAGGTCAACAAAGACTTACTTGGGATTTTGTTGGCTGGCAGTCTCCGCCTGCTGCTCTTCCGTTTTTCTCCATCCGGAATTCGGGTTGTACTCCTTCATAGACTTGGCGACCACATCGGTCTTCTTGCCGAGATCCTTTTCGTATACGACCCCATCTGCGCCGACGAGGAATGTCATCACTCCAGAGGACTTGTATTCCGCCGGGTATGCCACAAAAGCGAAGCCCTCGGTCATTTTGCCATTTACGATGTAGCTTTTTGCGCCGCCCGAACCATTTTTTCCCTGAGCCATAAGGACACGGAAATAATAACCGCGGTAAGGAGTGGGAGCGCCGTTCGGGCTTTTTGCATAGCCCTCTGCAACGGCCATGGCCACTAGCGGCCCGATGGGACTCTGGGGCGCGCCATCAGCAGCTTTCCAATAAAGCCCGTTGGGCCCTCGGTCGTCACTGATAATTTTCTGGGCATACTCGTTATGCTGTGTGGAGTAGTATTCCTTCTGCGCCGCTGCCAATTCCTGGCAGACGTGAATAGCCGAAATTTCATTCTGGCCAATCCGGCGGAACAATATTTCCTGCTTGCCCGCGGGGGTGTCGAAATACCACGAATTACCGTTGTTCACGAGAGGTATGGGCGTGGGCCAATTCTTTGCGCCGATATACAAGGTCGTCGTCCCATCTGGTTCCTTTACCAGGCGGTGCATTTCCTGATAACTCTTTATGAACTCGGCGCGATTCTGTTTGTCTTCCACGTCGTCACCAGAGGAAACAATTTGCTTCGCGTCCTGCCCGAGAACGTCCAGAATGGCTTTTTCATCGTCACTCTGAAGTGCCTTGACGAGGGCTTGGCTCGCCTCTGCCGCCGATGAAAACGTCTTCTGGTCCTTTTCCTGCGCCATGGAACCGGCAGCCAGGCACCCCGTCAGCAGGGCAGCCACCAGCACAACGTTTGTCAGATCGCCCCAGCTAGTATTTCTGAGTTGCAACTTCGTCTGCCACATTGCTCTTCTCCGTTTCGAAATTCGTAAACTATAAGGGCTATTAAATTTCGATTATCGGTGCCCGCCGCCACCGCCATGCGATCCGCCGCCACCGCCACCTCCGTGCGATGCACCGCCACCGCCGTGCGATCCGCCGAAACTGGCACTTCCGCGTGACGAGTAACTCCTGGCTTCTCCGCCATGGTTGTAGCCGCTGAGCGCGCCGGAGTGGACGCCGCTCTGGCCGCGGGGTTCTGCGTAACCTCGTGCGGCACTGGCATTTCCGTTGAAAGGCCGGGGACTTGCGCCCGGACGATTGTAAACGCCGCCAGGTCGCGCGTTACCGGGACGTCCTGCAAATCCCGCACGGTTACCGTACCCTCCGCGTTCGCCTGCGCCTCGGTAGAAATTGTTGCGGTTATAAAACGTGTTGCTATGAGAGTAGTACCGGTTGTGGTTATAAATTGCGTAGTGGTCATGCCAATCGAACCCCCAATGGTGCCAGCCCCATCCATAACCACCGAAGAAGCCGATTCCAAAGCCGAGTCCGAACGAAGGGTACGGACCGCCGTACCAGATTCCGGGATACTCGTACCATCCCGGCCACGGCCCTATGGGACCTCCGTAAACCAGCCACGGATCATATGCGGGGACGTAAACGACTTCCGGGCTAGCAGGTTCAATGACGACCGTCGACCCTTGTGTCGTCACCGTTTGCTGCGGCGTGGTCTTAAGATTTCCGGCTTGTTCCGCCTTCTGACGCATCACCTGTACGGCATCCATCACATCCTGCTCCTGGTTGTAGTAAGCGTCACCCAGAGAGGAAGTCCAGGAGAGATTTTTGTCCATATTTCCAAGGACGGATGGAAATGCGGTGAGTGCCTTGACGCTTGGATCCCAAGGTTGTTGGTCCACCGCTTGGGCTAATGCGTCGCCCTTCAAATCGGGATGCGTTTGCACAAATCGGTCGGCCTCGACGACTTGCTCGGGAAACGTAGACGCCGCCAGGATCTGCGCTACGAGCGAATCGGGATACAGCGCAATCGGCGCCACCAGTTGCTGCAACTGCTCGGGAGTCTGCGGGGTGTGTTGTGGCGCTGGCGTCGCCTGCGTCGGGGCTTCTGTATCTTGTGGCGGCGCTTGCGTCCCTTGGTCTTGAGAGGCGGAGAGGTTCTGAGGCCAGGTTGCCAACAACAGAGCGAACGACAGCAAGCAAATTAAACATTGCCTGGCCAGTTGAGCCTCGGAAAATCCTGCGGCACGTCTGAAAATGTTCATGTTCTTGAACCTCCTCAAAACCTTCACCGCTTGAGGCCCCACATAGAAGGATGACCAAAAGCTGATTTACGTTTCAAAAATTTAATTTTGGGTAATAGGACTCCCTGCGGCATGCCCCTGTAGGACGCGGGTTTCGAAGACAACAGGAAGTTAATTGGAAGCTGATTCCGACGCCGGTAATTCTGGCGCGTTCATCCGACTTTCGGTCGTCAAGAGTTTGTCTACAGTTCAGTGTCGATCAAGCCAGAATTAGGAAGCAGCCCTCGTATCTCCCGCTCTGTCCCGTTCCAAATTCGCACGATCCCAATTTCCAAGAATGGCTCCTGCTTCGTAGGTGCTCTGGCAAAAATCCAGCAACATTTCCCTGGGATTGTCCGAGGATCGAACAACGTCGTACATTAGAAAGAATTCATTTTTCTCCCTACTATAAAAAGCCTGTGCGGGAGATATCAGCCGCTCCTTAAATCCTGGCGGCTCCGGCGCGGCATACGCGTAGAACGCCGCATCCTTCACGCTCTCGCCATCGCCGGGCCAAAATCCCACACTGATTACTTCGTGGGAGTAGGCTTCCTTGGTAATCGGGTCGGCGTCTGGATGCTCGGGCGCGCGTCTGCCAGAGAATCGCGTAACTGCCAGATCGAAACTGCCCCAGAAGAAATGGACCGGGCTGACCTTGCCAATGAATCGTGAACGGAACTCCCGGAAAATAGCGTCGACGCTAACCAGAATTTGCCAGAAGCGATGGGCATACTTGCTATCGTAAGAGGCATGACTGCTATCCAGATTGAATCGAATAGGGCGGGGCACTTCCACGGGCACGGGCCACACTTTCACATCGATGTCGAGTGAATGTAGCGCGCCGATGAGTTCCGCATAGAACTCGGCAACCGTTTGTGGGATGAGGGGAAAAGTCCGCGTTGCGCCGTTGCTGGTAATAATCTTCACTGTGTGAGCGATGAAATCGAAATTAATTTCAAAAATTCCCTTGGGGTAAGGAATCGTCGAGGTGGTCAAACCGCGAGCGGTCACGTAGAGAGCCGTTCCCCAAAAATGATTGATGGGCGGGCTGAGCGCCAAACGGATTTTGCCAACGATTTGGGTCCACATGTGCAAAGTGGCGTATGTGTCCTTCCATTCGGCCATGGGAAGGGCAGGCCAGGAGTCAGATTGGTTCATTCAAAGCTCCTCATGCTCAGAAACGCGTCACACGGTCGTCATCAATTTGCCAGAGGCGTTTCGAAGATTAGTGCGCCGAGACAAACTACTCTCATCGAAAGAGCGGCCGAATGAGAGTTTATATCACTCCCGGTGATGATACGGCTTATCAGCAGCCAGGGTAGCCTAAAGCCTGGCCTGGCGCGGAAACGGTGCGGTTAGATCGCGAAGGAACGTGAACTCTCTTTCATGCCGTGTGGGCAAAAGTCTCGGTTGGGCTGAATTCTTCACGAAACAACGCTTCCTTTGCCGCAACTTTCTTCTTTTCCTTGCAATATCTGTAGTGCTGCTTTGCCCGGATGCTTCGCTCGGAACTTCGCAATGGACTTCGCTCTCGAAATCGCCCTGTTTCGGCCAATCTTGGCGGAAGCCTGGAAAATAGTCCCGACGGAGAGAATTCCTGCCAGTTTATGCGAAGCGATGGCGGCCAAGCCCATGGACGCAATGCATCCGCAGGACGCGCAATCCGGATTCCCGCCAAATTGGCACGGAGTGATTCTGGTCTGCAGGTCCGCCGACAACGTCTGGGTGGTGAGCGCAAAAACGCAGTCTTGGGGCCTCTGTGGCGGCGAAGCGAACTGCCGAATCACTACCGCAGGCATGTCGAGTTTCGGATATTGCTTTCGCAATTGCATCATGTCCGCAATGGCTCGCGAGCGCTCCTCAAAACCCAGGATTTCCGGCATTTGGTCTCCGACCTGAGGAGTGAACAGGCTGAACCATACCTTCTTGACCTCGGGGCGAGGCGTCCAAAATTCCAAAAATTCGGCCAAGTATCCGGGTCGCTTCATCATTTGACCTGTGACTGTGCAATGGACCGTGATCCGCTGCCCCACGATGTTCTTTAGAATGCGATCATAGGTTGCTGGCGCTCGCCGGACATCGTGTTCGGGTTGCAATCCGTCGATGGATACAACGACGTGCAGATGCGGCAGACTTGCCCAAGTCGAACCCATCGTTCGGAAGGCGCTGGTAACAATCTGCACGTGGATTCCACGCGCCAAGAGCAGGGGAATCAGCAACTCCAGTTCGCGATACCGGACCAGCGGGTCACCCCCGACGATCGATAAGTGCAAGGGCTTCAGCCGGTCGACGACTTCAAGAACTCCGTCGACGAGGAATTGGCCCCTTCGATCGTTGAGCTCGCGCAGCGTCTGTCTGCCGCCTAGATGGGCGTCGTCATACGCGTAACAGCCCGGACAGTGCAAAGGGCATTCACGTGTGATTTCTATCGAAAGAGAGGGATGTTCACCCTTCAGGATCTTGCCCCAGGCTTGAAAAATCTGAGAGTTCTGCACCGGCGGTGGTCCTTTTCCGACCGAACGAAAACCGTGCGGTCTGTGAGTGCGTTGCCTGGTTGCAAGCCTCGCAGGCGGGACGGGGGCACCGATTCTCCTTCACAGCAATTTCGGTCGCTTCAGCAATCCGTGTGCCATGGAATGTCGCTTTTGTGTTCGACAGCTTGCGACGACAGCGGAATAGATGTAAACCAGGATTTCCATTTCTCCATTCCCAGCCATAAACCAGTATGCATCGCAAGCACTTGGAAGTACAACGCGCCAATCGGAAACCGCTACCGACAATTCATCAGTGGAAAAGAAAAGAGGGCGCTCCGCCATCGGCGCAGCGCCCTCTTTTTAAGAGGAAAGCAGATTGGGTTTGTACTAGCGCATGCCGGAGCCGCTGTTGGTGGTTGCCGAAGCGGAGCCGGGTTCCATGCTGAGCATGCCTTCGGTTGCGGAAACGGCTACGAGCGAGCCATCGCGGCGTGTGCGGATAATAGGGAAATAGCCTTGGGTTAGAGGATCATCTACATGCTGCCAGGATTTGCCGCCGTCGAAAGAGGCGAGCAAGCCGTGCTTTTGTAGCGAGACAAGAAGTGCATTGCGATTGCCGGCAACCGACTGGAAGGAAAGTTCACGAACTTCGGTGCGGTTCCAGGTGCGGCCTGCATCGCGCGAGCCATAGAGACCCATGTTGGTGGTGATAAAGAGCGTGGAATCGTCCACGCGGTTCAGACGGAGATTGCCGGCTGCCGCAAAGGTGAGTTCCTTGACGTCCCAGCTGCTGCCTTTGTCGGCAGAGTAAATCAAGTTGTGCTCCGCAATAACCCAAACCTGATTGCCGTCGGCGGAAATTTCCACCGACTGCGAGGGCCTGCGAAGTAGAGGATCCTTGCTGGCGGACTTCCACGTCGTGCCGTGATCCTTGGAAATCAGAACGCCGCCTGCGGTCGCTGCGTACCAAGCATCGGAAGTAAATGCCATATCGTTGACGAGGAATGCGGCAAGCTGCGGTGTGTTTGAGCGAGCGGCGGGAGCCTTCTTCACTGGTACGCCCTTCTTGCCCTTCGTCGGTGTCTTTGTCGCGGTGGTCGCAACCGGGTCGGGAACGTAGAGGCCCGTGCGCATCCACTTATGTGCGGTGTCGTCATACTTCGCCCAGCCGCCGTTTGCCAGCGAAGCCCACCAGCCGGTCGGCGCGGCATAGACGTGTCGCATTTCCGTGCGCTTCAATCCGGCTCCGAGGGTGGTCCAGGTGATTCCGCCGTCCTTGGTAGATAAGAATGGATCGGTGTCGAAGGTGAGTACGACCAGTGCGCGCTCTGGATGTTCGCGGTCCATGGCGACGTCCAAAATGTGCTGGTGCTGGAATCCCACGTTGGAAGACGTAAAAGTTGCGCCGCCATCGGTGCTGACCTGCACGCCTTCGCGCTCTGTGCCGATGATCAGCTTCTGGGGATTCTTCGCGTCAATCACCAATGCGTTGATGATCCAGTTTCCTGGAGTCACTCGCTTGAAGTCTTTTTCGTTGACGGTCTTCCAGAGGCCGCTGGTGGTGCCGGCATAGAGAATGTTTGCGTTGGTGGGATCCTGCCGGATCAATTGCGTACGGCGGAACACCGAAGGAATGCCGGCATATTTCACCCACTGCTGCCCTCCATTCGTGCTGTGGTAAATGCCGGAGCAGGCGGTTGCGTGAACGTTTTCCGGAGTCGCGGGATCGACGATTATGCTCATCACGTCGGAGTCATCAATCATCCCCTTCACGACCGGGAACCAATCCTTGCCGCCATTGGTAGTCTTCCAGGGCAGGTGATAGGTACCGGCGTAAATCGTGTTGTTGTCCTTGGGGTCGAATGCCACGGAGTCGAATCTGTTCAAGTCTTCGTGGTTGGCCGGCGTGATCCGTTCCCAACTCGCACCTTCGTTGGCAGAGCGGTACACACCGGTCAGAGAACCGGCGAGAAGCAACTTCGGATCGGTTGGGGACTGTGCCAGTGCGCGGACGGTTTCGTGCGCCAGACCGATAATGTTCCAGGTACGTCCCGCGTCATCGCTGCGGTAAACGCCCCCGCCACCGGAGATAAGCGCCCAGGTGCTGGCATACAAGCGGTTCGCATCGCGTGGGTCAACGATGATGTGGGTGACGATATCGTCCTGACCAATGCCGATGCGGCTCAGCAACTGCCAGTGAGCTCCTTCATCGGTTGAAGAAAATATATGGCCATCGCCGGTGCCGAGGAACAAGTGACTGTTGTTGTTCGGGTCAGCTCCGAGCGACATCACCGTGCCGCCTGGAGGGCCAACCTGGCGCCAGGTTTGGGCTTTGCCGGCTGGGACGCCAAGCAGCGCCGTGGTCATGAGTCCTAAGATCAAACGGTTCGTTCGCATTCGGTGCTCTCCAGATCGCGTCAGCGCGATTACGAGTGTAGTCTATTGGAGGTGCCGCGCAAGGGATGCTGTCCTAAGGGACAGAATGCGAACAAGTTGCTAACTGTACTAGTACTATCCTCTTGCCTACGGTGCCCTGCCTGGCCGAGCAACTTCTTTTCCCTTCCGGGGTTCTACATCTAGGAGAACCCGCTACATCTAATACAAGCAGGTAATATAAGCAGGGGTTTTCCGGACCCGCTAATGGCGACCTTAGCAGCACGGGTCCTGTTCAGGGGAAAATCTTATGACCGATAAATCCGTAATCAGGCATGGCGCGACATGGCTGTTGCTTTTTGCGGCTCTGCTGCTGGTTTTGTCTCCGGTTGTTAAAGCACAGGCGCAGGAAAACATTGCGCAGATTACCGGCGACGACACGATAGCGCCGGATGATAACAACGATCCGCCTAGCCGCGTGGCCCGCATCAGTTCCACAGATGGTTCTGTCTCCATGCAGCCCGGTGGGACCGGTGACTGGGGCACTGCCACTCGGAATCGAGCGGTGACGATTGGCGATAAGCTTTGGACCGACGCAAACTCTCGCGCGGAACTTCAAGTAGGCCAAGCTGCAATCCATCTCGGCGATATGACCGCGCTTTCTTTCCTAAATTTGAATGAGAACGTAATCCAGATGCGGCTGGCGGAAGGGAAAATCAATTTCCGCGTCCGCGAACTTCGGGAAGGGGATGTCTACGAAGTGGACACGCCGAATCTGGCATTCACCGTTACGGAGGCTGGAGCATTCCGGATTGATGTGAACGAAAACGGAGATTTTACGAGCGTCGCCGTTATTCGCGGCAAAGGGGAAATCGCTGCCGCAGGGCAAGTGTACACATTGAACGCTGGCGAACGAGCGGACATCAGCGGAGCCGAAGGAAATGTTCACTACGCAGCGAGCACAGCGCCGGAGCCGGATGCGCTGGACCGCTGGGCGCAAGAACGCGATTTGAAAGAAGACAATTCCACCTCTGCGCGGCACGTTTCGCGTGACGTGGTCGGCTACAGCGATCTCGACGACTACGGTACCTGGCGCGAAGATCCGCAATACGGTTCCGTTTGGACTCCATCTTCGGTACCGCCAGACTGGGCGCCATACAGCAGTGGTTATTGGAATTATGTAGGTCCTTGGGGCTGGACGTGGAATGACTATGAACCTTGGGGTTTTGCTCCTTTTCACTATGGCCGTTGGAACTACTTCGGCAGCTACTGGGGTTGGTGCCCGGGTCCGATTTACGCGCGTGCTTTTTATGGACCGGCCTTTGTCGGCTTCCTAGGTGGCGGATTTGGATTCGGCGTTGGCTTTGGAGGTGGCTTCGGATGGTTCCCGCTCGGCTGGGGCGAACCGTTTTGCCCGTGGTATCACGGAGGCCCAGCGTACTGGCGCAACGTTAACGTGCATAATACATTTATTCGCAATTCGAATTTCGTAAACAGCAACAGTTATCGCAACTTTAATTACGCATACGCGCGCAACGTGCACGCGGTCACCGCGACTTCGCGCAGCGCATTCGTGAATGGACAGGCGATTAATCGCGGCGCGATGCATCTCAACGAAGCTTCACTTCGAAACGCGCAAGTGACCAACAGAATCAACGCGACCCCGACGCATATCAGCAATTTTGGCGCAGCGAATTCGCACGGGAACGTTGCCAGACCGAGCGGCAATGTGGAGAATCGCAGCGTGATTGCGCGCTCGACGCCCGCTTCGGGTGCGTCACACCTGCCTGTGCGCACCATGGGCGGTGCGAACGCCGGCTTCGCGAACGGACGCTTCGGCAATTCGCCCGCGGCGGCGGGCTCGCCGCAAAGAGGCACGGCGATGCAGGGAATGAGCACCAATCGCCAAGCGCAAATTTCGGTGAATCGTCCGCCGAGCGCCATGGCCGGAGGCAATCATTCCAACGGCAATGCATCCAATAACAGCGCGGGGGCGGGCAATAGCGTGCGCCCTGGCAATTCGACGCGTACCTGGAACGCACAAGGCAATTCCACCGATTCCGGCCGCAGCCCACAAGGCTTTGGCGGCACGAACCGGCCTTCCGGCGGTAGCGTTCAGTCCACGAGGATGAACGAGGCCAATCGTCCCCCATGGGCGCGGAGTGGAGCGAGTGGCAATTACAACGGCAGCTCTTCCGCGAATCCCGGGGCGATGAGCAACCGTGCACCGAGTTCGATGGGCAGCAACCGCAACTATACGCCACCGTCCTACAACGGCAATCGTGGCAATTCAGCTCCGACTTACAATGGCAACCGCGGGTATAACGCACCATCGAACCGCGGATATTCCTCGGCACCGTCCTACACACCGTCCTACAACGGCAATCGCGGCAATTCAGCTCCGACTTACAATGGCAACCGCGGGTATAACGCGCCATCGAACCGTGGATATTCCTCGGCACCGTCCTACACACCGTCGTACAACGGCAATCGTGGTTATTCGGCACCGCGTTCGTCTGGCCCGTCAGCACCGCCCAGTTATTCTGCCCCGCATTCCTATTCAGCGCCCGGTTCATCCGGCGGCGGAGGCTACCGCGGAGGAGGCTCTTCTGGTGGAGGTGGTTTCCACGGGGGAGGGGGCAGCGGAGGTGCAACCCATGGTAGCAGCAGCGGCAGCAGCGGCAGCAGCGGATCGCATGGCCATCACTGAGAATCATTCCTGATCGAACGGCCCGCTCCGAATTCCGGAGCGGGTCATCTTTTTTTGGCCTCGATCCTGGCTAAAACGTACCAGAGTATCCCTTTCGCCTATACGCGTATCGCCCTACAACTCTTCCGGCTTGCATGTGTTACATATATTGATACGGGATGGACGAATCCAAATCTCGTCGCCAGGCAATAACTATTTACGAAAAAAATGTCTGGGCGTCCTTTGGGTCATTGGTCCCCATCCATTTCTAACATTGCCATCCCCGACAGGCACGATAAGTGATTTTCGCATCAGGAGAGAAGATAGCCATGAAACCTCGCGTACTCTATTTGTTGGCCTTGCTAACACTCATTTTTGGACTTGCCCTTGCGGCTCCGACGCCAGCGGCCGCCGATGATGAGGATCCGCCAAGCAGAGTTGCGCGGCTCAGCACCACGCGCGGAGAAGTCTCGTTCAGCCCGGCTGGTACAGACGACTGGGTTTCGGCGGAGGTCAACCGGCCCATCACGACCGGAGACAAACTCTGGGCTGGCAACGGGGCGCGTGCGGAATTGCACGTGGGGTCTGCAGCGGTGCGGCTGTCCGGGCAGACAGGATTTTCGTTCCTCAACCTGGACGACCGAATCATGCAGATGCGCCTCACCGAAGGGACGATTTACGTGAGCGTCCGGCGTCTCAATCAGGATGAATCCATTGAAGTGGACACGCCCAACCTGGCTTTCTCGATCTTGCGTCCCGGCCGTTATCGCGTGAACGTCAATGAAGCGGGCGACACCACGATCATCAACGTTCGCGATGGCGAGGGAGAAGTGACTGGCGGGGGTTCTTCGTTCACGGTTCATCGGGGTGACCAAGGCTATTTTACTGGCACCGATTCGCTGAACGCGGACGTGCAGCCGCTACTGGATCAAGACGATTTCGATCGCTGGTGCCGCGAGCGGGACATGCGCGAAGA
>Ga0209526_10002548_pt1 | contig 12302 bp, 11 predicted proteins | sample JacPinW_OM2H0_M1_FD_188566 | JGI IMG/M metagenome (GOLD analysis project Ga0209526, IMG submission 188566) | Forest soil microbial communities from Algoma, Ontario, Canada - Jack Pine, Ontario site 1_JW_OM2H0_M1 (SPAdes) (version 2) | ecosystem: Environmental > Terrestrial > Soil > Boreal...
GGTCGGTTTCGCGTAGGCGCCTTGTTGGGACTTGGAAAGCTTTTGTTTGCTTTCCAAGTCAACGACAAAGGAGTGAGTGATCACCTCCCGATACGGAGCTTCTCCGTGGATGGCCACACTGGTCAGCAGAGAAGATTGGAACCAGCCGCGATGCTGATCGGTTGCTTCGATGTAGACGTCCGCGGGCCAGCGGAGCTCGGGGCGTGTTTTCAACACCGCTTCGTGGCTTACTCCCGAATCGATCCAAACATCAAGCGTGTCATTCCTTCTCGTCAATCCAGGGGGCAATCCTAATTCTTCGGCGATCGCCTCATCGCTTAGCGCGTACCAAACATTGGTACCCTGTTCGTGGACCAATCCGGCCACTTTGCGGATCCAATTTGGTTCAAGCAGCGGTTTGCCATCACGATAAAATACCGGGAGCGGAACTCCCCAGCTTCGTTGCCGGGAAATGCACCAATCGGGGCGAGATTCGACGGTCGAATACATCCGATTCCGGCCCCAACTAGGCACCCATTTAACGCGTTCCACGGCCGCCAAGACGTCGTCTTTAAGCTCGTCAATCCGAATAAAAAACTGTTCGACTGCCCGGAATACTACCGGGGTTTTTGAACGCCAGCAGTGGGGATAGGAGTGCTCGAACGTTTGTTCTCCCAGGAGTGCACCAAGCTGCTTAAGCAGCTTGATGATATCCGGATTCGCATCAAAAACATACTTTCCTACCCACTCAGTGACGCCCACTTCCGAAGTAAATCGTCCGTAGTCATCTACCGGTGAAAGAAGTGGGAGAGCATGCCTCAAACCAAGCTGGTAATCATCTTCACCGTGACCTGGAGCGATATGAACGCATCCGGTACCGGCATCAAGTGTGACGAAATCTGCGGTCAGGACTTCGCCGTCCCGATCAAGGAATGGGTGACGGTAGGAGGTTCCCTCCAATTCGCTTCCGAGCAACTGCTGGACTGGATCTCCATCCGCTACCCATCCGGTAGCTTCGGTGAATGCAGCGATCCGCTCCTTTGCCAATAAGAGGGTTCGCGAAGACTCCTCGTTCGGGTGCGAAAATTTTTGCACCACATAGGTAAATCTCGGGTGCACCGCGACCGCCAGGTTGGCTGGAAGGGTCCAGGGAGTTGTCGTCCAGATGGCGATCGAACAACGACCGGCCAATCCCCCGGAAACGATCGGGAAAGCGACATAGATCGATGGATCGTGACGGTCTCGATACTCAACCTCAGCCTCCGCCAAAGCGGTCTGGGCACCGGTACTCCAATAGACCGGTTTCTTACTTTGGTAGACTAACCCCTTTTCGACGATATCCGCGAACACTTGCAGAATCACCGTCTCGTACGCTGGATCGAGGGTCAGATATGGATTTTCCCAGTCGCCGAAAACGCCCAGTCGCCGAAACTGATTCCGTTGAATCTCAATATACTTTCGAGCGTACTGCTCAGACCGCTGGCGCACTTCGAGCGGCGAAAGTCCCCGCGATTCCTTGACCACTTTGAATTCGATTGGCAAACCGTGGCAGTCCCAACCGGGCACGAACGGTGCCCGGAAGCCCAGCATCGAGCGACTCTTCACGATCAGATCTTTGAGGATCTTGTTCAGGGCCGTGCCCATATGAACGTCACCGTTGGCAAACGGCGGACCATCGTGGAGCACGAAAAGTGGTGCGTCCTTTCTTAGTTCTTGAATCTGGCGGTAGAGACCTGCGTTCTGCCATTTAGCCAAAACTTCCGGCTCCCGCGCAATGAGGTTGGCCTTCATCGGAAAATCGGTCTTGGGCAGGTTCAATGTCTCCTTGTAGTTCATGCGAAGAGTTCGGAAACTAGCATTGTTTGGGCATCGAGCAAAGGGGAGCGGAGGCCTGCGCGACGGTGCTAGGGCGTGTCTGTCCCGACGGTAGGGCGCGTCGCTCCGCGACCGTCGAAACCCCCGGCAAGCCATTGCCGGGTAGGCCTGGTGATGAGGCGATGGATAATTCTTTGGTCGCCGTTTTTGGTTCAACAGGATTCGATGCTGCCCTCGATTCGGCGGTCCGGGACGGACGCGGCCTACCACCGTGCGGTCGCGGAGCGACACGCGCTACCGCCGTGCAGTCGCCGTCGGCAAGAGTTGCCAGAGATCGGTAAAGACGCGGTCCGGGAATCCGAGGGCCTTGGTCAGTTGGATCTTCTTTTCGAGCGGATTACAGATCGCGCGGAGACGCAGCATGGTTTCGCGGTCGATCCAGCCTTTCAACCAGGAAGGAAACACCGCCGTAACCACTGGGTAATCGGTTCCATGTACCAGGCGCTCAGGCTCGCCCCGTAAACGCTCCAGCGATTTCAAATGGGTGATGTGCGATAGAGCAGCCAGGTCGCCGTAGAAATTGGGGAAACGCTTCCGCATCTGCAAGAACTCCTCAAAGTGATCGCCGTCCCATGGGAGTGCACGGGTGCCACAGTGCGCAGCGATGACGGTGACTCCGCACTCGAGTGGCAACCGTAAGCACTGCGGAGACTTCAGATCGTTTCGGCAGCTGCGCACGAAGAACTCACCACCGGTGTGCGCCAGAAAAGGCAATCCGAGTTCGGCCAATCTGGTCCAAAACCTTTTGAACTTTGGCAGATTGCAATCGACGTTTTGAACGCACGGCAACAGTTTCAAAAGTACCGCCCCCGCCGCCGCACAGCGCTCGAGCTCTTCCAAGGCGTCAGGTCGGGCCGGGTGGATTGCGACTCCCGGCCGCAGCTTGGAGGACCGTTTCGCTGCCGCGAAGACCGCATCGTTTGAGACGAAAACGTCGGAAAGATCCTTCCTGACTGCTCCTTGGTCGTCGTGGACCCACTCGTAAGCGAGCAGCACGGCCGCTTCCAGCGAGGATTGGGATACCCAGTGGAGTAGCTGGTCGAGATACATTTGGTCGAAATGCGCATCATCGAAGGCGCAGTTCAGGCCGATATCGCGAGACCCTGCCTGCAAGAAGGGTTTCATGAACCAGCGGCGGCGATGCCAGCAATCCGCTCCTCCTTTGCCGTTCCCGGACAGATGAACATGCGCGTCGATTGATCCGCGAGTTTGGTTCACGTGCTTTTTTTGGACCTTTTGATGTTGCTTTTCACCTGCCCGCTACCCAGGCGATTATCTGTCGCCAGAGTCTGGTGTATCCGGGCCACTCGACGAACTCTTTTGGGCACCAGTGCGGACCGACATCGGATGTCCAGGCCACCGATCGGCCCTTGCCGAAGGATCCGGCGACCAAGAGCGGATATTCCTCCACTTTTGCCAGGACTTCGGCGCCTTCCTTTGGTTTTACTTCGTTAAATCCGAGAAGATAAGGCCACGCTCCGTCGATACCGTGGGTGATCTGGTGATCTTTCCTGGTAACGCTGGGATTGATGCCTTCAGGTCTTTCGATCCGATCGTCGATTGGCAAAAGCAAAACCGGCAATGCCTCTTCGATCGGTGTGCGATGGTAACGGGCCGAACCGTAAATGCCTTGAAAACTCAGGTAACCTCCAGCCATGACTAATCCTCCTCCTTCCGCCACGTATTCCTTGATTAACTGGAGACGATTTGGAACGCGTTTACCTTCCAGGAAAACTTCGGGTGGGAGCAATAGCGTATTTGCCCCAATGTCGCTGAGGACAATGGCGTCGTAAGCCTGCAGTTTACTGAGCTCGAATGGAAACGACTTGGCCGCTTCATGACTTGGCTGATGGGTAATTTGAATCGAGGCCGAACTGAGTGCAGCGATCAAGAAATCGCCACCCGTCGCGTAATAGGTCGAGGAAAAGAAATCGAATCCTTTCAGGTGAGTTGAACTGCTGATCCAACTCTCTCCGACTAACAATACATTTGCTTCCATAAAAAGGGTCTCAGCGGCACCAGTGAGCGATCGCTAAGGCGATGACCTTCGTGCAGGTCACAAGATCATCGATTGACACATGTTCATTCGGCTGATGCGCCTGGCTTGGGTCACCTGGACCGAAGTTTATTGTTGGCGTTTTTGTAAGGTCAGTTGGGATGCCCATGTCGGTGTGTGCTCCTATTCCCCAGAGCTGAAACGGATGAGACGCCGTCCGGCAAGCTTCAGCAAACGTGCTAATGATTGCATGATCTACTTCCACCTCTGCGCAGTCGGCATCAAGGATCCATTCGACTCGAGGGGGATGCTCAGCTAGCCAGGGATCAACCCGCGATATCGTGGCGACTAACGATTCGACTTCGCGCTTGACTGAGCCTCCGACCCCATCAGCGTCTTTTTCTGAGGGAAGATACTGCACATCGACGATGATCTCCGCTCGCCCCGCCGTGGAGCTTGGATGTTCTCCCGCTCGTACCTGAGTGACAATGATCTGGTTCGAAAGTTCCATCAACGGATGATTCTTTCGCGGATCAGTTCGCCAGCGTTCGTTTAATACGTCGATCCCGTCCAAAATGAATCGCATCAAAGCGATGGCATCGACCGGTCCGCCAGCATCCCAATGCCGTGCCTTTAACTCGGCATGGCCGCCAATCCCGTCGATGACGATTTTGCCCCAGAGAATCCCGTGACAGAGCGGCGATACCCGGTTGCCGGTTGGCTCGGTCAGGATCCCTGCGTCTGCTCGATAGCCGCGATCCGCCATAGCCAATGTGCCCATACCGCCAATCTCTTCATCGACGACGGTCGCGAAAAGAATGTCGCCAGATAGCGGAACGTCCAGCTCCCGAAGAATTTCAGCCGCCGAAAGCATACATGCGACTCCACCCTTCATGTCGACGGCGCCTCTGCCGTGAATGCTGTTCCCTTCTCTTGCGCCAGCGAATGGTGCATGGAGCCAGTGGGCGATTTCGCCTGGCGGAACGACGTCGATGTGGCCGGTCAAAAGAATCGATCTGCCTGCGCCGGATCCGGGAAGCGTTCCGGCAAGATTAGGGCGGCCACGGAAATTTCGACCTTGCTGTGCACCCGGTTTGCCTCGGTAGATCTCCAGAAGTGCATCTGCATCCGGCTCCCAGAGATCGGTTTTGAATCCGGCGGCCGTAAGTCTGCGCTCCAGGTAATTCTGACATTCTCGTTCGCCCGGGCCGGCCTTGCTCGGGTCCGCCATCACAATGCTCTCAAACCGAATTAACTCTTGGAGGGTTTGGGCAATCTGTTCCCGATGGCGGCTAACGGCATCGACGACGCGTCGTTCTAGTTCGTTTTTCATCTGGTGTCTCTGTTTCGAAAGGTTCTGTCCAAGACCACACTGCCAATGAGAAAAAGCCCAACCACTCCGAGCTGCCAGATGTTGTTAATGTTTAACATCTGAAGCCCGACCTGCAGTGAGGTGAAGAACAGCACGGCAAGGAGTGAGCCAATCAAACCGCCTGATCCGCCGAAGATGCTCGTGCCGCCAAAAAGAGTCGCCGTTAGAGATAACAACTCGAGATTATCGCCGATATTGGGGCGGGCACTTAACAGCCAGGAATCTGCCACTAGACCGGCCAGTGCAGCGAGAATCCCGCTGAACGTATATGCTCCAAGCCGAATTGCATTTACCGGGAGACCAATCAGCCGCGACGCTGTTTCGTTGCTTCCGATCGCGTAGATCCATCGTCCCAAAGGCATCTGAGTGAGGGTGAAAACCATCACGATAAAAGTGGGCAAAACAATCACGAGCGTGTGTAGCGGAACTGCCAGTACTGCGGATTGTCCGAGCAGACCAAAAGAAGATGGTAGTCCCGAAATGGGCACTCCGCCGGTCACGGCGAGAGCGAGACCGTTGTAGGCGTAATATGTTCCCAGCGTTACGATCAATGGTAACAGTCGCAATCGAGTAATGATGAGGCCGTTAACGCCTCCCAAGAGGCCACCAAAGAGAACTCCGGCGATCGCTGCAATGAAGGGGCTCGTACCTTGTTTGATTAGAAAAGCGATCAGCAATCCACCAAGACTGACAATTCCGCCGACCGAAAGATCAATGCCACCGCCTCCCGTAAGAATCACGAAAGTCTGGCCAAGCGTTACTAATGCCAACAGAGTCGAGAACTGAAAAATCGAGGTGAGATTGGCCAGGCTGAAGAAAGCCGGCGCGCGGGCCGCAAAAACGGCGAGCGCGATCACCCAAAGGAGAATGAGTCCGCCGAACCGGACTTGTCTTCCGGCAGTTATCATGGGTTCGCTGCCGAGCGCAGGTAGTTCGAGATTCGGGCACCGGCCAATGCGTCCAGGACCAACACCGCAATCAAAAGAACCCCGGTTATCACCTGCTCCCAAAGTGATGGAACTCCGACCAGCACGAAGCCATTCTGTAACAAGCGGACAAGAAAGACTCCTAACATCGTGCCGAGAAGGTTCGCTTTTCCACCTAGGACGGAGGCACCGCCCAAAACGGAAGCAACAATCGCGTCAAGTGCGACTAGACCTCCGGTCGAAGTCTCGACGTTTCGATATCGGGCCACATAAAGCAAAGCCGCGAAGCCAACGAGCAGGCCGGTAAAGCCATAAACGAAAAATTTGGTTTTGCCGGTTGCGACCCCAGAAAGCCTGGCAGCTCGCTCGTTTTCACCGGTCGCGCGGATTGCCGTGCCCAGTGGCATCCATCGTATGATCAGCCAACCCACTGAATAAAAGATAAGAACGTAAATGCCGACGACCGGAATCCCGCCGATAGATTGGTTTATCACGAGCCGAAGGGTGTCGGGTAACCCGGAAATCCAGCTCCCACCAAGGAGTAGGAAGATGGCCGATCGATAGACACCGAACAAGCCGAGGGTCGCGATGATTGGAGGTATTTTTCCCCAAACAATGAGAGCCGCCGAAACAAACCCTAGCGCTGTTCCGATAATAGGTCCGATGAACAAGACCGCTGCCAAAGGCCAGCCTGCCTCGATACTCCATCCGACGAAAATCGCACAGATTCCCAGTGCGCCGCCGACCGCAATGTCGATTCCGGCCGTAGCCAGGATGAACGAGATGCCCAAGCTTACGAGCAATAGCTCGACGCTGTTTCGGAGGATCGTTGTCAGATTTTGTGCGGTCAAGAAATAGGGTGACAGGAACTGGAAAAGAATCGCAACGCTCACACAAGCGAGCGCGAGCGTTACCTCGCGGCGACCGAGGAACAGCTGTTTCCAGTTCACTTCAGAATTTGTATTGATCGACGTTGTCCTTTGTAAACACGGTGGGAGGACCGAGCAGCAGCACCTTGGTGGCGGAATCGTATTTGGCGGGAGCTGCGAGTCCTGGCACCGAGTTAGATTCGGCGAACGCCTTGTTGCCGATTAACTGTTTTCCGGCCCAGACGGTTAAGTAGCCGAGGTCACGCGGATTCCAGAGGACACTGAATCCGAACGCGCCGCTCTTCAGGTAGGCGCGCACCGTGTTAGGCGAACCATAGCCAGTCCCAATGACCTGACCAATTTTGCCGGCCGATTCGATCGCCTGAGCCACACCTGGACAGGTGGTAGAAGCTACCGCAATCAAGCCCTTGAGGTCTGGATGCGCCGTCATAAGATCGGTAGCGATCTGAAAAGCGCGCTGAGCGGTACCTCCAGCAAATTGTGGCGGTAATAGATTTATCTTTGGGTATTTTTCTTTTACGCGCTGCTGCATGAAGCGGATCCAGGTGTTCAGATTTGTGGCGGTAGCTTCGCCCGAAACGATGCCCACTGTTCCTTGCTCGCCGATCCGTTTTACGAGTTCGTCTATGATGGTGAACCCGAGATCCTGATCCAGCGCTTGGGCGACATAGACTGCTCTTTCGCTTTGCGGTGCGTCAGAATCCGACGTGAAGATTTTGACGTCTTTTTCCTTTGCTTTCCTGATAATCGGGTCGATCGAACTGGCGTCAAGTACCGAAAGGGAGACTGCCGATACTCCTTGATCGATGAGCCCGTTCACGATCCGCAGCTGCTCTGCCGGATTCGTGTCGGTCGGTCCGGTGTAAACGAACTCTACATCGAACTTCTGGGCGGCATCCTTACCACCTTCCTCCATCGCATTGAAGTACGGTATGCCGACGATCTGCGGCACAAAGGCAACTTTCGACTTACTCTGGGCCAGGCCGAACTCTGCCGTTAACAGCAAGAGGCCTGCAGCCAGGCCGGCCGACCATCGATTTTGTCTGCGCATTTTAACCTTTCTCAATATTGATCCCCACTGGGGGGCATTTTGTAGTCTGGCTCTTTGAATTGTGGGCCAGGTTTAACTCCAGTAATCCAACTGACAACCTGTTCGGGGTCCGTCTCTGACCGTTTGCATTCAACTACTTTCCGGCCGCGTCGCAGTACAAGGATTCGGTCTGCGACTTCGAAAACGTCGTTCAAGTTGTGGCTGACCAGCAGCACGGCTTTGCCGTTGGCGCGAAGCTGCTCGATCAATTTTAGCACTTTGCGAGTTTCAACGACAGCGAGCGCGGCTGTTGGTTCATCCATAATGACCAATTTCGTTTCCAGATCGATGGCTCGCGCGATGGCAACCGCCTGACGTTGACCGCCGGACAAGTCAGAGACCAGGGCGCCAGGCGATGGGATATGCGAGCCAAGTTCATCGATCAATTGCACGACTCGGTCTCGCATTTTCCTTTTGGCGAGTATCGGTAGCCCAAAGAGCGGTCGAACAAGCTCTCTGCCCAGAAAGATGTTTTCGTAGACAGTCAGATTTTCGACCAGCGCGAGTTCCTGGAAGATCGTCGCGATGCCCAAATTCCTTGCCTTACCAGGGCTTTCGATTGTGACTAGATTGCCTTCGACGGTTATTTCGCCAGCCGAAGGAAGATAGGCGCCAGACAGTAATTTCACCAGCGTCGACTTCCCGGCCCCGTTATCGCCAACTAACGCGAGCACTTCACCTAGGCGTACACTGGCCTCGACCGCCTCCAATGCGATCACCGGGCCAAAATGTTTCGAAATTTTGGCAACGCGTAACCAGATATTCTCGGTTCCAATCATCTCTTATTTGCTGTGGCTCGAATTTTCGGTCGCAGCCTCAGGACGGAATCTCGTCGTATGAGCTCGACTGGAAGCCGCGTCTCCATCGGTTCGACCCTTACGCCAGCGATCACTTGCAAAAGAATTCTCGTCCCTGCTGCACCCAGTTCCTGCGCGGACTGGCGGATGGTGGTCAAAGGAGGCTGCAAAAGCTCGGCCAACGGCATGTCATCAAAGCCGATCAGGGAAAGGGCATCGGGGATTTTCAAACCGGACCGGTGAGCTGCGTTGAGCACACCGAGAGCGACGTAATCACTAGATGCAAAAATTGCGGTTGGTCGCTTCCTCGAATTAAGAAACGCTAGGGCGGCGTCCCGACCGAAATCCGAAGTATAAGGTCCGAACCGGATAAGATTCGTGGCCGGCTTTAACCTGTGTTCCTGCAGCGCGTTCTTGAATCCGGTGAACCGTTCCTGAGTGGAGAGCAGATTCTTGGGTCCGCCGATAAAGGCTATTTGTCGGTGGCCATAGTCCAGTAAGTGGCGTGTCGCGAGATATCCGCCGACCCGATTTTCACTGAAGACCCTCGGAGCAGAAACGCCTGCCACATCTTCGTCGATCAGGACCACGTTACGATTTCGCCGCAGGATCTCTGCCAACTCCCGATCCTCAGCGTGACTGGTGAGAAATACGATGCCGTCGAGCTGATGTCCGCTCAACAGTCGGAGATAGGCTAACTCCCGGCTCCGATCATTCAGCGTATTGCACAGGAGAACCCCGTATCCTGCCTCGAATGCCACTTCTTCGACGGCGCAAGCGAGTCTGGCAAAAAAGGGATTTGAAATGTCCGGAATAATCAGTCCGACCATCTTACTCTGGCCGAGACTCAAGTTACGGGCTAGCCGATTGGGCTGATAGTTCAGATCGCGGACGGCCTGTTCGATCCGAGAGGCGGAAGTCCTGGGGAGTACGATATCGCCGTTCAAAAACCGAGAAACGGCAGTGACCGAAAGTTCGGCGGCTTTTGCTACATCCCGGATGGTGATCTTTCTCGGAAGCTGCATACAATGGTTGGAGAGAATCCCGGCGGGCTGAACCGGTTTAGTAAACCGGTTTACATCACAGATAGAAATATATCGTTTCTCTTGTCAATACTGCTCTCCGTCTTTATTGCTTGCCAGGTAGCGAATTGTTCGCCAACTTGCCCCACACTGCTTCCGGGTTGATACCTGCTATTTCAATGATTTTGATCCGCGCTTTTTCACCTTTTTTAATCGCAATTCTCGATTTTTGACAATCGATCAACTCGGCGAGAAATCGGATGACTTCTGCGTTCGCCTTTCCATCCTGAGCTTGAGCTCGAACCTTGAGTCGTATCTCATCCCGTGAGATCGCGGATAGTTCGCTCCGCCGAGCATTCGGAATGACATGGACTTTAAGTGTGGTCAGCATTGGTGCACAGTAGCGCTACTTTCTAACAAAGAATCCGATGAGATGGTCGTTTAAAGTCGCTCGAATTGCCGGAATCGATATCCGAGTACACATCGGAACATTCATTCTGCTTTTGGGCGGATTTCTCTACATTTATTCTTACACGGGAGATCGCAACGGCGCATTGAATGCGGTTCTGATCTGGGTTTGTGTCTTTATTTGCGTGTTACTCCACGAATTGGGTCACGCGTTCGCTGCCAAAGCTTACGGAATAACCACGGTCGATATAACGCTCCATCCCCTGGGTGGTCTGGCACGGCTCGAACGGATGCCAGACAAACCTTGGCAAGAGTTAGTCGTCGCCCTGGCCGGTCCGTTGGTAAACGTTATTATCGCGGCAGTCCTCGTTCTGGTCCTGGCGGTTACTGGCAATTTGACTCTCGAATCTCTTTCCGAAGGAAAGTCGATGGACTTCTTGTGGGTCCTGCTCTGGATCAATACTCTAATGTTCTTTTTTAATCTGATCCCGGCTTTTCCTTTGGACGGAGGGCGAGTTCTGCGCGCTCTGCTCGCGACACGCATGAAGTATATTCGAGCGACCCAAATCGCCGCAACCATCGGTCAGGGCCTGGCGTTGGCTATGGGGGTCTCTGCTTTTGCTATTTTTAAGGGCAATATACCGCTGATTCTAATCGCCATTTTCATTTACATGGGAGCCGAAACTGAGTCAGCCATCGTGCAGATGCGTTATATGACGGCCGGTTTGCCGGTTTCTAGCGCAATGGTCACTCGTTTTGATACGCTAGATCACAAGGCGACTCTGAATGAAGCAATCGACATGTTGCTTGGTACATCGCAGCACGAGTTTGCAGTTCTCGACGACAATGGCGGGTTTGCCGGATTGTTAACCAAGAATAATTTGATCCTCGCTTTGCGCCGTTCCGGGCCGGAGACGCTGGTAACCGATGTGATGATCACCGGATTACCAACCATTTTACCCAATACCAATTTCGAGCGTGCACTGGCGCTCGTCCAACAGACCGGTTCGCCGGCGCTTCCGGTCGTGGACAATACCGGCCGTCTGATTGGCCTTTTCACCCCGGAGAATGTTAGCGAACTTTTGCTAGTACGAAACGCACTGGGGAGTAAGCAACGACGGACACAGCGTTGATGTCGTTTCATGGTGCTAAACGCTCTCGCGCCCAATGAAAGTCCGAAGTTGCGCCGGCCAGCGATTCGTTTGACGGCGTCGCTCTTTTTCCTGACGTTCGCGGCCTGTGTCGCTGAATTATTCTGGGCATACAACCAACTGCCAGAACGAGTGCATGCCCATTTTCCTTCTTGGCTGCACATTGGCGCGGAAGGACCAAAGTGGATCTTTGTTGCAATTTCCGGAGCTTTTCCGGTCCTGATCGCTATCGCTGCATTGATATCGATACGGCTGGTGAAACGGCAGCCGGAAAAATTTGTGCAGATTCCTAATCGTGACTATTGGATGTCTCCTATACGGCGAGAACAGACATTGGACTTGATCGCCTCGAGGATTTACCTGTTGGGCGCAGTTAAATTCGTTGCCGATGCGATATTCATTTACGCGGCACTTCAAGCCAATCTGATTGGAACTTCGGAGCTGAATGCCGGACTTTTGTTTTTCCTCGCAGCAGGATTTATCGTGGCAAAAGTTGTGCTAGCCGCTCAATTGTTCTGGCGATTTCAATTCCCAAAGGGTTCGTAAATTTGAGCAGTTTGTCGGACTTTGGTAGATCAAAAGATACTAGCGGGCTTCAGCGGCGAAGCCGCGCTTCAGGATTACCTAGGGCTGCGCCCACATAAGCGTTAACTTACGTCTTTGGGATGGCTCTCCACCCCAAAAAGGGGCAGAAGGACTCAGCCCGGGGTTTTAACCCCGGGTGAGCAACCCATCAAACGATTGGCCCTGAAGGGGCCTAAGGTTTTATTTGATCAATCCCACACATAACGCTCAT
>Ga0209526_10002549_pt1 | contig 12295 bp, 11 predicted proteins | sample JacPinW_OM2H0_M1_FD_188566 | JGI IMG/M metagenome (GOLD analysis project Ga0209526, IMG submission 188566) | Forest soil microbial communities from Algoma, Ontario, Canada - Jack Pine, Ontario site 1_JW_OM2H0_M1 (SPAdes) (version 2) | ecosystem: Environmental > Terrestrial > Soil > Boreal...
CGCGTAGCGCTCGCCGCGCCACGCGCTAAGACGACCTTCCGCGGCGAGGACATCGACGACGCGATCGAGCGCGGCGGTGCGTGCCGCGCTGCTCCTGAAAGCGGCATTGAATGCTAGGTCCGATGCGATACTGGATGTGCGCCGGTGGAAAACGTCGGCGAACCGCAGCAGCACTTCTGCGCGCTCGTGATCGACCCAGCCGATGACATCGTTTTCGATCCGTAACGGCACGTAGATTTCGCGAGGCGCGGCGAGCTCGCGGCTAAGCCTCGCCAGGATCGCAGGTGCATGTACAATCGGACCGATCTCCACGCGCGGATTGTATTCCCGCTCGCGCCCTTGCCCGCCGACGTTCTAGCCCTTTTCGATCTCGACCATACGCTGCTCGACGGCGACTGCGACGAGGCTTGGGTCGAGTTTCTGATCGAGCGCGACGTGCTCGATCGGCAATCCTTCGAGCGCGAGAACCGCCGGGTCGTCGACCGTTACCGGCGCGGCGAGGTCGGCGTCCTGGAATTCACCGAGTTCTACGTCTCGACCCTGACGCCGCATGCGCTGCCGCAGCTCGAGACCTGGCGCGCCGAATACCTGGGACAGAAGATCATGCCGATGATTTCCATCGCCGCGCGCGAGCTCGTCGGCAAGCACCTGAGGTCAGGCGATCTGACGGTGCTCACGACCGCGGCGAGCAGCTTTCTCACCGCTCCGATCGCGCGCGAATTCGGCTTCGAGAACCTGATCGCGACCGAGCCGCAGATGCATGACGGCCGCTTCACCGGCAGGGTTGCCGGCACGCCGAACATGCGCGAAGGCAAGATCGCGCGACTCGAGGCGTGGCTTGCCGAGCGCGATCGCAAGTTCGCGGATTTTCGCCAGAGCTGGTTCTACAGCGACTCGCGCAACGATATTCCGCTGCTGTCGCTGGTAACGCATCCGGTCGCGGTCAACGCCGATCCCACGCTGGCGGCGCTGGCGAGCGAGAGAGGCTGGCCGACGCTTCGAATCCGGTAGAATTCGTGGCTTTTCCGGACGGCTCATGACTGCCCGCATTATCGACGGCAAGGCGCGCGCCGAGCGCGTGACGGCAGAAATCAAGGTGCAGATCGCGGCGAGAGTCGCCGCGGGCAAGCCGCCTCCGGGGCTCGCGGTGGTGCTGGTGGGCGAGCATCCGGCATCGCAGATCTACGTGCGCAACAAGCGGCGCATGACCCAAGCCGTCGGGATGAGGTCCTTCGAGTTCGATTTGCCGGGAACCGTTTCGCAACAAGAGCTCTTGACGCTGATCGCGCGCCTCAACGCCGACACTGACGTTCACGGCATCCTGGTCCAGCTGCCCCTGCCGAAAGAGATCGATGCCGACGTGGTGACCGAGAGCATCGATCCCGCCAAGGATGTGGACGGCCTGCATCCGTACAACATGGGCCGCCTGGTGCTCAAGCGGCCCGCGCTACGTCCCTGCACGCCTCAGGGCTGCATGACACTCGTTCGCGACACGGGCGTCGATCTCGTCGGCAAGCACGCGGTGATCATCGGCCAATCGAACATCGTCGGCCGGCCGATGGCGCTCGAGCTTCTGATGGCGCGATGCACGGTGACGATTTGCCATTCGGCGACGCGCGATCTACCGGCGGTCGTGGGTAGCGCGGACATTCTGGTGGCCGCGATGGGCAAACTCGCGTTCGTCCAGGGCGCCTGGATCAAGCGGGGCGCCATCGTCATCGATGTCGGCACCAATCGCACGCCGGAAGGAAAGCTTCGCGGCGACGTCGATTTCGAAGCCGCCAGGGAGCGCGCGGGGTGGATCACGCCGGTGCCCGGCGGCGTCGGGCCGATGACCATCGCCATGCTGCTCGCCAACACCTTGCGCGCCGCTGAAGCCATCGACGGCGCTTGAGTGCCGCGGGCCCGGCGCGCCCACACCCGGCTCGGCTTGTTACTTCGGGGGTCCCACGACGAATTGCACGTATGGCAAAGGCGGCTCTTTGTCCTTCGGCAGATACTCGGGCGCCGCCTCCCCGGCCGGCCCGAGGTGGCGAATCAAGGCGTAGATGGCTCGAAGATCGGCAGCGCTCATCTGCTGGACCGTAAACCACGGCATGGGCGGGCGCGTCTGGAGCGACTTCGCCTTCACGAGCCACTGCGCCTCGGTGAGATCCTGCATGTACGTCCGCAGGTTCGACGCGTACGTCGTGCCCCACGGGCCGCGCCATCCAAGCTTGTCGCCGGTAAGCCATTGCGCTTCGGGTATCTTGCCCGCACTCGCCATGTATCCCGGCGTATGACAATCGTTGCATCCGCCGAGCTTGACCAGGTAGCGACCGCGCTCGAGCTGCGCCGCACTGGTTGAACCGGTAGCCTTGGCCTTGTCCGCCGCATGGGCGATCCACGGTGTCCCGGCGGCGACGGCAGCGAATATCAAGTGTGTGGCGTAACGACCTGTCCGCATATCTTCCCCTGTTACAAAGTTAGTTGATCGAACACCGTGTCGCTTTACGATCACGGCAATGCACGGGCATCAGCCCGCTCTCAAGTGCCAAGCCTTCGGTCGCGTGAATGTCTCGATGCCCTGAATCCCCAGTGTTACGCCGATACCCGAATGCCCGACCCCCGACCACGGCAGCCGCGGACTGACGCGGTCGCAGCAGTTCCAATACACCGAGCCTGATCGCACGTTCCCAAGAATTCGTCTGGCCCGCTTTTCGTCCCTGGTGTAAACGCCGGCGGTGAGTCCGTATTCGGTGTCGTTCATCAATGCGATCGCCTGCGTATCGTCGGCGACTTTCTGAATCCCGATGATCGGGCCGAAGCTCTCATCCTTCATCAGCGACATGCGGTGATCGACGTTGGCAAACACGGTTGGCTCGAACCAGTTGCCCTTGCCCTTCAGGCTGCCGCCACCGGCGAGCAGCGTCGCGCCCTTGCGCTTGGCGTCGGCGACTTGTCGGCGGAGGACGTCGAGCTGGGGCCGGCGGGTGAGCGGCCCGATATAGCTCGACTCGTCGAGCGGATCGCCGACCTTGAAACCTTTGACCTCTGCCACGAACGCGTCGACAAAGGCATCGTAGATCTTCTGATGAACATAGACGCGCTCCACCGAGCAGCACGATTGCCCGGTGTTGTAGAAAGCCCCGTCGGCAATGCCCGACGCCGCGGTTTTGACGTCGACGTCGTCGCACACGTAGATGGGATCCTTGCCTCCCAGCTCGAGCTGGACCTTGGCCATTCTGCGGCCCGCCGCTGCGCCGACCTTGGCCCCGGTGGCATACGAGCCGGTAAAAAAGACGCCGTCGACTGGCTGCCGCAACAACGCTGCACCGACCGCCGGACCGCCGACGACTGGAATGAAGACGTCGGTGGGCACTCCCGCCTCGTAGAGAATTGCCGCAATGTGCAGTCCGGTGAGCGTTGCATACTCCGAGGGTTTGTACAGGACTGCGTTGCCCGCGATCAACGCGGGGATGAAAACGTTGCCGCCGACAAAGTAGGGATAGTTCCACGCCGAGATGTTCGCGATCACGCCGAGCGGCTCGTGCGAGACCCGTTCCTCGAGGTTCTGCTTGGCGTCGGCGTGGACCTTTTGGTCGCGCAAGGTCCGCGGCGCTTCGGCAAGAAAAAAATCGATGCGGCCGAGCAATCCATTGAGCTCGTTCCTGGATTGGCGAATCGGTTTGCCGACTTCGAGTGTCAGCGTGCGCGCGAGCGTCGCCTGCATGTCGGTGATGCGAGCGCGGAATGCACGAATTGCGTCCAGGCGTTTTCTTATCGGCAGCGCCGCCCATGCGGGCTGTGCGGCACGCGCACGCGCGTATTTGGCACGAACGGAGCCTGCGCCGTCCTCGGTGACCTCCGCGATGAGCGCGTGAGTGGCAGGATTGAGGATTTTCATGACGCTTTCGTCAGTGTACGTCGAAGAGGAAGCCGAAGCGGCTGGCCGAACAATGACGCGCCGCCATGCCGACGTCGAGCATCGCGTCACATCGCTTCGGCAAAAAGGCGCTTGAAATCCTGGCGCGTGCACGGCCGCGGGTTGGTCTGGTGGCAGATATCATCGATCGCCACATCGGCCAGCGCCTCGATATCGGCCTCGGTGACCTGCCTCTTGCCGCGGTACGCGGAGAGCGTCGCCGGTATCGCCAGATCGGCCTTGAGCCTCGCCAGCCAATCGATGAAGCCCTCGGCGCTTGCCTCGGGCAAGGCGCCCGGAACCGCGGCGCCGACCACGTGCGCCAGTTCCGCCATTTTCGCGATCGCGGAAGGCATGTTGAAGCGCATGACATGGTCGATCATGATGCCGTTGGCTAGGCCGTGGTGCAGATCGGCGACGGTCGACAGCGCGTGCGCACAGGAATGCACCGCGCCCAGGTCCTTCTGGAACGCGATCGCGCCCATCATCGAGCTCATCATCATGTCGGAGCGGGCCGCGAGGTTATGCGGCTCGCGCACTGCCGTCCGCAGCGATCGCGCGGCGATGCGCGCTCCCTCCAAGGCGATGCCGTCGCACAGCGGATGGTAGGCGGGCGACAAATACGATTCGACATTGTGCGTCAACGCGTCCATGCCGGTCGCTGCGGTGATGTGCGCGGGCAGGTCCAGCGTCAGCTCGGGATCGGCGAAGACCGCCTTGGCGAGCAGAGCCGACGAAAAAATGATTTTCTTGATGTGCGTCGCGTCGTCGGAGATCACGCTCGAGCGGCCGACCTCGGACCCGGTTCCCGCGGTGGTCGGCAGCGCGATGAGGTAGGGCAGCTCGCGCTCGATGGCGCGCACCTGCGGATGATCCCACGCGTATTCCAGCACTTCGCCCGGATGCACCGCCATCAGCGCGACCGCTTTGGCGACGTCGAGCGCGGCGCCGCCGCCGAGACCGATGACCGCGTCGGCGCGATGTGCCTTGTAGGCGGCCACGCCCTCATCGACCTGGCTGCGCACGGGATTGCCCCAGATTTCGGAAAAGACGCCGACGTCGAGCCCTGGCAGGTCGGCGACGAAGCCTTTCAGCATCGGCAGCGGCGCGATGCCGCGGTCGGTGACGATGAGCGGACGCTTGATGCCCTGCGCCTTCAAGTGCTCGGCAACGAGCGCGCGGGCACCGGCCCCGAAATGGATGGTGGTGGGGAAAGCGAAGCGATGGATCATGAGGGTCGTCCGAGAAAAAAGCGTCGCAGCGAAGGGCTCGTCGGGCTCAGGAATTTCCTTCGCCGATCTGCACAAAGCGCAGCTCCAGCACGTCGTTGGGCCACTGCGCGACGCTGATGTCCGGACGCATCGCCCACGTCAGCGTGCGCCGGTAGAGCGGGATCATGGGCAGGTCCGCATTCATGATGCGAAGAGCCTGACCGACCTGCTGATGGCGCTGTGCTGCTTCGGGCTCGACACGGATCGCGTCGATCAGTTTGTCGAGCGCCGGGTTGGAGTAGCGCCCGCCGTTGAAGGTGCCGGTGCCGTCGGTCGAGTAACTGCGGAAGAGCCCGTTGAGCGACGGCCATGCGTCGAACAACGGCGACCAGCCGACCTCGTAAAAGCTCGTCGTTGCCTGCGTGAGTTTGGGAAAGAAGGTCGCTGTCGGCCAGACCTGGGTGTTGGTCCGGATACCGACTTGTGCAAGCATGCCGGCGATCGCCTGGCATACCGCCGCGCGAAAGGCGACGTTGACACAGTCGAGCGTGACACCGAAGCCGTCGGGGTATCCGGCCTCCTTGAGCAGCCCGCGTGCCGCCGCGATGTTATACGGCAGGCGGCGCTCGAGCTCCGGCACGTAGCCGTCGACCAGGCGCGAGAAAAACGAGCCGGTCGCAATCGCCTGTCCACGCAGAACCTTGCTGACGATGGCGTCGATGTCGATCGCCTGATAAATCGCGCGCCGCACGCGCAGGTCCTTGAATGGGTTGCGTCCCTTGACATCGCTGAACTGCAGCTCGTCTCGGCTCTGATCGAGCCCGAGATACTGCGTTCCGATATCGGTGATGTCGGCGAGCTTGAATTTTCCTTCCTGCTTCAGACGCGCGACGTCCTGGAATGGCGGGTCGATGACGAAGTCGACCTGCCCTGAGATCAACGCCGCCATCCGCGTCGCGTCGGACTGGATGACGACGTAAACCGCCTCGTCGACATTGCCGCGCCGGCCCCACCATTCGGGGTTCGCGACCAGCACGGTGCGGGTATCGGATTCGTAGCTCTTGAGACGGTAGGGCCCGGTGCCGTTGGCGTTGCGAACGGCGTAGGTCTCCTGGCGGGCATTGTAATTCTGCGGCTCGATGACGCCGTGCGCCGCGGACCACGCCTTGCTCATGATGCCGACGTACACGAATTTTTCCGGCAATACGGCGTCGGGCGCCGCGAGCAGGAAGTCGACGGTGAGATCGTCGACCTTGCGCGCCGCCTGGACACCGCGCAGCTGGAAGCTCCGCTGCGAGTTCTTGGTCAGCGCCCGCTCGATCGAAAACACGACATCGTCGGCGGTGAAGGCGGTTCCGTCGTGGAACCTGACCCCGGGACGGAGCTTGAAGCGCCAGCGTTTCGGCTCCACGTGCTGCCATGACACGGCGAGCGACGGCTCGAGCGCGAAATTGCGGTCGCGGCTCACCAGCGATTCGTAGATCTGACTGACCACGCGCGAGTGATACTGCAACGCGAGCGCGTGCGGATCCATCGACTGCGGGTCGAACGCGCTCGCCATGCGCAGTGTCTTCGCCGCGAGCGGGAAGGCAGCCAGACATCCGGCAAGGAGCACCAGCCCGACCGCAACCGCGCGCGTTTGCGCCTTCATTTGCGTCCTATCGATCATTACGAAAGTGCGTGACGCTCGGATTCCTAACATCGTCATTCCCGCGCAAGCGGGAATCCAGTGTCTTTGGACGCTGGGTCCCCGCTTTCGCGGGGACGACTCTGGTTTTTTGAAAGGTGTCACTCAATGCGGTCGTCTCGGTCGTTCGCCTATATGATCTCAAAGTAGCGCTTCAGCTCCCAGTCCGTCACCGCGTCCAGCCACTGCCGCCATTCCCACTCGCGGGTCGCGGCGAAGTGATCGACGAAGTCGTCGCCGAACCAGTCGCGGGCGAGCTTCGAGTTCCTGAAAATGCGCGTGGTCTCGATCAAGGTGCGCGGCGCGCGTGGAATATTTTCCGCGCCCTGATTGGTCCCGTGGATCGGCTTGGCGGTCAGCTTCAGGGTGTTTTCGATCCCTGAGAGGCCCGCCGCGAGGACTGCCGCAGTCGCCAGATACGGATTCATATCAGCGCCGGGGCAACGCGTTTCCAGCCGCGTCGATTTGGGCGATCCGGCGATGACTCGAAAGCTCGCCGTGCGGTTGTCGAGCCCCCATGTCGGCTTGACCGGCGCCCAGAATCCGTCGACCAGCCGCTTGTAGCTGTTGACCGTCGGCCAGTACATGGGAGCGAATTCCATCAGACCTGCGACCTGGCCAGCGAGGTAGCTTTCGAACATCCTGCTCATGCCGTTCTTGCTCTTGGCATCGTAGAACAAGTTCTTCTTGCCATCGGACATGCTCTGGTGAATATGGCCCGAGCATCCGGGATACTGCGCGCTCCACTTGGCCATGAAGCTCGGCATGATCCCGAATCGCGAGCCGATCTCCTTGGCGCCGGTCTTGAACAGGATGGCGCGGTCCGCGGCCTCGAGCGCCTCGGAAAAAAGAATCGCGGCCTCGTAAACGCCGGGCCCGGTCTCGGTGTGCAGCCCTTCGATCGGAATGCCGAAGTCGCCCATCTCCACCATGAGCGCCTTGAAAAACTCGCGGTTCTCGTTGGCGCGCAACAGCGAGTAGCCGAACATGCCCGGGGTGATGGTCTTCGGACGCACGTAGCCTTTCTCGGCCCACGACTGCGGCGTCTCCGCGAAATTGAACCATTCGAACTCGATGCCGCACATCGGCAGGACTCCGAGCTTCTCGGCGCGCTTCAACACCCGCTTCAGAAGCTGGCGCGGGCAGATCGATAGCGGAACCTCCTTGCCGTTTTTCTGAGCGATGAACTCGCCGAGAAAAAACGGCACATCGTCGTCCCAGGGTACGTTACGGTAGGTGGACAGATCGATGCGCGCGACCGCGTCGGGAAAGCCCTTGTGCCAGCCGGTCAGCGTCGCGTTGTCGTAGCACTGATCGTTCATGTCCCAGCCGAATACGACGTCGCAAAAGCCGAACCCTCCCTCGACGGCGGAAAAGAATTTGTCCTTGTGCAGGTACTTGCCTCGGAGCACGCCGTCGATGTCGGACACCGCCACCTTGACCCGGTTTCCCGGCGCGTTGCGGACGGCGTCGAGCACCTTCTGCGGTGCAATTTTTGTCGGCATGATTCCCCCGTCGATCTTCGATGTCGCGTGATCGCTTTAGCGGCGATTGTAACCTGCGCCCGCACGCAAGCGCCGACGGGACACGGTGCGTGGCACAATGGCCGCATGAGGCAGGGTCGTGCTTCGTCGGGCATGCGCGATGCTCTTTCTGCGCCCACGCGACGCAGTGCGTTGGTTTCGCTGCACGCCGCCGTGCTGCTGTTCGGTTTCGCGGGCCTCTTCGGCAAATGGCTCGCGCTGTCGCCGGAACTGATCGTGCTCGGCCGCACGATCGTTGCCAGCACCGCGCTGGCGGCATTGCTTCGCGTCTTGCGTGAGCCGTCCGGCGGCTTCGAGTGGAGGCTCGCCGCGGGCGGGGCTGTCCTCGCGCTGCACTGGATCGCCTTCTTTCGCGCGGTGCAGATGTCGAGCGTCGCCGTCGGTCTGCTCGGCTTCGCCAGCTTCCCGTTATTCGTGCTGATCGCCGAAGCGGTGTTTCTGCGACGCAGGCTGCATGCCGCCGACTGGGTCACCGTCGCGCTGGTCACCGCCGGTCTTTTGTTGCTGGTGCCCGAATTCCGGATCGAGAACCGGGTCGTGCAGGGAATGATGTGGGGAGTTCTCTCCGGGCTCATGTTCGCGCTGCTCGCGGTCGGCAACCGCGCTTTGGCATCGCGCCGATCCGCGACCGGGATCGCGCTATGGCAGAACGCCTGCGCCGCGGCCTGCCTGTTGCCCGGTTTTGCGCTGGATCCCGTGCTGCCCGGCCTGCGCGACATCGCGCTCCTGATCGTGCTCGGCGTCTTTTGCACCGCGCTCGCGCACAGTTTGTTCATCCGCAGCATGCACGTCTTGTCGGCGCATACGGCCAGCGTTGTCACGGCATTGGAGCCGGTCTACGGGATCGCGCTGGCATTTGCGTTGTTGGGCGAGACGCCGGGATGGCGTACGCTGATCGGCGCGGCGCTGATCGTCGGGGCGGCATTGCGCGCGACCTCGCGCGCGAGCTTGGTCCATGAGAGGGATGAGCCGGATCGGTGAGTCATGGCACGGGCGGCTACGCTTCCTGTAGCATCGTGCCTTCTACATTGCGGTGATCGATATGACATTGCACATAGGCGTGGTAGGACTGGGGCGGATGGGCGCGAACATGGCGAAGCGCCTGGTGCGGAGCGGCGTGGCCGTGATCGGGTTCGATCCGGACGCCGGTGCGCGTGCGGCGTTCGGCGCCACTCCAGGTTGCCAGAGCGTGGACAGCCTCGAGGAGATGGTCCATGCGCTGCCGCCCCTGCGGGTTGTCTGGCTGATGGTCCCTTCCGGGCATCCGACCGAGGCCACCATCTCCGAGCTCGCGCCGCGCCTGCACGCCGAAGACGTGATCGTCGACGGCGGCAACTCCTTTTACAAGGATTCGGTGCGGCGCGCGGTCGACCTCGCCAGCTACGGCGTGCGCTTCGTCGATTGCGGCGTGTCGGGCGGCGTGTGGGGACTGGAAAACGGTTACGGTCTGATGTTCGGCGGCTCGCCGGCCGCGGCGCGCGAGATCGAGCCCTTCGCGAGAATTCTCGCTCCTACGACCGATAGCGGCTGGTTGCACTGCGGTCCCAGCGGCTCGGGCCACTTCGTGAAGATGATTCACAACGGCATCGAGTACGGAATGATGCAGGCGATCGCCGAGGGTGTGGCGCTGCTCAAGGGTAAGCAAGAGTTCGAGCTCGACGTCGCCGCCATTGCCGAGATGTGGCGGCACGGCGGCGTGGTGCGCTCGTGGCTCCTCGACCTTACCGCGGAGTTTCTGCGCGCGGACGCCGAGCTGGCCGATGTCGCTCCGATCGTCGCCGATTCCGGCGAGGGGCGCTGGACCGCGCTCGAGGCCATCGAGCAGGGCGTCCCGGCACCCGTGCTGTCACTGGCGCTGATCATGCGCTTTGCGAGCCAGGGTAAGGGCGATTACACGGATCGGCTGCTCGCAATGATGCGCAACAGCTTCGGCGGCCATAAGATCGAGCACATGGCCGAATCGAGCGGTAAAGCAAAATAGACGAAATAAGCGAAATCGTGATCGTCGTCATCATGGGCGTTTGCGGCTGCGGCAAGACCACCGTTGGCCAGGCGCTCGCGAACCGGCTTGGCTGGCAGTTTTTCGACGCCGACGATTTTCATCCGCCGGAAAATGTCGCCAAGATGGCCAAGGGTGTTGCGCTGACCGACGAGGATCGCGCGCCTTGGCTCGACCGTCTCGCCACCGAGATGCGCGCGCTGGCCCGAAAGGGAGGCCACGCGGTGCTTGCGTGTTCGGCGCTGAAGGAATCGTACCGGCAACGCATTGCGCGAGGCTTGCAAAACCCGGGGCCGGAGGGAGAAGTGGGCGCCGAATTTCGCATCGTCTACCTCAAGGGCGACGCGAAGACCATCGAGCCCAGGCTTGCGCTGCGCAGCGGCCATTTCATGCCGTCCTCGCTGCTGGCGAGTCAATTCGCCGCGCTGGAGGAGCCCGACGACGCGATGGTGATCGACATCCGCCAGACGACCGAAGCGCAGGCTGCGCAGATCGCGGCGGCGCTGCGCTCGACGGTATGAGCGGGCGGCGCAAGGCGAGGCCCGCAACCGAGGTCGCCCATCTTGGTCGCGATCCGCGCAAGCATCTGGGTGCGATCAACACTCCTGTCTACCGCGCCTCGACGATGCTTTTCGAGCGCGTGGCCGATCTCGAGGCGGCCGAGCGCGGCGAGTATCCCGGCATCAGCTATGGTCTTCACGGATTGCCGACCGTCACCGATCTGCAGAGTGCGGTGGCGACGCTCGAAGGCGGCTACGCCGCGCTCGCGGTGCCATCGGGACTGGCGGCAATCACGCTCGCGCTGCTTGCCGTGACGCGAGCGGGCGACCACGTTCTGGTCACCGACTCGGTCTACGGTCCAACGCGCCGATTCTGCGACCAGCAGCTCACGCGTTTCGGCGTAGACGTCACCTACTACGATCCATTGATCGGCGGCGGCATCGAGCGGGAAATCCGCCCGGCGACCAAGGTCGTGTTCGTCGAATCGCCGGGATCGCTTTCGTTCGAGGTCCAGGATCTGCCCGCGATCGCCGCGGCTGCGCATGCGCGCGGCGCGCTGGTGCTGATCGACAACACCTGGGCGACGCCGCTGGGATTCCCGGCGTTCGCCCACGGCGCCGACATTTCGCTGCAGGCCAGCACCAAATATCTCGGCGGCCATTCCGATGTGATGAATGGGATCATCGTCTGCAGCCAGGCGACCTATCCGAGGCTGCACAGGCTGTGGACCGACATGGGCGTGTCCGCGAGCAGCGACGATTGCTTCCTTGCGCTGCGTGGCTTGCGCACGCTGGCGGTGCGGCTCGAGCGTCACACGCAGAGCGCGCTGGCCATCGCAGCGTGGCTGCAGCAGCGCGCGGAAGTCGCCGAAGTGATCTTTCCGGCGTTGCCAGGCGCGCGCGGGCACGACCTGTGGAAACGGGATTTCACCGGGGCGTGCGGCCTGTTCGGCGTCATTCTGCATCCTGTCGCCAAAGCGCGAGTCGACGCCATGCTGGACGGCCTGCGGCTGTTCAAGCTGGGATGGAGCTGGGGCGGCTTCGAAAGCCTGATCATTCCCGCACATCCGGAGCGCATTCGCACCGCGACGCGCTGGGAAGCGACGGGACCGTATCTGCGGCTCCATGTCGGCCTCGAAGATTCGCGGGACCTCATCGCCGATCTCGAGGATGGTCTTGCGCGACTCGCCTCCTGATGAATATTACGAGAGCGCGTGACGACCGCAAACTCACTACGTCATTCCCGCGGGAATCCAGCGTCTTTTTCACCGAGCCGACGCGCACGTCACGCTTCGGTGCCGAGATAGACCGCCTGAACGCGCGGATCGGCCCGAACTGATCCGGGCGGGCCATCGGCGATGATCCGGCCGCGATCGAGGACGATGACCCGCGCGGCAAACCGGAACACGACATCGACATCATGCTCGGTGAAGAGCGTGGCGACGCCGGT
>Ga0209526_10002551_pt1 | contig 12287 bp, 7 predicted proteins | sample JacPinW_OM2H0_M1_FD_188566 | JGI IMG/M metagenome (GOLD analysis project Ga0209526, IMG submission 188566) | Forest soil microbial communities from Algoma, Ontario, Canada - Jack Pine, Ontario site 1_JW_OM2H0_M1 (SPAdes) (version 2) | ecosystem: Environmental > Terrestrial > Soil > Boreal...
ATCACAGTAGATGAAGTAGTGGCAGCCGCAGTTCGTGTGGTTAAAAGGAAGCAGGTGGCCTTGCAGGATCATCATGTCGTTGCGTAAGAGATTTAAACTAGCCTATGTGGTAAGCCACCCGATCCAGTATCAAGCTCCGTTGCTGCGGCGCCTGGCGCTGGAACCAGACATCGATCTGACCGTATTTTTTTGTTCTGATCATTCAGCAAAAGAATACGCAGATGAAGGGTTCGGGGGCATTCGGGTTAAGTGGGACGTCCCACTGTTAGAAGGTTACCATTACGAATTTCTCCCCGTTGTTCGCCGCTCAACGGAAGTTACGTTCTGGGGCCCTATTAATCGTGGTTTCTTTCGTGCATTTGCCAAGGGAAAGTTCGATGCGGTCTGGTTACACGGATATTGGAACATTAATTGCATTTTGACCATGATCGCGGCGAAGGTTCTTGGAATTCCCCTCCTGGAGCGTGCTGAGGGTTCGCTGATCGATCACCCTCGGTCCGGCTTGAAACTTGCGATCAAGCGTGTGTTCTTTTCGCTCATGCGGCATTTTGTTAGCGCAGTGCTGCCCGTCAGTGGCAGGAATCGAGACTACTGGGTTCATTACTTGGGGCCGCATTTTCCATCATTCATGGTTCCCTATGCGGTTGACAATGCATATTTCCAGAGCATGACAGCAATAGCAAGTCGCTCCCGTGAGCTGTTCAGGAAGCAGTTGAAGCTTGAACGCGACCGCCTCATTATCCTCTATGCCTCAAAGCTCACAGATCGCAAACGCTGTATTGATCTGATCGACGCATACTTGACCATTAAGCCGGTAATTGAAGGCAAGCGACCTTATTTGCTCATTGTGGGCGATGGAAATGAGCGGGCAAACTGCGAAGCGAGGGTTCCAGAAGCCGACAAGTCGAGTATTCGTTTCATTGGGTTTCAGAATCAGTCACAACTCGCCAGATTCTTCGACATTTGTGACGTTTTTGTTCTCCCTTCCGTGTATGAGCCATTCGGGCTGATCGTGAATGAAGTAATGAATGCTGGCAAGGCGATCATCGTGTCCGATCAAGTGGGGTGCCAGCCTGATCTTATTGCCGATGGAGTCAATGGCAAGATCTTTCCAGCCAGAGACACTGCAGCTCTTGGCGCTGCACTGGAGAGCGTTCTCGGAGATGCTGAAATAAGGCGCGAGATGGGCCGTCGAAGTTTGGAGCGCATCAACCAATGGTCGTTCGAAGAAGATATTCGCGGCTTACGGCAGGCACTTAACGCTGTCGCCGATTTCCCGCTAAGCCCAACGCAGATAATTAAGTCCCCCTCGCCCCTCGATACGGCCCAAGGGTTGGCCGCGGCATCAAAAATATAATACTGTCTAATATAGTAGATAAACTGTATCTAACGAGATGGTTAGAGATTGAGGATGTCGCTTCGCAAGAAACCATCTACTAACTGCGGATGAAATTCTTGGGCATTTGAAAAAGAGATTATCGACCTGGCCCGAAGTCGCTGTCGCTCTCCTGTACCTTTTCCGGCCCTCAGACCAGCGGTTTTCCTCACACCGGCGTGACAAATTGGACTCCTGGTAACAGGGTCCTTACGTCCTGCCGGATCTTGAGGAGTTCAGCTGAAATGATGAAGGACTGAAAGAGCCCCGGCCCATGATCTATTCAGAGTCGAAATTCTACTCGACGAAGGCAAAATTTTATCAGCTGCCATCTGGTAGCCTCGTAATCATGGTTTTCGCTTTAGTCATGGTCGGTCTGGCAGGTTGCGTCGGCGCGGTTTCGCCCACCAAATCTCCCCTCGCCCCCAGCCCTGCCGGATTGCAAATTACGACAACATCTCTTCCTGCCGGAGTGCTGGGAGTCAATTACTCGATTGCGCTGACCGCTACCGGTGGTGTTCCGCCCTACGCGTGGAGCATTACTAGCGGAACTCTACCGACGGGCGTTCAGCTAAGTACACCTAGCGGCATTATCAGTGGAACTCCTACCGTGGCCGGAAAGTTTTCCTTGACGGCGAAGGCGTTGGATGCAGGATCCGCCTCGTCCACCGTTCCCCTCTCTTTAAGCATCGCCGCCTCCACAGTTCCCACGATCTCCAACGTCTCGCCCAACAGTGGGTCGAGTCTGGGCGGTACAGCAGTGGCGATCTCGGGCAGTAATTTCCGAGCCGGTGACGGGGTCCTGTTCGGTAGCCGCGCGGCAACGTCCGTACAAGTCCTGAGTTCCGCTCTGATTCAAACGGTGACACCTGCGGATCAGGGTGGAACTGTCAGCGTCTCGATTCAGGATTCTGGCGGCCAGACGGCAACCGCCGCAGATGCGTTTACCTTTATCGCTCCGCTGAAAATTTCCACGACCTCACTTCCAGTTGGGTTGGCAGGAGCTAGCTACTCCACAAGACTAGCTGCGACCGGTGGCGTTCCGCCTTATACGTGGAGCAACCCGGGCAGTGGGCTTCCAACTGGACTTCGGTTGGATCCGCCTACGGGCACAATCGCTGGAACTCCTATTTTAGCGGGCAGTTTTTCGTTCGCGGCTCAAGTACAGGATGCAACGTCGAGTTACGTTGCGACTGGCTACTCGCTTGAAATCTCAAAAAAAGTCTCCAACTCGCCCCTTGTTGTCGCGATAACCGCGCCATCGAGTGGCGCTATTGTCTCCAAGAGTGTGAGCGTTTCAGCTTCCGCGACTGACACGCAAAGCAGCGTTTTATCCGTGCAGTTCTATCTGGACGGATCCCATTTGGGCCCGGCCCTGAGCTCCAACCCGTATGCGATTACGTGGGATACGACACAAGTTGCTGATGGAAATTACAATTTATCCGCAGTAGCAACCGATGTCGCGGGAGCTACAACAACTGCCGCGGTGGATGTGACTGTAAAGAATACATCTACATCTTGGAACCCCACTGTCTTAGGAGTTCCGTGGGCCAACGATTTCATAACCATTGCTGCCAATGAAGTCAACGCGAAGACGGACCCTCGTTTAAAGGTCAAAGCAGTAGGAGACGGCATTGCCGACGATACCGCCGCAATCCGAGCCGCAATCCAATTGGCGGCCTCGTCCGGAGGAGGAGTGGTCTATTTCCCAGCAGGGGATTATAAAATTATTGCGCCTTCCAATTCCATTCGCGGAGTTCCCCTCCTAGTACCTTCGCATGTCATTCTGCGAGGAAGCGGTTCAGCTACAGCCCGTATTTTTGTGAATGATCCTCAAGCCAACACGGAAACCGACTGGACTGGGACGTGGGGCGGGATCGGTTTTCAGGGAGCGAGCCTCAGCGGCATGACTGACCTAGGAGTGTATGCGGTTAATCCTTCCAGTAGCCCTTGTGCACTGCTTTGGAACCGCGGGTCTGCCAAGGCCAGCGAACTTTTCTTCAATAACCTCGATGTGCACTTAGAAAATTGCAGAAATTTCTGGTTTGAATCGACGGATAATCTATTGGTCCAAGGCAGTAACTTCGACAGCAATTCTTCTCAATATGGTCCCATCAATGTCTCTGCGAATTCCCACGTGTCGTTTCTAAACAACACGATCACGTACCACTTCGGACGCGTACAGCTGCAAAACAATACGAACCTGCTTATGCAGGGAAACAAGCTGATCCGAGATGCTCAGAACAGAGATATGGACAATGGAACGGCGATCGAAAGCGGCGGTGTAGAGGTATCCTTCTGTCAAAACGTTAAGCTAATCAATAATATAATTCAAACCCTAAATGCGCCTGCCGATGAAATTGGCGACGGCGAGGCGATTATGACTCAGCAATCTACCGTCCAAAATGTCTTGGACGCGGGGAGAGCAACTGCATTCACGTCGACAACCTTGACCGATACCGACGCCTTGTGGGGGCCCGTCACTGCCTCGCGACTTGCCCAATATCCCGAGGTAGTCGCGATATTAACGGGATCAGCGACCGGAGAATGGCGGACGATCCAGGGTATAAATACAGCCGCGAAAACTCTAACTTTGAGCCTGCCCTGGAATTCCGTTCCTGAGCCGGGGAGCTTGTACTCCATTTTCGCATGGACTCTCATGAGCGCAACCATCCAAGGTAATACGCTGACCGACAATCCCAACGGAATTGTTTTGTATGATGGCTGTTTCGACTGCACGGTACAAGGAAATGTACTGACGAATTCGAAACAGATTATTTTGCGCGTCGTCGATCAATCACTAAATCCCTCCCAATATCCCGAAGGGAGACGAATCCATGAGGTAGCGATAAACAGTAGGATCGTTAACAATACAGTTTCCAATACTTCAGGTATAAGACCAGCGTATATTGTTCTGGACGCAGAGGCATTTGCAACCACCAGTTATAGTGGAATGGGCATGATGAACATTGAAGTAGCTGGTAACACGGTTGAGCCTTTCTCAGCGAACTCCAATAAAATTTACAATTCCAAGCAAAATCAAATACCGCAGGAAGGCTATTTTCCGTGCTTCTTATTTGGACCTGCTGCGATCAAAGACCCGGTGACTACAGTGTTCCAGAAAATCAACTTCTGGAACAACTCCCAAAGTGCACACGTCACTTACAGCCCAAATCTCCTACCACATGCAACTCACGCGTGTGTGACCACCTCGGGACCTCCTGCTGCGAATGCTCCCTTGTAGAACGTTGCGACCAAAGCATCGCCGGCGAGTTTGCTCTCCTTCGCCAGGCGACGACCAACAATCTTGATACCTCCAGCCGTCACCGTAGTATGCTCACGCAAATTATATTCGTCGACGCTAAGCTTCAGCCGTAGCCGCGTCTTGCAAAGTCGCTCATGTCTTTTCGGGCATAGCCGATTGGCATGATTACCTCGGCGCCCTGTTACGGCGTCATCGTCGACTCACCATCGCGCAACGGCGAACAGACTGGAACGGATTGTCCGAATAAGGAGCTTAACTTTGGCGGTCCACTCCCAGATCTTTTACTTGCGAGGAAGCTGCGAGCAGCTGCGCTAAAGCGTTCTTCGAAACACAATTTGAAAAGATGCCCTCAGAGATGTTCACCAATCCACTGACCCCCTTCCCAGAACCGAGACCGGCAGAAGAGATTCCCGCTAGAGTGCCTGTAAAGGAGTGCGCACAGAAGCCGCTCACGAAAATCGAATCACCGGTTGAATCGACTTCGCAGAAGAAACCGGCAGAGTCCCGGCGAGTTATGCAGTTGGACTTTGTTAGGGGCATCGCGATATTGCTTGTCATGGAGTTTCATTTTCTAACTGTTCCGATTCAAAACCCGCTAGCGCGTGCTTTTGAGTTTTTCTTTAAGCGTATCGGCTGGATGGGTGTTGATCTATTTTTTGTACTCAGTGGATTCTTGGTTGGCGGGCTTTTGATTCAAGAGCTTCTCAAAGCGAGAAGCATTCGAATACGACGATTCCTCTTCCGGCGTATGTTCAAAATCTGGCCAGCATATTACTTCTATATTCTTTTCCAAATCTGCGTGCGTAAACACCCGCTAGAGACCTTCGCCTGGCAAAACATTCTAAACATCCAAAATTACGCTGGGACCAGCTTAAATCACACCTGGAGTCTCGCCGTAGAAGAGCATTTCTATCTAACGCTACCTCTGGCGCTAGTCGGAATATATAAAGTTAGGCGACTTCGTCCATGGATTCCTCACATTCTTGCTGCTGTTTGTTTGTTAGTACTAAGCGGCCGCTTGTGGTTTGTATATCTTCTACAGTCTCCTGATCCGCAATGGAAAACGCATGCTCGCTTGGACAGCCTGCTATTCGGTGTCATCCTCAGCTATATCCTGTACAAGCGTGAAAGATATTTCGAGAAGTTACTCCAGAAACGACTATTGCTGTTTCTACTCTTCGCAGGTGGCCTGCTCTTTAGTTTCTCCCAAGGTCACGGAACCCGAATGATGTGGTCAGTGGGCTATACCATAAATTATATTTCCCTGGGAGCGCTTCTCCTACTTATCTACGGTTACCATGGAAGACTGACCAGGACTTGGTTGTACCGGTCGATTGCGTGGATAGGGGTTTATTCCTATGGCATTTATCTATGGCATCTCGCTGCGAGAGAGGTTTTAAGCAAAAGTGTTTCACACCTTCCAGATTCAATCCGGTGGGGAACTCTAATCGTCAGCCAGTATGCTGCTGCCATTATATTGGGTGTCGTGCTGACCAAGGCAATTGAATTGCCGATGTTACGACTGCGTGATCGACTAATTCCCCGAGGAGTAGCAAGCCCTCCGCCACAACCCGTCTGACTGAGCCGCAGAGCTTGGCGCAGTGTTTTCTCGTGCCTCTCGTCTCCGAAACGCTCAATTGGCTGGTTGTTGTAGACCTGTAGCACGACCGAACTGCTGATTCGCCTTGTGCGCCTGGCAGTTTCGCCGGAACGTCATTTAGTCATAGCCGTGCGGATGCTTTTGGCGCCACTCCCACTGCGAGAGGAGAATCGTCGGCAGGTCGGACATTTTAGGAGTCCAGCCCAAGACAGTCCGAGCTCTCATCGCGTCCGCAACCAACTTAATAGGGTCGCCCTCTCGGCGTGGTTCGATCCGAACCGGAATCGAACATCCGGTAACTTTGCGGGCAGTCTCGATCACTTGCAAAATGGAATACCCGACCCCGGTACCGAGATTGATGAAATCGAAATCGCCTCCGAGTCGAAGATAATCCAGCGCAAGGATGTGAGCAGCGGCGAGATCACTGACATGGACAAAGTCTCGGATAGGCGTTCCATCCGGCGTCGGATAGTCATTTCCAAAGATTGAGAGTATATCCTTTTCTCCCAAGGCCACCGCGAGCACATTCGGAACTAAGTGCGTTTCCGGTTCATGATATTCGCCTTGGTGCTCCGTTGCTCCGGCTGCGTTGAAATAGCGCAACGCCACGAACTTTAATCCGTAAGCGCGGTTGTAGGATTCCAGCACGCGCTCCATCGTAAGCTTGGACCAACCGTAAGGATTTGTGGGCCACTGCCGGCACTTCTCCGAGATAGGAATTTGCTCCGGCTCACCATACGTTGCACAGGTCGAAGAGAACACAAGGCGTCCAACGCCAGCGTGTTGCAAAGCCTCCATCAGCGCTATTCCCCGCTCAAGATTATTTTCGAAATACTTCGCAGGTTCTACGACCGACTCACCGACGTAAGCCAGAGCTGCAAAGTGCACGCATGCTTCGATTTTGTGTTCCGCGGCGATCTGCGCAACGAGCTCGCGGTTGCCCACGCAGCCCTGGTAGAAAGGCACGTCCTTATGCACAGCGGAGCGATGGCCGCGCTTCAGATCGTCAAGAACCACTACCTGTTCGCCCCTCTCGCGTAATCGATCGACAGTCACGCTGCCGATGTAGCCAGCGCCACCAGTCACAAGTATTGCCATCTGTTGTTCCATTCTCCGCACCGGTCATCGAGCCGGTTGTACTTGGGTTTGCCGTAGTTCACGGTCGAGGCTGCAATTATAGCCAAATGTGAAACAACATCGGTGGGTCAGATTTCAACCATCGCCTGTCTTGCGCGACAATTTGGAACAGTAAACTGATTGTTTTGATGCGAGCTTTGTCTTCGCCCGTGGTTTCCCTGAATTCACCCGGCGTAACTTTATAGCAATATGTGATTGGACAGATTCGAATCTTGAATTGGCGTTCTTTAGGGGAAGCATACACGCTATCAAACGAACTCTTAGATAGTGTCTGCTTATGGAGAGATCATGAAAATCGCCGTGATTGGTGCAGGTTATGTTGGGTTGGTTTCAGCAGCTTGTTTTGCGGAGTTAGGCCATGAGGTGGTTACCGTCGATAATGACAGTGAGAAGATAAAACTATTAATCGCCGGGCAGATTCCCATTCATGAAAACCTGCTTCCAGAATTGGTACATCGCCATTTAGATAACCGATTGCGTTTTTCTGATGATATCGTCACAGCCGTCGAGGCCTGCGACGTTGTGTTCATTACAGTTGGTACTCCACCTTCACCAAACGGCGAAGCCGACCTTTCGTATGTGGAGGGCGTCGCTCGTGAACTCGCACACTCGTTAAATGGGCGTAAGGTAGTGGTCGAAAAAAGCACGGTTCCAGTACGCACCTGCGAGGCCCTGCATCGATCGATGGTGCTGAATGGTGCGGATCGGAATCTTTTCACTATTGCCTCGAATCCGGAGTTTCTCCGCGAGGGAACCGCAGTTTCGGACTTTCTATATCCCGACCGAATCGTTATTGGTGTCGACTGCAGACATAGTGCCGAGGTGTTGAAGGAGATTTATCTTCCGCTAACGGATGGCAGCTACTATAAGCGCGAAGATGCAATTCCCGGCCCGTGGGATAGGTCTGCGAAGCTGATCGTTACAAGCGTGAAGAGCGCCGAACTCATAAAACATGCATCGAACGCATTTCTAGCCATGAAGATCTCGTTTATAAACGCTGTCGCGAACGTTTGCGAGGGGGTAGGAGCTGACATCCGCCAGGTATGCGAAGGGATCGGTGCGGACACACGCATAGGACCAAAGTTCCTGGTGCCGGGTATCGGATATGGTGGTTCCTGCTTTCCGAAGGATGTACTGGCGTTTCGGTCTGTGGCAAAAGGGATCGGCTATGAGTTTGACCTCTTATCAGCAGTGATGGCAATAAACGAGGAGCAGCGGGAACGATTTGTCGTAAAGGTGCGGGAGGCGCTCTGGACTCTTCGTGGCAAACGGCTAGCAGTGTTGGGTCTCGCGTTCAAGGGAGGAACCGACGACGTGCGGGACTCCCCAGCTCTGGACATCGTCAAACGGTTGGCTGAAGAAGGTGCCTCGATCGTGGCGTACGATCCTGCGGCTATGGAGCGAGCCGCAGTCCAGTTATCAGGATTGTCCAACGTGACCTTTGCTGACGGCGCGTACGAAGCCTGCCAAGGTGCGGACGCGTTGCTCATACTCACTGAATGGCAGCAGTTTAAGTCACTGGATCTCATGCGCGTACGTGAAGAGTTGCGGTTACCTATCGTGATCGATGGACGAAATTCCCTAATTGCAGAAGAGGCTGAGGCTGCGGGTCTCGTCTACTACAGCATGGGGCGACAAGCTGCAAATACTCAATCGATCGGACCCGTCGATGGGAGGATGCTAGTCGCCAACGCATGATTTCAAGACAGGGCAAAATTACGCCCCAGACCTACCGATGACCAATAAATATTGTTTATATTTAATTTATTCGTAAAAGCATCGGGTACAGGAAAGGAGATCTAAGTCTCACTTTCTTGAACGTTTGCCTCTGCAAGGAAATTAGGGCAGATCATCTTCAGGCATTAGCCGCTAAACTCATCGCTCCCAGCATGAGTTCAACCATTGCGATCGTCGCTAACTCTCATAGACCTTGAAGTAGATGATTTCCATGGCTCTTTCTCATTCCCCGTGAGGTCCCGTTCGAATATGAACATTCTGCAAGCTCCATTCAAGGCCATAAAGCGCGTGGCTCGAATCCTTGCTGGTATCGATGTCTATGTTCCGAAACAGCTTGATTGCGACGTGGTTTACTTGGGAAACGCCGGCACTTCCTGGCCCATCTGCCCCAAGGCCCTTCTGGACGAGCCCCTGGTCTATTCCTTTGGCGTCGGCGAAGATGTTTCCTTCGACCTCGAACTGATCCGCCGTTTTCATGCAACGATCCACGCTTTCGATCCCACGCCTCGCTCAATCGCTTGGATCGCCGGCCAGCAACTCCCTGCGAATTTTCATTTCCACCCTTGCGGAGTGGGGAATCACGATGGGGTCTGCAGTTTTCTACCTCCTGCGAATCCCGCGCACGTTTCGCACACCATGATAGCTAAGCAGAGTGCTGCTCTGGCGCGCGAACTGCCGGTCAAGCGAATGCAAACGTTCCTCACCGAGCTCCAACACACGCGCATCGATCTTCTCAAGATGGACATCGAAGGCGCCGAATATATCGTGATTGATGATCTAATCGCCTCCCGAATCATAGTCAAACAACTGCTTGTCGAGTTTCATCACCGATGGAAGGAAATCGGTATATCCAAAACAAAGGAGGCAATCCGCAATCTAAATGCGGCGGGTTTCCGTATCTTTGCAGTTTCACCAAACGGCGAAGAGTACGGCTTCCTCAATGTTCAAGCGCGGTAGTGTCGTAGTCTCTGAGAATCCTCTATTTATGTCGCTCACAATCAGCAAGAAGGCTCAGAAAGTTACACCGGCTACCGATAAATAAGAAGAGCACCTCGCTTACATTCGCGCTCGCGAAATGGCCGACGTAATGAAAATCGCATCGCCATTCCGCAGGACACTTCCCCAATGCTCAGCGCATCCAACACGATGGCTTTATCGACCAGAGCAGCTGAATTTTGCAGAGCTTGAAGTAGGTGATCTCCCAGGGCCTGTTTCCTTCCCCGTCAGGTCCCGTCCGACCTTAGCCTTAGCCTCAATCTCTCCTTCCGCATCCCCTTGGCCTTGTGCAACCACGTTGCACAATCGAAGTTTTCTCCGCCCCTCCCGCTACTTTGACCAATCCCACCGCTTTGCTGCTTTGCTCCATCCCCCTCCCGAAGCTGGGTCTTTAGTATCCTTTGTATTCCCATGTCTTCCCACTCCGCAGCAGGCGCGAATGCGTCGAGGTTCTGATGAGAACGACCGCTCAGGGTGGTATGTGGCTGACCCTGCGAGCAGGCTGGTGAGCCGTCGGAAAAACATCACCTTTGGATTCTATGACCTGCAGGTGGCCGGGACGGCAAAGTGGAAATTGCGGCCAAGATGCGCGCAGTTGCCACTGCCGAAAGGCTCTGCACTTAAAAACCTGGCCCGAGCATTGCATGCTGAGGCGATCAGAAGTACATTATCGGTTGGCCGGAGAAGCCAAAACGGCAGTTCCGGCTAAGGTACGCGCAGTTGCTCACCCGCCCCCGCTGACCGAGCGCTAACTCCGGACGCAGTCGTTCTGTGACGCGACGCTGTGCTGGAAACCCGAAGCAGGTGTGCTGGCACGGTTGTCTGCCTGCGCCGGGAGTTGGAGGACTTGCCCATGTTTCTCGATTTCTATCACCTGCGCGAGCAGCCGTTTGGCGTCACGCCAGACCCCGCGTATCTATACCCGAGCCGGACGCACTGCGAGGCGCTCGATTCGCTCACAGAGGGAATCCTGGGCGACCGAGGATTTCTGGTGCTAATCGCGGAGCCGGGCATGGGCAAGACGACACTCCTGAATCAAGTGCTCGAGGGGCTGCGGGATACGGCGCGCGCCGCGTACCTGTTCCAGACACAGTGTGATTCCCGCGAATTCTTCCAATACCTTCTGAGCGAGCTAGGGGTCGATTCGACTGGCATGGGACTCGTGGCCATGCACAACAAGTTGAATGAACTGTTGTTTGCTGAAATGCTGGCAGGCAAGCGATTTGTCCTGATCGTGGATGAGGCGCAAAACCTGGACGATACGGTGCTCGAAACCATCCGGCTACTTTCGAACTTCGAAACGCCGCACACCAAACTGCTGCAAATCGTTTTGGCCGGGCAGCCGCAACTTGGGGAGAAATTGCAACAGAAGCAGTTGGCGCAATTATTGCAACGCATAACCGTGGTGCAGCACCTGGAGGCGCTGTCGCTGGACGAAACGGCCGGTTACATCAGGCACCGGCTGAAAGTGGCAGGCCATTGCGGTGAAGCGCTATTCGAGCCGGAGGCCTTGGCACTCGTCGCCGACCGAAGCCAGGGTATTCCGAGAATCATTAACAAGATCTGCTACCACGCATTGATGGAAGCGTATCTCGAAGGTCGCGACAAGGTATCGCCGGACATTGTCGCGAAAGCGAATCGTAAGTTAGCCCTAGTGGCTCCCCCGCGCCCAATGCCGAGGGCCGTGCCGTTGCCTGAGCCTATCGAGCCGTTGCCTGAGCCTGTCTCCGCCGTTCCTGGGCGGGTGTCGGTTGCTCCTGTGACCCCACGGTTAACCTACAAACCGCTGCGGGAGCGCGGTTCTCGTGGCTGGGCTCTGGGGGCGGTAGCTTTCGTTGCTGTTCTACTGGTGGCCGGCGTGGCCGTGCCGACAAAGATGCTGAAGGCGATGCTTCATACAGTGCACGATCATATCGCGGCAACGAACGGGCAGGCGCAGCGCAAAGAAACGGATGAAGGCAGGTGGACGCCGGACTTTAGTGGATCGGCGAAGAATGCGGCGCCTCTTGATCCAAAGCTCGGTGCGCAAGGCGTGCCGGCGATCACCGCTATTCAGGCTTCGAGCCAAAAGCCATTTCCTATTTCTTCGAGCGTGAGCGCCACCCACGAAAGCCAACTCTCGCTGATGCGTGAATTGGGATTGAAGATCAACCGCATCGCGATTGATCCCGGCCACG
>Ga0209526_10002552_pt1 | contig 12286 bp, 14 predicted proteins | sample JacPinW_OM2H0_M1_FD_188566 | JGI IMG/M metagenome (GOLD analysis project Ga0209526, IMG submission 188566) | Forest soil microbial communities from Algoma, Ontario, Canada - Jack Pine, Ontario site 1_JW_OM2H0_M1 (SPAdes) (version 2) | ecosystem: Environmental > Terrestrial > Soil > Boreal...
CGCGGTCGCAGAAAAGTTGAAAACCCGTCGACGGCCCGCCGCATCCTCGCCGCCGCGGAGCAGCATTTCGCCGCGCAGGGGATGGCCGGTGCGCGGACGCAGGGCATTGCCTCGTCGGCCCGAGCCAATAAAGCGATGCTCTACTATTATTTTGGGAACAAACGCCGGCTGCATCGAGCCGTCCTCGAGAATTTGTTCCGCCAGCTGCTTGGCAGGAACATGGCGTCGCCCAACAAGGAAGGCTCTCCGCGTGAGAGGCTCCGCTCGTTTATCACGGGATATTTTGATTTCCTGGCGAGCCATCCCAACTACCCACGGCTCGTCCAACGGGAAGCGTTGGAGGCGAGTCGCGATTTCGACCGCATCGTCGAGCAATACTTGCGCCCGTTTCACAGCCAATTGGTCCGCACGATCCGGGAGGGAGTTGCTGCCGACGAGATCCGCGCGGTCGACCCCGATCATACCGCCTCCATGATCCTGGGAATGACAACTTCCTGCTTCGCTGCCCCGATCTTGCGCAAGGTCGCCGGCCACCATAGGCTCGGTCCTCACGTCGTAGAGGCGCGAAAGCACGCCCTACTTGCTTTTCTCGACCATGGTCTGGATCCCCAACAAGTGAGGTCTCGATAGCGGGCGAGAAGTCTGTCCGTCTTCATCCTCCGAGAGGATTCCCGCCGTGAGTGCGCTGGGTTTCGGTCGTAGACCCGCGCCTATACCATGCGCGCTCCACGGAATCTTTCCATCCAGAGCACCGGCATTGAAGGAATTTGCAAGGACATGGTAGCTTTGTCTTGTTCTGCTGTCGTGATGGTCGCGAGCAGGATGCCGCTCTGCAAGCGCCAATGGTAGCTGCGAGGAGCGTTTGTGGCGATATTCGATTCGGTCGAACAGCACCCGCCGTCAAAGAAGCGGCGCTACGTCATCACGGGCATTGCCTTGGCGATTCTCCTGGCGGGAAGCGTTTGGTGGCTGCTCCGCTTTCACACCGAAAAAGTCACCATTCGCCATTTCATGAACGCCGTCATCGCCGGGAACCTGCAACAGGCTTATCAGATCTGGAAGCCTTCGCCATCTTATTCGTTCAACGATTTTGTCGAGGATTGGGGACCGAACGGCTATTACGGACCGGTGAAAAGCTTTCACATCGAGAACAGACCGGAACACCGGCCGGGAGGCTCAGGGGTCGCCATCAAAATCGAGCTCAGCCCCTATCAGCCTTTTCCTGCCGACGACGACCAAGTGAAGCGAAGCAAGACGAAGGAAGTTACTCTCTGGGTCGAATTCAAAGACCAATCCATCACGTTTCCGCCGGAGTGACTTGCGCGGATTATTTTTTCCGACCGCCGACCCACATCATCGTCGTCCATTCGTCTTGCAAATCGAGGGCTTCCAGGCCGAGAGACTGGCATTTTTTGACCGCTTCGGCGGGCCGAATCGAACGCCCTTGCCACGTATCCAGATAGCGCAGTCGGACAAAAGGCATCCTGGTCGAATGAGCCTTCAGGAGATGGACGTTATTCGAAAATCCCGCTTCGAGCATGAGACGCCCGAGCGACAGCGCCCACAATCCCTTCATGTGCAGGCGAAAGATTGCGCCGTGGCGGAGGACGCGCGCCGTCTCGGCAAAATAGTTGAAAATGGCCGCTTTGTCCGGCACGTGCTGAAAAACCGCGAAGGATAGTACGAAATCCACGCTTCCGCTCGCGATGCCCGCGAGGTCCCCGCCGGAGACCGTCTGAAACGTTGCGCGCGCGAGCCCGTAGGAAGAAGCCTTGCGGATCATCTCGGGCGAAACGTCCACGCCGATATAATGACCAAAATCGGCGGCCATCCACCGAGCAATTCGTCCGATTCCACAGCCGATCTCGAGCGCCACCTTTCCCTTCGGATCAACCTGCATCTTCTTCAGGAAGGGCGTAACGTAACACTCGTAGTCGCGCCGACCTGAGGTGAAGAAAGCGCCCTCTTCGTTGGCGATGTCTGGCCAGTTGATGTAGGCCCGCGCATTTTCGCGCGCGCGCGCGTCCCATTCGCGGCGAATCCTGCTGAGCCAGCCCTTCTCAGGAGTGGAGCATCCGGTCGGCATATCGTCAACAGTGAGGGATTCCCGTCCGTGGGACAACTGCATTGCTCCGGAATTGCCTAGGATCCGTGCGGCTCGATCGGCTGAACTTGTCCCGCAGTTTCATCCGACGCTATTGCCGACCGGCTTCGGTTCGCCCTGTTTGCATCGCTTGGGTTTCGCTCGGCCCATTTCGTGTCAACCAATCCCTCGGCAAACAATGCCTCGCAAGCCTTGCGCACCTCCTCGATTCCGATCGACTGAATCGAGCGCGGCTGCCTCACGACAATACTGCTGTCGCCGCGGAGCCAGCGGAAGTTCGCGCCCGTTTGCACGACGCGGTGTTCGGACCGCCACGGCCGCCACTGCGCCGGATTCGTCGAGCCAAAGATCACCACGCTCGGCCGGCTCGCGGCCATTGCCAGGTGCGCCGGTCCTGAATCATTCCCCACGAAAATACGCGAACCTGCAACGAGAGCGATCAGTTCGCGCAACTGGAACGGTTCAGAGGCCACGGCGCAATCGCGCATTTCGCGCCGGACTGCGGCGGCAACGGCTTGATCACGTGCTCCCAGATTCACCACACTGGCAACGCCGTGCGTCTCGAGCAGCCAGCGGGCGATTTCGGCGTACTTCTCGACGGGCCATCTCATGGTGGGCAATCTTGCTCCGGGCTGCAGTACGGCATATGGTCGACCGGGCGCAATGCCCTTCTGTGCGAGAAGGCGAACGACTGATTCAATCGCGTCGACTTGCGGGAAAACCTGCGCGCGGGGAATCGGCCCGCGGGGGAGCCCGGCCCAGTAAAGCTGGGAAATGCGGTGCTCGACGGCATGCACAATCCGAGTTCCATAGAACTCGTTCGCTTCGGGCACAGGAACGTTGTACAGAAATGAGAACTGAAATCCCTTCCAGCCGATCCGCAGTGGAGAGCCCGAAGCTGCCGTTAGCAGCGCGCTTCGCGGGCCGCCGTGCTGGTTGAACACAACGGGGAATCGGCGCCGCCGCAATGCCAGAGCAGTCCCGGCAAATCCACCAGAAAAAAGTTGTTCGGCAACGGCCGGGTGACCTTCCAGGACCGCGGCGAACCGGGGTTCGACGAGCACACAAATTCGAAGGTCCGGTCTCCAGCAGTGCAAGGCGGCGATGGCGGGCGTTTCGAGCACGATGTCACCGAGCGACCGCAGACGCACAAGGAGGATTTCCGCGCCCGGCGCAAGACCAGGGAGCAGAGAGGACGGCTCACTCGGATTCAACGCGCGCTTCGTCCACGAGCATGACGGGGATGTCGTTGCGAACCGGATAGACGCGCTTGCAGGTTGCGCATTTCAGGCCTTTTTGGTCCGGTGTTAACTTCACTGGCGTCTTGCACAGTGGGCAAACCAGGATGTCGAGCAGTTCCTGCGAAACAGCCATCCGATTCCTCCGATGCACTGCACTCTAGCAGAGCCCTGCATGGGAGGGCAACCGCTTGTCTTGCACTCTTGCACTCGCCTATTCCTCGATTTGGGAAACCCTGAGCGCCAACTGCCCCGTCCATTCGGCACCCGGTGCTAGCTCAACGGGCCAGATGGCGATCACCTGCGAGCCTTGATAGATCCGCTCGAAGCCTCCCTCCGACTCCGAAATCGTCTCAATCGGTGCGATCCAGAAATTGCGTGCCCCAGGCGCCTCAAACGTTATGCCGATCTTCTGCCATTGATCCACGATGCGTAACTCGAGCCCCGGTACCGCGGCGCACCAGCGCAAAGGGAATCGCTTGCCCTCCGATTGGAAGTAGCGGTCTGGCGTTGAGGGCGCGAGAAAATTCACCACGAACTCGATTCCGATATTGACCGATGCCGCCCCTGGTGCGCTCCGGCGCAGCGCAACCTCGCAGACGACGTCGAAGCCCTCGGCTGTGGGCATGAACGACAAGGTCTTTTCCGCCGGCCAATCGGTGCTTTCCTCCGAAGCGCACCGAACCCGTGTTGGCGATAATTCCGTAATTCGATAGCGGCCTCCCGCCAGCGCCGCATCTTCCTCCAAACGCACAGTAGAGCAGTCCTGGTAGCTCTTTTCCTGGCCGAAAAGCAAAAGCCGGAAACCGTGGCGCGCCCAGCGATCGTAGTACAACCAGCGCTCGAGGCCCTCCTCCTTTGCTCGCCTCAGCTCGTGAATCGATTGCACGCCCTGCGGGTCGTTTCCCGACGAATTCCGGAGCGCGGCGTGATAGGCCTCGGGCCGCCGCGTTAGCGAATTAATCAGGGTCGCCTTCGAAGGACGAAAATCGAGCGCACACACCGTGCCTCCGTCATCTGGCTCGATCAGCGCGGCGTAACGATCGGACGTGAAGTACACTTCGTCGCGTCCATCGCCATCAAAGTCGACCTTCGCCACCTCCGCATAATTCCGCTTTCGATGGGTCAGCCGGTCGGCGATTGCCTCGGCCTGAACCAGAGAACTCCACACGGCCGTTCGCAGGTGCGGCGAGTAAAGCCCGCCGAAGACGCCATGCCAGTAGGCATCATTGCATTGCCCGCGGAGCAGCAGCGTCATAGCCTCTTCGCGCGCTTGGAGAAAAATCTTATCGCGTCGACGGCTGTGCGCGAGCCTATGCAGGCTCTCGGAAACGTGCAGCATCTTCTTGTGCAGGAGATTCGATTCGGAATACTTGGTGAAAAAGCTCCGCCAGACGCCGCCATGCAAAAACGACAACGCCTCGGGCCGTGGCGAGAACTCCTCCACGAGGCCGTGATAACGCGTTCGCGCCTTTGTCGGCAGCGCCCATTCCATCATTTCGGTGTAGGAAGCGGTCGGAAGGTCGGCGCGTCCTAGCGAACGATGCGAACCGACCGCATCCCCCGGAGTAGACACTTCGAGCCAGTCCGCGTTTTGCTCCAGGGCGGACAAAAATCTCTCGAGCCAGCCGTTGCGGTAACAGTGCTCGTACGTCTCTGGCCAAACGCCAAATTTTTCGAGGTCGTCACCCATGGTTGCAAACCCGCCCGGGTGCTCCTCCGCAGCCCGGCGCAGAAATTGAATGGTCTCCGCGACGTCTCGGAAAGGAATCAAGTAGCGCAGTATTTTCAGTCCGGGAAGGACTCTCACACGGTGGCGGAGGTCTTCGGCGAGATAGTAGCCATAGAGCTGTCCCAGTTCGAACCCGGCGCCAAGGAAATGGTTATCGTCGACGAGCGTGTATTCGACGCCTGCGGGCGCAAGCGAAGAGGGCATCTGCGGCTCCCAGACGCGCTCGGTCAGCCATGCGCCGCGCGGCCGCGCCTCAAAGTGCTTCTGGATGTAATCCGAGGACCGGGCGACCTGCTCGTGGCGATCTTGCGGCGGAACTACGACAAGGATCGGTTCATAGAAGCCGCCACCGACCATTTCCACCTGTCCGCGCTTGACCAGCGCCCGAAGCCGCTCGAAATACTCCGGGTGTGCCCGCTCAATCCATTCGAGTAGCGGTCCTGAGTAATGCAAGCCGACGCGAACCGAAGGGTGACGTGCGAGGACCTCGATAAACGGGGAATACGATTGTTGATAGGCCCGCTCGAACACCTCGTCAAAATTACCAACTGGTTGGTGCGCGTGAATCAGGAGCGCGAGCTGAAATTTCGGCACCGGCGAGCCTCACAAAGGATTTACAGCATAACCTGCCAATTGCCACAGGAGCAAACAGCACCTTGCCTAATGGCAAATCCTGGTCCGCGTCGTGCGTGCCCCGGCGAACTGCGAAAGGCGCTCGGCGAGCCGCCCCATGGCATCTTCGAGCGCCGCATCGGGCGCGCCGGCCGGCGCGTAGATGACAAGGAGAATTTCGCTGGTACATTCGGTAATCATGCTGCGCGTGGAATCGCTGATCGGGCTGCCGAAGGGGCCTTGCGAGTCCGCGAGGATCGGCCTTCGCTCGAGGTGCCAGGTGCGTTTCCCAATGCCCTCATAGCGCTCGGAGGCCGCACCGCGCCGAAACGCGATCGGAGGACGAATCCGCGAGCGGTCGTAACATCCATATGGCCAGCCGGTCTCGATCGAGCCGAGGTTTCCCGCGTCAACCACGTTCGATACTCGGTAAAGCCCTTTTCCCTGGACGACGCGCCTGAGCAGCGCTTCCGAAGATGGCCGGTATTTCGAGGGGTCCATATCCCAGTCGCGAAACATGGCGCGCACCGAGCGAATTGTCTCCGCTCCGGCTAGGCTCTCGACCGTGAACTCGCGCCGCTTGCGCTCGCAGACTTGTTCCATCACCCGCGCAAGATCCTCATCGATCAACACCACGCGCACGCCGTCCGCTTCGACGACTCCGAGCTTTGCGCCCGGCAATTCGATCTGCACTTCCATTGTCGTTCGCTGATTCGAGGGCAGGGGCTCAACGAGCTCGCCGCAACGTTTCAGCCCTGCGACCGGGGAGCCTCACGCGTCCCGCGAGCGCCTCCCACTTCAAGAATTCCGGGAACGATGCGGTTGCTCTTGAGCCCGCCCGTTGCCGCCTTCGGCTGCCAGCCGGGAAGCTTCTACAGCAAAATTCAGCACGGAATCAGGAGCGCGGCGGATAATCTCCGCCGCGCTGGCTCGGTGAATCCAAGCGGCCCCGCTAGAAAACCGAGGCGTGGGAGAATAGCTTCGTTACTTCTTATTTTTATACCAATCGGCGTTAGTCGGAGTGAATCCGTTCCATTTCTCGGGGAGGTCTTCGAGAGCAAAAATTGCCGTCACCGGGCAAACAGGAACACAAGCCCCGCAGTCGATGCACTCATCGGGGTTGATGTAGAGCTGCTTTTCCGCTTCGAAATCTGCCTCGTCTTTCCGCGGGTGGATGCAGTCTACCGGACACACGTCCACGCAAGCAGTGTCTTTGGTTCCGATGCACGGCTCGGCAATCACGTAAGCCATTTAACTTTCTCCTCGAATAGCGACCGTATTGAGAGGTCCCACAAGAACATTATCGCATATTGCTAAAGCTATTTTGTATACCACCAAAAAAAGACAGGTACAAGCGTGGCCAAGCTGAACGGCTGTTTCCCCTCGGTGAGTCTCGGTGAGTTCGGTGACTTGCTGCGATTGCTGCAAAACCGATAGAATGAGAACTCCCATCCCTGGGGAAATCGCGCCCATGACCTTATTGCCGGTCACTTCCGGCATCCGCAACGATCTGGTTGTGGCTTCTCCGCGCAGCGCCTGGGCCCGCGCCGGCTGAAACCGCATCTGCCAAGCCAGGCCCGGAGGAGCCGACATGCAGAGCTCAAAGCGGAGCCGCAGTTGATCGATCTCGACGGCTACAGCGAGTTGGTTTCGAAATATCATGGCACGCCTCTGCCGGGGGGCTCGCTGGGCTACCTGGTGCGAGCCGTGCCTTGAGGAATCCCCCAGCCTAGTCAAATCGCTCGGCCCGACGAACACTTCGTTGGCGCACACTCGCGCGCAGAATTTGAACAGGCCATCCACGGGATTCTGGCATCACCCGGAGACGAGTAGCAGGTCGGCCAGCTGTCGGCTGCGGAGAAATAGAGAGTTCACATACTGCTGCAGGGAGGTGGGCCAATCATGCTGCAAACGCGAGGCAATCAACTGACGTGGCTTGGCCACTCGGCATTCCGCATCACCACGTCGAGCGGCAAAATCATCATCGTCGATCCCTGGGTGCAAAGCAATCCCGCTTGTCCGGATTCGCTCAAGAAGTTTGACCGCATCGACATCATGCTTATCACTCACGGACACTTCGATCATATCGGCGATGCCGTCGATCTCGCGACGAAGCACAAGCCGCAGGTCGTCGGGATCTTCGAAACGTGCGCGTGGCTCGAATCGAAGGGTGTCGCGAACACGAACGGCATGAATAAGGGAGGCACGCAGAAGGTCGGCGAAATCGAAGTCACCATGGTGAACGCCATCCACTCCTGCGGCATTAAGGACGGCGATCAAATCGTTTACGGCGGAGAAGCCTGCGGCTACATCGTTCGCCTGCCCGGCGGACTGACTGTTTATCATGCAGGAGACACAACGGTTTTCGGAGATATGAAGATTATCGGAGAACTCTATTCACCCGACGTCGCGATGCTGCCCATCGGTGACCACTGCACGATGGGACCCCAAGAGGCGGCGCTCGCGATTCGCTTGCTCGGCGTCCGTCATGTTGTCCCGATGCATTTTGGCACTTTCCCAACTCTTACGGGGAGCCCGGAGGCGGTCCGCGACCTCACGAAGGACATTGCCGGGCTCGAGATCTACGCCCTCAAGCCAGGCGAATCGATAGCTGAACGCTCCGCAGCAAAGACCCCGGCTGGCGTCGGGCCCTAGGGTAAGAGGGCCCGGTCCGGTTGCCCTGCGTGGCGACGGCCTCACGGTCAGGGGCACGGCTTGCATCGTGCCCGTCCCGTCATAGCGAGTGGCCGCACACAGTCAGAAGTGTTCTGTCCACCTGCGGCATCCGCCGACAGGGCATGGCGATTATCACCGAACCCAAAATCAACAAATACCTCTATAACATCCTACCCAAGCGCGACGCGGTTCTGGCGGAGAGGGAGGCATACCCGCAGGAGCACGATATCTCCATAATCGGCCCGGCGGTAGAACGAATGATCCATCTGCTTTGCAATAGAAGCCAGAGGCTTCAGGCTGGGCTCGAAGCCAGGCGGTTTGATTTTCTGGTCTCTACACGTGCGCGTGCTGCTTATTTCTGCGAAATCTTGAGTGGTCTCCGCAACTTGAAATGAAGCCTCGTTTCCGCTGGGATTGTGAAATCGCGCTTACCTGTGAAAGCGGTTCCCGCCGTTCCGGCTCCGCCGCCAGCCAGAGCGCCGATCGCTGCGCCCTTCCCTCCACCGGCGAGCGCTCCGATGATCGCCCCCACAGCGGCTCCGCCTCCGGCACCCTCTGCGGTTCTCATGCCTCGGCCCTTACCCACTTCTTCAAAAGGCGACGTCGCAATCGAGTAGCGCCTCCCATTCACGGTCAAGGAATCGAGCGCGAGAACGAGCACGGCGCCACCCTTGATGTGTCCGGCCGACTGCGCCTGCGTAACGGATCCGGTCGCCTTGGTTCCCGCGGGCAGGACTTCGTCGCCATCCGCGCTGACCGGCTCGGCTAACGAGGCATCGAAGCGATCGCCGCTGTTGTTGGTCGCCGTGCTCACGGACTGGTCCATCGTGACGGTTAGCACCGTTCCGGCACCGATTACGATCGGCGGCCGAGGCGGTGGCACGACAGCGCTCTGGCCAGCATGGTTTGATGAATTCGAAGTGGCATTTGCGGAATTGATGGAATCGGGCGGTGTCGATGTCTTGCTGCATCCTGCGATGGCCAGCAGGACTCCCACCACGGCCAATCGAGCGATCAGGTGATTTAACATGCTTATGCCTCTATCGGAATTTGCAATGTCGTCAAACGGGCCGGTGGCCAGATAAGACCAATTCTAAGACCGCCATGAGGTTTCTCAAACGTTGTGCTGGGGATTCGATGTCCTATGCGCCAATCCGCGACGGGATGGGAAACTGTCTGGGGCGAGCCTAGCCCGCCAGACCTCGATAGGCCATGTCGTTTGCACCGACATGGCAGTCGAGCGGTAGCGTTTAGCTCGGCATTTCAAGCGCCCTGGGCCGACCCTCGTTCGAGCGCTAGAAACATCGGTATCTGGCTACACCTTGTGGTGCTCGAGAAATCGTTCGGCGTCGATTGCTGCCATGCAGCCGGATCCTGCGGCCGTGACTGCCTGGCGATAGCGGTGGTCTTGGACGTCGCCGGCAGCGAAAACACCCTCAACGCTGGTCTTGGGACCGTCGTGGGTGACAATGTATCCCTCGTTGTCCATCTCGAGCTGGCCCTTAAAGATCTTCGTGTTTGGGTCATGCCCGATGGCCACGAATACGCCCTCGGCCACGACGGTCACGACCGTGTTCGTCTCTACATTGCGGACCGCGACGGCTTCGACAGAGCTCTTCTCCACGTTATGAACTTCCTCGATCACGTACGGCGTCATGAACACGATTTTTTCGTTCGCGCGCGCCCGATCGAGCATGATCTTGGTCGCGCGAAACTCGCTCCTCCGATGCACAATCGTGACGCGTTTCGCGAATTTCGTAAGGAAAGTCGCTTCTTCCATCGCGGTATCGCCGCCGCCAACCACGATGATCTCCCGGTCGCGGAAAAAATAGCCGTCGCATGTCGCACAGGTCGAGACGCCATGGCCCAGCAGTTGCCGCTCGGATTCGATGCCCAGCATCCGCGCCGACGCGCCCGCTGCGATGATCAGCGATTCACTCTCGAAAGTCTCCTTTCCAGCGACGATCTGGAACGGCCGCCGGCTCAGGTCTGCCGCCGTGACGACGCCCGAGCGGAATTCGGTGCCGAACCGTTGCGCCTGCATCCGCGCTTGTTCGACGAACTCGGGACCGAGGATTCCGTCAGGGAAGCCGGGGAAATTTTCGACCATCGTGGTCAGAGCCAGCTGCCCGCCCGGTTCGTAGCCGTCTAGAACGAGCGGTTGCAAGTCCGCGCGCGCCGCATAGATGGCGGCGGTCAGTCCCGCGCATCCGCTGCCGATGATGATGACCTTTTGCACGCAATTCTCCTAGGAATTCGATTACCATGGAACGCCCCACGATCCAGAGCCCCCAAAAACACATAGTAACATCCCACATCAGGACCGCTATCTCAAGCCTCAGCATGCCGTTGCGCGTCTAACTCGAACCCTGCGTCTTGGTGAGGGTTCCCACTAACGGGGAGGCCAAAAGGTCTGCCCAACCGAATCGAACCCGGTGTGCTCCAGCCGAGGGCAATCAACAGTAGATGTCACAACGCGAATACGGTAGCAACCTGGCAGATCATCAGCGCGGTCGGTCGGGGGAAGCAAGGGAGACTAAAAAATGCACGAAGCGACGCGCTGATTCTTCGACCCGTGCGACAGAGTCGTGTTTGCGTGGGGCGACCACCTGCGCGATAATTTTTCTCGAAGCGCTGCGATGCTGACTCCTGCAAATCTGTTCCGCCTCCTGAGCGAATTCATTGTTTTGCTTCTCGGTGCGCTGATGATCTTGCTCGCCATCACGGGCCGTGTGGGGCTCCCAGCACGTCCAATTGCCTTGGTCTTGCTCGCCATTCTTTTCATTTACTGGGCGATGCGCGCCTGGATGCGGCGCGAACCGGACTCCGTGCGCCTGCAGACACACATCCGCGCCGGCTCACTTGCCCTCGTCGGGGCCCTGGTGCTTGGAATGACGCTCCTCCCTCTGCGCTTTACGAACCTCCTGCTGGGACTCGCGGGCGGCGTGCTCGTGCTCAGAGGTCTCCTCGGCTCCGTTCTATTCACCCGGCAGCCCTGAGCCTTAGCCCTCCCGCCTGCCCGCCGCGCCCGCCGCCTTCACGCTTGCCAGCCTCGCCGGTTCCCGCTAATCTCATGGCCGCTGGGCCTGAGAGTTCTCAGCCTGCATTCCGCCCCCCACGTTCCATCCAAGGCCGAGACTAGAGACAGACCTTCACCCAGGAGAGGAACAATGCTCAAAGAATTCAAAGCCTTCGCGATGCGCGGGAACGTCCTCGACATGGCCGTGGGCATCATTATCGGCGCCGCGTTCGGGAGGATCGTCACCTCGCTTGTCTCCGATATCATCATGCCCCCGATCGGCCTCGCACTCGGGAAGGTGGATTTCTCGACTCTCTTCCTGAACATTTCAGGAAAAGACTACCCGACGCTCGCGGCGGCCAAAGCGGCAAACGCGGCTACAATCAACTACGGCATTTTCCTCAACACCGTGTTTGATTTTCTGCTCGTCGCGTTGGTCATTTTTATGTTGGTCCGTCAGATCAATCGATGGAACAAACCTCAGCCGGCCCCCGGGCCGACGACAAAGGAGTGCCCCTATTGCGTCTCAGTGATTTCGCCCAAGGCCACGCGCTGCCCGCACTGCACTTCCGAGCTCCACGCTTAGGTTTTTGTGCGATTCGCTCCTGAGAGCTCAGCAGGTGGGATAACCGCCTGTTGGCTCAGGGCACGGCTCAGCCGTTGTCCCAAACGGAACGGGACGCGGCGGCCGAGCGCAAGCGGTCGGGCATCGCTCCCGATTGCGGCCGAGGCTTACGGGGTCAGCCGGCGATCCTGAATTTCGTGGAGATGGTCGCGTAGCCGCTTCAAAACGTCCTCGCCTTGTCCATTGGCAATCTCCCGATCGAGTTCGGCCAGAGCGAAATGCACAATGTCGTGATGGTGGACTTCCCGGCCCGGCAGCTTATCGCTCAATTGGAGCCACA
>Ga0209526_10002553_pt1 | contig 12285 bp, 8 predicted proteins | sample JacPinW_OM2H0_M1_FD_188566 | JGI IMG/M metagenome (GOLD analysis project Ga0209526, IMG submission 188566) | Forest soil microbial communities from Algoma, Ontario, Canada - Jack Pine, Ontario site 1_JW_OM2H0_M1 (SPAdes) (version 2) | ecosystem: Environmental > Terrestrial > Soil > Boreal...
GGCGTTCGGGTGAACCGGCCGCCGTCCTGCTTGGCGAAGCCCTCAAGCAGCTCGGCCTGCGCGGTTGCCGACTCAAGACTGGAACTCCGCCGCGTCTTGACGGCCGAACCATTGATTGGTCCCGCTTCCAGGCGCAGCCCGGCGATCCTGATCCGACGCCCTTCAGCTTCCGTACCCGGCGTGTCGCGCATCACGATTCGCAAGTGCCTTGTTACATCGCCTGGACTACGCCCGAAACTCACCGCATCATTCGCGACAACGTCCATCGTTCCCCCATGTACAGCGGACAGATCCATTCCATCGGCCCACGCTACTGCCCTTCGATTGAAGACAAGATCGTCAAGTTCCCCGACAAGATCACGCACCAGCTGTTTCTCGAACCCGAGGGGCTGAACACGCACGAGATTTACGTCAACGGCATGAGTACCTCCCTGCCCGTGGACGTGCAGCTCGCGATCCTGAAGTCGATCCCCGGCCTGGAAACGGCTGAGATGCTGCGACCCGGATACGCCATCGAATACGATTCCATCGATCCGACAGAGCTGGAACGTACGCTCGAAACCAAAAAGATCGCAAGCCTCTTTTTGGCTGGACAGATCAATGGCACCAGCGGCTATGAAGAGGCTGCCTGCCAGGGCCTCATGGCCGGCATCAATGCGGCACTGAAGACAAGCCATCAGCCGCCGCTGGTTCTCGATCGCACCGAGGCCTACACCGCGATCCTCATTGATGACCTGATCTCCAAGGGCACCAACGAGCCTTATCGTATGTTTACTTCCCGGGCAGAGTTTCGGCTTCATCTCCGCATTGATAACGCCGACCGCCGCCTTACCCCACATGGCCGCCAGGTCGGCCTGATTTCTGATGAAGCCTGGAGCGACTTCCTGGCGAAGCAGGGGCGGATGGGATCCATACAGCAGTTGCTGGAGCGCACCAGGCTGACCAATCCGATGCTCGAGCAACTAATGCGCAGCTCCACACTCGGTGTGGGACCGGGTCTTCGACCCGGCCCGGCCGAGCAAGACTCGGCAGTAGCCAAGGGCCAACCACCAACGATCGACGACTACTTTTCCGCCCTAGGCCAAACCCTGGCCCAGTTGCTTAAGCGTCCAGAGATCTCGATTGAGCACCTCTTCCCAGTACTTCGGGAATTGGCTCCAGAGTTTTTCGAAAGGGAAGAAATCCGTGTAGAGGCGCGCGGAAGCGTGGCCAGACCCTCTTGGTCGATTCGCAACGAACTCAAGTCGGTCGAAACCGAAATCAAATACGAAGGCTATCTTCTGCAGCAGCAACGCGCCATCGAGCGGCTCAAGAAGGCCGAGCAGCACGCCATTCCCCCGTGGTTCGACTATGGATCGGTCAGCGGCCTTTCCCGCGAGATGCAGGAAAAACTAGTCAAGATTCGTCCTCCCACCCTCGGTCATGCCTCGCGTATTCCCGGCGTCACGCCTGCCGCGGTCTCTCTAGTGCATGTTTACATTGAGATCCAAGCGCGACGGCGCCAGCAGGCCGCTGCGATTTAGGATTTCCCGAGCTCCCTTGGTGGGCAAAGTTCTGTTTCTGCGTTTTCTCTGCGTGCCCCGGTGCCCTCTGTGGTTAAATCTTGCCTGCGATGCTCTCCGCCCGCCAGCACTTCCCGGGCCTTCTCGAGAAGGTTTTTCTTGATGCGGCTTGTATTTCACTCGCGTCTCGTCCCGCGGTCGAGGCCATTCGCAAATTCCTCGATCTGGCCCTGGTCTGCCCGCTCGACTCTTCCACTCAGCACCACATATTTATGGACGAGATGCGTGCCGCCGCCCGTCCCGCTGCGGCGCGCCTGATCAACGCCGATGAAGACGAAATGGCCTTAGTGGAGAGCACCAGCCACGGCCTTTCCCTGGCCGCGAACGCCATCCCCCTCGTTTCCGGTGACCGCATTTTGCTCTCCGATCTGGAATTCCTTGAAGTTGCCGTGCCATGGACGCAAAAAAGGACGAACGGCATCGAGATTGACGTCGTTCCTAACCACCAAGGCGAAGTTCGCGCCGAAGATTTCGCAGATCGCCTCACTCCCCGCACCCGCGTCATCGTAATCAGCGCCGTTCAGTGGACCAATGGCTATCGCTGTGACCTCGCCGCCTTCAGCAAACTCTGCCATGAGCGAAGGATCTGGCTGGTTGTGGATGCCATCCAGCAGGTTGGCGCCATCCCGCTTGATGTTCGCCAGACCCCAGTCGATATCCTCGCTTGCGGTGGACACAAGTGGCTCAATTCCCCGTTCGGCTGCGGCTTCCTTTACATCCGTGGTAACGCGTTGCCGCACCTGAATCCTCCCCTTCCCGGTTATCTTTCCCTCCAGGATCCGGCCGGAGGCTGGGGCGAATATTTTCACACCCCCACCACAACGCCAGTTCGCGACTACCAGTTCGTGTCCGCGGCGCGCCGTTACGAAAACGGGGGAACAGCTAATTATCCGGGCGCTGTGGGACTCGCCGCTGCGCTGAAGCTCATGGACGAAGTCGGTCACAAAAACATCGCTGCCCACATCTACTCACTTACTGATCAACTGCTCACCGGATTGGATCATCTGCCCGTAAGCATCGTCACTCCCCGCGCTCGCGACAACCGTTCCGGCATCGTCACTTTCTCGGTCGGCTCCGTGGAAGACAATGTCAAACTGATGAAGCGCTTGCTCGAGAAGAAAATCCTGGTTTCAGTTCGCTACACATCGCAGGTCGGCGGGATACGCGTCTCCTGCCATTTCTACAACTCGCCCGAGGACATCGAGGCCCTGCTAACGGAACTGAAAACATATCCCCGCATATAGCACGTGGCTCTTGGGGCCAGTCCGACAAAGTGCCTCCACAAAAACCCGCGTGGGGGCAGCCGCCCCGCTGTTCGGCCGAGCAAAACTCGGCGGCCGACATTCAGGTCCGAAAATGGCCAGTCTTTTTTCCCTCAATCGGATATCTTGTTTTCAGCACAAGGAACTGGATGGCCAGATCTGCGCCGCCCCAGCGAAAACGCATCCAAAAGAAAATGACTGTAACAATCGCTGCACGTCTGAGGAGCTTCACCCAGATCGAAAGCCCGCTGGGACCGTTGCTGCTGGTCGCTGATGAAGCCGGCCTGCGCTCGATCGAGTTTGTAACCGGAAACCGACCAGTGCGGATCAAGCCCGAGTGGCGTGAGGATATGGAGCAACTCCGCGAACCAATTCGGCAGCTTGGAGCCTACTTCGGCGGAGAACTGGAAGCCTTCGATCTCCCTCTCGAGCCCCAAGGCACTCCATTTCAGCTCGCGGTGTGGCGCCGGTTGTGCGAAATCCCTTACGGAGAAACAATTTCCTACGGCGAACTCGCGCGCCGCCTCGGCAATCCTAAGGCCTCGCGCGCTGTCGGGTTGGCCAACGGCACCAATCCGATTCCAATCGTGATTCCCTGTCATCGCGTGATCGGTAGCAACGGCAAACTAACCGGCTACGGTGGCGGCCTCGACATCAAGGAAAAGCTGCTCGCGCTGGAACGCCGCCAGCTTCGCCTACTGTGAACCCTTGGGGTGGTTTTGACGGCTCCGCGAAGATCTGGTGGGAACGATCGACCTAAGTGCTTAGCCCGGTTTCGCCAAGTCAACAGCAGGACCGTGTTCGTCCCAACATGAAGTTGCGCACTGGCGAACCCTCAGATCTCTCGCAAACTACCTCCCACTTCAGTTACCATAGAACTCGCGGAAAACCTGCATCTAAGACAAATATGACTAATAACTACGCCCTGCTCGCTCTCGGGTTTTTGCTGGTTGCCTCCCTGGCTTCGGCCCAGGCTGTGGACCCCGCGTTGAGGCCGCCCAAAGGCGCCCAAGTCGCCATCGTTGTCTTTGAAGACCTGCAATGTCCCGATTGTCGCCGCGCCGCTCCTTTGCTCGAGGAAGCCGGCAGAACTTACAAAATTCCCGTGGTCCGTCACGACTTCCCGCTTCCCGCCCATAACTGGTCCTTCGATGCGGCCATTATCGCCCGCTATTTCGATACCCGTTCCAAGCAGCTGGGAAACGATTTTCGTGACTACATCTTTCAGCATCAGCCGGAAATCACGCCCCCAACCCTGCGCGGCTTCGCGGAGAAGTTTGCTGCCCACCACAAAGTAGACCTTCCTTTTGTCCTCGATCCGCAAGGCAAACTGGCCTTGGAAATTAACCAGGACCGAAGCCTCGGCCAGCGCGTCGGCATCGAACACACTCCTACCATTTATGTGGTCAGCAACCGAACTCAGGGTAAGCCCTTCGTCGAAGTGGTAGACCGCACCCAACTCTTTCAGTTGATTGACGCCATGAAGAACGAGTAATTGTTCCCCGGCAGAGGATCCCGATCGGGAAGTTCGATTTCGAGCGGCGCAGAAATACTTACCACTCTGGAGTATTGACCGCTAGCTAACCTGCCATACTGTATCCAGCACTGTACCGTCCACCCACTTCACGACCGCCACCGGGCGCTCGCCCAATTTCGGCCGCGCCGGTTTGCCGCCGCAGATGGCTTCCACTTCTGCCTTGATGTCCTGGATCGGCCGGATCGGCAAACTCGATCCCGTCACCGCGTCGAGCAGATCCTGCCGCCGCGGATTGATGGCAATCCCGCGCTCCGTCACCACTACGTCGATCAGCTCGCCAGGCCCGGTCAGCGTGGTAACTTCGTCCACAATCACCGGAATGCGATCGCGAAACGAAGGCAGCGCCAGGATCGTGCATCCTGCCTCCAGGCAATTCTGCCAGCCGCCGATCCCGTGCAGCAGTCTTCCATCCGAGTGGGTTACAACGTTGCCGTTGAAGTTCACATCCACTTCGGTAGCGCCCAGTACCACCGCATCGACCATCGAAGCAAACGAACCCTTGCCGTGGTAGTTGTACGAAGTGAACGGTGAAGTTGGCACATGTCGGGGATCGCTGGCGATCGACTTCACAGCATCCAGGTCAAAGGTCTGCCCATCGAGAATGTAGTCGGTCAATCCGTCCTGCAACATCTCCACCAGGTAGCGGGTTGATCCACCGCGGACGAAACGTGCTTTCACCCCATCTTCTTTCATCATGCGGCGCAGGTAATCCACGAACGCCAGCGCTATGCCGCCCGCCCCGGCCTGGAAAGAAAATCCGTTACGCATGATTCCCGCATCGCGCAGGAAGCAAGCCACGTACTCCGCTACCCGCAACCGGTCCGGCGAGCGCGTGATCTGTGTGGTTCCCGAAACAATCTTGGCCGGATCGCCGATGGATTCGACCTCCACCACACAGTCCACGTTGTTTCCCTGGATCTGCCAGGGAATACAAGGGAACGGAATCAGATTGTCCGTGACCACGATGACGTTGTCAGCGTACATGGAATCCGCCAGCGCGAATCCCAATGATCCGCAAGCCGACTTCCCATGGGATCCATCCGCGTTGCCGAAGGCATCGGCCGTGGGTGCTGCGATCAGCGCAATGTCAACGTGCACTTCGCCGTCCTGGATCGCCTGCCAGCGGCCCCCATGCGAGCGCAGAACGCCCATACCGCGCATCTTGCCCTGGGTGCAGTAATCACCCAGTGGGCCGTTCATAGAGCCCTCGATATGATGAACCACTCCGGACTGCATCAGTTCGATGACAGCTTTTTGCGAAGGAAAAGATGCGCTGGGAAACCAGGTCAAGTCCTGGACGCCCATCCTGGCCGCAGTTTCCAGCATCATCACCGCCACCCGGTCGCCGTCACGCAGATGGTGATGATTCGAAATCACCATGCCATCGTGCAATCCGCACTTCCGCAACGCACTCTCCAGGTCCGCCACGCGCTTGTCGCCGTTGTCGGGATAATCTTTGTTCGAGCGCACAGGCGAAGCGGCCTTGCGGCCTCGCGGCTGATACTTGGCTGTGCCCAAGTAAGGAATCTGGGGCTTGCCATTGACCATGGCCGGCACCATGCGTGCCGCGGCATTCTGCACCAGTTCCACTTGTTCAGTCATTCAGTTCCTTGCATCTGCTGCTGCGCACGCGGCCCTATCCGGCTCCAGGCGGCGCCCGTGTGTGGCTAAAGCTACCAGGGAACAATAGCCCTCTAGTGCAGGCTAAAGCCGCTGCTACTCCCAGATCATCGGTCCCGCTCACGCCTTCCCCATTTGCTTTGCTCTCGCCACCAGCTTTTGCGCCCGCTCCACCACCGGGGGATCAATCATCTTCGATCCCAGACTTACCACGCCTAGCCCACGCTGCTGGGCGTCTTCGAACGCAGCCACAATCGTGAGCGCTTTTTCGATCTCGGCCGGGGAAGGGGTGAACGCCCTATGAATCGCTGCAATCTGTCCCGGATGGATGCAGCCCATACCCTCAAACCCCAGCCCACGGGAATTTGCGGCCCAGCTTCGCAAGCCGTCCATGTCAGCGATGTCGGCAAAAACAGAATCGATCGCCTGCACCCCCAGCGCCTTAGCGGCATTCACCAAACGCGTCCGCGCGTACAGCGACTCGCAGCCTTCCGCTGTCTTCGCCACACCCAGGTCCGCCGTGTAGTCTTCGAGTCCAATGGTCAGCGAGACCACATTCTTACTCGCCATCGCGATTGCAGACGCGTTCTCAATGCCCAGCGCGGACTCCAGAATCGGCATCAGCCATATCGGACGCGTCATGCCGGAGTGGCTTTTCAATTCCCCGATCATCCGGTCTACTTCTGCCACCTGCTCGGGTCGCTCTGCCTTGGGAACCAGGACCAGATCCGGCGCTTCGGGAACAATTTCCGCCAGGTCCTCCAGTCCTAGGGGCAACTGGTTGATGCGCACCATGCGCTCGCACCTGCCGAAATCCACTGCCCGCAGCGTGTTACGCACCAGGATACGAGCTGCGTCCTTTTCTGCAGGATGGACGGAATCTTCAAGGTCGAGAATGATGGCGTCTGGTCCATGCAGGGCTGCGTTGATGAAGTACTTGGGGTCCGAGCCAGGAAGATACAAGCGCGACCTGCGCAAACGATCTCGGGGCGACGGTGGCGCCAGCGCCATCTTCTCGGAAGAGGCTTTCCGTCCGACGGCAAGCCCGGCGCGCTTGGCTGCGGTCTCAACGCGCGCCGAAATTACGAAAGGCAGCGCTCCCTCGTCGTGGATGGCAACACGGGCATGTTTGACGCCAAGCACCTCCAGTACCTGTCGCGCCTGCGCCAATATCGCGTTGCCATAGTAGGGCGCGACGCGGGACTCCATCGAGATCTCCAGGCCGCCCCCGTCCCGCGCCTCGATGACCACGTGCAGGTCAGAACGCACATCCCTGCCCGCGTGTCCGGCTTCTCCCCGCCGCACCGCCTTTTCATGCCCAGGACTCGTCATAACTCTCCAACGTGGTCCATATCACAGTCCAGGTGGGGACAGCCGCCACGGCTGTCCCCAGGAGTGAGCCTCCGCCGTGGTAACTTTGTGCAATTTCGTGACCTTCGTGGTTTACGCTCGAAACACCATGCCTACCTCAACTTCTCCAAAATCGCGTCCCCCATGCGCACCGTACTTGCCGCACCCTGCCCGATGGATTTTGCTCCCCCAGAAATTCTCATCATGTCATAGGTCCGCACTTTGCCTTCCTTAACCACATCCGCAACAGCCTTGCGAATGCGCTCCGCCTTTGCCCCCTCGCCGACATGATCAAGCATCATCGCCGCGGAAAGAATCATGGCAATCGGGTTCACGATTGGCGGATTCAGCTCCGCATACTTGGGCGCCGAGCCGTGGGTGGGTTCAAATACCGCGACTTCATCCCCGATATTGCCCGACGCCGCAAAGCCCAGCCCACCCACCAGTCCGGCGAACGCGTCCGACAAAATATCCCCGAACAGGTTCGAAGCTACAATCACGTTGTAGTCTTCCGGATTCTTATTCAGCCACATCAATTGCGCGTCAATGTTCGTCGACCAGAGCGCGATTCCCGGATAGCTCTCGGCCACTTCCTTGGCGGTTTCTTCCATCATCCCCGAAGTCTCGCGCACCACGTTGGGCTTCTCGCAGATGGTCACGCCCTTGAAACCGCGCTTCCTGGCATATTCGAACGCGGCAGTGGCAATGCGCCGCGCCGCAGCCCGCGTGATGATGCGCACACTAAGCGCCAGGTCGGGACCCGGCACTTTGGCGAAAGCCTTGAACCGAGGATGGGTATTCAGCGTAGCCCGCACATGCTCCGGAGGATTCGTCCATTCCACCCCGGCATACATCCCCTCGGTATTCTGCCGGAAGACGGTCGTGTCAATTCGCGGCTCGTCAAAGCCCCCGTTCACGCGCTTGCGAATATAGTTCAACGGATTGCCGATAAAACCGATGCAGGGCCGTATGCAGATATCGAGGTTGAACTTCTGCCGCATGGTCACAATCGGGCTGTAGTAAACCAGTCCCTTCCCACCCAACTCCGGCTTCAATTCCGCCTGGGCTTCCTGGTTCGGCTTCGAAGTGATGGCCCCAAAAAGACCGAGCTTGTGCTGGGCCAGCAGATCGATGGTGCGCTGCGGCAACGCATTCCCGTGGTTGCGCCAGATGTCCCAGCCGATGTCGGCATGAACATAGTCGGCATCGAAGCCAACCGCCTTCAAGATCCGCAAAGCCTCGGGTAGAACCTGGTTCCCGATCCCATCCCCGGGCATGGTGACCACCGTGTGTTTCGACATCAGTGCGATTCATCCTCCATCGTTCTCCCTGTAATCCTGGCTCAAGCCAGCCCCAGTCGCTTCGCCACCAGCTTCTCCACCCCCTGGGCGATCACCAGCGATTGCGGCACGCTGCCGAGCGGCGGAAACGCAAACTGCTCGCCACGCCAACCGATCAGGCCGGAAGTGAAATCAATGTCAATCTCGTCGCCGGGAATGATAGTCTTCTCTTTCGCCGCGATTGCTTTCGCGGATTGCTCGCGCAGCCGATTCACCAGCGCGCGCACTTCAATGCACAGAAAACCGTTGTTATAAGCGTTGCGAAGATAGGTCTGGGAGAAACTTGCGGCCATCACGAGCAGAATTCCTTTTGCCTTCAGACAAGTGACTGCCTGTTCCCGGCTCGACCCGGTTCCGAAGTTAAAGCCACTCACGATCACGTCGCCTGATTGGGTTCGTGCGGAAAACTCAGGATCGTAATTCTCCATCGCTACCTTGGCCATCGTCTCCGGCGTGACATCGTCGCGGTAAGTGTAGTCCTTCCCATAAATGGCATCGGTGTTCACGTTGTCCTGAGGCAAAAACACCAGCCGTCCACGCAGTTGCTCGGGAAAGCCGGGAAGAATATCGACTTTCTCGGCGGCAGCGCTGGCCGCGAATTCCTGGTAAGAACGCGCTGGGGTGCGGTCCACAGTCTTGTTTGGCCCTCGAATGTAGCCCGCAGCTGCGGAAGCCGCGACAACCTCGGGGCTGGCAAGATAGCAGGTCGCATCACGCGATCCCATACGCCCCTTGAAATTGCGGTTGGTAGCGGAAATCCCAACTTCGCCCGGCTCGAGCAGTCCAACTCCGAGACCGATGCATGGCCCGCACCCTGCAGGCAAAGGACTCGCGCCCGCGTCCAGCAGCGTCTTCCAAATGCCACGCCTCTCGGCTTCTTCCTGCACCCATTTGCTGGCGGCGCCCAGATACAGCTGCACTCCGGGCGCCACCTTCTTGCCTTGCAGCACATCCGCCGCCGCTGCTAGGTCCTCGGTCCGCGAGTTCACGCAGGAAAGCAGGTAGGCCTTCTGGATGGCAACTTTCTGTTTTTCCATCACCGCCAGCGAAGACATGATCTGTACGCTGTCGGGTCCGGATACATGCGGCGTTACCTCCGACAAGTCGAGCACGATGCGAGCGGCGTACGCGGCGTCCGGATCAGGCTGCGGAGGCTTCTCGGCCCAGCCCTCGATGTTCTCATCGGTAAATCGCTCGATGCCCCGCGGCAGTCTCTGCCTTACCTCTCGCAGATACTTGAGCGTAATCTCATCCACTGGGAACCAGCCCACCAGCGGTCCCCACTCGGTGGACATGTTGGAAATGGAAAAGCGCGCGTCCATGGAAAGGCTGGCCACGCCTGGTCCGCTGAATTCGACCGCTGCGTTCAAGACTTCATCGTGGTTGTAGAGCCCGCACAGCGTAATGATGACGTCTTTTCCCGTGGCGCCTGAGGGCAGCATCCCCTCCAGTACCACCTGAATGGAGCGCGGAATCTGCCACCAGAATTCGCCCGTCGCCCACGCGGCGGCAGCGTCGGTTCGCACGATGGGCGTTCCCACAGCGCCCAGCGCACCATACATGTTCGAATGCGAGTCGGATGCCACGACAAAAGACCCCGGCACAACATATCCGCGCTCCACCATGATCTGGTGCCCTATGCCGGAACCTGCCGGGTAGAAGTCCACGCCATGATATTTTGCGAAGCCTTCGATGGCCCGGTACTTGTCCAGATTCAAATCGTCCTGGTTCTGGATGTCATGGTCGAGAGCAAACACCAATTGCCTGGGATTGTGGATCTTCTTCACACCGATGGTTTGAAACTTCTTCATCACTGCCGAAGTGTTGTCATGCGTCATCACGCGATGCGGCCGGATGGACACGAAGTCGCTGGTCCGCAAGGGCCGCTTCGGCCCCTCCGCCAGATGTGTCTGCGCAATCTTCTCAACGATGGTCTGACCCATACCTCACCCTTCTTTCCAATTGCGTCATCCTAAGCGGCGTCGAAGAACCGCTTTCCGCTCAACCTCGCGCGCGCGACCGATCCTAGCGCCCTTAACGTACCTTCCCCCGCGAACTCCGCTCCGCAAGCTTGTTCCTGACATCCGCCTTCATCAACCCCATCAAGTTGCTCACCGATCGAACCTTCTCCAAATTCCAGATCGCACCTTTCAATTTCTTCTGCCCCCCGCTCGACAGCACACCTTCCGCCAAGGCGGCAAATTTCTCTTCGACCTCGGCGTCACTCAGCGGGTTCCGCCGATCGCCTTTCGGATAGTCCAGCTGCTCGCTAAACGTCCGACCGTCCGTGGTCGTAAGGTTCACGATCACGCGCTGCAGCGCAGGAAACACTTTCTCGATCTCCGGATCGGCGACCACTTCGACTTTACTCAACTGCGCCCGGATCGTCGGATCCATGATCTTCTTCATCTCAAACTGTACGGGGGTGACCTGGCGCTCAGCCAAGGCGGCAGCGATCACATAAGGCAAGGAGTGATCAGCGGTCTCTTTCGAGCGTGGATCATATTTGCTCGGGTCAGAAAGAATATCGGCCGCCCGCGCCAAAGATCGAATCTGGACCTTCTCCACTTGCTCCGGCTTCAGGTCGTTCGCCTTTACGATGTCGAGCACAGCGGAAATCGGCGTGTGGGTGAGCGCCTCGGTGGGAAATGCCTTCATGCCACACTGGGTAATGCGCCAGGATTCGCCCAGCCCCTCGGTCAGCAGGCTCAATTTCCATGAAGGACCGCAGCAGTGGGTCAGGCCTTCCTTGCCATCCACCACGTGCTCCGGCCCGGTGTAGCCTCTCTCCGCCATGAGCGCCGCCAGCACTCCGCTCTGCGTGGCCATCGGATCCACCGTGTTTTTCATCATGCTCAGCTTGCCCGCGGTGACTGCCCCCAGTGTAACGTGACGGCTGGCCGAGATGCCGACCGCGTGCTGGATCTGCTCCCACCCGAGACGCAGTGCCCGCCCCGCAACGATTGGCGAAACGAACGCAGTCAGGGTGGCGTGATGCCAACCGCGTTCACGAATGCCCGGAAATGCGGCCTCGCAGAAGCGCATCTCGAACTCATGGCCGAGCACCAGTCCAACGATCAATTCTCGCCCATCGCTTTGCGCGCGCTCGCAGCAGGCCAGGGCTGCGGGAAAAATGTCGGACGGATGGGACGGATCCTGCTTCCAGTAAATATCGTTGTAATCCATGGAGCGGATCATCAACGCGTTCGCCAGTGAAGCCGAGACCGGGTCGATGCGCTTGCCCGTACCCATCACGGTCGCCGGCCCCCGCCCCGCGATCTCATCGAGCACCTCCAGCGCGATCTTCACGTCATGCTGCTGGTAGCCGCCCAGCGCGCAGCCGACGGAATCGAGCAGGAAGCGCTTGGCCTGGTACACGGCATCAGGGGAAAGCTGCTGGTAGGTCAGACCGGCCGCCCAGCGCGCCATCCTGGCGGTGACGGTTTCTTTGGCGGCAGCTTCTTTCGTCGCAGACACGCACTCTCCTATTTCATTTTGATATTTTTCGGATTCTTGAAGGGCAAGAATGCCATGAAGTCGGCGTGGTGCACGATGTAAGCCTCGGTGGTACGCTTCACCAGGTCGCCTTCAGCGGCGTGGGCCGCAATGATGTG
>Ga0209526_10002554_pt1 | contig 12277 bp, 11 predicted proteins | sample JacPinW_OM2H0_M1_FD_188566 | JGI IMG/M metagenome (GOLD analysis project Ga0209526, IMG submission 188566) | Forest soil microbial communities from Algoma, Ontario, Canada - Jack Pine, Ontario site 1_JW_OM2H0_M1 (SPAdes) (version 2) | ecosystem: Environmental > Terrestrial > Soil > Boreal...
TGCGGTTCGACGGCTCGGCCTACCGGACCATGCTGCGCAACGACGCCTACTGGTTTTCGCGGCTCGGCCTGCATTTGGAACGCGCCGACAACACCGCGCGCATCCTCGACGTCAAATATCACGTGCTGCTGCCCGAGGAGGAACATGTCGGCGGTCCCTTGGACTTCTACCAATGGACCTCGATCCTGCGCTCGGTCTCGGCGCTCACCGCCTACCACTGGGTCTATCGCGAAACCCTAAAACCCTGGCTGATCGCCGATCTGTTGATCCTCAACGATACGCTGCCGCGTTCGCTTGCGAGCTGTTACGGCAATCTGGTGCGCAATCTCGACCAGATTGGCGTTGCCTATGGCCGCCAGGGGGCGGCGCAGCGCCATGCCCGCGGCATCCGCAACCGCCTCGAGCACAGCCACATGGACGATATTTTCCAGCACGGCGTGCACGAATTCATCCAGGAGTTCATCGCGGACAATTCGCGGCTCGGCGAAATCATCACCAAGCAGTATTTGATCTAAGCTCGCTGCCACCAGCAGCAGATCCGGAACCGCCCATGCGCCTGCGAATTTCACACACCACCACCTATCTCTACGAGCCTCCGGCCACCGGCGTGATCCAGATCCTGCGGGTGACCCCGGGCAGCCATGACGGACAATACGTCGCCGAGTGGCAGATCGACGTGTCCACCGATTCGCGGCTCGACGTGCACCAGGATGCGTTCGGCAATGTCACCCACGTCCTGACCCATGGGCCGCTTGCCGACCTCACCATCACCGTCGGCGGCCTGATCGAGACCCATGACACCGGCGGCGTGCTGAAGGGCACCGACGAGCGGTTTCCGCCGGGCCTGTTCCTGCGCGCGACGTCGCTGACCGAGGTCAATCCGGCGATGGCGAATTTTGCCCACGAGCTGCGCGCGGAATCCGAACACGACGCGCTCGGCTTCCTGCACACGTTGATGACCCAGATCAACGAACACATGACGTTCGACGAGGACCCCACCAACAGCGGGACCTCGGCGGTGGAAGCGTTCACCTTGAAGCGCGGCGTCTGTCAGGACTATGCGCATATTTTCATCGCCTGCGCGCGCACCGCCGGCGTGCCTGCGCGCTTCGTTTCCGGGCACTTCCTGCGCTCCGACGGCATGGTCAACCAGGAGGCCGGTCACGCCTGGGCGGAGGCCTATGTGCCGGATCTGGGCTGGGTCGGGTTCGATCCGGCCAATTGCATCTGCACCACCGACGCGCATGCCCGCGTCGCCATCGGCCTCGACTATCTCGGCGCAGCACCCGTGCGCGGCACCCGCTATGGCGGCGGCGCGGAGACGCTGAAGGTCGCAGTCAAGGTCGACCAGGCCGGGCGGCCGGGACAGTGGCAATCGCAGTCGCAGTAGCGAGCGCCGCGAAATCGCTCTTTCCCTCATCCTGAGGAGCGGCGATAGCCGCGTCTCGAAGGATGAGCGGCACGATCGGGGCCTCATTGGTTCGAGACGCGCGAAGGCGCGCTCCTCACTATGGGGAGCGGCCGTCACTTATCCAGCCAGACGTCCTCGAAGCGGAGGTTGTTGTACTGGCTGTTGTCGTGCGGGTGGAAATTCTTCACATAGGGCTGCCAGCAATTGCCGGCCGCGCCCCACAGAATGCTCGGACGCGCAGCGTCATCCACCAGCAGATGCTCGATCTCCCAGACGATTTTGGTTCGTTTGTCTCGGTCCAATTCGCGCGATTGCGCCGCGAGTAGCTTATCCACGTCGGCGTTGCAGTACTGGGTATAGTTGCGTTCGGAGTTGCAGGAATAATTCTCGACAATATTGCCGTCGGGATCGTCGACGGAGACCCCGGTGACGTTGAGCCCGATCGTGTAGTCCTTCTTGGCGAGCCTCGCATACCATCGTGGGGTGTCGAGAATATCGAGTTCGCCCGCGATATAGATCTTCTTGAGCTGGTCGGTCAGGATCACGGCGGGATCGCGGTAGGTCGGAAGATTTCGGGTCTGAATCTTGATGGCGAGCTGCTTTGTTTCGCTATAGCCGAGCTTCTGCATGATCGCTTGCGCCTCGGCGATGTTCTTCTCGCTGTCCGGACCATAGCCGGTCAGCTGCGACACCATGTCCGGCGGCAAGCCCCATTCGCCGACCGGCTTGGCGAGCATGGCTCCGCCGAGCAGTCCCTGCCCTTCCATCAGGATCGTGTTGAAAGGCTTGCGATCGATCGCAAGCGACATGGCTCTGCGAATGTCCGGATTGTCGAATGGCGGGTTGACACGGTTCACCATGAGATTGATTTGCGTCCCCGAGTTCGTCATCTCGCAGATCGCGTTCGGTGAGCGCGCCTTGATATCGCTGATCAGGGCGACGGTGACGTCGGAGGGAAAGGTGATATCGAATTCGCCGGTCGAAAAAGCCAGCATCCGCGTGGCGCGGCTGTCGATCACCCGAAAAGTGATTTCGTCGAGATAGGGCCTGTCCTTTTTCCAGTAGTCGGGATTGCGAACGAGGCGGATGGAATCGCCGCGCTTGAAATCGACCAGTTTGAACGGGCCGGTGCCGATCGGCCGGGTGCGCATCACGGCCTGCGGGACGTGGCAGGGATAGACCGGGGAAAACGCGCTTGCGAGCAGCACCGGCAGGCTCGGCTGCGGCTCGCTCAGCTCGAAGGTCGCCTCGTAATCGCCGTTGACCGTGACGTCCCTGAGTTTCGAGTACCAGACCTTGCGCGGGTTGCGGTGAAAGTCTTGCGTGTCGCCCTTGCCGATCAGCATGCGCCAGGTGCACTGCACGTCCTTGGCCGTAAATGGCTGGCCGTCATGCCATTTCACGCCCTGGTGCAGCTTGAAGGTCAGTTTGGTGTTGGTGGAATCCCAGGACCAGCTTTCGGCCAGATCCGGAATCACGGTCTCTAAGCTCTCATGGACCTTGGCGGGATCGAACACCACGAGGTTGTTGAAGACGGAGGCAAACGGCGTCACCGAGGCAATGGTCGATTCCTCGAGCAGCGAGGTCGAGGGCGGATTGTCGTTGTGGTAGAGTTTTAGCGTGCCGCCTCTTTTTTGCGCGGCCACCGGCGTTGCGGCCAAAAGCACGATACAAAACAACGCCGCAGATGTTGCAAGGCCCCGAGGCAATTGGCTGACACGCATTTTTGGCCTCCCGGAAATCCCTCGACCCAACGGTCTTTTTGGCCGCTTCCCGCCCTGCCTGCAATCGAGCGAAACAATCGGGCCTGGGTTTTCTAGCGGTTCGGGGAATGGCGCGCCACGGGGAATTGGGGTTGGATGACGCGGTGAAATTAGCTAGTAATTCTCCGCCGTCCGACGGCTTCGGGGATTTGCGGAATGACCTATTGTTGCGGAGTGCTGGTTCGGGACGGGCTGGTCATGATCGCGGACACCCGCACCAATGCCGGTCTCGACAACGTCTCGACCTTTCGCAAGCTGCATATCTTCGCCAAGCCCGGCGAGCGCATCATGGCAATCGCAAGCGCCGGCAATCTCGCCATCAGCCAGTCGGTGGTGTCGACCCTGACCGAAGGGCTGGAAGACCCGCACACCGGCGAACTCGAGACCCTGATGAATGCGCCGACCATGTTCCAGGCGGCGCAGCGCATCGGCCGGGCGATCCGCGCCGTGCACGCGACCGAAGGCCCTGCCCTCAAGTCGGAAGATGTCAGTTTCGACGTGTCGTTCCTGTTCGGCGGTCAGATCAAGGGCTCGCGGATGCGGCTCTTTATGGTCTACACCGCCGGCAATTTCATCGAGTGCACCACCGACACCCCGTATTTGCAGATCGGCGAGCACAAATACGGCAAGCCGGTGCTGGATCGCGCCATGCATTACGACGTCGAATTGTATGAGGCGCTCAAGACCAGCCTGATCTCGATGGATTCGACGATGCGCTCCAATCTCGGCGTAGGCCTCCCGATCGACGTGCTGGTGGTGCGCACGGATGCCTGCGAGGCCGATCTCAATCACCGCATCGAAGCCGGCGAGCCCTATTTCCATGATCTGCGCTCGCGCTGGTCGGCCGCCTTGCGCGCGGCGCATCAGAATATTCCAAGACCGCCCTACAAGGCCGAAACAGAAACGAAAAAATGACAGCGAGGAAACAAAATGGCTGAAGCAGCAAACAAGATCGCCGTGGTGACCGGCGCGGGCACCGGCGTCGGACGGGCGGCATCGCTGGCGCTGATGCGGGCCGGGTTTACCGTGGTACTTGCCGGGCGGCGCATCGAGAAGCTGGAGGAGACCCAGAAGCTCGGCGACAACATCGGCAAGAGCCTGCCGGTTTCCGCCGACATGACCGATCCCGGCTCGATCGGCGCGCTGTTTGCCAAGGTGATGCAGACCTATGGCCGGCTCGACGTGCTCTTCAACAATGCCGGCATGGGCGCGCCGGCGATCCCGTTTGAGGATTTGAGCCTGGCGCAATGGCAGGCCGTGGTGAATACCAATCTCACCGCGCCGTTCCTGTGTACCCAGCACGCGTTCCGGATCATGAAGGACCAGACCCCGCGCGGCGGCCGCATCATCAACAACGGCTCGATATCAGCGCATGCGCCGCGGCCGTTTTCCTCGGCCTATACGTCGACCAAGCATGCCATCACCGGTCTCACCAGGGCGACCAACCTCGACGGCCGCGCCTACGACATCGCGGTCGGACAGATCGACATCGGCAACGCCGCAACCCCGATGACCGACCGCATGGTCGATGGGGTGCTGCAGCCCGACGGCCGCAAGATGCCGGAGCCGCGGATGGATGCAAAGGCGGTCGGCGACGCGGTCGCCTACATGGCGACCTTGCCGCTCGACGCCAACGTGCTGTTCATGACGGTGATGGCGAGCAAGATGCCGTTCGTGGGACGGGGCTAGCTCTTCGCCGAAATGCCAGCCCCTCATGGTGAGAAGGCACGTAGCGCCGTCTCGAACCATGCGGCCTGATGTGGCCCATCCTTCGAGACGCCGCGCAAGCGCGGCTCCTCAGGATGAGGTGAGTGGTGGACGTCAACGTCCCCTACTCCAGCTTCTCCACCTGGCGTAGCGTCGGAAACAGCTTCATCCACAGTAGCGCAATCGCGATCGTGCCGACGCCGCCGAGCACAGCGGCCGGCATTGCGCCAAACAAGGCGGCAGTCACTCCGCTTTCGAACTGGCCAAGCTGGTTGGAGGCGTTGATGAAGAGGAAATTGACCGCGCCGACCCGGCCGCGCATCTCGTCGGGCGTTGCAAGCTGCACCAGCGAGAAGCGGATCACCACGCTGACGGTATCGGCCGCGCCGAGCGCCGCCAGCGCCAGCAGCGACAGCCACATCCACTGCGAAACCGCAAACAGCACGGTTGCGGCACCGAAGATGATGACCGCCTGAAACATCCGCAATCCGACGCGGCGGCTGATGGTATGGCGCGCCAGCAATGCGGTCATCAGCAGCGCGCCGACCGCGGGTGCGGCACGCAGGATGCCGAGGCCCGTGGGGCCGGTCTGCAGGATATCGCGCGCATAGATCGGCAGCAGCGCCGTCACCCCGCCGAGCAGCACCGCGAACAAATCGAGCGAGATCGTCCCCAGGATCGCGGGATTGCCGCGGATGAAGCGGACGCCGGCGAACAGATCGTCTGATGTCGCAGAACCCTTCGGCGCGGCAGGTTGCGTCAGGCGGATCGCGCCGGTGAAGGCCGTCCCCAACAGCCAGAACACGACCATGATGCCATAGGGCAGACCGGGCGCGACCGCATAGGCGAGACCGCCGAGCGCAGGCCCGGTGATGGTTGCGACCTGGGCGGCGCCGCTCGAAAGCGCGGTCGCCCGCTGCAACGACCCCTGCGGCGCGATCAGCGGCAACAGCGCCGCGGTCGCCGGGCTTTCGAACGCGCCTGCCGTTCCCAACACGGCGGTTGCCAGAAAGATGTGCACTTCGGTGAGCCAGCCGCCGTAGGAGCCGAAAGCCAGGAACAACGCCGTCAGCGCCTCCGCAAGTTGGCAAAGCTGCACCACGCGCTTGCGCTCGTAACGATCCGCCGCGTGGCCGGCGACGAACACCAAAAGCGCGGTCGGGAGAAACTGCACCAGCCCGACCATGCCGAGGTCGAAGGCGCTGCCGGTGAGATCGTAGATCTGCCAGCCGATCGCGACCGCGCCGATCTGGCTTGAGAAACGCGACAGGCTTCGCGACAGCAGGAAGAAGACAAAGGAGCCGTGCTTGAGCAGAGCGCCCGCGCCGACAGGCATCGTGGAGGACATGGTTCGATCGGTGACCGACCATCGCCGCGTTGTCAATGGCAGCCCTGACAGCTCCGCATGGCATTGCGCTTTGAACTGCGGCGCTGCCATAATCGCGGAAGGAGTTGGGGACATCATGCTGCAATTGCAATCGGCGCTCGGTATCTTCGCGTTGCTCGCGATCGCCTGGGGCTTTGGCGAGAACCGCGGCGCGGTCTCGCTGCGACAGGCCGCGATCGGCCTCGTGGTGACGTTTGCCACCGCCATCGTCCTGATCAAGCTGCCATTGGTCGCGCACGCTTTCGGCGTCATCAACGATGCGGTCGGTGCGATTTCTTCCGCCTCGCGCGCCGGCACGTCGTTCGTGTTCGGTTACCTCGGCGGCGGCGCCCTTCCCTTCGATCTCAAGACGCCCGGCGCCGATTTCATCCTGGCGTTCCAGGCGTTGCCGATCGTGCTGGTGATGAGCGTCCTGACCACGCTGCTGTTCTATTGGCGCGTGCTGCCGCCGGTGGTGCGCGGCATGGCGTGGCTGCTGGAGCGCACGTTAGGGGTCGGCGGCGCGGTAGGGCTTTCCACCGCGGCGAATATTTTTCTCGGCATGGTGGAAGCGCCGCTGTTCGTCCGCCCGTATCTGGCACAGATGACGCGCAGCGAGTTGTTTCTGGTCATGACCGGCGGCATGGCGGGGATCGCGGGCACCGTGCTCGTGCTCTACGCCACATTGCTGGCGCCGCTGATTCCCGATGCCGCAGCGCATTTCGTGATCGCTTCCGTGCTCGGCGCGCCGGCGGCGATCCTGATCAGCCTGATCATGGTGCCCGAAACCTCTGACCGGCTGACCGGCGGCGCGCTTGGCGAGGATCCCAAGATGCATGCGTCCTCGACCATGGATGCGATCGTCAAGGGCACCTCGGCGGGGCTCGAGCTTTTGTTCAACATCATCGCGATGCTGATCGTGCTGGTGGCTCTGGTCTATCTCGCCAACGCCGCGCTCGGGCTGTTGCCGAATATCGGCGGCGCCGGCATCTCGCTGCAGCGGATCCTTGGGCTTGCGATGGCGCCGGTGTGCTGGCTGATGGGGCTGCCCTGGCCTCAGGCGGTCACGGCCGGCAGCCTGATGGGCACCAAGACCGTGCTGAACGAGCTGATCGCCTATGTCGACCTGTCAAAGCTCGGCCCCGACGCACTCGATGCCCGTTCGCGGCTGATCATGCTCTATGCGATGTGCGGCTTTGCCAATTTCGCCAGCCTCGGCATCATGATCGGCGGCCTCGGCACCATGGCGCCGGAGCGGCGCGACGAAATCAATTCGCTGGGGGTGAAGTCGATCGTTTCGGGCACGATCACGACCTGCCTGATGGGCGCCATCGTCGGCGTGTTGACTTAAGACTATTTCGTCAGCCCCAGCAACGGCACCAATCGTTGCATCACATGCACCGAGCCTTCCGCGGTCAGGTGGGCGTGATCCCATGACAGCGGGATGTCGCCGTCGATCGTGAGCGGGCAGTGTTGTTCCGGACAGATCGCATCGACCACGGAGATATAGGAAAAGCCGCCAGCCTTCGGCAGCGCAGCCCGCATCATCCGGTCCAGCACGAAAATATCCGGCAGCACCATATCTTCGGCGCGGGCATCGATGTTGCGCAGAGACGCGCGCGCCAGCATCGACGGCAGGCGCGAGCGGAACTGCACGGGGGTCCGAGCAGGACGACGCGGACACCCGATCCGTTGAGCACCGAAACCGTATTTCGAATGTCGGCGATCATGCCGTCAAATCGCGGTCGGCGGGCGTATTCCAGCCAGTCCGCCGCCATCACCACCAGATCGGGTTTGCGGTCCCGAAGGAACGCTATCATTTGCGCGGCAACGCTGCGGCATGACGCGACGCCCGGCGCCGTCGCGTTCAGGGTCGGCATGCACGACAACTGTGTCGCCTGCAGAACGTTGAACAGTTGCGGATCGACGGCCGCGCCGAGCCCGTGGAAGTAATGCGCAGCAAAGCTGTCGCCCCAAAGCAGAATGTTGGTCTTGCCGGGCGCGAGCCTGAAGCAGGCATCGCCGAACACGTCGTTCACCGGGGTGAAACAACCCCGAAGATCATACACCGATTCAAAATCGTAACTGTTGTAGGCATCGAACTTCGCCGCGGCGCGATCGCTCGCCGACGATGTTTCGCTCAGCACGATGCCGCCCGCACTCCCCGCCAGCAAAACCAGCGTCGCCAGCGCAGCGGTGCCGAACGCGGCGCCGCGCGTCGGCGCCAGCCGCCGGTCGCGGAACGGCTGCTCGACAAATCTCCATGACAGATAGGAAATTGCGACCGTCAGCGCGAACAGCAGCGTCTTGTCCACGAGATCGAGCGTCAGGCTCGCCTTCGAGAACCGCGCAAAGGTAAAGAGCGGCCAGTGCCATAGATACAGCGAATAGGAAATCTGGCCGCAGAAGCGCAGCATGCTCAGAAAGGACAGCGGATGCCGCACCTGGTTCGGAATTCCGGCACCGCACCAGATGAACAGCGCAGCGCCTGCGCACGGCAAAAGCGCGCGGATTCCGGGAAAATCAGGGCCCTGCTGGTAGGTGAAGACCGGGATCAGGATCATGACCACCGCGATGCCGCGAACGATGTGTTGCAGCACAAGGTTTCGCAGCACCGGAAAACCTTCGATCGCTATCGCGCCGCCGATCAGAAATTCCCAGGCCCGCGGCGGGCTCATGAAGAACGCATTTTCGGAGGCCCCGGTTGCGATCAGCCAGATGCTGAGCGCGAGCGAGGCGCCGCCGATGATGGCCAGTGCGATCGGCAGCGCCGATCGTTTGCCATTTGACAGGCGCACCGCCGCCCACAGCATCGGCGGCAAGGCCAGATAAAACTGCTCCTCGACCGCGAGCGACCAGGTATGCAAGAGGGGCTTTTCGACCGCGGCGTGATCGAAATAGCCGGTCTGCAGCCAGAAGAAGAAGTTCGAGGTGAAGGTCACCGAGGCCGCAGCCGAGCGGAAGAATTCCAGCCGTTCCGACGTCAGGAGATAGTGGAAGGCCGGGATCGCGGTCAGCGCGATCATCGCGTATAGCGCGGGCAGCAACCGGCGGACGCGGCGCTCGTAGAACCGGGCAAAGGAGAAGATGCCCTCGCGCATTTCCGCCTGAATGATACCGGTGATCAGGAATCCGGAAATGACGAAGAAGATATCGACGCCGACGAAGCCGCCGAACACCCGCGGCGCCTCGAAGTGGAATCCGATCACCGACAAAACGGCAAGCGCGCGCAGCCCGTCGATGTCTTCGCGGTAAGTGGATTTCACGATTGAACGGGAAAGGGGTGAATGGCCGGGAATAGGCGAGCGGCAGCGACGCCGTCCTTCTGACGGCTATGGCCCGGCCATGACGGAAGACGACAGGTCACGCCGCGAGTTCGACCGTCTTGAAGTCGGCGGGAAGGATCACTTCCAGGAGTTCGACGTCATCCGAATAGTCCATGACGAGATGCTTGATGCGCGGCGGCTGGGTCCAGGCGCTGCCTTCCTTCATCATCGTCTCGCCATGGCCTTCCATGTAGGTCTTCACCCAACCCTTGAGGACATAGACCATCTGGAATTCGACGTCATGGAAGTGCAGCTTTGACACTTCCGCCGGATTGCACGGCCCGATCAGCCGGATCACATGCGCGCGCGCCAGGCCATGGCTTGCATCGGCGATGCCGAGATCGCGGTACTTTGCGTAAGTCCGCAAACCGTCGGCCTTGAAATCCTCCTCGCGGTGATGGCTGATCGCGATGCGTTGCTTGGGCCGCGCCTTTGGTTTTGCAACTGCGGAAGCACGCTTGGCCTTGATCGGCTTTCGCGCCGAGGATTTTGCGGCGGCTTTGCGCGAGGGTGATTTTTTCAGCGCGGCGGTCTTCGCCGCAGCTCGCGATTTCGGCTTCTTTCTGGCCATCGACGTTCTCCCTTTCCGTGATGCGGGAAGACGCTAGCACAGTTCGCGCGTCGTAGGGTGGGCTAAGCGGCAGCGAGCCCACCAACTTGCGTCAGTGGCGGTTTGTTGGTGGGCACGCTTCGCTTTGCCCACCCTACACAGACCGGTTCAATGCAGCCGGAACACCCCGTCGACGGCGCGCAGTTCAGCGGGCTTGATCAGCTTGGAGTGCGCCACGGTGACGGAGTATAGCGGTCCCTCGAGCTTTTCCTGCCAGAAAGCGAGGAAATCCTGCAGCACCGGGAATTTCGGAAACAGATCGTAGTTCTGCCAGACGTAAGTTTGTAACAGCGACGGATGATCCGGCATCCGATAGAGAATTTGCGCCGTCGTCAGCCCGTAACCCAGCACCTGTTTCCGGAAATCGTCGGAAACAACCCCAACCCGCGAGACCATGCCAACCTCCATTTAAGGAGCGCATTCACGTGGTGGCCGCCTGCCGGAGCCACCCCGGCCAAAGATGCGCTCACATGAGAGAAATGTGACGCACGATACCAACCCATCACAAGCCTAAATGTTTAATGAATTGTTGAAAATTCACGCGTTAGCAGCAGCTTACCGCACGTGCTAATACGGGGTTCGCGGGTCCCGCTGTCGAATTAACTGACATTGACGATTTTGGCAGGCGCCTTGTTGGAGTGCCAATTTTTCTGCTAGAAGCCCTTGCCCCCCGCACAGCTCTGGCCTAAATCAGCCTCACCCAGGCTGGCACTCGCTGGCTGGGACTGCCAAAAATCCAGAATTCGACAACATCCGCAAAAACTTAGGAGGACTGCATGAAATTCCGTCCGCTTCACGACCGCGTCGTGGTCAAGCGCATCGACGCCGAAGAGAAGACCGCAGGCGGCATCATCATTCCCGACACTGCCAAGGAAAAGCCCTCGCAGGGCGAAATCACCGCCGTTGGCCCGGGCGGCCGCGACGAGAGCGGCAAGCTGATTCCGATCGACCTCAAGGTCGGCGACCGCGTGCTGTTCGGCAAATGGTCGGGCACCGAGGTCAAGATCGACGGCCAGGAGCTGTTGATCATGAAGGAGAGCGACATCATGGGCGTTCTCACCGACGTTCCGACCAGCAAGAAGAAGGCCGCTTAATTCTAGCCGCACACGCTCACCCTGAGGAGCGCCTGCCGGCGCCGCCTCAAAGGGTGAGAGAATTTCAACTCAGGGAAACCAAATATGTCAGCTAAAGAAGTCAAATTCGGCGTCGATGCCCGCGACCGCATGCTGCGCGGCGTCGACATCCTCAACAACGCCGTCAAGGTCACGCTCGGCCCCAAGGGCCGCAACGTCGTGCTCGACAAGTCGTTCGGCGCACCCCGCGTCACCAAGGACGGCGTCACCGTCGCCAAGGAGATCGAGCTCGACGACAAGTTCGAGAATATGGGCGCGCAGATGGTGCGCGAAGTCGCCTCCAAGTCCGCCGACGCGGCCGGCGACGGCACCACCACCGCAACCGTGCTCGCGGCTGCGATCGTGCGTGAAGGCGCCAAGTCGGTTGCCGCCGGCATGAACCCGATGGATCTGAAGCGCGGTATCGATCTGGCTGTGGAAGCCGTGGTCGCCGACCTCGTGAAGAACTCCAAGAAGGTCACCTCGAACGAGGAGATCGCCCAGGTCGGCACTATCTCGGCCAACGGCGACGCCGAAATCGGCAAGTTCCTGGCCGATGCCATGAAGAAGGTCGGCAACGAGGGCGTCATCACCGTTGAAGAGGCCAAGTCGCTCGAGACCGAACTCGACGTCGTCGAGGGCATGCAGTTCGACCGCGGCTATATCTCGCCCTACTTCGTCACCAACGCCGACAAGATGCGCGTTGAGATGGAAGACGCCTACATCCTGATCAACGAGAAGAAGCTCTCCTCGCTGAACGAACTGCTGCCGCTGCTCGAGGCCGTGGTGCAGACCGGCAAGCCGCTCGTCATCGTCGCCGAAGACGTCGAGGGCGAGGCCTTGGCTACCCTGGTTGTGAACCGCCTGCGTGGCGGCCTGAAGGTCGCTGCCGTCAAGGCGCCGGGCTTCGGCGATCGCCGCAAGGCCATGCTGCAGGACATCGCGATCCTGACCGGCGGCCAGGCGATCTCGGAAGACCTCG
>Ga0209526_10002555_pt1 | contig 12277 bp, 11 predicted proteins | sample JacPinW_OM2H0_M1_FD_188566 | JGI IMG/M metagenome (GOLD analysis project Ga0209526, IMG submission 188566) | Forest soil microbial communities from Algoma, Ontario, Canada - Jack Pine, Ontario site 1_JW_OM2H0_M1 (SPAdes) (version 2) | ecosystem: Environmental > Terrestrial > Soil > Boreal...
AGAACTGGGCTCGGAGTTGGCGTACGGGTAGCTCAGCGGATGAGTTTTGTTGGCCAAAAATGGAAATCGCGGCGGCGAAAACGGCACAAAGCACGGAAGCAGGCAAAACATACAACCCTTTCATGAGGACCCTCCCAAATTTAGTTTCGACAACCGCCGCGGGTCAGTCGGCGTTCAGCAGAACGTCGAACAGGAGTGGATGCCCGCCAGAATTGGGCAGTTCCTCGGCCCTTTTCGCGCGGCGCATTTCAGGCGAAAGTGCTGCAGATGGGCACGCTTGGCCTGGAGTTCGGCGATCCGCCGATTCACATCTCGAAGCTTCTTGCGGGCCACTCCGCGAACCGCGACACAGAACCCGGAGGTATCTCGTTCGGCGCGGGCCATCAACTGCTGCACGTCGTCGAGCGAGAAGTTCAGGTTCTTGGCTTCCTTGATGTAACCGAGCTTGACGAGGTCGCGCTCGGAATAGTTGCGATACCCGTGCGAGGGCTTGGGCGGCTGCGTGAGGATTCCTTTGCGCTCGTAGAAGCGCACGGTCTCGACGCCAACGCCCGCTTGCTTAGCCAGTTTTCCGATGGTGCGATTCTTCATCACGGAACCTTTCTCCCGAGGCATTCCCTGTCAGAGAGTGTACAGGCTGTACTCTGATATGGAGTCAAGTAGAGGTTAGCGCAACTGGTTTCGAAGGAAGATAGTATCGGGGGAAGACCCAGATGCATTGCAGAGACCGATGGGGACGCGGAGACAAGCGCACACCGGGCGCTTCGACTGCTCTCAGGATGGACAAGCACCGCACCTACAAATCTACGTGGAGCACTAGACTTCGAGGATGACCGGAAGAATGAGCGGGCGCTTGGAGGTGTGCTTGTTGATGTAGCGTTTGAGGTCGACGCGAATCTTCTCTTTGATGACGCTCCAGTCGGTTTTTTCTTCGGGGTTCGATTGTTCGACGGTCTTGAGGATGACGTCGCGGGCTCCGGCCATGAATTCATTGCCATTGTCGCTGAACATGCCGCGAGTGACGATTTCCGGCTGCGATTCCATGCGCCCGGTATGTTTGTCGATGGCGATGATGGGCACGACCACGCCGTCTTCGGAAAGGTGCTTCCGGTCGCGGATGACGACTTCTTCAATCTCTTCGAGCGAGCCGGAATCTACGCAGACGCGGCCAGCGGTGACGGGATCGCGGCGGAATGCCCCATCCTCTGTAAATTCAATTGGCCGCCCATCCTCGAGGAGCAAAATTTCTGCGGAAACACATCCCAACTGATGGGCGAGCGCGGCATGCCGGAAAAGATGGCGGTATTCTCCGTGAACGGGAATGAAATAGCGCGGCTTGACGAGTTGCAGGAGTAATTTTTGCTCCTCCTGACTGGCGTGGCCGGAAACGTGGATTGTTCCCGCGGAATTGTCGTAGTAGACCAGCGCGCGGCGGCGGAACATGTGGTCTAGCATGCGGAAAATGGCTTTTTCGTTCCCTGGAATGATGCGGGCGGAAAGAATGACGCTGTCGTTTTCATCGACGGAAACAAAACGATGGTTATCGACCGCGATCCTGGAGAGCGACGACATGGGCTCGGCCTGGCTGCCGCTAGCCAGGATAATCAAGCGCTTGGGGTCAAAGCCGCGAATGTCTTGTGGGCGCACCACCATTCCGTCGGGAATGCGCAAATAGCTGAGGGAATGAGCAATCTCGACGTTGTCTACCATGCTGCGGCCGACGAAAGCGACTTTGCGACCGACGCGCGCGGCGATATCGATTACTTGTTGAATGCGGTGAATGGAAGAGGCGAAGCAGGACAAAATGACGCGGCGCGGAGCAGAGCGGCACAGCTCCTCAATGCGGGGAACGATGGCCCGCTCCGAGGGTGTGAATCCCGGGCGCTCGACGTTGGTCGAGTCGCTGAACAGTGCTAGCACGCCTTCAGCGCCGTAACGCGCGAAGGTGTGAAGATCGAAGGGGGCCCCGTCGACGGGTGTTTGATCGATCTTGAAGTCCCCGGTGTGAATGATCACGCCGAGGGGCGTGCGTACGGCCAACGCGACGCAATCGATGGTGCTGTGGGTGACGGGGATAAATTCGATCTCGAAGGGGCCGATCTCGACCAGGCGGCCGGGCAAGACCTCTCGCAGGGTCGTGGAGTCCAGCAGGCCGGCCTCTTCCAGGCGTTTTTTCACCAGGGCTAAGGTGAATCGGGTCCCGTAGACGGGAACATTCAGGTCTCGCAGGATGTAGGGCAGGGCGCCGATGTGATCTTCGTGGCCGTGGGTTAAAACAATTGCGCGAACCTGCGAGCGGTTCTGCTTCAGGTAGGTGATGTCAGGGATGACCAGATCGACACCGAGGAGCTCGGATTCGGGAAACATCATGCCGGCGTCGATGACCAGGATATCGTCACCCAGGCGCAGCACCATCATGTTCATTCCGAATTCGCCGAGGCCGCCTAGGGGGATTGCTGTCAGGCACTGCGTGGTCTTGCTCAAAGAAAGGTTATCTCCGTTATGTGACCTTCAATCGTATCACAGCGCACTGGCGAGCGCGTTTGAATCCGGCCATCCGAATAGCACTTCCTCTTAGCTTTTTGGAATGCGCCTTCCATTATCACGCGGTACCGGAAGCTAAGATAGCCTAAGAGTAAGCTTACCTTTCGACGGAAAGGTGTTGGCGTTCCATCGCAGCAGGGTACGACAAGTACAACGATTCCACCCCGATGACATCGACAAGTGCAGTTGCGCCTACTTTGAGGAGGGGCCCTCGTCAAGAATGCGACACCACTGGTAGCAGGCTACGATCTGCCGCCGCTGAAAAGATGAACGACAGCAACAAGGATGACGGCGCCGACAGTGGCGGCGGCAAGACTGTACAGGAAACCGCCACCGAAGATACCGAGTCTCATGAAGAGCCAGCCACCGAGGACGGAGCCGACCAGCCCGAGGATAATGTCCGTGATGCAGCCGTAGCCCGCGCCGCGCGCGATTTTTCCGGCGAGCCAACCGGCGATGAGGCCGATGAGAATCCAGCCGACCAGGCCGCGCTGCCACTCGACGACAACCACGCGTTCCTGGAAAAGGCACAAGAAAAGGGTAGCAAGCATGCAGTCTCCTTCCGGCTGACTAGACTACAACGAGTTAGATGGCGGCATTGTAGCGTTGCGAAGGGCAAATACCAACTGGGACCCGGGTGGGTCACGGAGATTTTGGATGGACAACGCGTTCACAGATTTTGTCGTCGTTGGCGGGCGACCGAGCAGGCTGCGCCGGGCCGCCGCACTCCGTCGGGCACGCTCATCGGTTGCTTGGTTGCTGCTGCGTCATGCAGTGTAGGGTGCCGAGGCCCAGGACGAGGTCGCGGCAGGCGATGCCGATCACTTTACGATCGGGGAACAGGCCGGCTAACGTATTGAGGGCAAAGCGATCATTGGCGTCATTGAACGTGGGGACGATGACGAGCTGATTGGCGATGTAAAAATTGGCGTAGCTGGCGGGCAGACGCTGGCCATCGAAGTACACCGGCGCGGGCATCGGCAGCGTCTCGATGCGGAAGGCGCGGCCGTCGGTGTCTTTCATGGACTTGAGCAGCGCAAGATTCTCTTGCAGGGCACCGTAGTTCACGTCGGAGCGGTCCTGCTCCACTACGGCGACGATGGTGGTGGGATTGACGAAGCGAGCGAGGTCGTCGACATGACCATGCGTGTCGTCGCCGGCGATTCCGTTTCTGAGCCAGAGGATCTGCGTGGCGCCGAAGTAGTTTCGGAAGACTTGCGCGTAGTCGTCGCGAGAAAAACCAGGGTTGCGTTCTTGGATCGTGCTCAGTAGGCATTCTTCCGTGGTTAGCAACGTGCCACGGCCGTTCACGTCGATGCTTCCTCCTTCGAGCACCACGCGGCGACCGTTGTGGACGGGCTGCCAGACGCGATGCTTGAGTTTCTTATTCGCGCGGGCGGCGGCGACGGCATCTTTTTTGTGATTGCTGTACTTGGCCCAGCCGTTGAAGAGCCAATGTGTGAAGGCGACTTCGCCGGACGAGTTTCTCACGCTGATCGGGCCGGAATCGCGCATCCAGCCGCGGTCGGTGGGCACGCGGAAGAAATCGACAGCTGCGAGATTTGCGCCGGATTTCTTCAGAATCACGCGAACGCGGGATTCGGCTTCGCGGTTTTCGACGAGGAGATAGACGCGTTCGACACGGGAGAGGTACCGCACGATTTCCGCGAATGCCCACGGGACGGGGGGGAACTTTCCCGGCCAGTCCGATAGCTCATGCGGCCAACCAAGCCATGTCGCTGCGTGGGGCTCCCACTCGGCGGGCATCCAAAAATGGCTTTCGAAAGGGGTGGAATGGACTGACGATCTGGACATGCTGGTCAGTCGCCCAGCCAACGGTTCAAGATGGGGCCGTAGGCGTCGATGCGGCGATCCCGCAAAAACGGCCAGTTGCGGCGGGTGTCTTCGGTCTTTGCAGGGTCGCACTCCACGACGAGAATCTCTTCGTGGTCGTTGGTGGCTTCAGACACAACTTGACCGAACGGATCGGCCACGAAGGAATTTCCCCAGAACTCCAGGCCCGGGTCGCCCAGGGCGGGTTTACCTTCAAAGCCCACGCGGTTGACGACGGCTACATATACACCGTTGGCAATTGCGTGCGCGCGCTGAATGGTTCGCCAAGCATCGAGCTGCGCCGTGCCGAATTCAGCCTTCTCGTGGGGATGCCAGCCGATACTCGTGGGATAGAAAATGACTTGCGCGCCACCTAGCGCGGTTACGCGTGAACCTTCCGGGTACCATTGGTCCCAGCAGATTTGCACGCCGATTCGTCCGTACTTGGTATCGAAGTTCGGAAAGCCGAGATCGCCCGGCGTAAAATAAAACTTTTCGTAGTAGAGCGGATCGTCTGGTATATGCATCTTGCGATATTTGCCGAGAAAACTGCCATCTGCGTCCAGCACCGCGCACGCATTGTGGTAAACGCCAGCGGCGCGGCGCTCGAACAGCGACACTACCAAGACAACTTCTCTTTCTTTCGCAATATCCGCGAGCGCGTGGGTCGAGGGACCCGGCACCGGCTCGGCGAGATTGAAAAGCTCGGGGTCCTCCTTGCGGCAGAAATATTCGCTACGAAAAAGTTCGTGCAATGAGATGATCTGTGCGCCGCGCGCGGCCGCTTCGCGAATTTTGTCGATCGCGCGGGTAAGATTTTCTTCGGCGCTGGCGGTACAACGCATCTGCACGAGGCCGATTGTAAATTTGCTTGCCATAATTTTCAGTTTAACACGGCGGCAGCTTTGGCTCGCGCTTGCCGATTTTTCTTTTCTTCGAAGCAAGTTTGTACTATCAATCTGCACAGACTGCAATCGTGACGGCGCGACACCAACGCCTGCGGTAACGAGAACAGTAGAATCAGACGCGTAACGTGCGATTTACTTTGGATTCGCAAGGAGAAGTGATGGCAAAGCCGAAGAAGACGGTTACGGGGCGTGTGCTTCACGATCCGGTGAAGGACAAGCTGCGGCCGATCTTTCCTTTGGATTTGTCGCGGTGTCACACGATCGATCAGCTGGTGCGCGCGATGGGAGACACCGCTTACACCGGTCGCCAGATCGGCGATGCCGCCGACGTGCTGGAAGCGATGGCGAGGGACAAGGACTGCTTCGTGGTGATGACGCTGGCCGGAGCGCTCACGGTCGGCAAAATGGGCCTTGTCTTTTGCGATCTGATCGAAAGTGGACTGGTTAAAGCCATTGTGTCGACCGGCGCGCTTATGGCTCATGGGCTGGTCGAGGCCACAGGCCGATCGCATTTCCGCTACGACCCTTCGAAAATGGACGACAACGAACTTTTCGAGGCGGGCTACAACCGGGTGTACGACTCGCTTGAGCCGGAAGTGAATCTCGATCACGTCGAAGAAGTTGTCGACCACATCTTCGACGACTGGGACGCTAGTGAGATCGTTTGCAGTTGGAAGTTGCATCGCAGAATCGGCGAGTATCTCAAGAAGAATTCGGCAGGACGGGGAATTTTGAAGTCCGCCTACGAATGCGATGTGCCGGTCTTTGTGCCTGCATTCTCGGACTCGGAGTTGGGCATAGACTTTGCATTGCACAAGATCGCCCGGCGGCAAGACAAGCGCCCGTTGCTGCGCTTCGATCCATTCGAGGATTTCGAGAAATTTGCGGACACGATGATGGCGACGAAGCGGATGGGCATCTTTACCGTGGGTGGCGGCGTGCCACGCAACTGGTCGCAGCAATTTGGCGTCTATGCAGAGTTGATGGCGCGGCGGGGCTATAAGAAGCTTCCGCTGAAGCGCTACAACTACGGTGTGCGTATTTGTCCGGAACCGGTACACTGGGGCGGCTTGAGCGGCAGCACCTACGCGGAGGCCGTCTCGTGGGGTAAATTTGTTCCGCCTGAGGAAGGCGGGCGCTTCGCGGAAGTTTTCGATGACGCGACCGTGTCACTACCACTCATCGTAGGAGCGGTCCTCCAACGCATAGGATATTTGAAGCGCCAGAAGTAGACGTGAACCTAAGGCGTCCCAGATTCACCTGAAGGAGTGAGGCACGTGGACAACTTGAACCCCAGCTCAACGGCTTGGTTTGTTGAAAAAACAGCGAAACTCAGTCGTCTTCGCCGATGAGAATGGCGGCGCCGAGTACGGTTGTCCATAGGCCGCGCTTGTCGCCAACCGCGGATTGCGTGACGTTCATCGTGCGAACAATCTTGTTCGAGATGCGGTAGACCTCTTTTTTTTCGTCCCAGGAAAGGTCGGGGTCAAACTCCACATTCAACGTGGTCGCCAGCATTTCTGCCGCAAGCTCTTCGGCGTACTCGCCTGCGACTTCCTCGGTTTCACCGAAGGAGTGATGCTCGGAAAGGTATCCGTACATTGTTTTGTCGCTCGGCAACGCCAGTCCGATACTGGCCGCGATCAACCGGTGCGCCTCTTTCGTGGAATTCTCGCTGATCACGGTGAAGGCCACTTGGCCTGGCTTGATGTACTTCAATCCTTCACTGCGCGATATTAGTTTGCAATTTGGCGGAAAGATGGAAGAAACGCGCACGATGTTGCACGCCGCAATTCCTGCGTTTCTCAGAGCGAGCTCGAAGCTGGAAAGCCTTTCACGATGTTTCCCGACGCCTTTGGTGAGAAATATTTTCTTTGCGACGAACGCCATGGTGCCGGTGTGCGGTGCCTCCGTAGGTGATTTGACGGCAAAAATTTTCCAGCTGTGGAAAAGTAACAAGAAGGTATTGCAGTGTCAACGCATTTCCCGTGCTTTGCTGATTTGTTGGCGGAGTTGGCTGCCGAGTAAGGAAGCGCGAAGCAGGATATCGAGGGCGCTCGGCAATCATTCGCTGGCGACGTGCCGCAGAAGTTTCCCGAGCGGTCTGCAAAGCGCCAGGATTTTCCCGAGATCTCCCGCTGTGAAGTCCGGCCCCGCGGCCTTGGCGTTCGAACCTTTGCGGCTGATTTGAATGACTCCTACTACCTTGTCGCCGACGAGAATCGGTGCGCTGATAATTTTTTGAATGGCCTCCGCGGACTCGCTGCCCGTCTTCACGCCCTCAAATACGGTCGCGTGTCTCACGGAGGCAAAGTTGTTGTTGATTTCCGGCCGGCTTTCGCGCGCAGTGCGCGCGGCCAGAGCGGAATTGCTCGTCAGCGGAATGTGCCCGACATTTTTCAACGCTTCGGGAACAAGAAAATACAAATGCCGCCAGCGCAAAGACAGGCCAAGTATCGCGACTTCGTCGGACTTCACCCCCTGATTCCTCGCGATGCGTTCCGCCACCGAGGTCAACGAGATCGGCGACGCGGGGCTGCTGCCGTCACCCGCCGCCAGGGCATCCGCAAGACGTTCGAGTTCCGTTACCAGGCTCATCGTTATTATCCGTAGTTACGCCGTCCGATATCGCGTCCAGGGGAGGAAGGCACCCAGCAGACTGATGCGTTATGTGGAAGAATATCATTTTGTTCTTCCGATGTTGGCAAAAACGAAGTAACCGGGATGCGTAAACAACAAGTTGCAAGAATTTCGGAAGTTTCATCCGCTCTGGAAGGCCGTCCAACTTGCATCGTACCAACCAACTACCTATACTGAGCTTGCCGCGATTTATCAGCGCTCTGAGGCGACCGACGCGGCGGAGAGGGCATGTCCGCTACGGCAACCCGGCCCGACACCAGTTACCTCCTTCGCAAGCTGCATTCTTTAACCGGCATCCTTCCTGTGGGGGCATTTCTCGCGGAACACTTTTGGTCGAACAGCACCGCGCTGGTCAGCGCGCGCCGCTACAACGAGACTTCGCAAGAGCTTCAGAATATTCCCTTTCGCATTTTCGTCGAATGGTCGTTCATTTTTCTGCCGATTCTTTATCATGGCGGGTACGGCGTTTACATCTGGCTGCGTGGCAAATCCAATGTTTCGCAATACCCATGGGTCAAGAATTGGCTCTACGCTTTTCAGCGTTATACCGGCCTGGTTGCCTTCGCCTACATTGGCTGGCACCTGTACACGGAGCGCTGGCTCACGCACGGTAAGTCTACTTACAGCGACGTCGCCCAGCAGATGCGGAACCCATGGGCCCTCGCGTTCATGATCGTTGGAATCCTCGCGTCTTCGTTTCATCTTGGAGTGGGCATCTGGAATTTTCTTTGTAAATGGGGACTTGCGGCCACCGAACGCGCTCAACGCGCCGCCGGGCAGCTTGGCGTTCTGGTTGGTTTCACTTTCAGCCTGGTCGGTGTGCTGATTGTTGTGAGCTTCCGTTGGAATTGGCACCCGTTCGCCTCCTATCTAACTTCCAAATGAAACAACCCAACATCATCGTGGTGGGCGGTGGACTGGCCGGCCTGATGGCGACGATTCGCATCGCCGAGTCCGGCGTGCCAGTGGAGCTTTTTTCGATCGTCCCGGTGAAGCGGTCCCATTCCGTCTGCGCGCAGGGAGGCATCAACGCCGCAAAGAACCAGAAGGGTGAAGGCGACACAACTCAAAAACACTTCGACGACACCATCTACGGTGGCGACTTTCTCGCCAATCAGTCTCTCGTAAAGCGTATGTGCGAGGCCGCGCCGGGAATCATCGATTTGCTCGATCGCATGGGCGTCACGTTCAATCGCACACCGGAAGGTTTGCTGGATTACCGCCGTTTCGGTGGCACCCTTTACCATCGCACCGCATTTGCCGGCGCGACCACCGGCCAGCAATTGCTGTACGCCCTGGATGAGCAAGTTCGCCGCCACGAATCGGAAGGCAAAGTCACTAAGCGCGAAGGCTGGACGTTTCTATCCGCTGTCATCGACGATGCCGGCGTGGGGCGCGGCATCTGCGCCATGGATCTCCGCTCTATGGAGGTAAAAACTTTCGCCGCAGACGCCGTCATTTTCTGCACTGGCGGCATCGGCGCAATCTTTGGCCGCTCGACCAACTCCGTTGTGTGCACCGGATCGGCACAGTCCGCTCTTTTTCAGCAGGGCGTCGACTACGCGAACGGGGAGTTCATCCAGGTCCATCCCACGGCCATCCCAGGTGAAGACAAACTCCGCCTAATGAGCGAATCCGCTCGCGGTGAGGGCGGCCGTGTCTGGGTGCCCCAAAATCCCACCGACAAACGGCCTGCCAAGAGCATCCCCCCCGCCGAGAGGTTCTACTTTCTCGAGGAGTGGTATCCGAAGTACGGAAATTTGGTGCCCCGCGACATCGCCACCCGTGCGATTCATCGCATCGTTTATCAGGAAAAGCTTGGCATCCAAGGTCAGGCTGCCGTTTATCTTGACGTCACGCACATCCCGCGCGAAATTCTCGACCGCAAGCTTGAAGGCATTCTGGAAATCTACGAAAAATTCTTGGGTGTGGATCCCCGGGAAGAACCCATGAAAGTCTTCCCCGCCATGCACTACACCATGGGAGGCATTTGGGTAAACGGGGAAGACCAAGCCACCAATGTGCCCGGCATCTACGCCGCGGGCGAGTGCGAATATCAGTATCACGGCGCAAACCGTCTCGGTGCTAACTCCCTCGTTTCCTGTATCTTTGGCGGCGGCATCGCCGGTTCCGCGGTGGTCAAATACGCACGTAATCTGAATGAGGGCGCAGACTCCACCAATTCCAGCGTTTTTGCGCGCGAGCAAAAGCGTCAGGAAGAGAAAAATCAGGTTTTGCTTGCCCAGCAGGGTTCGGAGAATCCCATCACCATTTGGAAAGAGCTCGGTGAAATCATGACCGAGCACGTGACGGTCACGCGCATCAACAAGGATCTCGAGGTTGCCTACGGGAAGCTCGGCGAATTGCAGGCTCGCTACAAGAAAATTAATCTCAGCGATCGCACTCGATGGTCCAACCAGACTCTGAACTTCACGCGCGAGCTGGAAAACATGCTCCTCTTGGCGCGTGTGATCACCACGGGCGCGCTTTACCGTAATGAATCCCGCGGCGCCCACTACAAACCCGAATTCCCGGACCGCGACGACGCGAGCTGGCTAAAGACCACCCGTGCGAAGTGGGTGAACGGCGATATCCAGCTCAACTACGAACAGGTCGACGTTTCGCAGATTCCTCCGAGGCCACGCCGCTACGACGCGGCCAAATGAGCTGGTCGCTGTCTTGTTGGCCTCCAGGCCGGCCGGCGGATGCACGATTTCAGGGGCGAAGCGATTTCAGCAAGCAAGACGAGGTTGCCATGGTGAACACCAAACGAGTCCTACTGCGAATAAAGCGCCAAGGGGCTCCGAAAGACGCCGTCCGCTGGGAGGAATTCGTTCTCCCCTGGCGCCCGGCCATGAACATCATCATTTGCCTTCGCGACATCGCGGAAAATCCGGTGACCCGCGACGGCAAAACAACCACGCCCGTAAGCTACGACTCCAACTGTCTCGAGGAGGTCTGTGGCTCCTGCGCCATGCTTATCAACGGCAAAGCCCGCATGGCCTGTTCGGCTCTTGTCGATCAATTCGAGCAGCCCATTCGTATCGAGCCACTGTCAAAGTTTCCAGTGGTGCGTGATTTGGCAGTCGATCGTCAATTCATGTTCGACAGCCTCAAGCGCGTCAAAGCCTGGATTCCCATCGACGGCAGCTACAATCTTGGTGAAGGCCCGCGGATCGCACCAGAGGTGCAAGAAAAGGCCTATCCATTGTCTCGCTGCATTAGCTGCGGCAATTGTCTCGAGGTGTGCCCCCAGGTGAACGAGCACAACGCCTTCCTGGGTGCGGCCATCTTCAGCCAAGTGCGCCTTTTCAACATGCATCCCACCGGCGCGATGCACGCCAAAGAACGGATCCGGGCAGTCATGGGCAAGGGCGGCATCGAGGACTGCGCCAACGCCCAGAACTGCGTCAAAGCCTGCCCCAAAGAGATTCCGTTGACCGAATCGCTCGCCGAAATCAATCGCCAGGCGTGGAAACAAGCTCTTCTGGGCTGGTTGGTAGGGTAAACTCTCTCGCACATTGGCAATTGGGAGGAAGAAGAATGCGTCGAGCCCCGGCCCTGCTGTGCATTGTTCTATTTTTGTGCGTCGCGGCATTGCGCTCGCGGCCCGTCGCAGCCGACGACATCGCCAGCCGCGCTCGCCAATTGCATTTCTCCTCCATCGTTCTGGATACTCACGACGATACCACGCAGCGCTTCTTTTCGAACACCTACCACCTTGACAAGCGCAACCTGGACGGCCACGTTGACATTCCGCGCATGCGCGAGGGGGGGATGAACGCCATCTTCTTTTCCATTTGGATTGATGGCCGCATCATGGGCTCGCCTGCGGTTCAGAAGGCTCTCGATCAGATCGACGCCGTCCACGAAAACGTACGCAAATTTCCGAACGATCTCGTCTTTGCCCGCACTGCGAAAGAGCTCCGCGAAGCCCGAGAGCATGGCAAAATCGCCGCGCTGATGGGCGTCGAAGGCGGTCACATGATCGGCAATGACATCCGCATCGTGCGCATTTTCGCCGACCTCGGCGTGCGCTACATGACGCTCACGCATTTCTACAACGATGAGTGGGCGGACTCTTCGACCGACAAGCCCGCGCACAATGGACTCACAGACTTCGGCAAAGACATCGTCCGCGAAATGAACCGCCAGGGGATTCTCGTGGATATCTCTCACGTCAGCGACAAGACGTTCTACGACGCTCTCGAAATCAGCAGGGCTCCCCTTATCGCTTCGCACTCCTCTTGCCGAGCGATCTGCAATCACCCGCGAGATATGACCGACGAGATGATCAAGGCGCTGGCCGCGAAGGGCGGCGTCATCCAGATCAACTACGAAAAGAGTTTCAT
>Ga0209526_10002556_pt1 | contig 12273 bp, 15 predicted proteins | sample JacPinW_OM2H0_M1_FD_188566 | JGI IMG/M metagenome (GOLD analysis project Ga0209526, IMG submission 188566) | Forest soil microbial communities from Algoma, Ontario, Canada - Jack Pine, Ontario site 1_JW_OM2H0_M1 (SPAdes) (version 2) | ecosystem: Environmental > Terrestrial > Soil > Boreal...
TAGGATCGCGCGTCTTATCTGCCGGTGGATCTCGCCGCTGAGGTTCTTGCGGCCGACCAAGCTGACATGGAAGGCCATGAAATCGCTCACTCGCGCGGGAAAGTATTGGTCTGGTGATTATTGCACGAATTGGCACTTACGCCAGTCCGCTGGAGTCCATATCGTATGCTTCGATGGAGCGAACCCCATGCGCGGGCGGTACTGTAAGAGTGACGTTTGGCCGCCAACCCGGTCCCGCGCAATGTTCTTCGAAACCGGCGCGGACTTCTCAAAGAAAGATAATTTTGAACAAGATGAGCATGTTGGCGCAAGCCCATAAGAGTCAGCGCGCCCAACGCATCCATTTGTCAGGATTAGGCTGCTCCGTTCGTCCTCAGAGTGTCAGCCAACTGAAGGAGGAAGTGATGAGCAAGATGATTTTCGTGAACCTGCCGGTACGCAATCTGGCGGCCTCGACCGCATTCTACATCGCGCTGGGTGGCGAGGTGAACCACCAGTTTTCCGGTGAGCAGTCGACGCCGTTGATGTTCTCGGACGCAATCGGCATGATGCTGCTGACGTACGATCACTATCGCCAGTATCGCGCGAAAGGGACATTCTCTACCAGGATAACTCGGCCTACCTTGCGTCCACATCCCACGGCCATTGGCTTCCAGCCAGAATACAGTCAGTCGATCCAAGCAGCCTTGCAGGGAAATGGTCAAGCATAGGAGAGTAAATCCATGAGCACAAAACAGTCTGCAATCATCATCGGTGCTGGTCCGCGCCTTAGCCTCGCCCTTGCCAAGAGATTCGGCCAAGCACTCGGAGAGGTCGCACTGATTTCCCGCGACGGCGATCGCCTCTCTGCGCTGATTAAGGAGCTAAAAGGGTTCGGCATTGGCGCTTATGGCTTCGTCGCCGATGCGGCTGATCTCGATGCCCTCGCCAAAGCGACCCGAGATGCGATCGCTGCTATGGCGCCGCTGAAGGCCCTGATTTACAACGCCGCGGCCGTGCAACCAAACAGGCCGCTGCAGCTCGAACCAATCAATTTTGCCAGAGAGCTGATTGTGGATGTGGTCGCCCCGTTGGCCGCCGCACAGATCGTTGCGCCGGTGCTGGAGGCAAATGGGGGAGGTAGTGTGCTTTTCACTGGTGGCTGGTTCGCGACTGCCCCTTCGCCAGACATGGCGGCGCTCAGTGCGGGTAAGGCTGCGCTCCGCAATCTCACCGCTACATTGGCTCAAGATCTAGAGCCGAAAGGCATCCGGACGGCCGTGGTGACGATCTCGGATTTTCTGGCTGATAAGGGCCGCTTTGCACCGGCAACAATAGCAGATGCCTATTGGGAGCTGCATGCTTCCAGAGCCGGAGGGCGCGATTTCGAGCTGACTTACGCTTGAGACACTGGGGGAACCCGCGGACCACTGAAGATCAAACAGTCGATCCGCGATTTCCGGGCTACGATCATGGCCCGCCTACCGGCTATATCGCGGGCGCACTGGGGGCTTAGTCCAACGTGAGAGTGCTTGATGGTGGATTATGATATTTCCACGCAGGGCGGGCCGCAGCGTAGGCTCCCTCTCGCCCCGCACCAGATGACGCAGCGAATCACACCGGCGAACGACGCGATCGTACTCTCCCACTTCGGCATCGCGTCGTTATCGGCCGAGAGGTGGACCATGACAATCGATGGAATGGTTGCCCGACCACAGACGTTTGACCTCAGGGCGTTGCAACAATTCCCGTGGACTGCTCTCGAAGCGGTTCACCATTGCGCTGGAAATCCTTTCGAACCTCGCGCGCCGTCCCGGCGTGTGTGCAATGTGCAATGGGGCGGCCATCGCCTTGTTGACGTGCTGGCGAGTTGCGGGCCAATGCCGCAGGCCCGCTATGTTTGGTCCTTCGGCACGGACGGCGGCGTCTTCGATGGTGTCCGCGTCGAGGCCTATGGCAAAGATTTTCCAATCGACCGCCTGGAAGAGGATGTCTTGCTCGCCGTCGCGATGAACGGCGAATCATTACGGCCCGAGAATGGCTTCCCGGTGCGGTTGGTTGTTCCCGGATTCTATGGGACCAACAGCGTCAAGTGGCTGACCAGGATGACACTCGCTGCGACGCGCATCGAGAACCCCTTTGCGACGCGCTGGTACAACGATGAGGTGCTCGATAGCGCGGGGCACGCGACGGGCCGGTCCCGGCCACTATGGCAGCTACCGCCGCAATCGATCATTGTCGCGCCGGCGCCACAGACTCGCGTACGCCACCATCAGCCATTAACCGTCTGGGGCTGGACTTGGGCCGACGTCGGCACTGAGTCGGTGCTGATTGCCAACGAGGACGGTACCCTGCATTTGCCAGCTGTCGTCGAGCCCCGCAGGGACCGTGCTTGGCAGAAGTTCGAAGCAACCTGGATGCCGAATTGCGCAGGCATCGTGAACCTTACGGCCAGGGCGACTGACCGCAATGGCGACACCCAACCACACGATAACGCACGCAATGGTCAACATGTCGTGCCAATCGTTGTCATTTGAGAGCACAGCCACGAAACAACATGAGATCAAGTGACGACCTATCCTGGTTGGCTTTTCAGATCGACGACCAACACATTCCTTCCGATTGGCGGTAGAATGAGATCATGAGCGATCTCAACGACTACCGCGCGTTCCTATCCGTTGCCGACCGCGGCAGCCTGACCGCCGCTGCCCGGCAGACCGGCCGCTCGCTCAAATCCATCAGCCGATCGCTAGCGTCTCTTGAACGAGAACTATGCCTGCGCGATAACGGTAAAGTACCGACTCGACAAATAGCCGGTTATCCTTGGTGGTGACGCCAACATGACCTGCACGGCCGGGCAGAATATCCTTGATCCTGTCCCATTGATCGTCCCGAAGGGCGTAGCGGCGCATCCGTCAGCTCCGAGTCAGCTGACCTCTCATGAATCACGCCGCTATACTCTTGGGAATCGCCTAATTGAGGACGCGCCCTGATTAAAGCTCGCTGGACACTTACTTAGGCCGCAGGCTGAACCAGGTGAACGAGGTTGCCGCAGCCGTCCTCGAAGACAACAGACATGATCGGCCCCATGTTTTGCGGTTCGCCACGGAATTTGACGCCGGCCTCCTTTAGGCGTTTCCACTCCGCTTGAATGTCGCTCGAAGTGAATGCCACGGCCGGAATGCCGGCATTGAACCGGGCCTGTTGGTAAATCTGCGACGGCGGAAAATCCATTTTTTCAAGCAACAGTTCAACCCCATCCGCACCTTCCGGTGAAGAAACCGTGAGCCAACGAATCGGGCCCATCGCAATGTCTGCTCGTTTCACGAAGCCCAGTTTGCCCGTGTAGAAACCAAGAGCCTTTTCCTGATCATCGACTGTGATGCTCGCCAACCTTATCTGCATGTAGTTCTCCTATTTTTCGGATTGAATTGCGGTTATTGCTCGGATGGTCTGGGCGGTACCCGTCCCCAAGCGGCCGTTAGCGCCGCGCCCAGGCCCGATAGCGTGAGATGACCGAAAGCTGGATGCTGCCCCTGCAAGCGCCGCGCGATTACGTGGATTGTCTTGAGCATTCCCTCCGAACTGTCATCACACTGTTGGCGATGACATTGCTGCGCCCAATACTCAGCCCAGGTAACGAGAATGCGTAGCTCATGCCAGTTGATTTCTACGGCCGTGTCCTTGTCGCAATCGCAGCGGACACCTTGACTGCCACAATTCGGACAGCCCCAGCCCTTGATTTCTTCCTGCGTGAAGCGAACACCGCAATCGACGCACCACATAACTTCTTTCCTATCTGTCAACATCTAGTATGTTTCAGTCGTTGTGTGCGTTAACCGGATAAGCATGATATGCAGGATCTAACTCTGGCCGGCCTGAACAATTCTGGCAGCGAACCAATCAAGGCCGAGGTCTGACCTCGAGCGCGCGTGTCGCACCAAGCATATGGTGAAGCTGTCGGCCTTCAGTGGCGGGGCGAACACCGCAAGTCCGAGCGGTCTGGCATGTTTTGCGGCCAGCCGCGAAGGAACCGTCGCGGCCAGGTTGGTGTGCGCGACGGTGGTCATCGCCGTCACAAACGTCGGCACGCTGGCGACAACGCGTCTCTTGAGGCGGTTGCGCTTCAGTGCTTGATCGACCATCCCCGTAAAGCCGCCCCTAACGGAGACCAGGATGTGGGCTAGGGCGAGATAATCTTCGAGTGTCATTTGGCTGCGGATGGCGGGATGGTTCTTACGAACGACCACGGCAAAGTTTTCTTCAAACACCGGGGTTGCCTGGAAATCTGCCGCCAAATTCCAGATTCGTCCGATCGCGACATCCAGATCGTTGGTTCGGAGCCCATTCAGGCTTGCGGCCCCGACCTCGAACTGACACGCGACGCGGCAGCCCGGCGCCTCTCGTCCCAACAGGTTGACCAACGAAGGCGTAATTAGTGCGCCGATAAGACCGTTGCCAGCAAGCCGGAACGAGCGGGTCGAAGATGCCGGGTTGAATTGTGTCGGCACGTTGAGAACGTCCTGCGCAAGGCGGAGAATCGTCTCGACCTTTGGCAGCAATTCCATTGCGCGCTGCGTCGGCTCAAGCCCGCTCGGTCGTCTAAGAAACAGCGGGTCTGCCAAAACGTTGCGCAGACGCGCCAGTGCATGACTGATCGCCGACTGGCTGAGGCCCAGCTGCGCCGAGACGGCGGTGGTCTTTTGCAGACGAACCAAGTCGCGAAAGATCACCAGCATCGAGAAGTCGAGCCGCCGCAGCTTGATTTGATCGACATCCGCTTTTAACATGGGATCAAAGGTCCATAGTTGGTTCAGCGCCTCCCTCCTGCCTCCTATTTATGACGATTGGATCGGTGCGCTTCCGACATCTCGCGAAAGAATCGCAGCCACGACCCGCGAAGAGGGTATCGCTTCCCAGCCGCCCGGTCGGAAAGCTGGTGGCATTCAACGTTGTCCATTAAGCCGGTCTCCCTCATGCAGCACAAGGATGTAATGGCAAACTACTCACGTGCCTTCGGGCACATCCGAATGCCCGGCATACAATTACGTATAATGTCGGCAGCGCCTCGCGAGGACAATTTCCTAAATCGGATTTAGCTCGGCGCGGCGCGCGGCAACCGCCTCTGCGATGAAGTCGATTAGCGTCCGGATACGAGGTGCTGATCGGAGGTTTGCATGCACGCCGAGCTTCACGGGCAGCACCAATGGCTTTCCCGGCAGATCGAGGCGGACAATGTCCGGCCGCCGATCGCCGAGCACCCTTGGCACGGCAGCGATCGCGCTGCCCGTCTCGACTGCTGCGAGAAGGGCGCCAATAGTATTGGCGCGCAATACGACGTGTGCCTTTGTTGCGCGGCTGGCAAGCCAGCCGCCAAGCGTCGCGCGGCCAGGCAATTCTTCCAGCGAGGCCACCTTATGCCCATGGCATCCATCCAAAAAGTTCGGCACGCCGAAGTTAGCAACATACGTCTTCGACGCGTAAACTCCGTATGATACCTCTGCGACCTTGCGCTCGAACACATCATGTTGAGAAAATTTTCCGAAACGAACGGCTAGGTCAGCATCGCCCCTCGATAGATTGAATTGGCGCCCGTCGTTAACGAGATGGACGGTGACCAACGGGTGTTCGGCACAAAACTTCGCTAGAACAGGAGCCAAGACGTTTTCACCGAACCAACCCACGCTGGTGACTAGAATTGATCCTTGCAGACCAGTATCCCGCGCTGCAATTCGCCGTTCCACGTGAATTGCGGCTCGCTCCATGCCATTGAGGCTCTCGATAAGAGCCAAGCACAGAGAGGTCGGAGCAAGGCCCGTCGGCCGTCTGTCGAACAATCGTACGCCGACGCGCGTTTCAAAGGCTTCCAGGCGTCTGCTTAATGTTGGCTGGGTGGAACCTAGTGCTCTCGCGGCTGCGCTTAGTGTCTGGCTATGCGCGATAGCCAGCACGATCCGCAAATCATCCCAGTTCAGTACGGGATCCATGGGCGTCTCCCTCTCGACAACGTCGGCTACAATTCAAGCGTGATGATCCATGGGCCCGGTAAGCAGAGGATTTCGCCACCGGTCCCATCATCGAAAACTGCCCGATCGCTCTGCGACCACGAATACGAAGCCGTGATTCTGCGTGGCTAACGACCAGATCTCGGCCACGCGTTGCGCGCCCAATTCAGCATATAGAACGGCAGCAATTCGGCGATTAGCGTGCCGTAGCCGGTCGTCCGGCCCGATCGCCAGAACCAAAGCAGGAAGGCTGCCAGAACAACGCTCGACAACACGAGCAGGACAGCGGGGACCTTGCTCGCGACGGCGACCTCTTCCATGCCCGCAGCCTCGGCGCCCGGGCCACTCAGCTCGAATCCGGTTCTGTTCAGGCCGAGAGGATCGACGGTGACCGTCGTGGTGCCCTTGCGGCTCATATGCGACCTGCCAACGTGGCGCCCGGTCGCGACCGCGTAGGCTCCAGTGACGACCATGCTGATCAGCGCCCAGGCGAACGCCAAAGCGATCGCTGCCCATGTGGAAGGACGGGCGGCCCCGAGTGACTGGATGGCGGTGGCGATTAGGATCGCCGCGCCTATGGAAAAAGCCGTGAAGACGGCAACAGCCGGAGACAGAATCCGAGACGGCGAAGAACTCATCATTTGTCCTCTCGCTCGAGCCGAGGCAGCCCGATATGATTCAAACCACAAAAACGCTGACCTAGGATCGCCACGCATACAGTGAAAACCGTTGTGTCAACAACATCCGCCTCATAGTTAAGAAGGACCGCTGCGACGGCGAATTGGTCACTGAACGAAAGGGATCGAAACTTCATAATGCGACTTAGCGGATTTCGACGAGGAAGGCGCCGAGCACTACGACGTCGACAATAAGCGTCGGCATGCATACCATCCACGCACTCCTCAGGCCGCTGGCCCAGGCGATCCAGGCCGCCAGAGGCGCGATAACGCAAGAGGCCAGCCAGATCTGCATCAACACGAGCATCGTGATTGCACCGGAGGTCAGCCCTCCATCAGCCCCCATCGCGGAAAGGCCAACGCCGATCCTTGCGAGAGGAGCGCTGATCAGGCAAAGAACACTTGTCAGCACTAGGAACACCGTCTCCTGTCGTTTTCGAGGCTGCCTGGTCTCGGGATCGGACGTCATCAGAATCCTAGATGGCCGCGACTGCCCGTCTCGACCGGGTGAGGGTTTTGAAGCCGTAGGGCAAAGTCAGATTGGGTCGGCTTCAAGGCAGCGCAACCCGCGACAGCTTCTTGTAGTGAAGCTACCTCGCAGTTTTTGATTCCGAATTGATGAAGGATCAGGATTAGCTTTAATCGCATAAGCCCGACGCCTGACATTTCCAGGGAAATCTCTGACAAACTGCGATATCACTAATTATGGCACCGCAAACGCGATCGACTGGGCGCCTCAGAGCAAGGTAGACCGACTTGGCGGCACCGGTTGAGAACAGCATGGCCATGGCGCCATAAACCAGAATGCCATCGAATGCGACGATGGCGAAGGCCGACATTCGATAGACGGCTGACGAATCCGATGGGACAAATAACACGAATATGGTGCCGAAATACGCGAGCGACTTGGGATTGAGGACACTCGTTGCAAAACCGAGAAACATCGCCTTCGATGCACTACCGGTCGCCGCGACGTGGTGCGTCGTCGGAGCTGCGACAGGCGTCCGCAAGAGCTGAACACCCAGGTAGATGAGGAACGCCGCGCCCACGACTCGGAGCGCCGTCTGCAATAGCGGCAAGATGGCAAACAAGGCTGCCAATTCCGTGAGGGCGAGCCCGGCCCAGAACAAGCTACCCACCACGATCCTATCGCCGCAAGGATTGCGCGAGATCGACCATGCTTGACGGCCGCCTGAGTGACGAGAAGCACGTTGGGGCCCGGGGTCGCGTTCGATAGGATGTCCACCGCGGCCAGGGACAACAAGAGCATTGGCGAAGTCATAGCGTTTTCCCCAGTGGCAGGTTGGCATCCAGCCGATCTAGCCGAAGGACGTATGACGGGATTTCGAACCGACACCTTTTGATTTTTCCGAAGATATCTTCTGTTATTTTCTGCGCCATGCAAGCACGCCATTGGCGGCGTTGGTCGCCAATGCGACATCCGCAGCCCGACAGGCTGCGTCAGTTCTGCCCGACCTGTAAAATCTTGTGCGACAGCCAATCAAGGCCGGGATCCGATGCCGAGCGCGCGTGTCGTACCAGGCTGATGGTGAATGTGTCGATCTTCAGAGGTGTATCGAAGACCGCAAGCCCCAACTGTTTGGCGTACTTCGCGGCCAGCCGCGCGGGAACCGTTGCCGCTAGGTTGCTCTGCGCCGCCGTGCTCATCGCCGTCATGAACATCGGCACGCTGGCGACGACGCGCCGCTTCAGTCGGCGACGCTTCAGCGCCTGATCGACCATTCCCCAAAAGCCGCCGCTGAACGAAACCAGGATGTGGTCTAGGGCGAGGTAGTCGTCGAGGCTCAATTTGCCACGGGTGGCCGGGTGATGCTTGCGAATGACGACGACGAAGCTTTCCTCGAACACCGGGGTGGCCTGGAAGTCTTCGGACAAATCCCAAATTCGGCCAATCGCCAAATCCAGATCGTTGGTCCGCAGCGCATTGAGGCTTGCGGCGCCGACGGCGAACTTGAAGGCGACGCGGCACCCCGGCGCTTCCTTCCGCAACAGACCGAGCAGCGACGGTGTGATCAGGGCGCCGACAAGGTCGTTTCCAGCCAGCCGGAACGAGCGAGTCGACGAAACCGGATCGAAGTGAGCCGGCAAATCGAGAGCATCCTGCGCAAGGCGAAGAATCGTCTCGACCTTCGGCAGCAGTTCCAGCGCGCGCAACGTCGGTTCGAGGCCGCTCGGCCGTCTGACGAACAGCGGATCTCCCAACACCTCACGCAAGCGTGACAGCGCATGACTGATCGCCGACTGGCTGAGGCCGAGCTGCGCCGCGACGATGGTGGTCTTTTGCTGACGGACCAAATCCCGGAAGATCACCAGCATCGAAAAATCGAGCCGCCGCAGCCTGATCTGATCGATATTCATTCTGGGCATGACAGACATGATCCGTTCTCATCAGTCCGATGCTGACGCGATTCGGCAAAGGATATCAATTTTCTTCATATCGAATACCAAGGTTTTTCATTTGCATGAATAATAACAGCCTTATAGGTCGGACACGACGATGTTGTTGGTTGTGAAGTGGGACAAAGCAACGACCGAACGACGCAATGGAATTTGACGGCCGCTATGGAAGTCGCCTGCATGCCCCCGAACGCCTTCAATACGCCATCACGACGTCAGGTCCTGGTCACCGGCGCCACGGCCCTGATGCTATCCGCACGCACGATCGCGCGGGCACAACCGTCCTCCACGGCGATCAACGCATCGCAGATCAACGCTTGGCTCCGCATCGCACCTGATGACACGGTGACGATCATGCTGGCGCAGTCGGAGATGGGGCAAGGCATTGCGACCACGCTGCCGATGGTGCTCGCGGACGAGTTGGGGGCCGACTGGCCGCGTGTCAAATTCGAATGGGCGGATTTCGATCCGGCCTATCGGCATCCACAATATCAATGGATGTTCACCGGCAATAGCGAGTCGGTCTCGACATTCTTCCCGATGGTGCGGACGATCGGCGCCGCGGCACGCGAAATGCTTATACGGGCAGCGGCAAGCAGGCTTGGCGTTGCCGAGGCGAGTTTGCGCATTGAGACCGGCCGCATCCATCATGATGCGACCAAGCGTGCGCTCACCTTCGGCGCCGTCGCGGCGGACGCCGCAAAGCTGGAGGCGCCGAGGGATCCGCAACTGAAGCCCATCGGTGCGCTGCAGCTGATCGGAAAGCCGCAACCGCGCGTCGATATTCCGTCAAAGGTCGATGGCTCGGCGATCTTCGGCATCGATGTGAAGGTGCCGGACATGGTCGTTGCTGCGATCCGCCGCGCGCCGTCGCCCGGTGGCTCGCTGGTGCGGTTCAACGCGGCCGCGATCAAGGCGCGGCGCGGCGTTTTGGCCGTTGTCGAGATTCCATCCGGCCTCGCGGTCGTTGCCAACGATTACTGGACGGCCAGGCGCGCCCTCGACGGCGCCGATCTCGCATTCTCGGCGGGACCGATCGCTGGCTATTCGACGGAGAAGCAACGAAGCGATCACGCCGGGCTGTTAAAGGCGGCCTCGTTTGACTCGAGGGCCAAGGTTGGCGACGGCAATGCCGCCCTCGCCTCGGCCAACAAGGTCTTCGAAGCAACCTTTGACATTCCCGCGCAAGCGCACGCAACGATGGAGCCGATGAATTGCACGGCTTATATGACGGCGGATCGTTGCGAACTCTGGATTCCGACCCAGGGCGTGGAAATCACCCACGCGGTCGCCAAACAGATGACGGGTTTGAGTGACGACCGCATTATCATCCACCGCACGCTGCTCGGCGGCGGATTTGGCAGGCGGCTGCTCGCGGACTTCGCGCAAATCGCGATCGTGGTCGGAAAGGCGGTTGGCCGCCCGGTCAAGGTGATCTGGAGCCGCGAGGAAGATTTCCGCTACGATGCCTATCGTCCTCCAATGACCCATCAAGTGAAAGCGTCGCTCGGCAGCGACGGTCTTCCCGCCGCCATGGCGCACCGCGTCGTCTCACCCTCTCACATGCTCTATATTTTTCCGCGTGGCATCATCAAGGCGGAAGGCGACTGGGCTCGCCCGATCGCGCCGCCGGCGACCTATGACGGCATGGCAGTCGAAGGACTCACCGAAACGCCCTACGCCATTGCCAATTATTCCGTCGAATTGAACCGTGTCGAGACACCGCTCTCGGTATCAGTCTGGCGCACCACCGGTCACGGGCCGAACAATTTCGTGCTTGAAAGCTTCATCGACGAACTCGCCGGTGCGGCCGGGCAAGACGCGCTAGCCTATCGGCTGGCGCTGGCTGCTGCCGATCCCCGCGCGACCGCGGTTTTGAACGCGGTCGGCGCAATGAGCGGCTGGCCAGGCACCGCATCGGTGGGACGGTCCCGCGGACTGGCACTCGCAAAGGCCTTCGGCGGCTATATCGCGCAAGTCATCGAGCTCTCCGTCACCGGCAAAGAGGTCAAATGCCACCGGGTCTGGAGCGCCGTCGACGTCGGACAGACCCTCGATCCCGGCATTGCCACGTCCAACATCGAAGGCGGTGTGGTGTGGGGGCTTTCAGGGCTTCGCACCGAAGCGACGTTCGTGGATGGAGAAATCGTGCAGACCAACTTTGACCAGTTCGATCCCGTCCACCTCTGGGAAACGCCGGCGATCGAAACTCGCTTCATCGAAAGCGGAGCCAGGCCGACTGGCGTCGGCGAACTAGGCCCTGTCCCGATCCACGCCGCGGTCTGCAACGCCATCTTTGCAGCCACCGGCGACCGCATTCGGTCATTGCCGCTGTCGCGCGGCGGGTACCGGCTCACCTAAGGACAATCATGACGCAATTTTCCCTCAATGGCCGCTCGGTCAGCGTCGATGCAGATGCGGACACGCCGTTGCTCTGGGTCCTGCGCGATCATCTCGGCATGACCGGAACAAAATACGGTTGCGGCATCGCCGCGTGCGGGGCCTGCACGGTTCATGTCGACGGCCAGCCGGTCCGGTCGTGTTCGTTTCCGCTCGGCTCGGCCTCCGGCAAGCAGGTTCTGACCATCGAAGGCCTTTCGCGCGATCGCTCGCATCCATTGCAGCAGGCTTGGATCGAGGAACAGGTGCCGCAATGCGGTTATTGCCAGTCCGGCATGATCATGGCGGCAGCGGCGCTGATCAGAGAAAGGGCGCGTCCAACGGACCAGGAGATCGACGCAGCCATCACCAACCTTTGTCGTTGCGGCACCTATGCCCGGATTCGCCGCGCGATCCACCGCGCGGCGCGGGCCACGCCATGACCCGGCGCATCCCGCACGTGCTCGGCGCGGCCTTGATCGCGGGCATTCTCGCCGCCACTGCCGTAGCGCTGATAGTGCCGCAGCCGTCACAATCGCAAGCCGCGCGGAAGGCGGAATCGCTCGCAGCCTTCGACACGGTCGCGCGCGTCGCCATGAGCCCCCGTTGCCAAAACTGTCACACGCTGACCAACTTTCCGCGTCAGGGCGATGATCGGCATCCGCATCTCTTCAACGTCGCGCGCGGCGGCGCGGATCATGGTGCGTCCGGCCTGCCCTGCTCCACCTGTCACAGCCAATCGAACAACATCGCGAGCGGTGCTCCCGGTGCAGCCGAGCAGTGGCGGCTGGCTCCGATCAGCATGGGGTGGGATG
>Ga0209526_10002559_pt1 | contig 12268 bp, 9 predicted proteins | sample JacPinW_OM2H0_M1_FD_188566 | JGI IMG/M metagenome (GOLD analysis project Ga0209526, IMG submission 188566) | Forest soil microbial communities from Algoma, Ontario, Canada - Jack Pine, Ontario site 1_JW_OM2H0_M1 (SPAdes) (version 2) | ecosystem: Environmental > Terrestrial > Soil > Boreal...
CGCCTTCCTACGGTCGATGGTGCTGGACTGGGGCGCCACCGACCAGGGCCTGGTCGATGCGCTCGCCGGGCTGGGCATCGACGTCGACTCCGTGGCGCCCGACGCCGACGCTGCCTTCCGCGGCCTGCTCGGCGAGTTGCTGAGGGCCGCACAACAGGCCGGGACGGCACGGCCCGACGTCGACGTTCCCGAGATCAAGGCAATCCTGGTCGGCTGCCAGGCCATGCAGGGCTACGACAAGGCGCGGGCGGAGCGGGTGACCGACGTCGTCATCGACGGTTTACGCCCGTCGAGATAAGGGTGACCTGTCCTTGCACTCGATATGGCCGAGTGCTAAAAATGACACTGGCACTCCCGACCGGTGAGTGCTAGGTCGGGACGGTGAGGTACGGGCCGCGTCAGCGGAGACACCCAAGCCGTCCGTCGCGGGCACTGCACCCGACCGCAGACGTGTCATCCCCAATCGGAGGAATCACTTCGCAATGGCCAAGACAATTGCGTACGACGAAGAGGCCCGTCGCGGCCTCGAGCGCGGGCTCAACGCCCTCGCCGACGCGGTAAAGGTGACGTTGGGCCCCAAGGGCCGCAACGTCGTCCTGGAGAAGAAGTGGGGTGCCCCCACGATCACCAACGATGGTGTTTCCATCGCCAAGGAGATCGAGCTGGAGGACCCGTACGAGAAGATCGGCGCCGAGCTGGTCAAGGAAGTCGCCAAGAAGACCGACGACGTCGCCGGTGACGGCACGACGACGGCCACCGTGCTGGCTCAGGCGTTGGTCAAGGAGGGTCTGCGCAACGTTGCGGCCGGTGCCAACCCGCTGGCTCTCAAGCGCGGCATCGAGAAGGCCGTCGAGAAGATCACCGAGACGCTGCTCAAGTCGGCCAAGGACGTCGAGACCAAGGAGCAGATCGCGGCCACCGCTGCGATCTCGGCCGGTGACCAGTCGATCGGCGACCTGATCGCCGAGGCGATGGACAAGGTCGGCAACGAGGGCGTCATCACCGTCGAGGAGTCCAACACCTTCGGCCTGCAGCTCGAGCTCACCGAGGGCATGCGGTTCGACAAGGGCTACATCTCGGGCTATTTCGTCACCGACCCGGAGCGGCAGGAAGCGGTCCTCGAGGACCCGTACATCCTGCTGGTGAGCTCCAAGGTGTCCACGGTCAAGGATCTGCTGCCGCTGCTGGAGAAGATCATCCAGTCCGGTAAGCCGCTGCTGATCATCGCCGAGGACGTCGAGGGCGAGGCGCTGTCCACGCTGGTCGTCAACAAGATCCGCGGCACGTTCAAGTCGGTGGCCGTCAAGGCGCCGGGCTTCGGTGACCGCCGCAAGGCGATGCTGCAGGACATGGCGATCCTCACCGGTGGCCAGGTGATCAGCGAGGAGGTCGGACTGTCCCTGGAGACCGCCGACGTCTCGCTGTTGGGCCAGGCTCGCAAGGTCGTCGTCACCAAGGACGAGACCACGATCATCGAGGGCGCCGGTGACCCCGACGCCATCGCCGGGCGGGTCGCGCAGATCCGCCAGGAGATCGAGAACAGCGATTCCGACTACGACCGCGAGAAGCTGCAGGAGCGGCTGGCCAAGCTGGCCGGCGGTGTTGCGGTGATCAAGGCCGGAGCCGCCACCGAGGTGGAGCTCAAGGAGCGCAAGCACCGCATCGAGGACGCGGTGCGCAACGCCAAGGCGGCTGTCGAGGAGGGCATCGTCGCCGGTGGCGGCGTGGCCCTGCTGCAGGCCGCACCCACGCTGGACGAACTGAAGCTGTCCGGCGACGAGGCGACCGGCGCCAATATCGTCAAGGTGGCGCTGGAGGCTCCGCTGAAGCAGATCGCGTTCAACTCCGGGCTGGAGCCCGGCGTGGTCGCCGAGAAGGTGCGCAACCTTCCCGCTGGACATGGCCTGAACGCCGAGACCGGTGAGTACGAGGATCTGCTCAAGGCCGGCGTCGCCGACCCGGTGAAGGTGACCCGTTCGGCGTTGCAGAACGCCGCGTCGATCGCGGGGCTGTTCCTGACCACCGAGGCGGTCGTCGCCGACAAGCCGGAGAAGGCGGCTGCCGCGGCAGGCGACCCGACCGGGGGCATGGGCGGCATGGACTTCTAAGTCCTCAACGACGAGGCCCGGTCTCTTTGAGGGGCCGGGCCTTTGTCGTATGCGCCTGCGGTTTGCACAGTCACCATCGTCACCACCGTCACCACCGGCGAGGGCATCCTGCTGCCTCAAGCGCTGCGCTGACACGGCCGACGACCACCGCGGAGGTGCGCAGCATGTCGCTACTGACGTGGATGATCGTCCAACCGAGTGCCTCCAGATCGGCAAGGCGCTCGACGTCACGGCTGCGCTGCCGCGCGTCGGTCCAATGTTGCGCGCCGTCGAACTCGACGCCGACGCGATATTCGGGCCATCCCATGTCCAGATAGGCCACGACGAAGCCGAATTCATCGAACACCGGCAGTTGGGTCTGTGGACGGGGCAGGCCCGCTCCGACGAGCATCAGTCGGGTGAGCGACTCATACGGCGACTCCGCGCCGCCGTCGACCAGCGAAAGTGTCTTACGCAGCTTGCCAATGCCACGCACACCCGGATGCCCTTCGATGACCGACTCGATCTCGACGACTTTCAGCTGCGTAGCGTTCATCAGCGCGTCGATGCGTTTGACGCCGTCTTTCAGGTTCAGCCGCCTGCCGAGATCGAACGCGGTCCGTGCGGGCGTCGTCACCGTCATGCCGTCCACTTCCGTAATCTCGCCGAGCGATAGCTCGTCGCTGTGGACCGTCAGCATCTGCGGCGCCCGCCGGTTGTGGTGGACCAGTTCGGCGGCAACGAGCCCATTGATCCACTTGGTGCCGAGTACAGCTGAGGCTGATAGCCCCGCGACAACCCCGCGTCGTCGCGACCACAACCATGCGGCGACAGCCCGCTGGATCGCCGACGGCTCGACGTCAGGCGGCGCGTAGACGCCGGGGTAGACGGGCCGATAGAAGCGGTACAACTCCCGCACCGAGAGTGCACCGGCGGCAACGGCTTCGGTGCCGCGGAACGGCCAAGGCATTTCTCCCATGGGCGAAATGCTGCCGCCGCCCACCGACACGTCGCGACTGTGCGTTTTCTAACGCGACACGCCGCTGCGGCGTAACAAACCGCACGGTCGTTGCCAGGATCGGCTCCTACACTTCGCGGCATGACGCGCTGGGTGGGGCTCGTTGGGGCCATGCTGCTGACGGTGATCGCCATTCCGGTGGCCAGTGCAGTCCCGTCCCTTTCGGCGCCCGCGCACGTCGTGATCGTCGTCGAGGAGAACAAGTCCAGCAGCGACGTCATCGGGAACAAGTCCGCCCCTTACATCAATTGGCTGGGTGCAAACGGCGTCATGATGACACAGTCGTTCGCCGAAACGCATCCCAGCGAGCCCAACTACCTTGCGCTGTTCTCGGGCAACACGTTCGGGCTGGCCACGGACGCGTGCCCGGTCAACGCCGGCGCCGCACCCAACCTCGGGTCCGAACTGCTCGCCGCAGGCCAGACTTTCGCGGGCTTCTCCGAGGACCTGCCCGCGGTCGGGTCAACCGCTTGCAGCGCAGGCAGGTACGCGCGCAAGCACGTGCCGTGGGTCAACTTCACCAATGTGCCCGCCGAGCTATCCGTGCCGTTCGCGTCGTTCAACGCCCGATCCGACTACGCGAGCCTTCCCACCGTCTCGTTCGTGATCCCGAACCTGGACAACGACATGCACGACGGAACCATCGCACAGGCCGACAGCTGGCTGCAGACGAACATGTCGGCATACGCGAACTGGGCCAAAGCCAACAACAGCGTGCTGGTGGTCACCTGGGACGAGGACGACGACAGTGCCGACAACCAGATCCCCACGGTCTTCTACGGCGCGCACCTGCCGGCCGCCACGTACAGCCGGCCGCTCAGCCACTACAACGTGCTGTCCACCATCGAAGAGATGTACGGCCTACCCAAGACCGGGCTCGCCGGCAATGCGCCTGCGATAACGGATATCTGGGTTTAGGCAGGCGCAGGCTGGCGGCCCCGGACGAGACGACCGGGACGGGCTGCGGTCGGTTGGCCGTTCTCGACGATGATCTCGCCGGAGACGATCGTCACGACGTACCCGTCGGCAGTCTGGTCGAGGCGCCGACCACCGGCGGGCAAATCGTAGATGATCGTCGGCCGGTGCAGCCGCAGCCCGGCGTGGTCGATCACGTTCAGATCGGCCTTGTAGCCCACCGCGATTCGGCCGCGATCGGCCAGCCCCGCGACCCGGGCCGGCACCGATGTCAGCTCTTTGACCACCTCGGCCACGCTCATCCGCCCCGACGCCCGGTCCCGGGCCCAGTGGGCCAGCAGGAACGTGGGGAAGCTCGCGTCGCAGATCATCCCGTAATGCGCGCCACCGTCGCCGAGCCCGAGCACGATGTCGTCGCGCCGCAACAGTTCCCCCACGGTGTCGAGCGAGTTGTTCTGGTAATTGCCCATCGCCACCAGCAGCATCGCGTGGCCGTCTTCGTCGAGCAGCCGGTCGTACGCCTCTTCCTTAGGGCTGACGCCGCGAGCACGCGCCCGCGCGGCGATGCTGGTCGATGCCGCGGGCTCGTAGTCGGGGTCGTCACCGAGCGGGAAGATCCAGTCCCACGCTTGCGCCAGATACAGCAGCGGATGCCCGTCGGTGCCCGGTTTGTCAGCTAAAATACGCTCCCGCACTTCGGGTTTGCGCATCTCGGCGACGCGCTCGGCCAGCGGCAGGTGCGCGATTTCCTGATAGCTCGGATACAGCACGAAGGGGTTACCCGTCAGCTCGAGACCGATCACGAGGCCGATCGGGCGCGGGAACATCTGCGCGGTGATGGCACCGCCCGCCGCGTTGAACTTCTCGATCATCGTGATCGCATCCGGCCAGATCGGGTCGCCGGTGTTGCCCGTTGCGAGGCTGAAGGTCACCGGCAGGCCGGCGTCCTGCGCGGCCTCGAAGACCTGTTGCAGCACAGGCTCATAGCCGCCGGCCGGGATGTCGGGAACGAACTGGATCAGCCCGCCGCCGCCGTCGACGATTCCGGCCGCGATCGCCGCGATCTCGTCCTGCGCGGCGCCGTACGTCGGTATCAGCTCGCCGCCGCCGGTCTTGTGGAACGCGAACCGCGAGGACGCGAACCCGATCGCACCCGTCTCGATCGCTTCCCTGGCAAGCGCTCGCATGCGCGCGAGGTCCTCGGGCGTGGCCGGCTCCCGATTGGCGCCGCGCTGTCCCATCACGTAGACCCGCAGCGGCGAATGCGGCAGATAAGCGGCCACGTCGATGTCACGCTGTCGCGCCGATAATGCGTCCATGAACTCTGGGAAGGTCTCCCAGTCCCATGGCAGACCGTCGACCATGACGACGCCCGGGATGTCTTCGACGCCGGCCATCAGGTCGACGAGCACATCGTGATCGGCCGCGCGACACGGCGCGAAGCCGACGCCGCAGTTGCCCATCACGGCGGTGGTCACGCCGTGATGCGACGACGGGGTCATCCGGTCCGACCAGATCGCCTGGCCGTCGTAGTGGGTATGCAGATCGACGAAGCCGGGCGTCACCAGCAGCCCGGTCGCGTCGATTTCGGATGCCGCATCGCCACGGACCGTCCCGACCGCGACGATCATGCCGTCTGATACCGCAACGTCGCCGACGTACGGTTCGCCGCCGAGACCGTCGACGATCGTTCCGCCCTTGATTAGCAGATCGAAGGTCATTACTGGACTCTACGGCGGTGTCGGCCGCTCGTGCCAGGATGTGGCGGTGATCGATCACTTCGGAATCAACTGCGCAGACCTGGAGACGGCGAAGGCCTTCTACGACCAGGTCCTCGGCGTGCTGGGGTACTCACGGCAGATGGACTTCGGCGTGGCCACCGGGTACGGCAAGGACGGGCATCCCGACTTCTGGATCGCCGACGGCACCGACATGGGTCCCAATCGTGAGATCCACGTGGCGTTCCAGGCGGCCGACAGCGACGCCGTCAAGGCGTTTTACGACGCCGCCATCAGGCTCGGCGCCGAGTCGCTGCACGAGCCGCGGCTGTGGCCCGAGTACCACCCAAGCTATTTCGGCGCGTTCGTCCGGGACCCCGACGGCAACAACGTCGAGGCCGTCTTCCATGGCAGCTTCCATGGCGGCGTGAGCGACAGCTAGACGCCGGTGCCCGCATGGGACATCATCGTCTCCGTGACAGAACCTCAGTTCTCCGGTTCCGAAAATCCACAACAGCGACCGCCGGATCCATACGGCGCACCTGGCGGGCAGTACCCGCCGCCCTACCAGGGCCAACAAGCTCCGTACCCGGGACAGCCCGGTCCATACGCCGGGCAGCCCGCCGGGTACCCGGGCGCGTACCCGGCTGCGTATTACGGCGTGGATGCGTACGGGCGCCCGCTCTCGGACAAGAGCAAGCTCACCGCCGGCCTGCTGCAAATCTTCCTCGGCGGGTTCGGCGTAGGCCGCTTCTACCTGGGATACACCAACATCGGTGTTCTCCAGCTTGTGGTCTCGGTCGTGACGTGCGGGATCGGCTCCATCTGGGGGCTGATCGACGGCATCATGATCCTCATCGGCAACGTGCCCGACCCGCAGGGACGCATGCTGCGCGACTAGCTTTCGGCCACCGATTCACGCAGGTGTGAACTCGACCGGCAGCGCGGCCGGCGAGCGGAACGCCACCCCGTTGATGCTCGGGTCCGGGACGGTCGGATCCAGATGCAAATCGGGCAGCCGGTCGAGTAGCGCATTGATCGCCACCGTTGTCTCCATCCGGGCGAGCGGCATGCCCAGGCACACGTGCGGGCCGGCGCCGAACGTCAGATGCGCGATGTTGGTCCGTGTCGGATCGAAGCGGTCGGGGTCGGGGTAGCGCGCCGGATCACGGTTGGCCGCAGCGACGCTGACGCTGACGTTGGTGCCCGACGGGATCGCGATACCGCCGAGCTCACAGTCGCGCCTGGCCACCCGCACCACCGTGCTGATCGGCGGCTCCCAGCGCAACGCCTCCTCGATGGCACCGCGGAGCATGCCGCGATCGGCCCGCACGGTGTCGAGCAGTGACGGCTCGGTGAGCATTGCGACCAACAGGTTGCCCGACGCGCGGTACGTCGTCTCCACCCCGGCCGGCAGGATCAGCAGCAGGAACGCGAAGATCTCGTCGTCGGACAGCCGCTCGCCGTCGATCTCGGATTCCGCCAGCGTGCTGATCAGGTCGTCCTGCGGATCCCGCCGCCGGTCGGCGAGAACCTTCCCGAAATAGTCCTTCAGCGTCGCGGACGCGGCGATCCCGATATCCCAGTCGTAGACCACGGACAGCAGCTCGATCGACAGCTGCTGGAAGCGCACGTAGTCCTCGCGGGGCAGCCCCATCAGCCGCGCGATGACCTGCACCGGGAACGCGAAGGTGAACTCCCGGACGAGGTCCGCCCGACCGCGCGGCGCGAACCGGTCGATCAGCTCGTGCACCACGACCTCGACGAGCTCGGTGCGCCACCGCTCGAGCAGCTTCGCCCGGAACGACGGCGACACCAGGGCCCGGCTCGCCCGGTGCTCGGCTCCCTCCTGCTCGAGCAGGGTGCGGCCCATGACCGGGCCCATGATGTGCTCGTAGATCGACGACGAGAACCTGTCCGGGTCGGTGAGCACCGTGTGGCAGTCGTCGTAGCTGAGGACCGTCACACCCGCGACGTCGAGCCTTTGGTTTGAGGTTTCGGTGAACGGGTTGCCCGGCATCACGGGATGCCGCTCGCGTGCCTCGCGCAGTCGCTCGTGCACGTTCTCGACGGTCATCAACAGCCCGTCCTGCAGTTTGGCCGGGTCGAACTCGTCGAGCGGTGCCCGGTGCGTCATCGGGTACCGGCCGCCACCGTCTCGGTGTCACGGCCCGACCGCAGCACGGTGCCGGGCATCGCGCCGGTGGCGACGCCGTTGCGGCAGACCTCGACACCGCCCACCCACACCGACGTGATCCCGCACGCGTCGGCGACCAGCCGAGGCGCACCCGCCGGAAGGTCGTACCGGGTGTGTTCGGCGCCGTGGTCGATGGTGGCCGGGTCGAACATCACCAGGTCGGCGTGCCAGCCCGGCGTGATCCGGCCGCGGTCCGACAGCCCGTAGAGGCGCGCCGGCACGTCGGTGATCAGCCGGACCGCCTCCTCGAGCGTCACCACCTGGTGCTCGCGGACGCCGTGCCCGAGAAGCGACGTCGTGTAGATCGCGCCGCACATCATGTCCAGGTGTGCGCCGGCGTCCGAGCCGCCGATCACCGCGTGCGGGTGGCGCCACACCTCGGCGCGCATCCGCCAATCCGCGGCATCGTCACCGAAGGGTCGCGGCGTGAGCCCGGTGCGCAGCTCGTCGGCGATCACGACGTCGAGCAGCGTGTCGAACGGCTCGCCACCCCGCGCTGCGGCGACCTCGCCGACGCTGCGACCGGTCGCATCCGCGTTCTGAGGGGCGAACGTCTCCACGATGATCAGCCGCTCCCAGTTCGCGAGGCCGCGCAGTATGCCCGCCTCCTCGGAGTGGGCGCCCTCGTTGAGGCGTCGGCGCACCTGTTGGTCGGCGAGCGCGCGCAGCCGCTCGGCGACCGGCAGGTGCATCGTCTCGCGCCAGCCCGGCAGCCCGTCCAGCACGAAGCCCGACAAAAACGACAACCGGATCTTCGTGGAGTGGGGCAGGGTGAGCGCGACGACGCGCCCGCCCCGCTCGGCGGCGATTTCCGATGCGCGCAGCTGCTTTTCGTGCCCGGCGGGGTTCGCCGCCGACACACCGAGCACGTTCCAGTTGAGCGGCCGGTCCGCGGCCAGCGACATGTCGGTGAGCAGGGCGATGTCGTCGTCGGTGAAGCCCGATAGGCAGCCGGGGATGATCGCCTCCAGGGTGGTGCCCGGATGCTCGCGGACGCCTGACGCCAAGGCCACCAGCTCCTCGCGCGACGCGCTGCGCGACGGCACCGGCTGCCCCGCGCCGTCGTTGTGGGTGTTCGACTGCGACGTCGACATCCCGAGCGCGCCGGCGGCGAGCGCGTCACCCAGCAGCGCGACCATCTTCTCGATCTGCTCCGCGGTCGCTTCGCCGCCGACCGCATCGTCGCCCATCGCCGCGAGGCGAAGTGCCGAATGTCCAACCAGGAAACCGGCATTGATCGCGATCCGGCCGTCGAGCCGGTCCAGCCAGTCGCCGAAGGACGACCACTGCCAGTCGAGTCCGGCGCGCAGCGCGTCCAGCGGCATGCCCTCGACTCGCGCGAGCATCCGGGTGAGGTAGTCCTGCTGGCCCGAGGCCGCGGGCGCCAGCGTGAACCCGCAGTTGCCGCCGAACACCGTGGTGACACCGTGTTGTATCGACGGACTGGCGGTCGGGTCCCAGAACAGCTGCGCGTCGTAGTGCGTGTGCAGGTCGACGAACCCCGGCGCGAGCGTCTGCCCTTCCGCGTCAACGACTTTCGTGGCCTGTTCATCGACGTCGCCGACGGCGACGATCCGCCCGTCGCGCACGCCGACATCACCGTGGCGGGCAGGACCGCCGGTGCCGTCGACGATCTGGGCGTCGCGGATCAGGAGATTCAACATGGCGGTCTCCTACACGCGGTCTTTCTGGGCCGAGCCAATGGGGGCCAGCCAGCTGCTGTCGGGCAGCGGGTGGCGGAGCAACTCCGCGGCGTTGCGGTGGGTGATGCGGGCCGCGTCCTCAGCCGACAGACTTGCGACGTTGCGCGCCACGACCTTCTGCGTGTCGGGCCACGTCGAGTCGGCGTGCGGGTAGTCGCTCTCGACAAGGATGCGGCCGGTCCCGATCGCGTCGATCGTGCCGAACGCGGTCGGGTCGTCGATAGAGCAGAACCAGAAGTTGCGCCGCAGCACCTCGCTGGGCAGCAGGTCGCTCTTCCAGGCGCCGCCCTCTTGCCCCGAACCTGAGTGGGCGAGCACGAAGTCGGCCCGGTCGGCGAGCATCGCCACCCAGCCGAGCCCGCCCTCGTCGAGCGTGATGTTCAGGCGCGGGAAGCGGACCGGGATGCCCGACCAGAGCCAATCCGCGCATGCGACAAGGGCATTCACCGGAAACAGCGTCGTGATCGTCTCGAATGGGGTGTCGGGCGCCGGGATCGCCGCCCACTGGGCGGAGCCGGTGTGCAGGCAGACGACCGTTTCCGTCTCCTCGCACGCCGCGAGGAACGGATCCCACACCCCGGTGTGCAGGCTCGGTAGCCCGCACTGCGCCGGCAGCTCGGGAAAGCTCACCGCCTTGAAGCCGCGGGCGGCGTTTCGCCGGAGCTCCTCAGCCGCCAGCTGCGGGTCTGCCAGCCAGGGCAGCTGCAGCGGGATGATCCGGTCCGGGTAGGCGCCTGCCCATTCCTCGAGATGCCAATCGTTCCATGCCCGCAACACCGCGAGCCCCAGCTCGGGGTCGTCGCTCTTCCAGAACACCGTTCCGGAGAAACCCGCGATCAGCGACGGGAAGTTCAGCGACGCCCAGATGCCCGCGATGTCCATGTCGGCGATCCGGGCATCGATATCCCAACAGCCGCGGCGCATTTCGTCGAACCGGGCGGGCTCCATGCTCCATTCTTCCCGCGGCCGCCCGATGACCGCGTTGAGCCCGATGTTCGGGTACTCGCGGTCCTCGTACCGCCACACCTGCCGCCCGTCTTCGAACTCGACGACCCGTGGCGCCCGGTCGGCCAGCGCGGAGGGAAGCCTGCCGTCGAACATGTGGGGCGGCTCGATGACGTGGTCGTCCACGGAAATCAGAATGTGCTGGCGGTCTCGGGGGGTGGGGTCCGGCAGCAGCGCCATAGCCGACGGTAACGCCGTTCTCAGGCGCGGGTCAATGGAGCCTTCAGTACTGCGCTACTGGGGCGCGGGCTGGCGGACGAACGCCCGGGGCTGGGTGAACGCGCGGATCCCGTCGGCGCCGAGCTCCCGGCCGATGCCGGACTGGCCGACGCCGCCGAACGGCAGCCGCGGGTCCTGGGCCGCCATGCCGTGGCAGTTGACGCTCACCGTGCCGGCCACCAGCTGCGCCGCGACGCGCCCGCCGAGCGCGTCGTCGCCGGTCCAGATTGACGCGGTGAGGCCGAAGTCGGTGGCGTTCGCGGCGGCGACGGCGTCATCGATCGCGTGATAGCCGAAGATCGGCAGCACCGGCCCGAACTGCTCCTCGGTGGCCAGCGTCGAGTCGGGGGCGAGATCGGTGACAACGGTCGGCAGCACGAAATATCCGCCGGTGTCGGCGTCGGCCTCGCGGATCCGCCCGGCGGTCCTGACCGACGCGCCCTGTGCCGCGGCGTCGGCGACCATCCGCTGCACCCGGTCGCGCCCGGCGGCGGTGTGCAGCGGGCCGAGCGTCACCTCGTCGGAGAGTCCGTCGCCGACGACTTCGGTCTCGCACCGTGCCAGCACTGCCTCGGCCAGCTCGTTGACCCGGTCGGCCGGCGCGTACAACCGCTTGATCGCCATGCACACCTGGCCGCCGGTGGTGTACGTCGCCGTCACCAGCTGCTCGACAAGCTGGTCACCGATCTGCAGATCGGGCGCGATGATCGCGGCGTCGTTGCCGCCGAGCTCGAGCAGCACCGGCGTCAACCGCGGCGCTGCCGCCGCCATGACGGCCCGTCCGGTGGCGACACCGCCGGTCAGCGAGACGACATCGACGCCCGGGTGAGTGACCAGCGCCTGGCCGAGCTCGATGCCCGGGCCCGCAAGCACGTTGACCACACCCGGCGGCAGGGCCGCGGCGAACGCCGCGCCGAACTCCAGCGCGACGAGCGGACAGGTCGGTGGCACCTTGATCACCGCGGTGTTGCCGGCGGACAGCGCCGACGTCAGCTTCATCATCATCACTGCGAGCGGCCAGTTGAACGGAACGATAAGCGCGGCAACGCCGTACGGCTCCCGATGCAGACGCGGATATGACGACTGCGGGTCGACCTGCTCGGGCGCGAGCGCCGTCTCGGCCATCCCGCCCAGCAGCGACGCGAGAAACGGCCCGGTGTCGATCTCGAAGCTCGCCTCGGCGAGCACCTTGCCGTGCTCGCGGGTGTACAGCTGTGCGCCGTCGCTGCTCGCGAGTTGGGCGGCCGCCGTGGTGGCGGCCGCCCTCGCGGTCGGCGGGCGCGCTCCGCTCGCGCAGACCTCCGGGTACGACGCGCTCTTTTTCAAGGCGCTGCAGTGGCGCAACGTCGGACCGGTGCGCGGGGGACGCTCGATCGCGTCGGCGGGCAGCCCGTCGCGGCGGGACG
>Ga0209526_10002560_pt1 | contig 12267 bp, 11 predicted proteins | sample JacPinW_OM2H0_M1_FD_188566 | JGI IMG/M metagenome (GOLD analysis project Ga0209526, IMG submission 188566) | Forest soil microbial communities from Algoma, Ontario, Canada - Jack Pine, Ontario site 1_JW_OM2H0_M1 (SPAdes) (version 2) | ecosystem: Environmental > Terrestrial > Soil > Boreal...
ATTTTGCTGCTGCGCTTGCTCGACTGATCGAACGACGGCCCGTCACGGTCTTCGAGGGCGGGATTGCGCCTGCCCGTGCACTCGCCGGCGCCGACAATGCTGCCGGTGAGCTCACGGCCAAGGTCTTGCGCGCAAATGCAAGCGGCGCGGAAACCGGCATCGTGCGAGCACTCGACCTCAAGGGGCTCCCGCTCGGTGACGCGAGCTTTACCTTCGCAGAAAGCGAACGCGAGACCGACGCAAAGCTCACGATGCCTGTTGAGATTCGCAATGACATCGCACGGCTGGAAATTGCGGGTGAACACTCGGCGGGCGCAGTCGCGCTCCTCGACAAGCGCTGGCGCAGACGCTCGGTCGGCGTTGTGACAGGCGCAAGCGCCGATACCGCTCAACCACTACTCGCCTCAACCTATTACCTTAGCCGTGCACTCGGGCCGTTCGCCGATTTGCGTCTGGCCGAGCAAACCTCTCCTGCCCAGGCGGTGAGCCAATTCATTGACGCGCATTTGTCCATGTTGATTCTCGCCGATGTCGGCAACGTGGCGGAAGCGCGCGACGCGCTTTCGCGCTGGATTGAAGACGGAGGCGTTCTCGTGCGCTTCGCCGGGCCACGACTTGCGGCTGCCGACGACGATCTTGTTCCGGTGAAACTGCGGCGCGGCGGGCGCATTCTTGGAGGCAGCCTCTCCTGGGAGCAGCCCCAGCCCTTGGCACCCTTTCCGCGCGAAAGCCCGTTCTTCGGAATGGCAGTCCCGACCGATGTCTCAGTGAGCCGTCAGGTGCTCGCGGAGCCCGATTCCACCCTCACCGAACGGACCTGGGCAACGCTCGCGGACGGCACGCCCTTGGTCACTGCGCAGCGGCGCGGGAAAGGCCTGATCGTGCTCTTCCACGTCACCGCAGATACGCGCTGGTCAGACCTTCCGCTCTCGGGCACATTCGTCGAGATGCTCAAGCGGATCGTCTCATTTGCGAATTCAAGCGCAGCGGAAGGATCCGGCGCGGAGAAACGCGCGGAGCGCGAGGTCTTGCCGCCCACGCGCATCCTCGACGGCTTTGGTGTATTCGGAGCGCCGCCTGCGAATGCGCGTTCAGTCCCAACCGCCTATACCGGCCGGGCTACATTCGACCACCCGCCCGGCTTTTACGGGCCGCCCGAAGGTCTTCTTGCCGTCAACACGCTTGCACCAGCCGACCGCCTGGCGCCACTTGACGTATCCGCGCTCAATGCACGCGTGGAGCCCTATCGCGTGAGCGAACCGCAGGACCTCCGCGGACCAATCCTGGTGACCGCACTTGCACTGGTCGCGCTTGATGCGCTGATCGTCTTCCTGCTTGCCGGCGGAATCGGACAGATCATGCGCGGGCGACCGCGCGCGACCGCTGCGGCCATTGCAGCTGTCCTCTTTGCAGCCACGCTTATGCCTGCTCCTCGCGCATCGGCGCAGACCAGCGAGGAGCAGGCGCTCAAATCCACACTCGAGACTCGCCTTTCCTATGTCATCACCGGCGACGCCGAGGTCGATCGTATCAGCAAGGCGGGGCTGCAAGGCCTTACGCTCTTCCTCGCGCAGAGAACCGCGTTGGAAGCGGGCGAGCCGATCGGGCTCGATCCGGCTCGCGATGAGCTTGCGTTTTATCCGCTGATCTACTGGCCGATCGTTCCGAGCGCGCCCAAACCCTCACGCGAAGCGCTCGAGCATATCGATGCCTACATGAAGCAAGGCGGCACCGTTCTTTTCGACACGCGCGACGCGGTCGAAGCGCCGCCCGGTCCGGGCGGGACCAGCCGCGGGCCGGGGATGCTGGCGTTGCGTGCCATTTTGTCTTCGCTCGACATACCCGAGCTCGAGCCCGTGCCGCGCGAGCATGTGCTGACCAAGACATTTTACCTGCTGCGGGATTTTCCCGGCCGTTTCAATACCGGCCAACTTTGGGTCGAGGCGCTGCCGGCCCTCGATGACGAAGAGCTGGCGAGCCGCCCCGCGCGTGCCAGTGACGGCGTGTCCTCAATCCTCATCACGTCGAACGATTTTGCCGGCGCCTGGGCGATGCGACAGGACGGCCAGGCCATGCTGCCGCTGGTTTCGGCCGAGCCGCGCCAGCGCGAGTTCGCGTTCCGCGCCGGCGTCAACATCGTGATGTACACGCTCACCGGTAACTACAAGGCCGATCAGGTGCACGTTCCGGCTTTGCTGGAGCGACTCGGACAGTAAATGAATTTTGGAATTTCGTTTTCCCCGATCGTACCAACCTACATCATGTGGGCGGCGGTCGCCGTGGCGGCAGCAGTTGCAGTCCTGCTCGCCGCAGCGCGCAGCCGCGGTGCTCTGGCGCGCGCAGTGGCACTTGCATTGTTCGTCCTTGCGCTCGCGAACCCCTCCATCACGCGCGAGGACCGCGATCCCCTCACCTCGGTGGCCGCCGTCGTCGTGGATAGGAGCGCAAGCCAGGAATTCGGCGATCGCACCAAACAGACGGAGGCCGTGCGCGCGGAGCTCGCGGAACGGCTTGCCCGCATCCCCGGTTTGGATGTGCGGTTTGTGGAGGCCGGCCAAGCTGACGGAGAGACCGACGGCACGCGGCTGTTTACGGCGTTATCGGCTGCGCTCAGCGACGTGCCCCACGACCGGGTCGCAGGCGCCATCCTGATCACAGATGGACGCGTGCATGATGTCCCGGGCGATACCGCGGCGCTCGGCTTTGCCGCCCCGCTGCACGCTCTGATTACCGGCCACAAGAACGAGCGCGATCGTCACGTCGTGCTCACAGCTGCTCCACGTTTTGGCATCGTCGGTCAGAGTCAGAGCATCAGCTTTCGGATCGAGGATCAGGGCGAGGGGCCGCCGACCGCCCGAGTGACGGTGCGGCGCGATGGCGAGACGATCGAAAATCGCAACGTGCGCATCGGGACGAATGTCACCATCAGCGTGCAGATTCCCCATGCCGGACCCAATATCATCGAGATCGAGGCATCGCCGCTGGAAGGCGAGCTTACTGAAATCAACAATCGCGCCGTCGTTTCCATCGACGGGGTACGCGACAAGCTACGCGTTCTTCTCGTATCCGGCGAGCCACATGCCGGCGAGCGCACCTGGCGCAACCTCCTGAAGTCTGATCCCAGTGTCGACCTCGTGCACTTCACCATCCTGCGGCCACCGGAGAAGCAGGACGGCACGCCGATCAATGAACTCTCATTGATCGCGTTCCCGACCCGCGAACTGTTTCAGCAAAAGATCAACGATTTCCAGCTCATCATCTTTGATCGATATGCGCGCCAAGGTGTACTGCCCATCATCTATTTCGATAACATCGCGCGCTATGTCCGCCAGGGCGGTGCCGTGCTTGTTGCGGCGGGACCCGATTACGCCAGCCAGACCAGCATCTGGCGCACGCCGCTCGACGTGATTCTGCCGGCGGAGCCGAGCGGGCGCACGACTGACGGTGCCTTCCATCCTCGGCTGACGGACCTGGGCAAGCGCCATCCGGTAACCCGCGGCCTTGAAGGCGCCGACGCAGACCCTCCCCATTGGAGCCATTGGTTCCGCCTGGTGGATACGCGTGCCGCAAAGGGCACGGCGGTTCTGCAGGGTCCAAACGACAAGCCGCTCCTTCTGCTCGCGCGCGAAGGAGAGGGCCGGGTCGCGCTTCTCCTCTCCGATCATATTTGGCTGTGGGCGCGAGGGTATGAGGGCGGCGGACCGCATATCGATCTGCTCCGCCGCCTGTCGCACTGGTTAATGAAGCAGCCCGATCTGGAGGAGGAGGCGCTTCGCCTCACGGTAAGGGGCCGCGACCTCACCGTTCAGCGCCAGACGATGTCGGACGGCGTTAACGAGGTGATGCTGACTGCGCCTTCCGGCAAGACCCGCAACTTGACACTGTCGCCTGCGGAGCCGGGGGTCTGGCGCTCGACCATCCAAGTCACGGAGCTCGGGCTGTGGCACGCAACCGACGGCACGCTCAATGCGCTTGCCAATGTCGGCCCGGCAAACCCCCGCGAGTTCAGCGAGGTGACTTCGACCCCCGAGGTGCTGGAGCCGCTCGCGCATGCAACCGGAGGCGAAGTGGTGCGGGTCGAGGATGGCAATGGCGTACACGTGCCGCGCGTTCTTGCCGTGCGCTCAAGCGACACCTACAGGGGCGATGACTGGCTCGGATTGCGCATCCGGGAAGCGAGCGTGGTGCGCGGGATCGGCGTGCTCCCGGTGTTCGCCGGACTCATCGGCCTCCTGCTGCTCATCGGAAGCCTCGCGCTGACCTGGCTGCGCGAAGGCCGCTGACGCTACTTCGCCATCACGCCCTCTGCGGCCGCCATGACACCGATCTTGGGGTTCTGTGCACAGAAGGCTGTGAGCTTCTCGGTCTTTACCTTGAGCTTGTCCGGCTCGAAGAGCGCCGCGTCTTCTTCATCGGTGTAATAGCCGTCGAGCCAAACCGTGAGCGACGCGATCGTCTCCTTTGGCAACTCGATAAAGTCCTTACATTTGAGCGTCGACAAATTGATGATCTGCCCATGGACCGCCCCCACCGCCACCGCTAGAGCAAAAAGTAGTTTGAGAAGTTTCAAGGGCGTTCATCCCGTCGCGATCCGCGATTAGTGCTAACCCTAATCCGTGACCAGGGTCAAAACCGATTGGTGCTTAGGGATAATAAGCGATTCGCGCGCTCATCCGGCATTCCAGTCGGGACGAATTGAACCGGAGACTCCCTCGAAAGCGCCCTCCTTGAGCTCGCAGACGAGAAGCCGTTCCGGATCGACCGGTCCGGGCATGGTGGCGCGACCCTTCGGGATCGGCCTGAAACCCGCCTTGCGGTAATAGGGCTCGTCACCGACCAACACAACTAGTTGATGTCCAGCGCTCCTTGCCTCCGCCAACGCGCGTTCGATCAAAGCGTAACCAATCCCGCGCTCGCGAAAGGGCGGCTCGACCGTGAGCGGACCGAGCAGCAGCGCCTTGGTCGTGCCCACGCGAATCGGAGAAAGCCGCACCGAACCGACGAGCAGCGTGCCAATGCGCGCGGTGAACGACAAGTCGAGCCGGTGCGGCATTCTTTCGCGCAGACGGTATGCCGACTTCGCGAAGCGGCCGGGACCAAAGGTACGCTCGTGCAGGCGTTCGACCGCCATCACGTCGTCGGCCGTTTCCACAAGAATGGTCAATGAGAGATCCGTCAAGGGCGGTGTTGCCCTTCGGCCAGGAAAGCCGCGACGGCGGGGCTGGCCTTAAGCCGCGACAAGTCCTGCGCCGTCGGAAGTTGCGGCTTGTCGCGCGCGGCATTGACCATGCAAAGAAATCCGAGCGGCTCGCCTGCATCGGCTCGGAACTGGTGCCAGGTCATGGAAGGCACGGTGATGAGGTCATACAGCTCGATTGCTTTCACTTCGTCTCCAACGAGGCAATGACCTCGACCGCGCAGAACCAGGACGGCATGCATGTGCTCATGCCGCTCAAGGGTCGAATATCCACCCGGGGCGACCTCGAAATAACGCAGCTCCCCCTGCATTTGCGGATCTGAAAACAGCACCTGGCGCGTGATCGTTTTGAACAGGGCGCGGCCATCCTCCTTGTAAGGCAGCTCTTCGACTCCCTGCCAGCGGTAATCTTTGGCTCTGCGATGCACGGGTTTATCGCTGCTCGTCATCGTTTGCTCTTGTAAGCATGATCATGCACCTCGGCGACAAAGGCCGCGGTTGCCTCCACAAGCTGTGTCTTTGCTTCCAGCAGCGCGCCGCCGATCAGCAACATGACGTCCGCTCCATAGAAATCAAGCATTTCAGGCACACGCACCGTCGTCATCCCGCCGGCCGGCACGGGTAGAGCCGCTTGCAATCCGCCCTCCTCCTCCCGTGCTCTGCGCGCCAGCATGCGGCAGGTATCTGGGGTGTAGCCGAAGCGTCCGCCATAGTTCGGAAACACCACGGCATCGGCACCGAGAATGCGAAAGAGCTTGCCGAGGAGGAGCACGGGAGCAATTCGCGCGGCACCGGCCATGCTGGGGTGAGCGAGGAAGGCCAGGTAGGGATTTTCGCGCACCAGCCGGTGGAAGTTCGAAAGTCCCATGATCATGGGCGCGACCATGACGGTGTCGAGCCCAGCCGCCGTCGCAATCGCGATCTGATCGCGCATGCTGTCGAGATCACCCGAAAGGCTCGGCACATAACGCACCGAGTGCTGCGGTCGGGTGCGGGCAAGCGCCTCGACAACGGCTTCGAGGCGGGCCTTGAACGGAGAGTAGACCTGATCGGCCAACCCGTGATCATCCTTTATATAATCAATGCCACCGAGCGCGAAGCGACTCGCCAGTTCCGCAAGCCCCTTCGGGGGCAAGCCCTGAGGTTTGAGCGCCGAGCACGTCAAAGCCCTGCCGTAAGCGCCGGCCCGCCCGCGCAATCCGTCAACCCCATGCCGCGGGCCGCCGAAGAATTTGATGAGCTCGGCCGGAAGCTCGACATCATGGAGCACGACGTCCGGCTGAAGCGAGCTGTTCCCAAACAGCATATTGAGGAGTTGGCCAGGATCCTGCCCCACGGTTTCCTGTGCCAAGCCGATTCGAACCTCGAACAACCCATTGGCCTGGTCGCGGATAGCGTCGACCTGGCCGATGATCTCGGAGCGAACGAATGCGTCCTCGATCGCCGCGACCGGCATCTCGACGCTTTGCTCAACTGCAATGGCGCGCGCGCGCGCCTCGATCGCACGCGCCTCGCTGTGTACGTGATAGATGACGTGGAGGCGCGGGTGCACGTTCGCCACCCTCACCACCATTCGCTTATAGGCGCGCCGCCGAGCACTTCGGCAATGCGCGCGCGCGTGGCGCGCGTCGTATCGTCGGGCAGATTTTCGAGCGGAAAAAAGCCGTGCGCCACGATTTCATGATTGGGCCTGGGCATTGCCGATTGCCGGAATTCGCGCACGACGAACACAGCGACATGGTCGCGACGGGAGACGCGCCTGTTGAAGAACACGCCGTGCAGCTGAGCTGGTCCCGTCAGCTCGATGTTGCCCTCCTCGTGCAACTCGCGCGCAAGGGCATGTAGCAGTGTCTCGCCGGGCTCAACCCCGCCGCCCGGGAGATGCCATCCCGCGACATAGCTGTGCTTGACCAGAAAGATGCGGGCGCTGCCGTCGATGATCAACGCGCGTACGCCCAGGGTCATGGCACGCGCAAAGCGCCAATAGAAGTGGAGCACGCGGCGAATAGCGGGCTCGAAGGCGCGGCGCACGGCGTCAGGACGCATTCGCCTCCCCGTTGTTGCCAAGACGTGCGCCTTTGATCACCGTTGCGGCGGCGCCTTTCCTGCTTAGAACATCTTTAGTATTAAAGGCAGTCCTCCATCGCGGGCAGCGGGTTCCCATGAAGCGTTTTGCGGAGCTTACCGAACAGGAGATCCTCGCCCTCGCCATAACCAACGAGGAAGAGGACAGCCGCATCTATCGCGGGTTTGCGGAGGGCCTGCGGGAAAAATTCGGAGCTTCGGCGAAAGTACTCGACGAAATGGCCGACGAGGAGGTGCGCCACCGCAAAATGCTGTTTGATCTCTACCGCAGCAAGTTCGGAGAATACCTTCCGCTTATTCGCCGCCAGGACGTGAAGGGCTTCATCCAGAAGAAACCGCTATGGCTGGCGCGACCGCTTGGGCTCGAGGAAGTGCGCAAATTCGCCGAAACCATGGAGTTCGAGGCGGCCCGGTTCTATCGCAAGGCGGCGCATTCCACGCGCGACGCTTCGGTCCGCGAGTTGCTGCTCGAGCTCGCCGAAATCGAGGACCAGCATGAGAATCTCGCGCAAAAGCTCGGCCAGCAGATCCTGACCAAAGCGGCGCGCGCAAGCGAGGACGAGACGGCACGTCGCATGTTCGTGCTGCAATATGTGCAGCCCGGCCTGGCGGGACTGATGGATGGGTCGGTATCGACCTTGGCGCCTTTGTTTGCGGCAGCATTCGCAACCCACAACACCTGGGAGACCTTCCTGGTCGGGCTCGCCGCCTCCGTCGGCGCCGGCATCTCCATGGGCTTTGCCGAGGCGCTGTCCGACGACGGCTCTCTCACCGGACGCGGCGCTCCGCTGGTCCGGGGCGCGGTCTGCGGCCTCATGACGGCCATCGGCGGGCTCGGTCATACGCTTCCCTATCTCATTCCTAATTTCTGGACCGCAACCGCCATTGCCATTGTGGTGGTCGCGATCGAGCTCGCCGTCATTTCCTACGTCCGCCACCGTTATATGGACACGCCGTTTCTCGCGGCCGCGTTTCAAGTCGGGATCGGCGGCGCATTGGTATTTCTCGCCGGAATTGCGATCGGGAGCTCGTGAGGCAGATCACGTTCAAAAGCAGTACAATTGCTCCGTAGGGAGTTGCCGGACATGAAGCATGCACTGGACTCGGCTGCCCCGTTTACACTTGCCAAGTGCCGCCGCGAGGGCATCCTTGCGGACCTGCCCCTGCATGGAAACAAGCTCCGAGCCGCCGACATGATCCTGACCGGCGCATGCTGTGGCATCACAAAGGTCGCCGCGGGACAGATGTTCGCGGGCTGTTTTGCAGATTATCCGCCGCTTCAAATTCAGTTTGTCTGATTGCGCTGCGAAGCGCCTTGACAGAGCGTTGCTTCGCTCTTGTAATCAAGCGATCAACGCACAACAAGCAATAAACGGAAGAAAGCTCGTTCTGGGAGGATGCAATGTTTTTACGCAAACACGTGGGCTTCTTGGGCGCGCTGATTCTGGCCGCGCTTTTGCTGGGCACAACATCTGCTGCCGCCCAGGATGCGGGAAAGAAGATCAAGATCGGCGTGGTGTACGATTACAGTGGTCCGCTGGCGGCCGGCGGCTCAGAGCTTCACGCGCTCGGCACCAAGATCATGATCGACTATTTCAACAAAAACGGCGGGATCGAAGGTTATCAGATCGAGCCGATCTACGCTGATGCGCAGAGCAAGCCGGAGGTTGCCATCAACGAGGCGATGCGCCTGATCGAGCAGGAGAAGGTCGATATCCTGCTGGGCTTTTTCTCCTCGGCGCAATGCGTGCCCATCGCCGCGCGCGTGGATCAAGTGAAGAAATTCATGTGGATCACCACCTGCATTTCTTCGGCCGTGCTTGAGAACCGCCATTTGAAATACGTCTTCCGCGCGCAACCGAGCGGGCGCCAGTTCGGCCTGGCCTCGACCGGATTCGTCGCTGCCTATTCGCAGGAGAAGTTTGGCAAGGCGCCGAACGGCCTGAGTATCGCCATTATCCACGAGGACGGAGCATACGGCGTCGACGTGTCGCGAGGCGTTGAGGAAGGCGCCAAGCAGGCAGGATTCAATATCGTCGTCAACGAGGGCTATTCCGCGACGGCGCCCGACTTGTCGTCGCTCGTCATCAAGCTCAAGCGTGAACGCCCGGATGTCGTCTTTCACACCGGATACAATCCCGACATCACCCTCTTCCTGCGGCAAGCGCGCGAGATGGGCCTGCGCTTTAGTGCATTGATTGGGCACGGCGCCGGCTACGGGGTGTACGACAAGCTCAAGGAGGGGCTCGGGAGCGACGTGAACTATTTCTTCAATGTTGACCCGATCTCGATCTGGCTCACCAGCGAGAAGGCGCTCAAGCCGGGGCTGCCGGAAATCATCAAGGTGGTCGGCGAGGAATACACGAAGGCTCGTCCAGGGACCGTGATCAAGTCGGCCCATGTCGGCATGGCGGCGAGCAATACCTACGTGCTGCTGACCGAGGTCTTGCCGCGCGCCATCAAGAAATACGGTGGGTTCGATGCCGACGCACTACGCAAAGCAGCACTCGAACTGGATCTGCCCGAGGGCGGCACCATGCTTGGCTTCGGTGTCAAATTCGCTGACGAGGAGACGATTGCCGCCGGGCAGAACGAGCGCGCCTTCCCGGTCATCATTCAGTATATCGATGACAAGTCCTACGTTGTGTGGCCCAAGAGCATGCAGGCACGCGAGCCGGTCCTGCCGCTGCCAGCGTCGTCCCCTTATGCCAAGCGGTGATCCGTTCAACCGGGGCCGTCATTCCGGGGCGCCATCGATCTCGGGCTGACCCCGAGATCGATGGCGAGCCCGGAAGCCAGGAATCAGGGATTTTCATGAGCCTCGTGTTACTGGTTTCTCGGATCCCTCTCGGTCCCGGGAATGACGCCCTTTGTGATTTGACTTTGGTGGATACGAACTACCTGCTCGCCACATAGGGTCTGACCATCTTGGCCGGATCGATGATGCGGTCGAACTCGGCCTCGCTGACAAATCCCAGCTTGAGGGCCGCTTCCTTCAGCGTCAGGTCATGCTCCATGGCATAGTGGGCAATCTTCGATGCTTTGTCGTAACCGATCACCGGCACGAGCGCCGTGACAAGCATGAGCGAGCGCTCCACGTGTTCCTTGATGCGCTTGTGATTCGGCTGCGTGCCCTCGACCAGATATTTGCGGAAATTCGTGCAACCGTCGGTGATGATCGTGATCGAGTGCATGACGTTGAAGATCATCAACGGCTTGTAGACGTTCATTTCGAGGTGCCCTCCGGCGCCTCCGAAGCCGACCGCGACATCGTTGCCCATAACCTGGACTGCGATCATCGCCAGCGCTTCGGTCTGCGTCGGATTCACCTTGCCGGGCATGATGGAAGAACCCGGCTCGTTCTCGGGGAGCTTGAGCTCGCCGAACCCGGCGCGCGGGCCGCTCGCCAGCAGCCTTATGTCGTTGGCGATCTTGTAGAGGGATACGGCGAGCGTGCGCAGCGTGCCCGAAAGCTGCACCAGCGCGTCGTGCGCGCCGTGCACGGCGAATTTATTTGGTGCACTAACGAAAGGCAGGCCGGTTAATTTCGCAATCTCGGCCGTGGCAGCTTCCGCAAAGCCCGGCGCGGCATTGATGCCGGTTCCGACCGCGGTGCCCCCAAGGGCCAGCTGATACACACCCTTGAGCGCATCCTCGATACGATCGAGATCGTCGGCAAGCATCCCGCAATAGCCCGACCACTCCTGGCCGAGCGTGAGCGGAGTCGCGTCCTGCATGTGGGTGCGGCCGATCTTGACGATGTCATCCCATTCGGCCGCCTTGCGCGCAATGGCGTCGCGTAAGGCTTTTACTGCCGGGATCAGCCGCTCCTTCGTGCTGGTCGCGGCGGCGATGTACATGGCGGAAGGAAACGTGTCGTTCGACGATTGCGACATGTTGACGTGATCGTTGGGATGGACCGGCGTCTTGCTCCCGAGCGGCGTGCCCGCAAGCGCACAGCAGCGATTGGAGATCACCTCATTCACGTTCATGTTGAATTGCGTGCCGCTGCCGGTCATCCACACGTGCAGCGGGAACATGTCGTGATGCTGTCCCGCCAGGATCTCGTCGCAGGCCTGCACGATCAGCCCATACCTCCTCTCGTCGAGGCGTTCGCCGGCATAGTTGGCAATGGCGGCGGCCTTTTTCAGAATTGCATAGGCGGTGATCATTTCAGACGGCATGAGGTCTTTGCCGATGGTGAAATATTCGAGCGAACGCTGGGTTTGCGCGCCCCAAAGCTTGTCGGCAGGAACACGGATTTCCCCGAGACTGTCGGTCTCTATGCGGAAGTTACCCATCGCCTGTGCCTCCTCAGCGCTGATGGCTCACTTCGACCGAAAGGGCATCGCAACGCCGACCGCTACGGGATCACGCGCGGGTGGCCGTGCACGGGCGCTCGCGTTTACCTGTTGAAATTGTAGCGAATGTAAGCGTCACGATTTGTGGGATTGTTCCCCAAGCCGCCGTTAAGCGGAAAAGAGTGATTGAACTGCGTGATCCGTTCGCTGGGGTTGCTGATCGGGGGCGGGTTATAAGGTGCAACCGCCTGCGGCTGCGCCAGCAATGGCGTTCGCGGAAGCTGTCCCGGCGATGAAGCCGGCGGAACGAAGTTGGCACTGCCGCGCGGGATGTTGACGGCGCGGTCCGCGTGTTTCTTCGTCTGTTGCCTGTCCTGAACGGCTCGTTTCGCCTGCTTGGGCGTTTGCGGCTCTTCCACCATGATGCTCGGCACGGAGAAGGGATCGGTGACCTTCGACTGCGCCAAGGCCAGGTCTGACCCGAAGCCGCAAACTAGGACGAAGAGGGCAAGAGCGAGCGCCTTCGGCCCGGTGATCATAAGAGACATCACGAACGCGCCCTCCAAAGGGCAATTAAAGAAAGAGCGCCGAATACCGGACTTCGGCATCCGGATCAACGCAACGGTCTGGCGAGAATATATATATGGCGCGGACTGCTCTCGCACAGGAGGCAGGGACGGCACT
>Ga0209526_10002563_pt1 | contig 12256 bp, 13 predicted proteins | sample JacPinW_OM2H0_M1_FD_188566 | JGI IMG/M metagenome (GOLD analysis project Ga0209526, IMG submission 188566) | Forest soil microbial communities from Algoma, Ontario, Canada - Jack Pine, Ontario site 1_JW_OM2H0_M1 (SPAdes) (version 2) | ecosystem: Environmental > Terrestrial > Soil > Boreal...
AGGAGCATTGAGAACCCCTATAGGTTATGCCGCCAAGTACAAGCCGGTTTTATGGGCGGGGTTCGTCCTGGCCTGCGCTGAGGCCTGCGTCAAGGCTGATCGCCCGGTGCCGGGTCGGCTGGGCATTAAAGGACCCCCTCCCGCACCCTCGCCCGGAAGGGGCCCGGAAGGGGGAGGGAACTACTAGTCTCGAGTCAGCGTCAGGCCGATCAGGCCGTGGGCGGGCTTGGGGTCGCTGAAGACCCTGGATTCGCCTTCGGGGCTCTCGGCCGAGGTGTCCCAGAGCCGGTTCTGCGCTTCGAACCTGACCTGGTCCAGCTGTGGGAATCGCGCCAGCAGCCGCTGCCCCATCTCGTGGACCAGGTGCTGAATCGACATGCTGACGAAGCCGTCGAAGGTGTGGCGGACGTGGTCGGCGACCTGCTCGCCGGCGACATAGCCCTTGCCATCGCCGGACAGCGCCGCAGCAGGCTCGCGGTAGCGCCAGAAGACGTCGAGGTGGATGTGCAGCGGGCGGTCGCTCCGCTCGGGCAGGGTGGTGTAGCGATCCCGGGCAAAGCTGGCGAATGCGCTGCCGGTGAGCTTCACCAACTGCAGGTCCCGGCGGCCCGACTCGAGCTCGAGCAACCCTTCGCGGGTGTGGGTCAGCTCGACGGAGCTGTGGTCGCCCGGCGCCGCGCTGAGCAGCCGGCCGCTGTGGGAGCGGTAGGGCAGCTCCCGGTAGCTGATCCGCAGCTTCTCCATCTGGGGATAGGTCTCCAGGAAGCGCCTGGCGATGAACCCGGCAAGGCCCTCCGCGGTAGCGCCGCGGTACTCGAGAGCCTGCGCGTAGACGAAGTTCTTCATCGTGTCGGTCGCCACGACCTGAGAGTTGTCGCCCTCGGTGTATGCGGCCCAGAAGGTGTCACCGAAGACATCCACGGTCACACGGCCGGCGAGCAGCAGGTTGTCGCGCCCGCGGAAGGTTGACTCCGGGATGGCGGAGACCTTCAAAGGGGTGGCGTGGCTGCGGTAGAAGCCGATTTCGGCTTTGCCATACCTGACCTCGTGGCGGACGTCGAGCCGCCTCCAACGGTCCTCGGCGATGGCGACCACGGCGGCAAGCCCCAGCTCCAGTTCCTGGGCCCGATCGTGCTGCAGGCGCTTCTTCAGGACCTCGACGATCTCAGAGCGGTTCCGGCGGTTGACGAAGACCACGAAGCGAAAGCCGAATCGCCGCTCGTACTCGGCGTTCAGCTGCTCCAGCTCGGGCGCTTGGTCCGCGCCCTGCTCGTCCCGCGAGAGGGCGGACATGCGCTGTGGCCGCTCCCCGATTCGCGGGTGCGCGTTCAGCGTGGCCACCTTCTCCTCTTCGCTGAGCTGCGGGAGAAGCCTTCGAGCCGCCGCGATCACGTCCTGGTGCGGGCCGGTCTCGGCCAGCCGGCGTCCGAGCGGAGAGTCCGCCTCGAAGAGCCGGCCGGCTTCCGGGGACGGCTCAGGAGCCACGGTAGGAAGAAAAACCAAAGGGTGAGACGAGGAGGGGGACGTGGTAGTGGCGCGGGTCGTCGAGCCTGAGGTGGACGACCACCCTGTCACTGAGGTGGGGCAGGTCGCCGAAGTGGGACTCCAGGTCGAACATGACCTCGTAGCGCCCGGGCAACAGAGGTTCCGTGAAGCGCAGCCGCCCTTCTCCATCCGTCGCCCCCTCCAGGACGGGCCCCTCCGCTGCGCTCAAGCGCACGCGGACGCCGGGGGCCGGGGACCCGGTGGAGGTGTCGAGGACATGCGTGGAAAACGTGGTTGACTTCCTCACGTGCTTGAGATCTCCGTCGCTGACCTCCATTTCAAAGCTCGGCTGGAGGAGGCTGCCGCCCCGCGGACCGTGGCCACCCTTCGCCGGTTGCTGCCGCTGCGCTCCAAGATAATTCAGGCTCGGTGGAGCGGTGAAGCCGCGTGGGTTCCCATGGGAGATGATCTCGACCTCGACCTGCCGGTCGAGAACGCCACGGCCTACCCCGGAGCGGGCGAGCTCCTCCTCTACCCGGGCGGCCACAGCGAGACCGAGATCCTCTTTCCGTACGGTCGCACGCACTTCGCGAGCACTCTCGGCACCCTGGCGGGCAACCATTTCGCCACCCTCGTCGAGGGTCGAGGGCAGCTCGGCGAGCTCGGTCGCCGGGTGCTCTGGGAGGGCGCTCAGGACATCAGCCTGAAGGAGATCGCGCCCCCCGCCGCCACCTCGTGAACGGGTTGCGGCTGAACTCCCGAGCACTCCGACTCTCCAAGTTCTCTTGGAAAATCCAAGCAGGCTAGCCAGGCAAAGCGTAGAGTTACCGCCAGCACCCCCTTGCAATCCGTCGCGAGTTGTCTAAAATACAAGCAGTCGCAGTGAGTGCGGCGAGTCAAGGGGCCCTCGAGAAAGAGAGAGGAGGGGCCCGAAGGAGACTTCGGGTGACAGGGTCCTTGGACTCTCAAAGCTGACCTCACCCCCGCAGCCATGCTCGGTGGAGGTGCGGGGAGGGCAACCTCCCCGCGCCGCCCCGAGCGGCGGGCCTTCTTCCCCCAAGCTGAAGCGCTTTTGCCTGAGTTAGGATCGCCTCCGTGATTTCCAAAGACCTCTTGGAAGTCCTTGCCTGTCCCAAGTGCAAGCAGGGGCTGCAGCTCAGCGAGGACGGTGGCTGGCTGATCTGCCAGGCGGATCGGCTTCGTTATCCCATCGTAGATGGCATCCCGGTGATGCTGGTGGAGGAAGCGAAGAGCTTCTGAAGACCCCCCGCGCCGCCGTCAGACGGCGCAGGCCAGGCCGCTGGTATCCACGCGCTGCGGGTGACCGACCCCCTGACGGACATCACCGGCCACCTCGGCGTTGGTCAGAGCGTAGGCCTGGGAGGGGTTGCTGCTGGAAGCCGCGAAGACCAGGCCGAGGACGTGGCCCTGTAGGTCCACCAGTGGTCCGCCCGAGTTGCCGGGACGGACGCTTGCCTCCAGGATCCAGATCTCGCGGTTGACCAGGCCGTTGCTGTAGATGTCTCGGCCCTCCGCCGTGGTCATCCTGTCGATCACCGCTGGGCTGATGGTCTCGTCGCCGCCGCCCGGATAGCCGATAACGGCTCCCTGGGTGCCACGGGTACCGTCGCCCGCCGGGAGAGGTTGGGTCGTCACCCCCGGCGCAGAGAGGATCGCCACGTCTCTTTGCGGGTCGAAGAGCACGACGGTGGCTCCCACCCGGCGACCCGATCCCTGCGACAGCGTGGTGCCCGAGGTGCCGGAGACCACGTGCGCATTGGTTACCAGGTAGCCCGGCGCAACCGGATAGGCGCTGCCGCTGACCACGCCGCCGCAGCCCCGGCTTTCGACGCGAAATACGGCTGCGGCGGCGCTGCGCACCTGGGGGGTGTCAGCACCGGCGGGAGTTTGCAGAGGCTGATCTGTCGGCGGCGCCAGCCCGGCGAAAGTCTGCGGGAAGGGGACGCCGGCAAGAACCTGCTGGACGTTCGCCAGGAAGCCCGGCGGCCTGGGAAAGATGGCGTCCAGCTGACGGAGGACAGCCGAGCGCTGGACGAGCCGCGCCAGGTCTGGGCTCGGCCCCCTCGAGAAGGTGAGGCCGAGAAACCACGAGACCGAGAGGACCGCGATGGCGGAGAAGAGCGCGCCGGCCAGCATCTCGGGCGGATGGGCTACCCCTCGGCGGAGAACCGCATTCCGCAGCGGGTTGCTTACCCAGTAACCCAGCGTCGAGCCGGCGCTGCCGCCGACCAGCAATATCGCGGCGGCGGCCAGCTGCCGCAGCGTGCCGCCCGTGACGCCCAGCGCGTTGAGCAGCGCCGGCGCCAGCGCGGCGCCGACGACGACCCCCACGACCATGCCGACGTACTGGAAGAAGGAGAGCCAGAAACCGCGCCGGTAGCCGTTGGCCAGGCCGATCAGGAGCGCGATCGCGATCACGAGGTCGACGACGTTGAAGGGCACGCTAGGGTCCTACTCCAGAAATTCGCTGCCATATTGCGGCTCCGGGCGACGAACTTCCGAAGCAGGACACTAGGCTCGCCTCTGCACAAACCCGATAATTGACGGGTGAGCTATCTCGTCGGCGAGTGGTACCAGGCGAATATCTTGATGGGCGCCGCCTTCGTCGTCGCGGCCATCGGCGTCACCCTCCTTGGCTGGTGGGTACTCCGGGGCGACAACATCAACCGGCATGCGGAAGCTCCGGGGGAGGAGGAGGAGCCAGCTCCGGGTCCTGCCGTCAGCGACGAGCAGGCGCACTAACGAGCGCTCGCTGAGAAGAAGGACTCAGAAGGCCTCTGATTCTTCCTGGTGCCGGAGTCCTGCGCTGAGGCGGGGCGTTCAGGTTCCAGAGGCAGGGGCTTCGGCCGTCTGCTTGGTCGCCTCGCCCTGCCGCATCCGCTCTTCGTTACGCAGGTCTCGCAGTGGCATGAAAGACCGCACCGGCGCCACCCGCTCGAAGTTGTAGGGCGGTGGCGGGGAGGTGGTCGCCCACTCCAGGGTGTTGCCACCCCAGGGGTCATCGCCTGCGACCTCGCCACGCTTCCAGCTGATGACCAGGTTGTACAGGAAGATCAGCACCGAGATGGCGACAAGGAAGGAAGTCAGCGTGATGAAGGTGTTGGTGGCGCCCCAGCCCTCTTCACCGAACCCGCCGGGGTAGGTCACGATGCGCCGAGGCATCCCCTCCAGGCCTAGCGTGTGCATGACCAGGAAGGTGCCGTTGAAGCCCAGGAACACCGTCCAGAAGTGCCACTCGCCCAACGTCTTGTTGAGCATCCGGCCCGTTATCTTCGGGAACCAGTAGTACACGCCCGCGAAGATGGTCATCACGGTGCCGCCGAAGAGGACGTAGTGCAGATGGGCCACCACGTAGTAGGACTGGTGGAGCTGGGTGTCGACCGGCACCGAGCTCAAGTAGATGCCGGTGATGCCGCCGATCAAGAAGGTGGCCATGAAGCCGAAGGCGAACTTCATAGGTAGCTCGAAGTCGATCGAGCCCGCCCAGGCGGTGGCGATCCAGTTGAAGAACTTGATGCCCGTCGGGACCGCTATCAGCATCGTCATGACCATGAAGAAGGTCTCGACGTACACGTTCATGCCCACCGTGAACATGTGGTGAGCCCAGACGGCCACCGAGAGGAAGAGGATTCCGAAGAGGGCGGCCACCATGGAGGCGTAGCCGAAGATGGGCTTCCTGGCGAAGACCGGGATTATCTCTGAGATGATCCCGAAGCCAGGCAGGATCATGATGTAGACCTCGGGGTGCCCGAAGAACCAGAACAGATGCTGATAGAGGACCGGCCGGCCCTGCGTGGTGAAGAAGTTGGTGCCGAACTGCCGATCCAGCTCCAGCAAGATCATGGCCCCCGCCAGCGGCGCGCCCACGGCGAGCAGCAGGACCGAGGTCGAGATCTGCGCCCAGACGAAGAGCGGCAGCCGGGTGAGGGTCATGCCGGGCGCGCGAAGGGCCACCACGGTGGTGAGGAAGTTGGTGGAGGCCATGATCCCGCTGAGCGCCCAGATGATCAGGCTGAAGGCCCAGAGGTCGGTGCCCAGGCTGCTGCTGTACGCCTTCTCGGTGAGAGGCGGGTAGCCCGTCCAGCCGGCGCTGAGCGCGCCTCCGGGGACGAAGAACCCGATGAAGTAGGCGATGATCGAAAACGGGAGCAGCCAGAATCCCAGCAGGTTGAGGCGCGGGAAGGCCATGTCCCGGGCGCCGATCATGAGGGGGACGAAGTAGTTGGCAACCCCCGTCATGAAGATCGTGGCGAAGAAGAAGATCATCGTCGTCCCGTGAGCCGAGACCAGCTGGTTGTAGGTGCTGGCGTCGATGACCTTCTCGTTCGGCTGGGAGAGCTGGATGCGCATGATCAGGGCGAAGACGCCTCCGATCACGAAGGCGAGCATGCCGGTGGTCATGTACATGATCCCGATCAGCTTGTGGTCGGTGGTGGTCAACCAGAGGCTGATCGGCTTGAAGAAGGTGTCGTCGTAGTTCTTCGGACGCGGCGGGGCAAGAGTCGCCATGTTTATCCCTGATCCTACTAGTTAGAGAGCGGCCGAGGAAGACATTAGCTGGCTCAGATTGACGCCTGAGGTGCCGGCTCGACCAGCGCCGCTCGCTGGCCGGACGATGGCGACCGGTCAGACCTCCGAGCTCCAGGATCTGAGGCGATCAGGGGCTCGGGCTGGTTGAAGGAGCCGGATAGCCGCTCGGCGAGGGGCTGGTCGAGGCTCCCGGTGAAGCGCCCGGCGACGGGCTGGCAGTGCCCGCGGCGGCGCTCGGCGAGGCGCTGGGCGCCGGCGTGGCCTTGGACTTGGCGACCTGGTCGCTCACCCAGGCCTGGTAGTCGTCCGGGGTCATCGCCTGAACCAGGATCTGCATGGTGTAGTGGCCGGTGCCGCAGAGCTCGGCACACTCGCCCCGCCATTTCCCAGGCTGGCTGACCTTGTACCACATGTAGTTGTCGTAACCCGGCACGGTGTCCGTCTTACCCGTGAGGTCGGGGACCCAGTAGCTGTGGATAACGTCAGTGGACTGCATGCGCATGCGGACCAGCTTGCCCGTCGGAATGACCAACGGGGTCGCCTGCAGCCCCTCTGAGTTGACCTTGAAGCCCTCCGGGTAATAGTAGACCCAGCCGAACTGATGCGCCGACACGGTGATGTCGAGGTCGGTCACCGAGTCGGCCGGGCGGACGAAGTCCCGCTGCAGCTCGATGAAGGAGAAAGCTCCGATCACCACCAGGATCAGGAACGGAATGACGGTCCAGGTGATCTCGACCCCCCGGTTTCCATGCCACTGCGGCGGCTGGTAGTCGGGTCGCTGCCGAGAGCGCCGGAACCTGAGGATGATGATGAGCAGGAGAGCCTCGACCAGTACGAACACGAAGATCCCAAATGGCGAGATCAGGTAGGTGTAGAGGTCGTAGATGCGGTGACCGTTCTCGGACAGCCCGTCGGGAACCGTCGGGCGGAGGCCAGAACCCCCAAGCGCAAATGCCGGCGTGGCCAGTGCCGCGGCGGCGACGCCTAGCAGCAACGCGAACAAGAGACGGCGGCACACGCCAGCTCTTCCGAGCATACGGGAGAAGTATAGAGACGGCTCCGTTTGGAGACCTTGCCCTTCCTGGAAGCCGGAAGGCGGGCCGAATCGCCTCCTGAGCGGGGGTCTACCAGCTCCAGCCCGCAAGCCGCCCAAAAAGCCCGCACGGCCTCCGTTCTACAATCGACGCGTGGCGCGAGCTACCAGGCCCCGCTTCGTGGACACCGGCAACCCCGCCCTTGCCATTGACTGCCCTCACTGCGGCTTGATTACGCCGCGCTTTCTCCAGTACTGCCGCAACTGCGGGTTCTCGCTCTGGCCGACGCCGACCATGGCTTCGGCCGCTTTCCAGGCCTGGAAGGAGGCCGACCCGGCTCGGCGCGACGCCCGGCCGTACGACCTCGAGCTGCCAGCCGTCGCCGGGCCCGAGGAAGTCGACTTCGAAGAACGAGCCCACCACCTCGGGATCCACCTTTTCCCTTCCAGCAGCTATCCGTTCCTGATCTGCCTCGGGATCTTCTTGCTGGCCCTGGCAGCGATTCCGTTCGGTGCGCCGGTGCGCTGGGTCGTTGGCGTTGTCGGCATGGCGATCTTTTTGATAGGCGTCTTCGGCTGGGTTGTGCTGGAGGACGTGCACATGTATCCACAGGAGGACATTCCGGTCGAGCGTGCCCCGCCCGGTGGCCACGCTTCGTCAGCGCACCACGAAGAGGAACGCCACTGATGGCGGTCGCCGGCAGCCGTGTAGGTCCGAACGCCGACGTAGAGCATCCCGGTCTCGCGATCGGGATGATGGGGATGTACATCTTCCTGGCTTCCGAGGTGATGTTCTTCGGGAGCCTCTTCGCGGTGTACTTCTACCTCTACGGCTCGCACCCCTTTGGGTGGCCGCCGCAGGGGACCATCCCGGTGGACTGGTGGCCGATTCCGACCATCAACACCTTCATCCTGCTTTCCAGCGGCATCACCTGTCACTTCGCCCTGGACGCGATCAGCCATGGCGGCCGGCTTCAGGGCCGGACCCGCCTGGTGGCGGCGGTGATCATGGCCCTTTTCCTGGTGGCCATGGTGGTGACGGGGGTCCTGGCCCTCTACACTGGCAACCCGGCGGCGCCCCCACTGGCTTTCGTCTCGGCCCTCTTCGCGCTCTTCTCGATCCTCGCCATGCTTGGCGTCGGGCCGTTCGCCCGCGGGCGCGCGACCTTCGTGGCCCTGCTCGTGGCGACCATCCTCCTGGGCGCGGCCTTCGAGTTCGGCCAGGTCTACGAGTTCCTCACCGCCAAGATCCAGTTAGCCGGCCTGAATCAGTTCAGCAGCGCCTTCTTCACCATGACCGGCTTCCACGGGCTGCACGTCATGGGTGGCCTCATCTTCCTGGCGCTGATCCTGGCCCGGGTTCTGCGCGGGCAGTTCGACTCCAAGCACCACGTGGGAGTGGCAGCTGCCACCCTTTACTGGCACTTCGTCGACGTGGTCTGGATATTCCTGTTCTCGATCCTCTATTTCGCGGTCACCGCGGTATAGTGCCGGCGTCATGAGACGCGGGGTGCTGGTCGCCATGTCCGCTCTGCTGCTCGGCCTGGCCTGTGGCGGCAGTGGTGGTGGTGGTGGCGGCGGCAGCAGTCAGCCGGCCGGCTCTACCAAGGTCACGATGACCGACTTCAAGTTCGATCCCTCCGACCTCAAGGTCAAGTCGGGCAAGGTGAGCTTCTTCCTCGTCAATAACGGCGGTGTGAGCCACGACCTGGTAGTGACGTCCTCCGACGGTAAGTCGGTTGCCAGGAGCGAGCTGGTGCAGCCGGGCAACAGCACCGTCCTGACAGTGGACAACCTGGCGGCCGGCGACTACAAGTTCATCTGCGACCAGCCCGGCCACGCCGACCAGGGCATGAAAGGCACCCTGACCGCCAGTTAGCAGCGCACCCAGCCGGCCTGGGTGCGACCGCGGCCAATCAGCCGTTGCCGTACGCCGCGCGATGCCCCCCGCAGCCTAGCCTCGACCAAGCCCGCATCCCTAGCGGGACGGGGTTGGTGTCGGCGCCTGGCTGCTGCCCGTGCTAGGGCTTGGGCTGGCATGGGCCGTGATGGCCACCAGCTCGACGGTGAAGTAGAGGGTGGCCTTGGCGGGAATCGTGGGAGGCTGCCCCTGGTCCCCGTACGCCAGCTTCGGTGGAATGATGAGCTTCCGACGGCCACCGACCTTCATGCCCGGGATGCCCTCGTCCCAGCCTGGGATGACCTGACCCTGGCCGAGGGTGACGTCGAAGGGCTGGCCTCGGTCGCGGCTTGAATCGAACTTGTTGCCGTTGGCCAGCCAGCCGGTGTAATGCACCCGAACCGTATCGCCCGGTGCGGCCGCAGGCCCGCTGCCCACCTTGAGGTCGATGAACTGGAGACCATCCGGAAACGTGGTCGGCTGCTGACTGGAGCCCTCATTGAAGTTGTCGCTGCCGGCCAGCGGCGTCGGCGTCGTCTGCTGCGTGGTGGCCGCGGGTCCCGAGTTGGCCGTCGCGTCCGGGTATCCGCACCCAGCGAGAAGCAGGGCGGCACCGGCCACCAGGACGGCCAGTCTCACTGCGCCGAAATGTCGATCGTCCGGATGGTGTCGCCGATCTGCAGGCTCGTTACGACCTCCTCCCCGGAGGTGACCATTCCGAAATGGTTGTATACGCCCGAGTCGGCCAGGTAAGGGGCGTCGCCGAGCAGCACGAAGAACTGTGAGCCGTTGACCCCGGCCGGGCTGGAGGCCATCCCGAGCGAGCCCTTGACCCAGGGCGAGGGATTGGTCTCGTCGGGAAGCTTGTAGCCGGGTCCGCCGGTCCCGTTTCCGTCCGGGTCGCCGCCCTGGACCACGAAGCCGGGCACCACGCGGTGAAAGGTCAGGCCGTCGTAGAAGCCGTTCCCGGCCAGGTGGACGAAGTTGTTTACGGTGACGGGCGCCGATCCGGCGTTGAGCTGGAGGGTGAAGTCGCCCCGGCTCGTGCGGACCGTGGCGGAGTAGGACCGGTTCGGGTCGATCTCTGTGGGCGGAGGCGTGGTGCGCTGCTGCATGAAGAGACAGAAGGTATCAGGATCGGGCTCACCGCCTTGGCTCGCGAGCTTTGAGCGTGAGGACGGCAGCAAGCGCCACGGCGACCGCCGCGCAGGCGGCGATCGCATTGGAGGGGCCGACCTGGGAGGCGAGCAGGCCCCCGCCCAGCGGTCCGAGACCGAACCCGATCGCGGTCGCGCTGGAACTGACGCCAAAGACGCGCGCCTGCACCTGCGGCGGCGCCTCCAGCCCGATCATCGCTGAAAGGGCCGGCCCGATGGCTCCATAGAAGACGCCGGCGACCCCGACGGCGACCACGATCGCGACGACTCCTGGACCGAAGCCTCCCAGCATCTCGGCGAGCGCCATACCCACGGCGGCTGCGGCGGCCACCCGGCGGTAGCCGAACCGCCGAGCCAGACTGGCGTACGTTATCGCGGCCACGGCCGTTGCCAACCCGGAGATGCCGAAGGCAAGGCCGGTCACGAACGTCGTGCTGCTGCTCAGCAGTTCCAGGAGCCGGAGCACGGCCAGAGGTTGGAAGCCGACGTAGCTCGTCTGCAGGAGCGCCTGGCAAATGACGAGGACGGCGATGGCGCCGATCGTCCCCGGAGCCGCCGCCCGCACGATCTGGAGTCCAGACCGGCCGTGCGCGGAGTCCATCGCTCTGGGTGTCTCACGCACCACGACGATGACTGGCAGGGAGGCGATTGCGAGCAAGGCTCCACCCGCCCAGAAGATCGCGCGGACGCCCAGGACGCTGGCTGCAGCGCCACCGATGAGCGGGCCCACTGCCGAACCGACTGCAACCGCGGAGCTCAACACGCCCAGCGCCCAGCCCACCCGCTGCCGTGGCGTGCCGGTGGCGACCAGGGCGGTGGCGGCGGCAATCGTGCCGGTGGTCGCGCCCTGCAGGAAGCGCAGGACGACCAGGTCAATCGGACCCCGGGCGAAACCCATCAGACCCACCGTGATCCCGCCGCCGAGCATCGCGCGGATCAGCATCGACTTGCGCCCGTAGCGGTCGGCGAGCACTCCCCAGATCGGGCTCATCACGGCCAGCGCAAGGCCCGAGGCGCCGCCGGCGACGCCTGTCCAGAAGGCCAGCGCGCCCTGCTGCGCAACGCCTAGCGAGTGGAGATAGACGGGAAGGAACGGGAAGGCGAAGGAGAATCCGAAGATTGCGGTGAACTGGGCGAACCAGAGCGCGGCCAGGTTCCGCTGCCAGACTTCCCGGCGGGCCCCGCCCGCGTCCATCAAGAGGGCTTCAGCAGCTCGAAAATCCGATTCGGCGTTACCGGAATATCGCCCACCAGGACGTCCGGTCTGACCTGGCGCAGGGCGTCCTCGATCGCGTTCGCGAGCGCCGCGGGCGCCGGGATGGTGCCGCTTTCGCCGGCCCCCTTGAAGCCCTCCGGATTGGCGTCTGTAGGTGTCTCGATGTGGATTACCCCTGGCGAAAGGACTTCCGGGGCCCCGGGAATCGAATAGTCGAGAAAGGTAGGCGTGACGAAGCCGCCGTCCTCCAGGTAGATGGCCTCTTCAAAGAGCCCGTAGCCCAGGCCGTGGGCAAACCCGCCCTGTATCTGTCCTTCGACCACCATCGCGTTGACGGCGCGGCCGGTGTCGTGGACTATGACGTACCGCTTCAAATCCACCGAGCCGGTGGTCGGGTCGACCTCGACCAGGGCGGCGTGGCAGCCGCTGGAGAAGGCCAGCGGCCGGTTTGGAGAGAAGACCTCACTCACCTCCAGCCCCTCGTCAGGAAGGAGCTCGGTGGCCGGCACCGTCCGCGTGGGCGCTCCCCGGACTGTGACCGTTCCGTCCTCGAGAACCAGGTCGGCGACGTCCGCCTCCAGCACCTCGCCCGCCCGCTCCAGGAGATGCCGCCGGGCGGATGTCGCAGCCAGAGAAACGGCGTTCCCGACCTGGATCGCGGTGCGGCTGCCCGCGGTCATCTCAGCGCGGCCGACTTTGCTGGTGTCGCCGGCGACTGTCCGGATCCTTTCAAGGGGCCAGCCGAGGCGCTCTGCGAGAACCTGGGACGCCATGGTTGCGTGGCTCTGGCCCTGCGGGCTGGAGCCGACGAAGAGATGCGCCAGGCCGTCCTTCTCCACGCGCAGACGGGCCGGCTCGTTGCGACCGAACCCGCTCGACTCGACGCAGCAGGCAAGCCCGACGCCCATCAGCCG
>Ga0209526_10002564_pt1 | contig 12254 bp, 10 predicted proteins | sample JacPinW_OM2H0_M1_FD_188566 | JGI IMG/M metagenome (GOLD analysis project Ga0209526, IMG submission 188566) | Forest soil microbial communities from Algoma, Ontario, Canada - Jack Pine, Ontario site 1_JW_OM2H0_M1 (SPAdes) (version 2) | ecosystem: Environmental > Terrestrial > Soil > Boreal...
CCGTTAACGGCCTGGCTTTTGTCAAACCCGCTTGATCGGGCTGCTCTGGACTAGCGCTCCAAGACCCCCCACCTGCACCTCCCCCCGCACTGCGGGTGGAGGACGACTCCACCTAGAGCTAGCCCGGCCCGGATAGGCGAAGGTAGAGCAGCTGGCCTTCACCCAGGTCCCTGGCAGTCGGGAAGTGCTGCGTCACCCAGACCTGGAACCCGGGCAGATTCGCCAGGCGGTCGGTTGCCAGGAGCACCGCCCGGACGCGTGGTCGCGAGGTCACTTCCTCAGCCTGCGCCGGCGTGAGCTCGCCCGAGTTCATCCGCACCCGCGTGGTGTCCACGAGCTCGGGCGGCGTGCTGCGATCGGCGAGGGCGGCCGCGAAGGGGTCGTCCGTCACCACCAGGTCGCCGGGCGCCGTGGACGTCCTGAGGGCCGCCACGGCGGCCTCCGGCGTCGGCGACTGCAGTGAGCGCGTGTAGGTAGCGGCGACCAGGCAGCCGGCGATGGCCAGGGTGCCGACCACAAGCGCGGGCCGCGGCGTGGGAAGCAGCGCGAGCGCGCCGGCCCAGAGCGCGAGTGGCGGCACCAGGATCAGGAGATGGTGCGGCCAGAGCGGGCGCTGCACTGCGACGAAGATGGCGGCGATGACCATCCAGGCGCCCGCGGTCGCCGCGAGCAGGGGCGCACGCCGGATCGCAATCGCGAGCCCGGCCAGACCTACAACCGCCAGCGGCAGCTCGTGCAGCAGCGTTTCAGGGTCGAGGCCCCCAACCTCGAGCGCGCGGGCCTGGAGGTGAAAGCCGACTGCCTGCTGCCAGACCAGGCCAAGGCTTCCAATGAAGGGCAGTAGGAGCAGCAGAGTCGCCACGACCCCGCCCAGGGCAGCCATAGCCAGACCGACGAGTGCTCGTCGCCAGGCAGCATCCTGAGGCTGCCCCGCCAGCGCGACGGCGACCGCCGGAGCGGCGGCGACAACCAGGATCTTGGTCAGTACGGCCACGGCCAGCACCGCGCCCGCCACCGCCGCCAGGAGCCATCCGCCGCGCCCAGGCCGCCTCCGCGCCTCGAGTGCAATGGCAAGACTGGCCAGGCCGAGGCTGACAGCGGGCCCGTCCGCCTGCAGCGTGACCGACTGCCTGAAGAAGAGGGGATCGGCCGCCAGCAGAGTGACGGCGAGCAGCCCGGTCCAGGCTGTCGCCAGCGTGGAGCCGATCCGGTAAACGGCCACCAGGCCGGTCAGCGTCAGGACCAGGACTCCCGTCCGGTCCGCCTCGATCGAGCCGCCCAGGAGCACGTGGGACGGGAGCAACAACTCCAAAAAGGCGGGAGGTTGCGAGCTGTAGACCGCCGAGAAGAGTGGATGGCCGGCAGCCATGTTCCGAAGGGATTGCCAGTAGACACCCTCGTCGTAATCCATCTGGCCGCCGCTCAGCAGCGGCACGCGAAGCGCCACGGCGAAGGCGACCACGGCCAGCGCCAGCAGACCGGGCCGGATCTCGGTCAGCCGCGCAGGCAATGCACGAGGGGACGACACCGGCGACCACGGTATCAAAGCGCCCGATCCTCCCCGCCGACTCTTCCGTAGACTCCTCAACTCAGTGTCTTCACCCGTCCAGCGACCCTCGGAGACCAACCAGGCCTCCGACGTCTCCGAGGTGCGCCGGCGCCCCCGGCTGCTGCTGCTCGGCAGCCTCGTCTACCTCAGCCTGATCTTCGGCGTCATGCTCTGGCGAGGCATCGAGATCGAGCCGCAATGGGTCGTGCTCTCGCTGCTGGTGATCGCCCTCGCGCTGGGTCGCGGAAAACAGTTCCTTGTCGATTTCCTGCCTTTTCTGGTCCTCTTCTTCGCCTACGAGACCATGCGTGGCTTCGCCTCGCACACCGGCTTCCCGACCCACAATCTCGCGCCCCTGGAACGCGCGGCTTTCTTCGGCCAGCTGCCCACACTCTGGCTGCAGGGGGCGTTCTACAACCCCGGCCAGGTCGGCGTCCTGGACGTGGCGGCGATCGTCTTCTATTTCATGCACTTCGTGCTGCCGGTGGGGGTGGGTTTCATCTTCTGGCTCGAGAGCCGCGAGTACTACTGGAGGTTCACCGCGGCCCTCTTGCTGCTGTGCTTCCTCGCCTTCGTCACCTACCTGTTCTTCCCGAGCACCCCGCCGTGGCTCCAGTTTCCGCATGAGGTGCACAAAATCAGCAACGAGACGGTATCGAAGCTCGGACTGAACTACTTCATCTCACCGATCTACCAGCGGTTCGATCCCAACCAGTACGCGGCCTTCCCGTCGCTGCACGCGGCCTTCCCGACGCTGGCGGCGGTCTACGCCTGGCCCCGGCACAGGAAGCTGGCCGTCGCGCTGCTGGTCTGGACCGCCTGCGTGTGGTTCTCGATCGTGTACCTCGGAGAGCACTACGTCGTGGACGCGCTGGACGGCGTCATCTATGTGGCTGTGGCGGTATTCCTGGTGGAGCGCTTCAAGCACCTCGCCGAGGCCCGGCCGGCTCGGCCCGGGGCAGCCTCAGGCGGCGGACGAGCGTGGCCACGCACGGGCTTCCAGGGAGGCCTGCGGCGGCGTCCAGGCGAGGAACCGGACGCTGGCCGCCACCATGACGAGGTTGCGCAGCGCGATGGCGCCAAGGAACCAGAGCGGGAACTCGACGGGCGGCGCTGAGCCGACCGTGTGGAGGCCGGAGTAGGCGATCGGAAAGATCAGGGTGGTGAGAGCGCATACCACCAGCCAGGCGGGGTTGTAACGCCGCTCCACGATCGCGATGAAGGGCATAACCCATATCAGGTACTGCGGGCTGAAGACGCGACCGGTGCAGATCACGACCAGCAGGATTGCAACCACGGCCCGTCCAAGGTCGAGCTTGCCGGTGGCCTGGCGCCAGAGCACCCAGGCGACCCCCGCCAGGAAGGCGGCATTGCAGATGATGCTGATTGCCCCCGTAAGGCTGCCAAGCAGGTTGAAGGAGTGGAACGAGAGGTCAGTCTTGACCGGAAAGCCGGCCAGGCTGCCCGCCCAGAGCAGCGTCGCGGGCACCGACTCGACCTGGATGGGCCTCCGCAGGCCATACGTGAAGGGACCCAGCCAGCCGGCCGGTTCCATCAGGTAGGCAATTCCAAAGCCGGCTGCGACGATGGCGGAGAAGGCGCCAACACCCGCCAGCACGCCGGCGGGCGGCCATGAGCGCAGGACGCCCCGGCCGAGAACGCGATACTGCTCGATCGCGATGATCGGCAGCAGCCCCGCGGGGTAAAGCTTGAGCAGCGTGCCGGCCGCCAGGAGCGCATAGGCCGGAAGGAAACGGCGGCTGCGGGCGAACCAGTAGGCGCCCAGCGTCAGGGCCAGTGGGACCAGGTCATAGCGCCCCACGGCCGTGGCGAACGCGCCTACCGCGAGGTAGACGGCACAGATCTCCGCCACTCGTGGCGACTCGCGCCGGGCGATGACCACGAAGCCGGCCACGAAGAGCACGAGCATCCAGAGGCCGAAGACGATCACCGGCTGGTGCACAGGCGGCAGCATGGTGAGGCTGAATGGCAGCACCGCCAGCAGGGGGTACTCCGTCGGGATGATATGCGGGAGCCCTCCGGCCAACCAGAAGGCGTGGGCGTAGCTGTGATAGAGGTCGATGTCACCGTGGTGGTGAGCGCCGTTGAGGTAGAAGAAGAGCGAGGCCGCCAGCGTGCCTGTGGCCAGCACCAGCACGCCCCAGGTTCGTGGTGGCCATGAGGCGAGGGAACGCACCGCCAGATGATGCCTCAAGGCCTGATCCGCAAGAGCAGGCGCGGCAGCCCGCGACCTGAGGGTCAATTCAGGCTCATCCCGTAGAGGGCAATCTTCGCCGCGTCCATCTCGGGAAAGGTCAGCATCGGCTCGTTGTCGAAGAACCGGTAAGCCATGTCAGCTCGCGATGATATTGCGCCGGCGCCTCTGGAATCTTTCTCGGGCATATGGAGGGGCGGGGCAGGGGCCGGGATTCCCCGGTCGCGCAGGTCGGTTCCGCTTCCAGTGTTGGCCTCCCTGGCGCCCATGGCTATAGTTGGCGCCGTTTTCTTCTGAACGGCTTGGCGGGGTGAAGACGTCTGGTGGGTGCTCGATCCGCAGGTGCGGCGATCATGTCGGGGCTGCTCGTGGCCCTGCTCTTGGTGGGATTGGAGCCGGCTGGCCTGGCCTTCGCCGCCGACTGTGATCGGTCCCTGAGCGCCTGTTCGGCGCTGCTTCAGCAGCAGGACGCGGCCGCCGCCAACCAGACTCAGCTGGCTGGAGTGGACCAGCAGATCGCCTACTCGATCGGGGCGATCGCCGCCCTTGCGCAGGTCGTGGCGCAGCTCCAGACCCAGGTGGAGGACCAGCAGTCGCAGATACAGGCCACCAGCGCGAGGCTGGACGTCCTGGGCCGGCAGGTGCGGCTCACCCAGGCCGACGTGGAGCGGAGGCAGGTCGAGGTGACGATTCACCAGCAGCTCCTCTACCAGCGGGTGAGAGCGCTGGACAAGTCGGGCGCGGTCAGTTATCTGGAGCTGCTTGTCACGTCGTCCAGCTTCACTCAGCTGGTGAACCGGGTGGCCACCATCGACAAGGTCATCGGCGGGGACAGGCGGATGGTCGACGAGCTGAAGCAGGGTCGAGCGCGGCTCCAGGGCCTCCGCGACCAGCTCGAGCGGGACCGAGTACAACAGCAGCAGCTGCTGGACCAGCAGCAAAGGCAGCTGGCCAGGCTCGCCCAGGAACAGCAGGCTCAGCGCGGCGCCTACGCCGCGCAGACGGCCCTGGAGGCGCAGCTGGAGAGCCGCCGCCAGGCCCTGCAGGCGGAGAAAGCCTCGATCGGCGCCCAGCTCCAATCCCTGCAGGCCGACTATCAGCGGCAGCTCAGCTCCTTGCTGGCTCAGCGGCAGGCCGGCGGCGGCCCGGGGGGCGGCTTCAACATCTACACCGACCTGCGGATCGTGCCCCAGGTCGACGCGGGAGCCCTCAACGCCTATTTCTCCGGGACGGCCTTCGCCGGTCTCGGGCCTGCCTTTGTCAACGCCGGCCGCCGGCACGGCGTAAACCCGCTCTACCTGGTGGCCCACGCCATCGAGGAGAGCGCCTTTGGCACCAGCGAGATCGCCCAGGGCAAGAACAACCTGTTCGGGATCGCCGCGTACGACAGCAATCCGAACGCCGCCATGAGCTTTCCGAGTTTCCAGGCCTGCATCGACTACGAGGCCCAGTTCGTTCGCCGCGACTACCTGGATCCGCAGGGCGCGTTCTACCGCGGCCCCAACCTGAACGGAATGAACGTCAACTACGCCAGCGACCGGCGCTGGGCCAGCAACATCGCGGCCATCTACCTCACGCTGCCAGGAGGACTGAACCCGGTCTGACGCGCCCCCGCGGCCGGAGGCGCCGATGGACTATCCGCCGCCGCCTGGTGGTTTTTTCCTCCGTGACATCGAAACTTGGCGGCCTGCACCACGTCACCGCCATCACCGGCGACGCGCGTGGCAACCTCGACTTCTACACCCGTCTGCTCGGCATGCGCCTGGTCAAGAAAACCGTCAACCAGGATGACGTCTCGGCCTACCACCTCTTCTATGCCGACGCGCTCGGCAGTCCGGGCACCGACGTGACCTTCTTCGACTGGCCCCACGCCGCTCCAAACCGCCCCGGTGCGGGCACCATCGCCCCGATTGCCCTCCGGGTACGGGACGAGCAAGCCCTGGAATGGTGGCGGGAGAGGTTCCAGAGCGCCGGGGTCTCGCACGGCGAGATCGACGGCTCGCGGGGCAGGCCCCGCCTGGAGTTCGAGGACCCGGAGGGACAGCGCTTTGCCCTGGTCGTGGACGGCGGGCTTGCCGGTGGCCATCCCTGGGATGCGAGCCCGGTGCCGCAGGAAGCACAGGTGAGGGGCCTCCACGGAGTGACCATCACCGAGGCCTCCGCCGATCCCACGCGCCTTTTCCTGGAAGACCAGCTCGGCTTCCGTCAGGTGGGTGAGCAGGGCGTCGATGATGGCTCGGAGCTGGTGTTCGAGTCCGGCCCCGGGGGTCCTGGGACGGAGGTCCGGGTGCATCTGCCCAGGGCTCCGCAGTGGGGCCGGCCGGGTCGCGGCGGCGTGCACCACGTCGCCTTCCGGGTGCCTGACGACGCCGCCCATCGAGAGTGGCACAACCGGCTCCAATCCTCGGGAGTTGCGGTGACGCCAATCATCGACCGGTTCTACTTCAGGTCGATCTACTTTCGCGAACCTGGAGGGGTGCTGTTCGAGATCGCTACCGACGGCCCCGGCTTCGCCGCGGACGAGCCCGAGAGCGAGCTCGGTCGCAGTTTGGCGCTGCCGCCGTTCCTCGAGCCGGAGCGCGAGAGAATCGAAGCCGGTCTGGTACCGCTGAGCTGAGGCGTGCACCCCGCAGCCGGTTGGCTGGGCTGGGTCAGCTAACCTAACGCGGATGCCGAACTGCACCGCGAATACCCCCTCGAGCAATTGCGCCAGCTGACCAGGCCCCAGACGCTCGACCTCGTCGCAGCCACCGATCAAGCCGCCAGGCGCCTGGACGGCATCGCCCTGAGGACGCCGCTGCAGGCGTCGAAGCGGCTTTCCAGGGAGTTCGGCGCCAACGTACTGATCAAACGCGAGGACATGCAGGAGGTCCGCTCCTTCAAGGTCAGAGGTGCCTACAACAAGATCAGCTCGCTGTCGGCGGAGGATCGGCGCCGGGGCGTCGTCTGTGCGAGCGCCGGAAACCACGCGCAGGGGGTGGCCTTCGCCTGCTCCGAGCTGCGCATCAAGAGCTCGATCTTCATGCCCGCGATAACGCCGACCCAGAAGATCGAGCGGGTGAAGCAGTTCGGAGGCGAGTACGTCGAGATCCATCTCGTCGGGGACTCCTACGACGAAGCGAGCCAGGCGGCGCTGAAGCTGTGCGAGGAACGGGACGCCGTCTTCGTGCACCCGTTCGACGACCGCCTGACGATCGCGGGCCAGGCCACCATCGGGAAGGAGATCTTCGAGGACCTCCAGGGCGAGCTGGACGCCGTCTTCGTCGCCGTGGGTGGGGGGGGACTGGCCTCCGGCATCGGCTGCTACCTGAAGGAGCGCCGGCCGGAGATCTCGGTCATCGGGGCCGAGCCGGCGGGGTCACCTTCGATGCAGGCGTCGCTCCGCGCGGACCGAGTGGTGACGCTGGAGGAGATCGACACCTTCGTCGACGGCGCCGCCGTGAAGACCGTCGGCCAGACCACCTTCGAGCTCTGCCGCCGCTGCCTGGACCGGGTAGTCGTGGTTCCCGAGGGGAAGGTCTGCGCCACGCTGATCGAGCTTTACCAGAACGAGGGGATCATCGCCGAGCCTGCGGGAGCGCTGAGCGTGTCTGCGCTGCAGGAGGCGGCGGATGAGATAAGGGGCAAGACGGTCGTCTGCGTCCTGAGCGGCGGCAACAACGACATCCTGCGCTACCCGGAGATCATGGAGCGCAGCCTCGTCTACCAGGGCCGCAAGCACTACTTCATCGTGGAATTCGCGCAGAAGCCGGGCCAGCTGCGGCGGTTCGTGGACCAGGCCCTGGGCCCCACCGACGACATAGTGCGGTTCGAGTACATCAAGAAGACCAACAAAGAGCGGGGCGCGGCGCTGATCGGAATCGAGCTCAAGAACAGCCGGGACCTGGACCCGCTGCTGAATCGGATCCACGACATCCAGCTAAACTGCCGCCGCCTCAGCAGCGAAGAGCTCCTCTACGACTATCTGATCTAACCGCCTTCTTTTCTCCTCCGCCCGCTTGCGGGGGGAGGGAGGGTGGGGGCTGTTCGAAGCAGCCAAGATCGAGCCGGTGTCGGAGAGTATGCCGGGCGGCTTTGCTCGACAGCCGGACCGTTTGAAAGGACCCCCTCCCTGCACCCTCCCCCACAAGGGGAGGGAAAGAGACGACGACTCTCCCTAGCCGGAATTGCCTCGGGACGGTAGCAGGGGAGAGGGGTCGACCGGCTCTCCGTTCAGGCGCACCTCGAAGTGCAGGTGCGGCCCCGTCGACATGCCGGTGGATCCTTCGACGCCGATCTGCTGTCCCTGCGCCACCGTATCGCCCTGCGAGACCAGCGCCGACGAAAGGTGACCGTAGAGCGAGGAGTAGCCGCCGGGGTGCGCGATCACAACGTAGTTGCCGTACCCGCTGCTGCCATGGCCCACGGCAGTGACGACGCCGCCCGACGCGGCGAATATCCGGGTGTCGGAGCTGACCAGGTCGAGACCGGTGTGGAAGTGCGGGTAGCCCCCAAAGGAAGGCTCGAACCACAGCTCCGAGGGACCGAAGCCCTGCGTGATCGAAGAGTGCTGCTCTGGCCACGCGAGCGCGGATCCGCGGGAGTCGACCGGCACAGAAGCCGCCGTGGCGCCTGACCCCCCCGGTTGCGCAGGCTGCGCAGGAGCTGCGGCATGGTTGATCCGCGCCCAGATGGACGCCTGCGACCAGGCCTCCCGCATAGCTTCGGCGACCAGCGCCTGCACGTCGAAGCGGATCTGGTCGGCCACGGCGGTGCCCAGTCCTGTCGCCTCGCCGCCGGCGTTCGCCAGCAACATCTGGGTCCGAGATAGGACGGCGCTGAGCTTCTCCGTCGTGTCCTGCTGCTGTGCAAGCAAGGTGCGCAGCTCGCCCAGTGCCCCGGACTGCTCCGAGAGGGCGCGGGCCTCCTCGTCACGGGCGCTCTGCTGCTTGGCCCGTTCGGCCTGCAGTCGGGTCCTGTCGGCCTCCAGACTCCTCTGCAGCACCTCCGCCCGGCCCGCCGCGGACAGCAGGTCTCCAGTGGCGGTCACGGCTTCCATTGGCCCTCCGGCCTCGGCAACCTGCATGAGGAGGGATCCCGGCTCCATGTAAAGGGCGCGCGCGATGGCAGCGACCTGGGCCTGGTTTTCCTTTATCCGACCATCCGTCTTGTCGATGTCAGCATTCAGCCTGGCGAGCTCTGCATCGAGCTGGTCGAGGTGGTGCTGGGCTGTGTTGATACGTGCCTCCAGCTCGCTCTGCGCGCGCCCATTCTCGACCAGCGATCCGGCCAGCCGCTCCTGGGCCGTCAGGACGTCGGCCATGCCCGGGCCCAGCTTCCTGCGCACCTCCGCGATGAGCCGCTGCACGGCCGGCGAGGCCAGCCCGACTGGGACGGAGGGGCCGGGGGCCACGACAGCCGCGCCGGGCGCGCCGGGAGCCGACGGCGCGACGGTACCGGTGGAAGGCGTGGGACTGGGAGCCGGGCCCGGGCCGGTCGATGCGATCGGCGTGCTGGACGGGGTGGGTGCCACGGTGGGGGCGGGGGTCGCGGTCGGGGCGGTCGTGGGTGCCGGAGTCGGCGCCGGAGTCGGTGCGACGGCTGTGGTCGACGTGCCTGAAGAGCTGGGCGCAGGCGAGGGATTGGCGGCCTGTACCGGGGCCGATGTGGCCCAGAACAGGACCGCCGCCAGCGGCAGAGAGAGAGCCAGCCTCAGTTCGGAAGCCTCCTGAAGGCGAACAGGGAGCCAGCACCGCCTATAGCTGCCCCGGCCAGGGCCAGGCCGGCCCCGGCGGCGGTCGCCACCTGTCCGGTCACGCCCGGCAGCAGCTGGACGAACAGATGGTGGTCCAGGCCGGCGGCTCCCGCCACCGCAGCAGCCACCACCAGCGCTGCCATGGCGCCGGCGGCGCCCCCGGTCATCGCCCCCTCGATCAAGAGCCGGGCACGGAGCAGCCAGGGTGATGCGCCCAGCATCTGCATGGTGGCCAGCTCTTCGCGGCGGCTCAGAACCACTGCCCGGAGCGAGTTGGCGCTGACGGCGTAGGTGATGAAGGCCATCAGAAGGGCGAAGCCACCCGCGATGCCGGCGCCGATCAGGAACAGGCGCCGAAGCTGACCGTAGGTGTCGTGGTCGTAGGAGGTGGGCCGCGCCGGCTCGGCGCTGCTGTTGGCGCCCGCCGCTGCCGCCACCTTTCCAACGTCGTCAGGGGCGTCCACCTGCACGTCGAGGCTGGCCGGGAAGGGATTGGAGCCGGCCGCCGTCGCCAGCTGGGCGAGACCAGGTCGCTGCCTGGCTCTGGCCAGCGCAGCCGCCTTGTCGACATAAGACACCGAGCGCACGTTCGGATGCGCGGCCAGCGACTGGCGAAGCGCGGCCACGTCCGCGTCGGACGCGTCGTCGCGCAGATACACGTGGAGGATGGAAGCCTGTTGAGACTCGTAGGTGAGGACCGTTCGCCCGGCGACCCCGGCCACCGCCAGTGTGCCCCCGAGCAGCAGCAGCAGGGCCATGGTCCCCAGGGCCGGTGCGAGCAGCCGGGCGTTTCGCCTCCAGCTTCGAACCGCGCCGAGCACGGTGAGCCTGAACAGGTTGGCGGCCAGCGTCCAGGGCCGCCGCGGGCGCCGCTGTGGGGCGAAGCTGAGCTGCACCACCTCGGCCTTGGGTCTGTCCGCGACAGGCACAGCGACCGCCTCCACCACGGGGCGCCGCGGCCCCGCGGTAGGCGCGCGGGCGCGCTCGCCCGGAGGGTGTGCCGTGTTCCCGCTTCCTTTTGGCGGGCCCTTGATGGGCTTCCGAGGAGGAGGTCCGGGCGAAGGGTTGGGCCGTGTCTCTTCGCTCACGAGTCGACCTTCCTGGCCGGCGTCTCCGGCGCCAGCTTGCCGCCGCTGATCTCCAGGACACGGTGGCTTCCCGGTGCACCCGGCGGCAGCTGCGGGGTCGCTATCAGCACCGCCGTGCCCTGCTTGGCAAGGCCCTCGAGCAGATGCATCACCATCTCCGCGTTCTGCTTGTCCAGGTTGGCAGTCGGTTCGTCGGCCACCAGGATGGAGGGCTGGCGAACCAGGGCCCGGGCGATGGCCAGGCGGCGCTGAGCGCCGCCCGAGAGCTGCCTCGGGAAGGCGCGCCCGCGCGCCGAGAGCCCGACCATCTCCAGTCCGGCCTTGGCTCGGAGGCGGACCTCCCGGCGAGGCGCCCAGAGGTCAGCGACCTGCAGGGCGAACGCCACGTTCTCCAGCGCGTTCATGTCCGGCAGAAGCCGGGTGTCCTGGAACACCGCACCGACCTGACGCCGGAGTCTGCGCATCCGCCAGCGCACGGACCTCCTGCGCACGGCGGTGTTCCGAACGCGCACTATGCCGGTGCTGGGCTTCAGGTCGCCGTGGACCAGGCGCAGGAGCGTCGTCTTGCCGGCCTCACTGGGGCCGACCAAAAAAACCAGCTCTCCGGGCTCGATCGCCAGCGACACGTTGTCCACGGCGACCAGGCGGCCAAAGCGCCGCGTCACTCCTGTGAGCTCGACCACTGCTTTCGAGGGCTGCACAGACAGCGGCCGCTCTGCCTCCGTGCGCGCCTTCCGATCCGCGAGGCGGCCCCCCTCACGCGAAAGTACCTGGAAGAGCACTGAGGCAACAATGGCGGATCGCCTGGGCCGCTCCAAGTGGACAGCGGTCACTGGCTCCGTCGCTTCTCGTCCCATGTGTGCGGCCGCGTTAGCCCCAACCCCTCATGGGCCATTTGTCCTGTTCAGGCCGGGTATGCCTGGCAACGTCCGGCCAGGGCCGAGAATCCGTCTTCGTGCGGGGTGGTCGCCCTCCTCCCGATGGGACGCCCGGCCGGCTCCGTCGCCGAAGCGGTGCCGCATCACCCCGCTGAGAAGCAGCAGGGCTGCGGCCAGGGCCAGCACCACCGCGGCGAGGTTGACGGCAGGCGCCAGCGGCTCGGACGAAACAACGGTGGGCGCCCGTCGCACCTCGGGGGCCCCCACGCTCCAGGGAACGTCGATGACGTTGTCGGTCAGACCTGACCGGTGCACCACAACCCCGATCTGCAGGTCGCCTGTGCTGAGGTCGACGGTGCCGGCGTCGAACCGAGATCCGCTTCGCGTGGTGGCCAGCGGCTCCCCGGCCACCGGGCCGCCTGGGTGTCGCAGCAGGACCGTGACCCCGGTGATGGCCGCCAGCGGGGGGCGGCGGGAGTCGACCACCTGCACCGAGAGCAGGTTCGGCCCGCGGCGGTTGGGCTTGAGCGTGACAGCCGTCACCAGCTCGCCGCTCTGGCGCGTGACCTGGGTCGCCGGAGGCGTGGGAGGCTGGGGATCGAACTGGGGCCCTCTGGCGGGGGCCGAAGAGCCAAGCACGGCCGCCAGCAGGATCAGCGCCAGGGCACCCCCGCCCTCCAGCGCAGCAGTCGGCAGCAATGCACGGGGTGCGTGGCCGCTGGGGGTCCGTCTCCCCAGATTGCGCCAGGTGAAGAGGGCATGGCGCAGTGCGACTGTCGCGACCAGGCCC
>Ga0209526_10002565_pt1 | contig 12254 bp, 7 predicted proteins | sample JacPinW_OM2H0_M1_FD_188566 | JGI IMG/M metagenome (GOLD analysis project Ga0209526, IMG submission 188566) | Forest soil microbial communities from Algoma, Ontario, Canada - Jack Pine, Ontario site 1_JW_OM2H0_M1 (SPAdes) (version 2) | ecosystem: Environmental > Terrestrial > Soil > Boreal...
TGGCGAGGCGGTCCACCAGATTATCCCCGCCGATGAGCTCGACAGCATCGTCGACAACATCGGGCTGAGTGTCAGCGGTATCAACATGGCCTACAACAACTCGGGAACGATCGGCGTTGAGGACGCCGACATTCTCATCAGCCTCAAGCCCAACCACGCGCCGACGGCCGACTACGTCAGGACCATGCGCGAGCGGCTGCCGCGCATGTTCCCGAGCGCCTCCTTCGCCTTCCTGCCCGCCGACATGGTCAGCCAGATCCTCAATTTTGGCGTGCCTGCACCGATCGATCTCCAGATCGTCGGTAGCGATGTGCAGGCGAACCGGAAATACGGCAACGCGCTGCTGGCGCGGATCAGACGGATTCCCGGCATTGCGGATGCGCGAATCCAGCAGGCGTTCCAGCAGCCCACCTTGAACGTCAACGTCGACCGTTCGCTGGCCGGCCTGGTTGGTCTCAGCGAGAAGGATGTGGCAACCGCCATGCAGACCACTCTTTCCGGCAGTTCCCAGACCTCGCCGACGTATTGGCTTAATCCGAAGACAGGCGTGTCCTACCCGGTGTCTATCCAGGCGCCGACGGACACCCTCGGCACGATCAACGGGCTAAAGAATATCCCGGTGACGAGCAGCGGCGCGAACACGCAGCTGCTCGGCGGATTGGCGACGATCGAGCGGGCGGCGAGCAATGCCGTTGTCTCCCACTACAACGTCCGTCCCGTCATCGACATCTTCGCAACGCCGCAGGGGCGCGATCTCGGTGGTGTCGCCGCAGACATCCGAAAGCTGATGCAGGAGACGGCCCACGAGGTCCCGAACGGCGCCGGCGTGTCCCTGCGCGGTCAGGTCACGACAATGACGAGCGCCTACCAGCAGCTCTTCGTCGGTCTGGCGCTGGCCTTCGTGCTGATCTACCTGCTGATCGTCGTCAACTTCCAGTCCTGGCTCGATCCGTTCGTGATCGTCGTGGCGCTGCCGACTGCGCTGGCCGGCATTGTCTGGATGCTGTTCGCGAGCAATACCACCCTTTCCGTTCCCGCGCTCACCGGGGCGATCATGTGCATGGGCGTCGCGACCGCCAACAGCATCCTGGTGATCAGCTTCGCGCGGGAACGTCTGGCGGACGGCGCTGACCCGATCACGGCCGCGATCGAGGCGGGCAGCACCCGTTTCCGGCCGGTGCTCATGACGGCGCTCGCGATGATCATCGGCATGGTCCCAATGGCGGTCGAGCCCAGCCAGAATGCGCCGCTCGGCCGCGCCGTGATCGGCGGCCTGCTCTTCGCCACCTGCGCGACCCTGTTCCTCGTGCCAACGATGTTCAGCGTTGTGCACGCGCGCGACCGCAAGCCAGCGGAGGCGCTACCCATGCACCCCGATCCAACCGCAGCCTGATTCGATCGGAGCGCATCATGCCGTCGCCGCCCCTCAAGTCCCTTCCTCCCCGGCAGCTGGCGCTGGTCGGGGCCATTGCCCTGGTCGCAGCGGGCGCCATCGTCGCCAATGGGCTGATCGGCCGGTCCCGCAATCAGCAGGAGCTCGTGGAGTGGACGAATGCGCAGGCGGTCCCGACGGTCACGCTCGCCAAGCTCACGCGCGGCGATGCCGAACAGAAACTTATACTTCCCGGCGACATCCAGCCCTACGGCAGGGCGACGGTCTATTCGCGCGTAAACGGCTATCTAAAGAGCTGGAACACGGACATCGGGGCGCATGTGAAGGTGAATGACGTGCTCGCCTCGATCGAGGCGCCGGACCTCGACCAGCAGTTGGCCCAGGCCAGGGCCACCCTGGCGAGCGCCAAGGCCAACTACGACATCGCATCGCTCACCGCAGGGCGCTACAGCACGCTCGTGGAGAAGCAGGCCATATCCCAGCAGAATGCGGATCAGTCAGCCGCCGACGCGCAGGCGAAGAAGGCGATCATGGATGCCGACGAGGCGTATGTGCGGCAGCTGGAGGCCATGGAATCCTTTAAGCAGATCGTCGCGCCCTTCGACGGCGTCGTCACCGAGCGCAACACCGATGTCGGCGCGCTGATCAATTCCGGCAGTTCGGGCCGGCCGCTGTTCGTGGTTTCCGACCTGCACCGGGTCCGCATCTACGTCCAGGTCCCGCAGGCATTCACGGCCGGCCTCCGCCCGGGCCTGAAAGCGACGTTCGAGATGCCTCAGTATCCGGGCCAGAAGTTCGACGCGACCTTGGTCACCCTCTCGAACGCGATGATCCAGACAACGCGCAGCATGCAGGTCGAGCTGCAGGCGGACAATTCGGACGGCAAGCTGTACGGCGGCGCGTATTGCCGGGTCGACTTCCAGGTCCCGGGCGATCCGAACATGGTCCGCCTGCCGGCAACCGCGCTGATGCCGGCAAACCGCGGCACCCAAGTCGCCATCCTCGGCGGCGACGGCAAAGTCGCCCTTAAGGCGATCCAGCTCGGACGGGACTTTGGCGATACCGTCGAGGTGACTGCAGGTCTATCTCCGCAGGACCAGGTGATCGATAGTCCACCCGAGACATTGCAAAGTGGCGACGCCGTCCAAGTAGGACCCGTAACGGGCTCGGCACCGAAGCCGGCGGGGAAGCCGAATTCGCCGGCGACGCAATAAGCGTTCACCAAAGTCGATGCGGTTGATTGATGCTGATGTGGTGACGACGGACAGCGTCTCCTTTGGACGCATTGGCGATTTTGAAAATTCCAGTGCACCACGACCGCGGCAAGGAACTTGCGGACAATGGACGATTTACGCTGGCGACCAACATCGAAGCTTGCTTATGCGACCCGCAAGGCCCGCGGCACCGCGGGTCAAAAGTTACTTTTAAGGAAGGTCCGGTTTTGGCGACAAAGCGGACATCGATCAGGCCGCGCCAATCACGCTCGATTTATGAGTAACACGCCCGGTGGGCGCATCGGCCCGGCCAATGCGGTAAGCGCGTCAATTGCGAGGAAACCATCGCGTCCGAATTGCGAACCGTATCATGGGCAACGCTTTAGCGCTCGTATCTCGCTCTCTATTTTTATTCGCGTGACCACCGCCAGACGTGAAGCAAGCTCTGCTTGCGCTTTCCGGCAGCCTTCCGACAAATCTTCGACGAGCGCTGCGTTTGACGGCGAAACACCGTTGAGCGCGCCGCAGATGGCCGCGGCTATGCAGGCAATGGTATCCGCATCGCGGCCGAAATTGGCGCCAAAAATTGCGGCTTGCCCGGGATCTCCCTTCGCCAGCCAGACAATTGCAAGCGCGGCCGGTACCGTCTCGCGGCTGTCGCAGGCGATTGGCTGGCGGAACTGCTGATGATAGCGGTCGCGAAAAGTTCTATAATCAGGACCTGCTTGGGCCAGGTCTTGCGCCGCGACGATCAACGACAACATTTCTCCGCCGCTCCAAGGCTTGATGTAGCTGATCGATGCCTTCAGCACCGCATCAACGGTCGACCCGGCAACCAAGGCTTCCGCAATCGCAGCGGCGACGGCGGCAGCACCGTCCTGGCAGAATGCCACATTGGTGACATGGATCAGGCTCGCAATCTCCATCGCCTGTGCCGCCGCGGCACGTGGATTACCGGCATTTACGATTCCCACCGGCGCGATCGCCATTGCCGAACTCGAACTCGGCATGGTTCCCTCCGCGATCGAGCGCGGCAGATAGCCAAGGCGAAGCTTCGCCGCGGCATGAAGAACGGACGGAAAGAAGCGACCGACCTTGCTGCCAAAGATGGCATCTTGTTGCTCGCGCCATTGTTCGGCCCAACTATCCGCATCGGCAAAGCCGCGCGTTCGAATCAGCGCGGCCGCGAGCAGGTCCCGCATAATGGTATCGTCGGTTCCGTCACCCTCGAAGGACTCGACCCAGCCGAACCTTTCTTCAATCTCTGCCGGTTCGAGATTCTCAGTCGGGGTACCCATGGCATCGCCGATGACGCCGTAGGCGAGGCAGGCGAAAGCATGACTTTCAAGTCGGTCGGCTGTGTTGGTGTACATATCCGCCCTCAAAGCGATGTGATGTGGACAGCCTGGGTGGAGATCGAGCCGGTGTCGACGACAAGCCCCACGCCGCCCCCGTTCAGTGGAGGCTGCTGCGGATCCGTAAACTCGAGTATTTTGCGGCCATCGACGAAGGCCTGGATCGCATTGTCCTCGACCTGTAACTCCACGAGGTACTTCTGGTCCACCTGCCAGGAAAACCGGTCACTCGCGAGAACGGTCTCTTCATGAACGCGCTTGACGAGCTTGGCGCGGCCGCCGTCGAACTTGTCAAACATCACTGCATAATAACGCTCGCGGCCTTGAATCCGCGCCGCAAGGCCCCAGGCCTCCGCGAGCAGGGGCGTGACTTCCGACCTCACGCGGTAGTCTTTCCAGTCGCGAGAACCTTGAGCTATAAACCCTATCCCTTCACCGTTGCTAATCCGCAATCCTTCCCAACGCGTCTGAAACTGGCTGACGTTGTTGACCCATGCGTGCTTCCACATGGTGCTCAGATTGTCATCCGGCCGCCGGAGGACGGTTTTTGGCGCCCCGGTCCAAGTCAGATAGTCGAGGTAAATGACGCCATCGATCCCGGATCGATCTCGCGTCTCGATTTCCAATCCGACTTCGAAAACAGGATATCCGCCGGTATCCGGCATGCGCCAAGTCAGGATGGCTTCGTTGCCGGATGATAGTTCGTGCTCATCACCGTAGATCTGTTCAAGTTCATCGCGTTCGTTATACACGCTTGCGTAAAGACGGGCCGCAACCTGTTTGCCATTGCTATCTGCTTCCAGGCGGCACTCGACGAGTTGTCCTGAATATAACGTCGGGCATGCGAGAAGCTGGTAGATCGGCATGGTGAAGACGTCCCGGTCGAAGAACGTCGGCGTCGCGATACGCGCGACGCGGCCCGGCGCCAGGCGCCGGAAGTTGACAGCCAGGCTACGTTCGCCGTCTCGGCTGTGGCCCGGCACGTTCCTGATCTCAGCTTGATGCAGAAAGGCCGGTGAGCCGGTCTTGGCGGCAAATCCTTGCAGGCTTCCGGGAAAGTTGAAATTGAAGCGTGCGCCGTTTCTAAAGGCTGCGGTTTGCGATGAGCCGGCAAGAATATGGCCGGTTGCAATCAGCGACTGCGCCTCGATGACGGCATCCGTTATCGATCCTCCGCCCTCGGCCGTAGAGACGTACATGCGGTCTGCAACCGGCGTGCGAAAGTCGGGGCCGGCGTCGATCCCCGCGAGGCCGGTCCGGATACCGAACAGGCACCCGGCGTTTCCGGCGTTGCAGTCGGTATCCCAGCCCGCCGTGTTGACGATTCGCATCGTGTCCTGAAAGCTGTTCCCGCCGTACAGCGTGGCGAGAATGATCAATGCGTGGTTGGGAATGACGTGGCAGTTGCCTGGAAATTTGTCGTAGCCGTACCGCTCCGCAACCAGGGCCCGCGTCCGTTCCCAGTCCTGGCTGTTGTCGCCGGCATGCCACGCGCGCACGTCTGAAACGACGCGCCGGATCAACGCATCCTCAGGGACAAAGCCAAGCCCGACATCCAATAGCTTCTGCACGTCGGACTCGACGAAGGCTTGCGCCTCCATGGCTGCCAGCAGTTTCGCCGCGTGAACCGCTTCCCCGTCATGGCTGACGCGGCCCGCCTGCTCTGCCAAGTAGGCGGCCTGCTCGGGATCTCCCGGGCTGACCATCGCCCACCCATCGATGAAGATCTGGGCGCCAATCTGCTCGGCTACGGTCTTGCCGTTCAGTTCGATCGAACCGCTCAGCGGCGCGGGTACGCCGGACTTCAAGCGCAAATAGGCGGTATGTTCGGTGGAGTTTCCGATCCCGCCCCACCATAGGATCGAGCGGTCCTCCACGATGTAATTGAGCCAGGTGTTGCCGATCTGCTCGGAAGTCAAATGCCTTGGAAAGCCGTAATCGGCCAGCGCCCGCGGGAACGCAAAGGTGCCGGAAATGTCGTCGTCGGTCACGACGAGATGATGCGAACGTAGCGCGACGTCGCGGCGTTCATTGACGTAAAAATTGATCGGACCTAGTTCCCGCATGATGCGTTCATAGGTCCAACCCTCGAACGGACGGCCGAGATAGACGCCGATGATTTTGCCGAGCACACCGGCATAGACCCGTTCGGCATAGTCGTGAGGAATTGTGGGCACGCAGCGCTCCCTTTGGCTCGCCGGTCAGGCCGATGAGCGTTTTAGAATTTCGAATTTGAGCTCGAGGCTCTTGCCCGGCTGCTCAAGCCCACCCGGCTGCAGCCGTCCAAGGAGCGTGTGGGCAGCCAAAGCCCCCAGCTCGAATTCGGGTTGCCGAACTGTCGTCAGACCGAGCAGCTTTGCGGCAGGGATATCGTCGAATCCGGCGATGGCAATATCGTCGGGAACGGAAAGGCCAGCGGCACGCGCGGCGACCATGGCCCCCACCGCGAGCATGTCATTCGCGCAGAAGACCGCAGTTGCGCGGCCGCGCGTTTGCGAAAGGACCTCACCCATGGCGCGGGCACCGGATTGCTCTGAGTAGCGGCTATCGGTGACGAATTCCGGGACGAGCCCGGCCGCGCGCATCGCAGAAGCGTAACCAAATGCGCGACGGGGGCTCGGACCGACCTCTGCCAGGATCATCGTGATGCGCTGGTGGCCGCGCTCGATCAGATACCGCGTCATCGCAGCTGAGGCTTCCGCGTTGTCGATATAGACGCTGTCGATCGGCAACGGTCCTTTCGGCTTGTGCTGGCTTTCGAGGCGAACGATCGGGATCCCCTTGCGCGCGAGCGTGGTCAACTGCGGGACGCGCAGGTGAAAGAACGTTCCTACCACGCCGTCGGCGCGGCCTTGGAGAAGCCAGCTTGTGGCCCGCTCTTCGCCTTCGGCGCGACCGTCCGTGTCGAAGATCAGTACATCATAACCGGCGGAAGTAGCGACGGATTGCAGGCCCCGAACAAGACCTGGATAAAACGGATTGGTGATATCGGGGATCACGCATGCGAGCGCCATTGTTCGCGCGCTGCGGAGCATGCGGGCCGGATGGTTCGGCTGGTAGTCGAGCTCGCTTGCCAGCTTGAGAATGCGGGCGCGCGTCGCCGCCGGGACCGACGGCGTTTCCGTCTTGTTGAGCACCATCGAGACCGCCGCCTGCGAAACGCCGGCGGCTATCGCGATGTCCTTCTGCGTCGGGCGAACGGCTGTGCGTTTGTCGCGCCTGCCTTCCCGCGATTGCCTTGTTGACGCCATCATTATCACTAGTTATACGTATCATTAAACAAGAAATCAACAGTCCCGACGCATCCGTCATCGTTGGGTAGGAGAGGACGCCACCATGCCATGGTCCCGACGTCAGGTCGTTGCCGCCATCCCCGCCGCATCCCTCGCAGCCGTCTTGCCGCGAGAGAAGGCTATCGCGCAAGACGGACGCAAGGTGGTTACGTTCTGGTTCGCGCAGGCGAATTCGGACGGTCAAGCTGCGCTGCGCAACGATCTTGTCGAGCCATTCAACGCGTCACAGGACAAATACCGGCTGCAGCTGGAGGTGAAGGGCGCGGCGGTCAATAACCTCTTGAAGGTCGCGCTGGTCGCCGGCAACGGTCCCGACATCGTGCAGACCTCAGGTCCCGCGTATCTCACCGCGATCGCCAAAGCCGGTCAGCTGCTTGCACTGGACGAATTCGCGGGCAAGTTCAAATGGAAGGAGCGGTTCCTGCCGGCGTTGCTTAACACCGGCGTTTTCGACGGCAAGCTTTACGCGCTGCCCCGCGACTACGAGTCGATGCACCTGTTCTACAATAAGGATGTTTTCAAGCAGAACGGCTGGAAGCTGCCGACCAACCGCGCTGAGTTCGAGCAAATCGCGGACGCAGCGCTAGCAAAAGGAATCATACCGTTTGGCGCCGGCAATGCCGATTGGAAGGGCGTTAATGAGTGGCTGATGACCGTGTTCTTCAACAACGTCGCTGGTCCGGACAATGTTCGCAAGGCTCTCTCGGGCGACATGCCGTGGACGGCGGCACCGTTCGTCGAGGCCGTTGAGCTCTCGAAGGCGTGGTACAGGAAAGGATATTTCGGCAAAAACTATTTTTCGCTGACGAACGAACAAAGCTTTCTGCAAGTCGTCAGCGGCAAGGCGGCCATGGCCTTCAACGGAACATGGTCCTTTGGAACCAAATCCTACGGCATGTCGAATCCGGATACGGTAATGGATGTCGTCCCCGTTCCGGGTCTCGGTCCGGCCGTGACGTCGCCGCTGGCGCATCTGGCGTGCGGCGCGACGCTCTCGATCGCGAAGACTTCGCAGAATGCCGAAGGCGCTGCAGCCGTGTTCGAGTTCATGCTGTCGCGGAGTTTCTATCAGAACATCAATCGCGACTGGCCAGGCAAGTGGGCACTGCCGGTGAAGGATCTCCCGCCTGACCTACTGCAGGGGATCGGCTACCCGCTGTTCGAAAAGACGATCGCCGGGCTGCACGAAGCATTCAGCAAGGGACAATACGGCTTCACCACCTGGACATTCTGGCCGAACGCAACCAATAGCTATGTGACGGAAGGCATCGAGCAGGTTTGGCTTAACCGGATCTCGGCCGATGATTATCTCAACCATATCCAGACGGTGTTCAGCCAGGAATTTAGGGAAGGCAAGGTGCCGCCGCTTCCTCCCCGCACGGCCTGAGCAACGCGATGTGGCTATTCGCGCTTCCTGCGCTACTGATCAACGTCTGCATTATTCTGATTCCCGCCGTGCTGACGCTGATGATGGCTTTCTTTGCCTGGGACGGGGTCGGCCTTCCGGTGTGGGCGGGGCTGGCTAACTTCCAGCATATGTTCGGCGATCCTGTCTTCTGGTCGGCCCTGACAAATAATTTCATCTGGACAGCCATCTTTCTGACGGTTCCGGTCAGCATCGCACTGCTGATGGCCGCGGCCCTATTGATGTCGCCGCCGCTTTCTCGCGCCGTCGTTCAGCCCATCATCTTTCTGCCGCGAATTCTCGCCGTTGCCGTGTCTGGGCGCATCTTCCAGGGCATGATCTTCAGCCCGGCGACCGGTCTGGTCGCGTGGCTGAACGAACGTGGATTCTCGATCTCCGACCCGCTCGCCGATCCCGATCGTTCGCTCTACGCGGTCGCTGCTGTCGATATTTGGCATTGGTGGGGTTTTCTGGCGGTCGTCTTCCTCGCAGCGATGCGACAGATCAGCATCGACCAGATCGAAGCGGCGCGGCTCGACGGCGCCGGTTTCTTTACCCTGTTGCGTTATGTTTTAGTGCCCGGAATTCGTCCAACGCTTACGCTGATGCTGATCCTGACCGTAATCTATTCGTTCCAGGTGTTCGAATTCATCTACATTGTCACCCAGGGCGGGCCCGCCTACGGCAGCGAAGTTCTCGCGACGCTGGCCTACCGACACGCTTTCTTCGAAAGCGACGTCGGACAGGCGGCTGCCGCCGCCAGCGTCATGAGTCTTTTCGGCCTATGCGCGACAACCGCCTATCTCTGGCTTCAGATCCGCGACAGCGCCAACGCCACATGACCGCTGACCGATTGAACAGGATATTTAGCCTCGCGCTGATCGGGGTCGCATCGTTTGCCTCTCTGTTGCCTATCGCGCTCGCGGTCATGAACGCGTTGAAGACGACAGTAGAGATCTCAACCAACCCGCTTGCTCCGCCGACGCGCTTTCATGTGGAGAATTTCACCTCGGCGTGGAAAAGCGCGGCCCTCGGCCCGAGCCTTCTCCATAGCGCCGAAGTGGCGAGCATTACCATCCTGTTGGTCTGCCTCACGGCGGCTCCCTGCGCATATGTGCTGGCGCGCCAACGCGGCAGAGGATGGCGTATCCTGACGTTCTATTTCATGGCCTCCATTACGGTGCCCGCGCAGCTTTATTTATATCCTCTGTATTTCATCTTCGCCAAGCTCGGCCTGGTGAACTCTATTCCCGCCGTTGCGCTGATCTACACCGCGATCTTCTCGCCGTTCGCGATCTTCTTGCTGCGGACCTATGTCATTTCGATCCCATTCGCGCTCGAAGAAGCGGCCAAGGTCGACGGCGCAACGCCGTGGCAGCTGTTCTTCCATGTGATTCTCCCGATGATGCGGCCGGGTTTGTTAACCGTTGCAATCATCGTAGGGCTGAATGCATGGAATGAATTCGTGATTGCAGTAACATTTCTGCAAGACGACAGCACCATCACGGCGATCGTGAAATTCTATAACCTGACCGGACAGTATTCCACCGACTGGGGCCAAATGCTCGCCGCAGCCGTGACGATCGTGTTGCCTGTTGTGCTGGCTTTCGTATTTCTACAGCGCCGCTTTATCGACGGCATGACGGCCGGCGCGGTCAAATCATAGCAGGACGCGCAAAATTCATTATCAGACTTTGGCGCCGCCGTGCCTGCGGCTATTGACGAGTAACGGCCGCATCTGTTCGATACGGGAGCGGATGTCGTCTCGAGGGACGATGTCCGTTGTGTCACGTCGAGCGCCAGGCGCGGGGCATCATGTATCTCGGTATCGATCTCGGCACGTCAGCGGTCAAAACCATTCTCGTTGACGACGAGCAGCGCGTGGTGGCCAGCCGAAGCCGGTCGCTGACGGTTAATTCTCCACATCCCGGCTATTCCGAACAAGACCCCGGGCAGTGGATCGACGCGACATTTGCAACGCTGGACGCCTTGAAAGCGGATCATCCGCGCGAGTTGGCGGCGGTCGACGGCATCGGCCTGTCGGGCCAGATGCACGGCGCAACTCTGGTCGATGCGAACTTCAAACCGTTGCGGCCCTGTATTCTTTGGAATGACGGACGGTCCGCTGCGGAATGCCGTATGCTGGAACAGCGTTGGCCCGCATTGCGGGCGACGACAGGCAACAAGGCCATGCCTGGATTCACCGCTCCCAAACTGCTGTGGGTTGCGAAACACGAGCCGGAGATCTTCGCGGCCACCAAGCTCGTTTTGCTCCCGAAAGCATATCTACGCCTGATTTTGACCGGTGAAGCGATCGAGGATGTCTCGGACGGATCGGGAACGTTGTGGCTCGATGTCGTGCGCCGGGACTGGTCGGATGAAGGGTTGTCCGCAACCGGCTTGTCGCGCAGCCAGATGCCGCGTCTCGTCGAGGGCTGTGCGCCTGCGGCGCGGCTCTCGAGCGAGATGGCGCTTCGCTGGGGAATGACCAAACGACCAATGATCGCCGGAGGCGCCGGCGACAATCCGGCGGGCGCCATCGGCATCGGTGCGATACGGCCCGGTTCTGCCTTTGTTTCGCTCGGAACCTCCGGAGCATTGCTGGCACCGACCAATGCCATTGCCGCCAACCCGGAGCGCGCGGTGCATACGTTCTGTCACGCCATCCCCGCAATGTGGATTGCGGCCGGTGCGATCCTCTCGGCGGCATCGAGTCTCGCCTGGATCGCGCGACTGCTTGGCGCCTCTGAGGCCGAATTGCTTGAGCCGCTCGGTTTGCGGCCGAAGGCGCCATCGCATGTCAACTTTCTGCCGTATCTGTCCGGCGAACGGACGCCGCATGACGACCCGGAGGCGCGCGGAATGCTCGACGGGCTGAGCCACGGCACCGATCGTGCCGCAATCGTACAGGCCGTGCTCGAAGGCGTCGCGTTCGCGATCGCAGATTGTCGGGACGCGCTTGCCGACACCGGGATCGTGATTTCGGAGGCTGATGCGATCGGTGGCGGTTCACGTTCGCGGTTCTGGCTGTCGGTGCTGGCAAATGTCCTGAATATTCCGATTAGTCGGTTTGCCGATGGCGAAACGGGCGCAGCGTTTGGTGCGGCCAGACTGGGGCGCCTGGCTGTCACTGGCGAGGCGGTCGAAACCGTCTGCACGCCCCCGCGGCGCATCGAGACCTTCGAACCTGAGCATGCACTGGCAGATGCTTACGCCGAACGGCTTCCGAAATGGCGCAAGCTGTACCGGCCGCGGCACTAGCGCCGCCTCCGACGCCGCCGCGGCACGATCGCCGACGACACCAGCGTCTCGATGGGCGAGCAGACCCGCAACATCCTTGGCAAGATCGCCGGCCGCCAAACCATTCTCTCAGATAAGCCGGACGGGAGGGTAAATCGATTGCCCGTCGGATTGCGGCAGATTGGCACGACGGGCAATCTTCCGCTTCACCGCGCCCCCAAATCAGTGATTTAACTCCGGCCATCCCGTTCCAAGAAGAGGGGCGGTCGCGCGTCGTCACGAACGCGGGATGGGATGTGGTGGACGCGAGAGCGTCGGCGCGCAATGGCGGTCGCAGGGCGAGTTGAACCTCGT
>Ga0209526_10002568_pt1 | contig 12247 bp, 13 predicted proteins | sample JacPinW_OM2H0_M1_FD_188566 | JGI IMG/M metagenome (GOLD analysis project Ga0209526, IMG submission 188566) | Forest soil microbial communities from Algoma, Ontario, Canada - Jack Pine, Ontario site 1_JW_OM2H0_M1 (SPAdes) (version 2) | ecosystem: Environmental > Terrestrial > Soil > Boreal...
AATCGCCGACCGCCGCGAGTTTTACAACGACGCCATCAATCTCTTCAACACCCGCATTCTGCAGATGCCCGATGCCCTCCTCGCCGCCATGGCCGGGTTTAAGCCACGCCAGATGTTTCAGGTAACTGCTGCAGAAAAAGTGTACGTGGCGGTCGGGATGAATCCAGTGACACGCTGAGCCCAGGTAGTTTTCGTAGTGAATGGATTGCGAGTCGAGGGCGGAGTTTTATTTTTTTAACCTGGTATTAACACATAGCCGCCAATTTTTGTAAAATGATGGAACTGTAAGTCCAGCCCTCGGTTGCGAACCACCCGTTTTCGGAAGGCTCGCGCTGATTCCTCCTACGGAGTGTTCCCTTGAAAATGCGTCGTCGTGAGTTAGTGAAAAACCTTGTACTAGCTTCTGGAGCAGCTGCGCTTGCGCCGTCATGGCCGTTCAGCAAAATGACATCGGCCCGTGCGGTTCTCCCGACCTTGCCGAACCCTGGAAATTCGCGCATCGACCACGTGGTGGTGGTCACCATGGAGAACCGCAGTTTCGACCATCTGCTGGGCTGGCTTCCCAACGCCGACGGAAAGCAGGCCGGCCTGACATACGTAGACAAGCAAGGCGTCGCGTACCCAACTCATTCGTTGTCCGGCGACTATACCGGATGCCCGCATCCCGATCCCGACCATTCTTACGGCGGAGGCCGCGTCGAATACGACCACGGCAAAATGGACGGCTTCTTACGCGCCGGTACCAATGACATCTATTCCATCGGCTACTACGGACAAAAGAACATCCCGTTCTACGCTGCGCTCGCGCGCCACTACACAACCTGCGACCGCTACTTTCCCTCGATCTTAGGGCCGACGTTCCCCAATCGTCTCTTCTTGCACGCAGCGCAAACCGACCGCCTGAGCAATACTCCGGCTCTGACTACGCTCCCCACGATTTGGGACCGCCTCGCCGCCGCCGGTGTCAGCGCCAACTACTACTATTCCAATCTCCCGTTCCTTGGCTTGTGGGGACCAAAGTATGTCGGTATCGCGCGGCCATACGATGATTTTCTTCTCGCGGCGTCCGCTGGAACGCTTCCGGCGGTTTCCTTTGTGGACCCCATCTACACCGTCCTCGACGACGGCACCGGCAACGACGACCATCCGCACGCCGATATTCGCAAAGGCGATCGCTTCCTGTACGACACATTCGAGGCCGTCGCAAAAGGTCCGAAGTGGCCCAACACCGTGTTCGTCGTAAATTTTGACGAATGGGGCGGCTTCTTCGACCATGTGCCGCCCCCGCGAGCCGCCGCTCCGAACAACGTCGATCCCGATCTCGTGAACGGGAAAGCGTTGTTGGGCGTTCGTGTGCCCACGGTGATCGCCTCTCCCTTCAGTGCCGGGCAGCCGAACGATCCCCGAGTAAGCGCATTGGTGTTCGACCACACCTCTGTCCTGAAACTGATCGAGTGGCGCTGGAGTCTCCCACCGCTGACAGCACGCGACGCCAGCCATGACGTGCGCAATCTTGCCTACGCGCTGAATTTCGAGCATCCTAACGATTCGGTCCCCACGCTCCCGCTGCCACCCGCGCCGTTGCTCGGCGCCCCATGTCTAGGCTCCGGTGGCATTCTCGGCGCCGCACCCACGCCCGACGCCAATGTTTGGAGCGAGCTTGCCCGCTCCGCTGCCGCCAATGGCTTCGCGGTGAAGCTGCCCTAGGAACGCGCTTGTTGCGTAGGAGGCGCAGCTTGCCTGCGGCTGCGCCTCTACATTTCCGCAACGCGTGTGCCTAGCTTGTCTTGTGAATGGAAATCGAACCGTAGCTGGTCTTGAGGATGATCTTCGGCCCGCGTCCGCGTCCGTACTTGCCTTCCAGATGCGAGTCACCCGAATCGGTCGAAGTTCTCTTCAATGTATCGGACTCGAATTCAGAATCGATGTCTCCCGAATGACAGTCAGCCAATATTTCAAAACTGGAAGACTCCGGCAAAGTAAGCGTGATCGCTGCTGAAGCATTCGTGATTTCAATGTCATCTTTCGGCGGCGAAGAGAAACGCACCTGAATATTGCCGTTGCGATCGTCAATCTTAACTTTGCCGCCCGCGTTCTCGATCGTGATGTCTTCATCGCGCGTTCGCGCAATCAGGTTGCCCGGCGCATCGACTACTTCCAAATTCCCTGAGCCCGCTTCCATGTGGCCCGAGAGCTGTGTCAGCGTCAAATCCGTCCGGTGCGAGACAAACCGCACACCCTTCGCCACTTTTTCCGCGCGAATCGGCCCCACAAATTCTCCGTTGATGGTAAAGCTGCCGCTGGCGTTAACGACCTCGACGCTACCGCCGCGCCCGGAAATCTTTACATCGCCCTTCGTGTCCGAAAGTTTCGCGTCGCCGTGGCGCATATCAAGGCTCACGTCTCCCGTTGTGCCGCGCACTTCGATGTCGCCATTGCCGTTGTCGATGTTGACCTGCGAAGCCATGTCGGAAACGTTCACGTCTCCCTTTTCGCTGTGAACGGTCAGCAGCGCCTTCTTGGGCACGCTGATGTCCATATCCACCTTGACCCGCGAGTTCCCACCGCCGGTCGGCCGCACTTCGTAGCCGTCGCCATTCTGAACGATCTCCGCCGACACGTGCTCGCTCAGCTTCTTGGCTGCGTTCTCGTTCCAGCCCTTTACGTTGACCTTGCCGGAAACCCGAATTTGCGGTTCATCGGAAGCACGAACGACAATGTCGCCGCGACCGCCGCGAACAGTAACCCGCGCATTCGCCGGCACAGTTTTCGGCGCAACATCGATGCTGCTCGCAAAGGTTTCACCGGGAACCTCAATATTATCGAAGAGGCCCGGCACGTGCTGGCGTGCGTGGTCGACTCCGATCACGATGCCGATCACCGCCAGCAGACCCAGCACCAGCAAAACTTCCCCCGTACTAATGCGCGAAGCACCCGGCTGCGACCCTCGCGCACCTGCCGTCCGCTCATAAATCTTGATCGCGCCCCAGAAAATCAGAATCAGCGGCCACCAACGGAGGATGACGCCGGTTAGCTCGAATCCGCGGTAATTATGGAGAAGCAGCAGAAAGCCGATGAAGATCAGAACCAGCCCGCTGAAAACGCTGCTGCCGCGAGGGCGAAGTCTGGACATGAGTAGTTATTGTCCCTGTCCCGGCAGCGAACTCTGCGCGGGGCCGCCCGTAGCGGGAGGAACGGACGCGGGAGGAACAGAGGGAGGCGGCGCGGAAGTCCAATCGACGTGGCCGGTCATTGGCGCCATGGAAGACGCCAGCAGCACCGCACCGATCACAATCAAAATAAACGGATACGTGTTCGAGAAATCGAAAGCATCGTTGCGAGCTTCATGCAACAGAAACAACACGCCGATCGTGACGATTACCGCCGGACCCATCAGTCCGCGAATCGTGCACCGTGGACACCGGCAGCGAATTTCGTTTGCCATACCTACCGGCCCTCAAGCCGGTTTCGAAACATCAAAAGTCCCACGACAATCAAAATGACCGGCCAAAACTGCTGAATCCGCCACCACGGAAACCAATCAAAATTGTGCAGCAGCAGCAAAATCCCGATGCCGATAATCAGGAACGGTCCGACGGGCTTTCCTTTGCTGAAATTTTCCAGTGGATCTTCCAGCCGCTGTCCCGCCAGCCGCGCTTTCGCCGTCCGGTACGCATCGATCGGCATGTAAACCCATAATGCGGAGATGCAGATCCACAGCGCCGCCTCCGCTCCGCCGCTCACCGCACCATCTACGCCAATGATGAAGAGAAAAAGAAAAATCGCCAGGTGAATGATGCCCTTGCCGTACTGCTCGTTGTAAAACGCGCCAAGCCCCGGCAGAAAGCCAAGGAAAAACGCCAGCAGCGGACTTGGCCCAAGCCCTGGCGCCGGGCGCGGCCCCGGCCCCGGATCCGCAGGTGTCGGCATCGGTGCGCCGGGAGCGCCAGCGGCCGTCGTCGTCGGAAGCCCCATCACGTTAGCGAGGCAATCTTCGCAATACAGCACATCGCGAACCGGCCGCACGCACACCGCGCACATCGCCTTCCCGCAATTCCGGCAGTACCCTACGGCATCCGCATCGGGATGCACCACGCACTTCATAGCACGCTCCTCGAAATCATAGTCCGCCGAGCACGCCGCAAACGGCCGGCAACTCGATCGCCAGCACTTCTATGTGCCGCGCCAGATCATTGGCGCGATTCTGCTGCCGCGGCGTTGCTGGCTTCGAGCCATCGCTGCGGCCTGGCTGCTTCGGGGACGTTTCTGGAATGGTGTTTTCTTGATTTGTGCGTAGATCGTTCTCTTCGCGCAACCGCGACTGAATCTCGTTCACTACGCGTAAATCGTTTACAAACTTCACGCTGCTCGCGTACGCCAAATGCGCCGACCGGTCAGCATTGCGATAAATCGTCGCCGGTCGCAGGTCCGCCAACTTCGGATGCCGCCAATTGAATCCCGACGCGGTCACAACAATGATCAGCGTAGCGGCCACAGACAGCGCGCCGTACGCAAATCGTATCGAAGCAGCGCCCCGAACCCAGCCCAATATCGCGCGCCAGCCAGTCGTCGATTCGCGCGGTCCCAAAGTCTTGTCCAGAATCGAGTACACCAGCCGCGGCGGTTCTGCAATCTGCTCCATCGCATGCAAGCCGGTCAGCAAATCCGAAACGCTCGCCACCAAAGGAGCGCACCGTGCACACGAAGGCACATGCGCAGAAAACTCCGCAAGCTCAGCCGGGTTCAGCACCCCGTCGAGATAATCGCTAAGCCGCGCTTCCGTTTGTTCGCAAGTCCAAGTCATACCGCACTCCAGAGCCCCCTACCGCGAAACGCTTCATGACGGCCGCACTCCCATCTGTTGCAGAATGCGCGCCAGTTCGATCCGTCCGCGGTTAATCCTTGATTTTACCGTGCCTTCGGGCACCGACAGTACCCGTTGTATCTCACCGTATTCCAATTGTTGCAAGTCCCGCAAAATCACTGCCTCCCGCAATTCCGGCGAAAGCTTCGTAAGCGCCCACTGTATCTGCCCGCTCAGCTCGCCCAACAGCGCCAGTTCGTCAGGTCGCCGCGCCGTGGATTCCTTGTTTTCGACCGCCGGCATCGAGTCATCCAGGGAATCTGTTACCCGGTCCCGCTTCGTCCGCCGGTAATGATCGATCAAGAGGTTGCGCGTCACGCTGGTCACCCAAGTTGCAAATCCGCCGTGCGCCGATCGATAGCTCGCCAGGGTGCGGTAGACCCGCAAAAACACGTCCTGCGAGAGGTCTTCCGCCTCCGTGCCATTCCCCGTAAACCTATAGCAAATGTTGAAGATGCGGCGCGAATGGCGGCGCACAAGCTCCTCCCAGGCCGAACCGTCGCCCTGGAGGCATTGCTGGACCAGTTGGGCATCCTGCTCCAACGTCTCATCAGCCTCGAATCCTGGTACGGTGACATGCGCGGCGACCCTCGGTCCATTTCTTGCTAAACCGTGGGCAGCCATCTCGGCCTGCCATATTATGGAACGAAAAGTGCCCCTGAAATGTTCCCTAGGCACCCAACCCCGTGGCCGCAACGAATCGCCGCATCTTACTCATCCGCAGGGAGAAACACAACGAATGTCCTGTGTAGATACAGCAAGCCTGCGAATCTGCCTGGGTTCTTGGTGGAACTCATGTGTCCTCGCTTGTGAGAGGTTTAGCCTGAGATACGCCAAAGCGTATCAAAACGTTTCACCGCGCAACGTTATCAGCGGTCGGTTCCCCATTTCGGCCTTCCTGAACGGACCTCAGAACTTGACACAGTCAAATGACAGAGTGGCGAACATGCCGACAGTTCCACGGGACGGCTGACCTAGCCATAACGCGCGTGAATTGACGCATCGCCCATTCTGCCAATCGCTTCCAAGCTGTTTTCATCAGCGACACCGTCTGGCACAGCTATTGCTTTGTTCCGTGCCGGCTACCGTTTGACAAAGGGGTACGGAACCACGGGAACGCTTGGTGCAAGCGGCCGGGGAGCGAATCATTTTGTGAAGTTGTCCGGGTGTCGAGGAAGTTCAACGCGGTTGCTTTTTCGCAGTTTGTCTCGCAGAAAAAATAAATCGAAGTATAACTAAGGAGAAAGTAAAAACATGAAGTCCAGACTGTTAGCAGGAGTAGTTTTCGGGATAGTTTTGTTATTTACTTCCACCGCGCGGGCAGACGAAGGCAGCAAACAGGAAGCCAGCGCGCAAGGGACCGGGTTTTTCACCAAAGACTCAACCGGCAGGGGCCTCCGACAGACCTCGACCAATGCGGGCGGGTTCCTGCTGGGCTATCGTTATCATTTCAATCGTTGGCTTGCTGCTGAAGTGAATTATGGCCGCGTCCGCAGTACCCAGCGAACTTTTACACCGACCCCGACCGTGCCGCCTGGATTCGGGCCGGGTCCCGTCGTCATAACCACGTCTTCGCCCGTTCAGTCGGATATTCATGAGACTACTGCCGCTGGTGTCGTAACGCTTCCAAGCTTCAGGCGACTCCGGCCTTATGTGCTGGCGGGGACCGGCGCACTGACTTTTCATCCCACCCAGAACGCAGGTGCATTCGTCGCCGGAGCGGGTACCCAGTCGAAAGCAGTGTTCGAGTACGGTGGCGGCGCTGACTACAACTTCACCAGACACTTCGCGTTTCGACTCGAATACCGAGGCTTCGTTTACAAGCGTCCCGACTTCGGCCTGGTCGCATTGCGTTCGGACGCAACAACACATTCGGCTCAGCCGTCGGCCGGTTTCGTTTTCCAATTCTAGTTTGACGAAAAACCTATCCTCCAACAGCCGGCGCCATGCATAGTCTAGCGTGGCGCTGGCTTGCTTTTGTAGTCTCAGAGAAGGCACTAAACGACTACCTCCGCTTCTGATTAATTATAAAAGGCGCCCCTTTGGAGTAGGTTTTGATCGTGCCCATCATCGCCTACAGAAAGGAGCACCCTCGCGAATGACGCCAAGTATTGGGCTGGATGTTCATCAAGCAACGATCTCCGCGACAGTTCTGGATTCCGCCGGCAAGTTGGTGATGGGGTCCAGCTATATACTAACGGTCAGGAGGTGCACCCTGTGTGGCGCAAGTTCGCTCCCATCGTCATAGCTCTTCTGCTGTGCGGACGTTCTCCCCGGTTGTTCGCACAGGAGCGCGTCGAGGCTGGCATATTTCTCGATTACCTCAGCATTTCCCAGACTGACACTAACAACTTCGGAGTGGGCGGACGGTTCGGCTACCGCATTCATCGCAAAGTGATGATGGAAGGGGAACTTGCTTACGACTACGGGATCAACTTCCGCGAGGCATACCGCAACATTACGAACGGCGATATATCCGCGATACAACGCACGTCGATTGGCGTCACGCATGGGCTGTTCGGGCCTACGCTGCAGCCCGCGAAGGGTAGATTTCGTCCATTCGTCACTCTGAAAGGCGGGTTTATGGATTTCCGCCTGAGCCCAAGCCTACTACCGCTTAGCACTGTTGAGAGCACGCTCCTCGGCATTCGTACCTCCAGCTTAAACGTGGCAATGTATCCGGGAGCGGGAGTGGAGGCGAGTCTGGGTCCGGTGGGGTTGCGTTTCGAATTGGGCGACGACATCTACTTTAACAACGGCGCGCACAACAACCTGCGGATCACGTTTGGTCCGATCCTCAGGTTCTGAGTTTCTCGCCAGCTTTGGTTAGTGCTATGCGCGTCAATATCTGCGGTTCGCAGGGTACAGTCATGGCTAGTTCGGCTTCCGAAAAACCAGATCCCATTGACCGCGCGAGTATGGATCCCCGCTATCCTATCGGGCCGTATAGTCCGCCACCGACGATTGGTCATGCCGAACGCGAGGCTTGGATCGCGGAGTTGGAGACTTTGCCGGGCAATCTGCGCAATGCCGTGGAGGGTCTGCGCGACGATCAGCTCGACACGCCGTATCGGCCCGGTGGCTGGACGCTTCGCCAAGTCGTACACCACATTGCCGACGGTCATCTGAATTCCTATACGCGTTTTCGCCCGGCGCTTACCGAGCAGACACCCACAATCAAGCCGTTTGAGGAAGCGGCTTGGGCGGAACTTCCGGACGCGAAGTCGGGCCCGATTAAACCATCGTCCGCGTTGACGGACGCGCTTCACCGGTGCTGGGTGATGTTGTTGCGTTCGTTATCCGATGACGATTTCAAACGCAGTTATCGGCATCCCGAACGGGCCGAATTGACGCCGCTCGAACAGACCCTGGGTTATTTCGCCTGGCACTCCCGCCATCACATAGCGCAGATTCTAAGTTTGCTGAAGCGCGAACGCTGGTAAGGCCAACGCAGGAACGTAAGGAGCAACTCGCGAGCCAGCGGCGAGCGTCTTTTTCTTCTGAAGCCTTCCAGTGGGCCTAAAGAAGCAGTCCAAAAAGGGCAAGGATTAAGCGGGCCTGAGCAATCCGAACATGGAGCCTAGAATATGAAGATGTCGGCAGCCCTATTTCTTCTACTCGCTTGTCCGGAGTTTAAGTTTGACCGTCGCGTTTTCAGAGATGACAGAGGAAGAGGTAGCCCGTATTTTGGGCCGCCTACGAGCCGCCCTCAGAAAGGCTAAACTGACCGAGGAAGAGAAGAGAGCTGCCGTGAGCGCAACGCCTGGATACACGGTGTCCGACGTTGCCGACGTTGCGATTACGATTAAAGCCCGCTTCGCCAAAGGCACTCTCCAGTATTTTTGTGTTTCCAAACGCGAAGTTACGTAGGGCGTGTGGGTTCGTTCCGGCTCTCGAAAAGATCGAATCAACGATGCTCAAAGGGACTACGACAAAGGAGTCGCATGCCAGTGCAAATGATGATTAGTTTTCTAGCCTCCTTGGTGCTCACCCTATCTTCAACTGGTCAAATCAAACAGCCGAATCCTCAAAGACCGCTTCGGATTACGGGGACCTACAGCAATATGTATTACAACTCCGAAGGAGGAGACGTCATCGGAGACGAAGTCAGGATTGTCAACACTCGGCGCGGCTACCAAGGCGTGCTGCAGATTTCAGAGGGAGCACCCGAGCAATTAGTCATCGTAGACGTCAAAGTGGCCGGAACAAACGTCTCCTTTTCAATTCCTGACTCTTCTCCCTACGCTGGGACTTTCGACGGAAAGGTTGAAAACGGAATCCTTACAGGCGAATTCCATTTTAAGACCGGCGGGGCGGACAAAGTTGAACTAAAACGAGGCAAAAGCTATTGGGATTAGCCAATCAGAAGTTCTCTAGAATTAATACTTGCAAAAGTATATCCAAACAAATGACATTAACTTCCTTTAGGATGAACACTTATCCAAAACCCGGGGGGAGGGGGTACCTCCAAACGCCGACTCGTCACTCGCTGGTTCCCAAGGGCGGAAACAGCGTGGGAGTCTCCGCCGGATTGGCGGCGATGGCTTCAAGTTCGGGATAGCGGAGGCGGAGCGGATCGGGCACCTCGACTTTGGTGGACTTGAGCATGCTGATGAGTTCTAGTGCGTTGACCACCGCTTTGCCGAGGTAGTGGTTATTGGTGATTACAAAGGTTTGGCGCGTCTGCTCGCCAACCGCTCGAATGCGGTTGGCCCAGGGCGCGAGCTCCTTCGCCGAGTAAAGATAGTTGTAACGCTCGTGCTGCGGGACCTCCGGATCGTCGCTGAACCAAGTGTCGTAGCGGCGTCCGTGCATGCGGACATAGCCAATCTCGGAAGTGATTTGTTCCGAAGGCTCCAAAGAGCGGCCGATTAAGGGCTGATCGATGTTGCAGAAAGCTGCATTATGCTCGCGCAGAAGCGCGAAGAACTCGGGATCGTTCCAGGTGGCATGGCGCACTTCCACCGCGAGCGGGTAATCGGCGAAGCGTTTCAGGACACTCTGGAGGTACGCGGCCGCCTCTGCTGTGCGATGAAACGCGAAAGGGAACTGCAGCAACACGGCTCCGAGCTTGCCGGCCATGTGCAGCACATCGAAGCCGGTACGCACGGCGCGTTCATCTCCCGGAGTGGCGCTGGGATCGTGCGTGAACTTCTGCCAAAGCTTTGCAGTGAACACAAAGCGTGGATTGGCGGAAACGCGATCCAACCACTGCTTCGCGTGCGCCGGATTCAACGGCTGGTAGAAAGAAGTGTTGATCTCGATCGTGTCAAAAAATTGCGCAAGGAACGTGGCTTCGTGAAATCCTTTCGGCCGCGGCGCCGGATACACGTATCCCGCCCAGTCCGAATACGACCATCCCGCAGGTCCGATGCGGATATCAGTCATGACGTGTAGCGCAGGGCGGAGTCCGCGGAGCCCTGCGGCCTTTCGCCGCTACGAATCGCTCGACCACCTGATTGCAGAGTAGGAGCCAAGACTGCAATGTGTCAAACGCCAGAGGCGCCGACGCCAAACCGGATTGCTGCGGACCGGGCAAGTTGTTATGCTTGCCTTACAATGCGGTGCGGAAACACTATCTGCGTCGCCGTTGTTCCTTCCGCAAGCACTCCTACAGGTGCATACATGAAACTTTCCATCAGCTACAAACACGTGGACGCTCATGAAACCGCCGAGAAGCAATGCGAGCGCCATATCGAGAAACTAGCGCGCCTTTTGAAAAGCTATGAGCCGGACCTGGTGCAGCTTCACGGGGCTTTTTCAAAAAATACGCACAAGCAGGAGCATTCATTTTCGCTCAACCTTTCCTTGCCCACCGGCACGCTGCACGCGACAGGCATTGGCGGCAATGTTCGCGCGAGCTGCAAGAAGGCTTTCACGGAACTAGAGGTGCAAGTGAAGAAGCATCAGTCCCGTCTGCGCAAGGATTATGAGTGGAAACGCAAGCGTCTGCGGCCGCGTCCCATTGAAGTGTCTTGAAGGTCTTTCCGTAGACGTTTATCTAGCATTTATCTCGGGGCGACAACAATAGCGGAGGAGATAAACTCGTGAATCGCGCGGCTTTGCTGCGATCCGCTGTGGTGGCGCTGCTCAGGAACAAGATGCGCAGCGTTTTGACCGTGCTGGGCATCACCATCGGCATCGCGGCGGTTATCTGCGTTGTCGCCATCGGCAAAGCCGGGCAGGCGCGCGTCGAGCAGCAACTCAACAACCTCGGCGACAATTTTGTGTGGGTCGAAGCGGGCGGCCGCGCCGTCAACGGCGTTCGCACGGGAACACACGGCACGAAGTCGCTGACGGTCGCGGATGCGGTGGCCATCAAGAATCAAATCTCTCTGATCAAGAGCGTTTCTCCTAACGTGGATGGCCCGATACAAGTGATTTACGGGAATCAGAATTGGTTCACGCGTTTTCGTGGCGTGTCGCCGGAATATTTTGACATCAAAAGATGGTACGTGGATCAGGGCGCGGTGTTTTCGCAGGAGGACGTCGACCGTGCGGCGGAAGTCTGTGTGATTGGACGGACCGTGCGCGAGCAACTATTTGGCGTGGAAGATCCGGTCGGAAAAGTCATGCGAGTAACGAACGTGCCGTGCAAAATAGTGGCTACGCTGCTGCCCAAAGGCCTGTCGGTTTCTGGGCAGGACGAGGATGACGTTATTGTCTTGCCGTACACCACGGCGCAGAAAAAGATTAAAGGGATCACTTGGCTCGACGATATTTTGTGTTCCGCGGTGTCGCAATCGGCCGTGAAGGTCGCGGGCCAAGAGGCTGCGGCGGTGTTACGCGATCGGCATCACTTGCGTCCTGAAGAGGAAGATGACTTCAACATTCGCAATCCCGAGGACATTATCCAGGCACAGTTGGAGGCCAGTCGCACGCTTACGATTCTTCTGATCGCTATTGCGTCGATTTCGCTTCTGGTTGGCGGCATTGGCATCATGAACGTGATGCTGGTTTCGGTCACCGAACGCACCCGCGAGATTGGCGTTCGCGTGGCTGTGGGAGCGACGGAAGGCGCCATTCAACTGCAGTTCCTCGGGGAATCGGTGATGCTGAGCCTTGTCGGCGGGGCTGCTGGCGTATTATTCGGAGTTGTGGGTTCCTACCTGGTGGGCCAGACGTTGAAATGGCCTATGCAAATGTCCCCGGAATCCGTAGTCATTGCCGCGATTTTCTCGATCGCCGTGGGAGTCTTTTTCGGTTACTACCCGGCGCGAAAAGCATCGCTGCTCGATCCCATTGAAGCCTTGCGATACGAATAAAGCGCGGACTGCGAATGAAGACAAAAAATAGATGGTTGATACTCGGAGGGGCGATCGCCCTGATTGCCCTGTTCGCCGCTTTTGGCTTAAATCACGCCAATGAGACGCAACATTTCAC
>Ga0209526_10002569_pt1 | contig 12246 bp, 13 predicted proteins | sample JacPinW_OM2H0_M1_FD_188566 | JGI IMG/M metagenome (GOLD analysis project Ga0209526, IMG submission 188566) | Forest soil microbial communities from Algoma, Ontario, Canada - Jack Pine, Ontario site 1_JW_OM2H0_M1 (SPAdes) (version 2) | ecosystem: Environmental > Terrestrial > Soil > Boreal...
CCCGTCAGCGAGCCAGCAGCCGGGTCCAGGTGTCGGCCAGCCACGACTCGAAGAAGTCCGGATCCCATCCGCGGTCTCGCACGAGCAGAAGGAAGAATTCCGGGGCGTTGGTCGCCCAGACCACGTCGGCCGCCTTCTCCGCCGAGAGTCCCGGACGCAGCGCTCCGGTAGCCTCCAGCGCCTGGGCCACGAAGACCCGCATGTGGCCGGCCCTGCGCCGGTCGAATTCCTCCGCAAGCGCCCTCAGCTCCGGGTCGCCGGCGGCCGCCTCCTTCACGACCTCCCAAAGCGGCGCCACTCGCTCGTTCAACTGCCGTACGACCCGTGCGAACATCACGAGCTTCTGTCGAGGATCGGGCTCGGCCTGGATCGCGTGCGTGGAGTCACGCTCCAGGGCGGGGACCGGCTCATCCGTCCCCGAGAGGGCGATTTCCACCAGGTGCCGCATGAGGGCAGGCTTGGTCCCCACCGACGCGTAGACGGTCTCCAGTGACACCCCCGCCTCCTGCGCGACCTCTGCCATCCGGGTCGCCGCGTAGCCACGGTCCAGGAAGAGACCGCGGCCGGCGGCGACGATGCGAGCCCGGGTCTCCCTGGCTGCCGCCCTCCGGCCGCTCGCGTCGTAGCGGCGCGGTTTTCGCTTGACGGTGGGATCCACGGCAGCTAGTCTATCCGCATTCACCTGAAGTCACTTCAGATCAATATGGAGGCAGTGATGGAGAATCACGTCAAGCTCGGCCACGTCGCTCTTCCGGCCAGGGATCCGGCTGGGCTTGCGCGGTTCTATGGGGAGCTCCTGGGCCTGACCTCAACCATGCAGGGCGCTCTGCCAGGCCTCGGCGATTTCATCTTCCTCAGCGGCCAGCCGGCCGATGTGCTCCAGGAGCTCACCTTCATGACGCGGCCCGAGGCGCGGCACGTCGCCTTCGAGGTGGACAGCCTTGCAAACCTGAGGGCTGTCTACGCGAGCGCGAAGGAGCGCGGCGTCCGCGTCCTGATGGCGCTCGATCACCGGTCCAGCGTCAGCCTGATGCTCGTGGATCCGGAGGGCAACAACCTCGAGGTCTACTGGCTGACCGGCCGGCGCGCGGACGCCCTCTACGCGGCGCCCATCGATCTGGACAGGCCCGAGGCCGAGCTGATGAAGCAGCTCCAGGCGTAGGTCATGGTGTTGGCTTAGAAGGTCAGCACTCGGTCTGCGTCGAGCGAGAGCCTGGCCACGTCGGGCGGGCTCACGAACTGGGCGTTCCAGTCCTCGAGGTGCTTGTCGCTGACCCCACGGGCCTCAGCGCAGCCCCTTCAAACATGAATGCGAACCCCCCGATCGCGGCAGGCTTCGAAGAGCTCGGCCAGCGGGGGGATGCCGACGCCGCGAACCGGGTCACGAACCTCCGCCTTCAGGAGCTCGGTGGCGTCGCCGGCGAGAACCACCGCGGCCTCGTAACCGGCGGCCGCGGCACCGTTGGCCGCCAGGTGAAAAGGGAGACTGCAGCGGGTCTGGTCCTGGGAGCCCGTGGCGGCCACGTAAAGCAGCTTCGGCATCGTCTTAGCCTACTCGTGGCTTTCGCCGAAGGTGCCGCGGACGCTGCTCACATGCCGCAGCACGGCGGTCCCAGCCCTCCCTCAGCAGGGGGGAATCCTCTAGCCCAGGGGTCTGAGGCGGCCGTGGGCGTCGAAGGGCATGGGCTGGGGTTCGCTCGATATTTCCAGGTCGTCGCGTTCCCGCGCCTCTTCGAGGAGCGCCGGCGAAGCGCCCAGGACCTCGGTGTGAAGCGTGTCGCTGATCCAGGCCAGCCGCAGGGGTCCCTCTCGACCCCGGCAGGCGATGGCGGCGCAGACCGCCGCCAGGTCGGTGGGCATGACGAAGGGCAGTGACACGCGGCGGATGCCGATCACACCCGCCGTGAGGCCGTTGGCGTAGAGCGCCTCGAAGTCGACCTTGGCCAGGAGCCGGGCGGTGGTGAAGTCGGCGGTGCCGATGCCCATGGCGTTGCCGTGCGAGCCCTCTGTCAGGTCCAGCACCACGATCGCCGTCACCGAGCTCGGTTCGGGCTCGGGTTGCCCGACCACCCGCAGCCGCCCGACCACGTTGGTGTCGATGCCGGCGCCGCTGACGTCCTTCCCCATGCGATCGATCACCAGCACGTCGAGGTCGGCGAACGGGATCTTCGGCATCAGGTCCCAGGCCCGCTCCAGCAGCGCCGCCTCGGGCTCCGCCCCGATCTCGCCGGCTTCCAGGCCGCGGACGTCGGCGGTCTCGTCGCGCTGGTTCTCGAGGATCGCCAGACCGCCCACCAGCAGGCCCTGCTCGGCCACCAGCCTGGTCGCGGCGGGGATCAGGTCTCGCAGCCCGGCCGGGCCTCGGGAGTGCATGACCGCGGCGCCGGCCTGCTTGCCGAGCCCGATGGCGCACATCTTCGCCAGGCCCGACTCGACTGGGCCGCGGAAGCTGGTGTGCGGCTTGACCCGGTTGACCAGGAAGACGGCTCCGGCCTCCGCCACGTTGCGGTCGACGTGCACGGGGAGGCCGTCCACCTCTCCGACCACCTGGGTCTCCATGGTCGCCTGGACCAGGGAGCGGTCGATCCCGTAACCGGCGAGCACCTCGGCCTGCCCTTCGGCCGTCGCCGCGCCGTGGCTCCCCATGGCGGGGACCACGAAGGGGTCGAAGCCAAGCTCGCGCAGCTCGGCGAGCACGGCGCCCACGATGGCTCCGACGCCCGCGATGCCGCGGCTGCCCACGCCGACCGCGAGGCGTCGAGGCGCCACGCCGGCCAGAGCCCGTTGGACCTCCTCCCGCACCCGTCCTTCGAGCTCTCCACGCCGGAGGAGGGGAGGGTCCAGGCGCTGCCGGACCAGCCCGACCGCCGGTGGCTGGACCGGCTCGAGGAGCCGGCCGGCGACTCGCTCCAGCCCCGGCAGGAGCGGCGAGAGATCCAGCCTGCCGCCCATCGCCTCCAGGCTACGCCCGGTGGGTCAGTCCGGTGGCGTCGCCGGGAGCGCTCGCTGGAGCACCTCCAGGTGAGCACGCTGGTGCGCCGCCATGAGCTCCATAACCTCGCCCACGGGCCGGCCCGCGAAGGGCCCAATAGCCACCTGCCGGTCCAGGTCGACGCCCATCAAGGCGGCGTGGAGCGCGGCGCTGCCCTTCTCAAGCTCGGATCGCAGCTCCGCGGGCGACCGGTCTCGGCGCCTGGAGACCTGGGACGCGTTCCAGCGGTCCGGGTCGAACGCCCGGCCGCCGCCGCCATCGGCGGCCCGAGGTTCCGCGGTCACCACGGCGCTCAGGGAGGCCTGTGTGCTGGCCAGGTGGGCCAGCAGGTCATGTGCCTCCCAGCCCTCGCCGTCCCCATGCACGGGCCTCCGCCAGTCGCCGTCGAGGGCCGCTGCCTCGCGACCCAGGCTGGCCAGCTCTGCCGCCAGCGCCGTTCGTTCCACGTCCGTCGCCAGCTCGTCCGGCCGGATCAACGGGATGTCGTGGCGCGACTCGTACCAGCGCACCTGGACGCCGGGCAGGTTGGCCAGCACCTCATCGACGGCCCTCCTTCTGCCCTCTTCGAACTCGGGGGGCGCCCCCGGCCAGAGCAGGGCGGCCATCGCCAGCAGCACCGGGCCCTGCACCCTCGCGAAGTCGGCCAGCGGGTCGAAGTGGAACATGTGCTCCAGGATCTGGCGGCGCACCGGCACATTGAGGGTGGAGGTCAGACCCCCCTCGACCTCCGTCAGGCCGGCCCGAACGAAGTCCCGGAGGTCGTCGCCCCAGGCCTCGTCCCCGAGGTAGCGGCGCTGCGCCTCCACCGCTTGATCCAGGCCGGTGTAGATCGGGAAGGGCGGCTGCATGCGCTCCGACGCCTCCTCCCAGCTCATGACCCGGTTGATGGGCGACGGAGGTCCGTCGACGAACACGAGGCCCGAGGCCAGGTCGGGCCGGGTCGCCGCCAGCTCGAGCGCAACCGATGCGCCCCAGGAGTGCCCCACCACCAGGGGCCTGCCGAGCCCCAGCTGCTCGATCGCCTCGGCGGCGTCACCTACGATCTCGTCCGATCCGTAGCCCTCCTCCGGGCGATCGGAGGGGCCGTGGCTGCGCTGGTCCAGGGCCACGATCCGCCTGCCCGGCAGACGTGCCGCGAGCCGTCCCCAGACGAGCGCGTTGGAGCTCAGCCCGTGGAGCAGGAAGAGGGCCGGCTCGCGCGGTTCCCCTTCCGGCTGCCACTCCAGGTAGTGCAGCCGAACACCTGACCTCTCGAGCCAACCCTCTCGCATTCAAGCGATTGTAAGGAGCCGCCCACTCTGCCTCCTGCGGAGCTCCTGGTTCCTATAGCAACCCGGCAGCGGCCCTGACCGAGTCCACCATCACCAGCGCCGCGGCGGCATCCGTCAGCCCCTCATGGGAGAGGCGTCGCCAGCTCCAGAAGTCCAGCGCCAGTGCCACCGTCGCCCTGACCGCGGCAGGATCGCGGGCAGGTCGGAACCCTGACGCCAAGGCATCCGCCAGCGCCGCCATCCGCCGATCCACGCGGATGCGCATCACCGCGTCCAGAGCCGGCAGCACCAGGCGATCTCGCTGCATGTGCTCGTTGCTGCGCTCGGTCGCGCGGTACCAGTCGTACAGCCCGGTCAAGATCAGGCGCAGCCGTTCTGCCGGGTCATCCTCGGCAAATGCGGCTGACATGTCAGGGAGGGGGTGCTCCGACATCCAGTGGGCGCCGCAGGCCTCGAAGAGCGAGCGGTCGTCGGGGAAGTTGTTGTAAACCGTCAGTCGCTGCACCCCTGCTCGGCGGGCGATCTCGACGACGGTTGTCCGTGCCGGTCCCACCTCGTCATGCAGCGCGGCGGTCGCCTCGACGATCCGGCGTCTTGTCTCCCCTTGCTGCTCGGCGCGGGCTTTGAGGTGGTAAGGGCGCCTTTGGGTTGACATCCTGCTCAGTCATCCTATACGCTCCAATCATCGAACAGCCTGTATATCCAATAGGAGGCAGAAATGACCGGAGTTCATATCGTTGGTCCGGGTGACGGCAAGGCGGGAAGCCTTGGCGGGGTGGGAGTTCGCTTCATGATCGATGGCGGCGAGTCAGGTGGAGGATTCGCGCTTGTCGAGCATCCGATGGGGCCGCGCTCCCTGGCGGCACCAATGCACCGCCACAGCCGCGAGGACGAATACAGCTACGTCTTGTCGGGCCGCGTCGGCGCCTCTCTCGGGGGAGAAGTCGTCTACGGGGACCCCGGCGACCTGATCTTCAAGCCCCGGGGGCAGTGGCATACGTTCTGGAATGCGGGTGACGAGCCGGCGCGGATCCTCGAGATTCTGTCGCCGGCCGGGTTCGAGAAGTTCTTCGAGAAGGTGACCGGTCTTGCCGAACGGGGCGAGCTAAATCCGGGGACCATGGCTGCGCTGGCAGCCGAGTACGGCACCGAGCTGGAGTTCGAGAGCCTCCCCGATTTGATTTCCACTCATGGGCTGGTGTTCCCGGGTGGTCCTCCCGCCGGGTAGGCGACGCGCTTTGTCACCAAGGGCCGCCCTTCCCGCCCGGGAGGAACCCGGGCGGTGGCGCTCAGGCCACCGCCTCGGGCACTTCCTCGGTACGGGCGGCCGCCTCCTGACGTCCGCTCCTCACCGCCAGGCAGCTCACCGCTCCCAACGCCAGCGCCAGGATGGGCACCGCCAGGGTCGGCCGCATTGCGTCGATGAAGCCGTAGGCGAAGACTTCGTGCGCGATCTGGGCGATCTGGTGCTCGACCTGCGGCGGCAGGCCGGGAAGGTTGGCGACTCCGCTGCTGGAGTTGCGACCGACCTCCAGCCCACCCTTGCCGGCATTGGTGAAGGCGTCGATGAAGCGCTGCCTGGCCTGCGATGGCATCTGGGGCGGGAGCTGGGCCGCGTACTTGACGGCCTGATCGTGGAGGCTCACTGCAAGCCGGTTCTGGAGTACCGCGCCGACCACGGCGCTGCCGATGGCGCCGCCGAGCTGACGAGTCGTGTTTAGCAGGCCCGAGGCGGCGCCCGCCACGCGCGGATTGATGTTGCGCATCGCCACCGTGGCGAGGGGGGCGAAGGTGCAGCCGAGTCCCACCCCGGCCACGATCGCGCCGGGCAGGAAGGTCAGCCACGTCGAATCGATTGAGGCGCGCCAGTCGATGATCCCCATACCCAGAGCGAACATGCCGAGGCCGAACACGAGGATGTACTTGCCGCTGATCCGGTCCGCCAGGCGGCCCGCGAAGGGCGCCAGGAGCATGGAGACCAGCGACATCGGCAGCAGCGTCAGCCCGGCCTTGATGGCGCTGAAACCGAGCGCCGACTGCAGGTAGATGGTGATCGGGAGGAAGAGGCCGATCATGCCGAACGTGAGCACGGCGCCGACCCAGTTCATCAGCGAGAAGTTGCGATCCCGGAAGAGGCTCAGCGGCACCATTGGCGACGGGCGGCGGTAGTCCCAGAGGAAGAAGAGCACGAGCAGCACCAGCCCGGCGGCGATGATCAGCGGGATCGAGATGAAGCCGGTGACGGTGCCCCAGTCGAACCGCTGGCCCTCGATCAGGCCGAAGGTGATGGCGAAGAGGCCCGCCGACGCCAGCAGCACGCCCACTGGCTCCACGCCCGCGGCGCGGCCCGGACGGATGTCGGGGATGATCAGCAGGCTGCCGATCAGGGCCACGATCCCGATCGGGACGTTGACGTAGAAGATCGCCCGCCAGTCGAGGTAGGTGACGAGCAGGCCGCCCACCGTCGGTCCGGCAATGGTGGCGAGGCCGGCGATGCCGCCCCAGACGCCGAAGGCCGCGCCGCGCCGCTCGGGCGGGAAGATCGTGGTCAGGATCGCGAGGGTCTGGGGGGTGAGCAGCGCGCCGCCGATCGCCTGCACCACGCGGGCCGCGATCAGCTGGTTGGGGTCCTGGGCCAGGCCGCAGGCGATGGAGGCCAGCGTGAAGATCGCCAGGCCGAGCGTGAAGAGGTTGCGCTGCCCGAAGCGGTCGCCCAGCCGGCCGGCCGTGATCAGGAGGACCGCATAGGTAAGCGTGTACGCGTTCAGGACCCAGATGACCTGGTCCAGGCTGGCCTTGAGGCCGTCGATCATGCTCGGGATCGCGATGTTCACGATCGTGATGTCGAGCAGGACCATGAAGAAGCCCAGGCACAGGCACACGAGCACCGCCCAGGGGTTGTTTCTCAGTCTGGCCATCACGGCGCCTCCTCTTGCATGTCCTTCAACCAGTTGGGGATCTCCGCCTGATCGGAGCTCTTGTCTTTTTCCGATATGCCGGCGGTCCACTCCAACTCACCGGATTGGATCTCGGCGGTGATCCGGCGCACCCAGTCCAGCTGCCACTTGCGCTGGTCCTGGACCATCTCCGCCTCGATCAGCGACAGCCTCGTAAGGCCTCGCCCTCTCAGCCAGCCGAGAATCTGGACGCCCGCGTCGATCTCCTTCTCGAGCGCAAGGCTCCGCATGCGCAGCAGCTCCACGGCTTCCGCTTTGGGAAGTTGGTGCATGAAGGAGAGGCCGGCCTCGAAGGAGCTGTACTCGCTGGTCGGGACGGCGAGCAGCTCTCGGAGCCGGTCCTGGAAGCGGTCACGGCCGTCTGCAGTAAGGGTGTAGACGGTTCGCTCCGGCCGGCGCCCCGGCCGCTCGATGTCGGTAGGCTCGATCCAGCCCGCGCGCTGGAGCTGCTCGAAGGTGTGATAGAGCGTGCCCAGGTTCAGCTTGATGTGCTTGTCCATGTGGCGCTGCCGCATAACGAAGGCGATCTCGTAGGGATGGCGCGGCCGCTCCCCCAGGAGTCCAAGAGCTGCGAGCGCCAGCGGTGTCATCTTCCCCATCCGGAATAGTCCGGACGGACTATAACACACGGAATGATCCGCAAGGGGAAGGGAAGGTTCGCTGTAGGCTGGCGAGGGAGATGAACGGTCCGGCGCTTCCCCTTCTGGCGGTGCTGGCCGGCGTGCTCTCCTTCAGCTCCCCCTGCACCCTGCCCCTGGTTCCCGGCTATCTCGGCTACATGTCGGGCGTCAGCTCGAGTAGGGGACGGACTCTCGGGGCGGCCGGTCTCTTTGTCGCCGGCTTCGCCATCGTCTTCACCCTGCTGGGGGCGGTGGCCTCCGATATCGGATCGGTGCTGCTCGTGCACCGCCTCCTCCTGGAGAAGATCGCAGGCGTCCTGATCATCGTTCTCGGCCTCTTCGTCCTGGGCCTGCTTCGGCTTCCGCTGCTCATGAGAGAGGGCCGGCCCCTGATGGAGCGAGTTCGGCCCGGTCCCTCCGGCGCACTGCTCCTGGGGGTCGCCTTCGCCTTCGGCTGGACGCCCTGCGTCGGCCCCGTCCTGGGTTCGATCCTCCTCCTGGCGGGAGGCCAGGGCACGGTCGCGGCAGGCGCGCTGCTGCTCTTCCTCTACTCGCTCGGCCTGGGCGTCCCCTTCCTGGCTGCGGCGCTCTTCCTGGATCGCTACGGGGCGGTGAGCGAGTGGCTGCGCCGCCAGGCGCCGGTGATCAACGCGGTCGGTGGCGTGCTGCTCGTCGCCATGGGCAGCCTGGTCTTTCTGGGCCAGCTCACGCAGGTTCTGTCGCCCGCGCTCGAGCTCTACGCCCGGCTCAAGTGGCCCCCTCTCTGAAGCCGCGGCGCTCCGGCGCTCGGCCGGCCGACATTACAAAGACTTAACAGGCAACCTAGAAACCGAGCGCCGATCGGGCGTGTAATTCCTGGCGATGGTGCCTGACGCCGCTCTTCCCTTCTTCCTCGCCAGACCACCGCAGGCATCCAGTCCCGAGGAACTGGCGCGGGCGGCCCGAGGAGGCGACCCGGCGGCGTTCGAGATTCTCGTCAAGCGATACGAGCGCCGCGTCTACGGCCTGGCCCATCACCACCTCCACGATCCTGACGAGGCGCAGGACCTGGCCCAGGAGATCTTCGTCCGGCTCTATCGAAACCTGGACCGCTTCGACCCCGGCAGACCCTTTGAGCCCTGGTTCTGGCGTCTGGCCGCCAACGTGGCCGTCAACTATGGCCGCAGGCGTCCGCCGCCCGCCAGCGATCGTGATCCACAGCCCGCCGCGGCCCGAGTACCTGGCGAGTGGCTTCCGCTGGAGGGGGCGCTGGCAGACCTCGACCCCGGACTGCGGCTGCCCCTGCTGCTGCATTACTACCTGGACCTCGGTCTCGCCGACGTCGCGACCGCCCTCGAGCTCTCGCTCCCCGCCGTCAAGTCTCGGCTCCATCGAGGCCGCCGCCTCCTTCGCAGGGCCCTCAGCGAGGAAGGCTGATGGCGGGTTCCTGCCTGGCGGTCCGGGCTCAGCTCGAGGCGCTGGTGGATGGGGAGGTCAGCGAGAGGACCGCCCGGCTGCTACGCGCCCACCTGACACAGTGCCCGGAGTGCCGCGAGCACTACGCGGCCGCCGCTTCCCTGCCCGGCCGCCTACGCACGCTGGGGTCGCCGGAGCCGCCGCCGACGCTCCTCGCCGCAACGCTCCGCGAGGTGGGGCGGGAGAGGGCCGGTGCGCTGCAGATCTGGGGCCTCTTCGCCGCGGAGGTGGCGCTGGTCCTGATCGCCGCCTGGTACCTGTCCGGCCTTTCCGGCCTGCTGGAGCTCGCCGGGCACACCGCCGGCGACGTGGGAGGCTGGCTGAGCTGGTTCGGAGGCCAGGCGGCGGTTCCGGCCCCAGTCGCGAACGACCTCTTCCTTCTCCTGATCTGCGGCCTGCTGGTGCTGGTGACCCTTTGTCATCTGGTTCTGCTCTCCCGCCGTGGCTCGGCCCACACTTCTTAGCCCATGCGCCAGTGGCGGTGGGCAGCTCTGCTGGGCGGCCTGCTCCTGGTCGCGATCCTTCTCTCCTGGGCCGACTCGACGCTCTTCAGATCGCTGTTCCCGCAGGCGAACGTCCTGCCGGGGCCAGGCCAGATCAGGGGCGGGGTCCTCCCACGCCTCCCGGGGCCATTGCCGCCCGGAGACGAGCGGCGCGACGTCCCGGTCTTCGCGGGCCTCGGGCCGGTGGGCGGTGTCTTCGCCTTCTGGTGGTTCCTCAGCACCGGGGCGGGGGTCATCCTGCTCGCGCTGGCGGTCCTGGCCGTGATCCCCGCGCGAGCCCGGCGGGCCGCCGAGCGCCTCTCGGTCCCTGGGATGTCGCTTATGTTCGCGGCCGGGATCGCGGCCACCCTGCTGGCGGCGGCGCTCACGGTGCTAATGCGCGTGACCTTCGTCCTTCTCTCCCTGGCGCCGGTGGTGTGGGCCGTGGCCGCGGCCGGAGCGCTCTTCGGCATCGCGGTCCTCGCGCTCGCCACGGGGCGCTGGTTCCGGGCTCGGCTCGGCTCGGCGCCGGTGCTGGTGCCCGCCCTGGCGGGACTACTGCTGTTCTTCGACCTTGCGCTCGTGCCGGTGGCCGGCTGGCTCGTGCTCTTGCTGCTCGCAATCACCGGCCTCGGAGTGGCGGTGCTGACCCGCCTCGGTTCGGCGTCCGGATGGGGCCTCGACGCGCTGAATTGGTAGGCGTAGGAGAGGCTTTGTAGGGAGGTGCTTCGTATTGGGACTTAGACAGGGATTGGTTCGGGGCCGTCTGGGCGGCGTCACCCTCACCAGGCAGCGCGCCGTGGTGGTGGTGCTCGCCCTACTCGCCCTGGCCCTGATCGTGTTCATAGCTGGCGACGTCCTCTTCCCGCGCGCGCCCACGGCGGCGCAGACCCGCACCTTCGCGGTCCAGCGAGGCAGCGTGCAGTCCGCCGTCACCGGCACCGGAACCGTCGTCCCCGCCTCCCAGCAGAACCTGAGCTTCAGGGTGAGCGGGCAGCTCACCGAGGTCGACGTGAAGGCCGGCGACCACGTTAGCGTTGGGCAGGTCCTGGGCAAGGTCGATTCAACGACTTATCAGGCCGCGCTGGCCCAGGCCAACTCCACCCTGGTCCAGGCCCAGGCAACCCTCAACAACACCTTGAACGGCAACGCCGTGCAGACTGCGGCGGACAGCCTGGCTGCGGCGCAGCAGAGCTACGCCGACACCGTGAACTCGGTCAATCTGTCCAACCAACAGGACTCCGCCGCGGTGGCCGCGGCTCAGCAGCAGCTCAACTCGGATCAGTCGGGCACGCCCAGCTCCGCGCAGCTTTCGGTCGACCAGACTGCCGTCAACTCTGCTCAGAACCAGCTCACCAACGACAACGCCCAGTTCCAGCGCTACCAGTGCTTCCTACCCATGCCCCCCAACCCGGGCCAGTGCCCGACAGCGGCTCAGCTGCAGCGCGACCAGCAGACTTTGAGCCAGGCGCAGCAGAAGCTGAGCCAGGACAACCAGGGGGCGTCCAAGGTGGCTCAGGACCAGCAGACCCTGAGCCAGGATCAGCTGAAGCTCTCGATCGACCAGGCCAACAACCAGAAACAGGTCGACCAGGCCCGGAACGCGATAGTGCAGTCTCAGGACGCGCTCAACAGCCAGACCATCCAGCGTCCCAACACGATCGCTCAGCAGCAGGCGCAGGTGAGCAGCGCCCAGGCTCAGGTTCTGCTTGCGCAGACGAACCTCAACAGCACGACGCTGACCGCGCCCACCGACGGCACCGTGATGAGTCTCAGCGGAGCCGTCGGTGAGAGCGTGGCCAGCGGTGGCGGCGCCACGGCCCTGGCCCCGGGCTCCACGGCGCCGCAGCCCGCCAGCGGTGGCGCCGCCTCCTCGTCGGGTGCCGCGTCATCGGGCGCCGGCTCCAGTGGCGGGGGGTCGAGTGGCGGGGCCTCGGCTTTCGCGGTGCTTGGAAACGTGGCCGGCTTGCAGGTGGTGGCTCCTTTCGCTGAGGCCGACGCGGCCCGGGTGCAGGGCAGCCAGGGGGCGTCGGTGACGTTCGACGCGGTGCCGGGCGTCACGGTGCCCGCGCACGTGCTGGCGGTGGCGGTCGCCGGGACCGTCGTATCGAACGTGACGAACTACTACGTGACGCTGACCCTGGACCAGGCCAGCCAGCAGCTCAAGTCGGGCATGACGGCCAACGCCAGCGTGGTCGTGAGCCAGGCCAGCGACGTGCTGATGGTCCCCAACTCCGCCATCACGCGCCTTGGCGGCCAGTCCTACGTCACCGTCCTCAGCCGGGACGGCACGACGCAGTCCCGGGTGCCCGTCCAGACGGGCACGGTGGGCGACTCGACGACCGAGATCACTTCCGGCCTGAGCCAGGGCGACCGGGTCGTGCTGCCCCAGCTCCGGCTGCCCTCTCAGACCCAGACCACCGGTGGCGGCCGCGGTGTCCTAGGCGGTGGCGGTGGCGGCGGAGGTGG
>Ga0209526_10002571_pt1 | contig 12242 bp, 14 predicted proteins | sample JacPinW_OM2H0_M1_FD_188566 | JGI IMG/M metagenome (GOLD analysis project Ga0209526, IMG submission 188566) | Forest soil microbial communities from Algoma, Ontario, Canada - Jack Pine, Ontario site 1_JW_OM2H0_M1 (SPAdes) (version 2) | ecosystem: Environmental > Terrestrial > Soil > Boreal...
ATGAAGTAGGAAAGATCCTCGCGTTCGTCGCGTGAGAGACCTGGCAGTTAGCGACAGCGCAAGAACGGTACTCGTAATGATTTTCATATCGTTGTCCTCCCGAAATGCGCTGATCTCCGTCAGCATATGATCCGATGGCAAGTTGGATTGCTCATCTTGTTGTGATGAAATCATAAATTGTTGTGATGAAATCATAAAGGTGGAATCGTTGACAACTCAACCGATTTGCGTTTCTTTTGGCAAATCGTGCCGCTCGTAGCCGCGCCTGCCGGCCCCGCCCGTTGAGGCGAAAAGTAGGGCCAGAAAGGAGGAGGCAGATATGACTCAACATGGGCAATTGGCGTCCAGCCATCCGATTTCATCCATCGATCCGTTTTCGCCCGAGTTTTTGGCGGATCCTTATCCTTTTCATCACGAACTACGGGAAGCTGGCGCAGTTGTTTGGCTTGAACGTTATTCAACATGGACCGTCGCTCGTTACGACGACGTGCATCGCACACTGAACGACTGGCAGACATTCTGCTCCAATCGCGGAGTTGGGATGAGCGACTTTGCGAAAGAAAAGCCTTGGCGTCCGCCAAGCCTTGTTCTTGAAAAGGATCCTCCCGACCACGACCGCACAAGATCGGTGCTAAATAAAGTGCTTTCACCGGCCGTTATGAAGACTCTGCGAGAACGCTTCGCGCGAGCGGCTGAGGCTAAGGCTGACGAACTCATCGAGATTGGAGAGTTCGATGCGATCGTTGAGCTTGCACAAGGCTTCCCTCTTTCTGTGTTTCCTGACGCTGTCGGAATGCGAAAGGACGGTCGGGAGCATCTTCTGCCTTACGCAGGTGCAGTGTTCAACGCGTTCGGTCCCGACAACGATTTGCGCCGCAATGCGATCGAACGCGCCGCTCCTCATATTTCCTGGATAGCGGAGCAATGTCAGCGACAAAACCTCGCTTTGGATGGGCTGGGAGCCAAAATATTCGCGGCAGCGGATGCTGGCGAAATCGCCATGGAAGAGGCGCCGGTATTAGTGCGGTCACTGCTCAGTGCTGGTCTCGACACAACGGTGAATGGTTTCGGTGCGGCCATCTTCTGCCTAGGCCGTTTTCCTGATCAATGGGCCAAGCTTCACGCAAATCCCTCGCTTGCACGGGCGGCATTCGAGGAAGGGATCCGGTTTGAGTCCCCGGTGCAGACCTTCTTTCGCACAACAACGAAGCCGGTGAGCTTGGGCGGCGTACAAATGGATGAGGGTTCGAAGGTACTTATGTTGCTTGCTTCGGCAAACCGCGATCCTCGAAAATGGGAAAACCCTGATAGTTACGATATCGAGCGACGCACCAGCGGCCATGTTGGTTTCGGATCAGGCATTCACATGTGTGTAGGACAGCTGCTCGCACGACTAGAGGGTGAGGTCATGCTTTCCGCGCTTGCGAGCAAGGTGAGATCAATCGAAATAACCGGAGAGCCGAAGCGAGCTTTCAACAATACGTTGCGCGGGTTGGAAAGCCTGCCTGTCGCTATAAAGGCGAAGTGATCGGAGACTCTGATGCCGAATATCACCTTCCTCAATCCGGACGGATCCCGTCAAACCTTCGACATTGCCGAAGGTGTCAGTGTCATGCAGGGTGCAGTGGCTAATGGCGTAGGCGGGATTGTGGGCGAGTGCGGTGGAAACGCGATGTGCGCAACGTGTCATGTGTATGTCGACGGTTCACAGGTGGCCTCTTTCCCGCCTATGTCTGCCAACGAAGATGCGCTGTTGGATGGCACCGCAAACGACAGAAAGCCGAACAGCCGCCTTAGCTGTCAAATTCTCGTAACTGAGGCTGTAGGTGGGCTCGTTGTTGAACTGCCCGAGCGTCAAATATGACTGAGGCAAACCCCCTCGTCATTGTAGGAGCTGGGCATGCCGGGTTTCAGCTTGCCCTCGCACTACGGCAGAACCATTACGACGGGTCGATCAAACTGGTCAACAATGAACCCTATGCGCCGTATCAGCGCCCGCCTCTGTCGAAGGCATATCTTAAGGGTGATGGAAACCTCGCGCCGCTCGCGTTTCGGCCCAAGGCCTTCTTTTCCGAACAGCGGATCGAACTCATACCTGCGAAGGCGGAGGCCATTGATCGCGGGAAAAAAAAGATTCGTCTGTCCGCCGGAGCTGAGCTTCAGTATGGGCATCTGGTGTTGGCGGTTGGTGCTCGCAATCGGGAGCTTCGGTCACCCCATGAAGAGGGGTGCATCCATTACATCCGTACGCTCGCGGAGACGGCGCGCCTGAAAGAGCGCCTTCTTTCAGCGCGCCATGTTACAGTCCTGGGAGCAGGATTCATCGGGCTGGAGTTTGCTTCTACAGCACGACTTAAGGGATTGACTGTAGATGTTATAGAACTCGGGCAGCGCCTGATGGAGCGCGCGGTGACGCCAGAAATTTCGCAGTTTTTCCTGAGAAGACACGAACGCTCAGGGGTTAATTTTCATTTTGGCACTGAGGTCGCAGGCATCGAACGAGGCGGGGGAGATGGTCGATATACAATCGCTCTTGCGCAAGGGAAAAAGATCGAGACCGATCTTGTCGTTGCAGGAATAGGCGTCAATCCGAATACGGAGCTTGCCGCTTCCGCCGGGTTGGTCGTCAATGGTGGAATTCTTGTCGATCAAAATCTGTCTACTTCTGATGCGAATATATCGGCCATCGGCGACTGCGTGGTGTTTCCGACGCCTACGCGACCAAGCCCGTCAGAATCGAGTCTGTTCAGAATGCAACGGATCAGGCCCGCTGTCTCGCCGCGCGCCTTGTCGGGAAAGGTGCACCTTATCGGAGCCTGCCGTGGTTTTGGAGCGATCAAGGAAGCGATAAGTTACAGATAGTCGGCTTAACGCACGACGTCGACCGAACGGTGCTGCGTGGTTCACCCGAGACTGGCTCATTCTCGGTATTTTGCTATGCCGGTGACCGCCTGCTCGGAATCGAATCTGTCAATTGGCCCGCCGACCACGTGGTAGGGCGAGAAATTCTGGAACGTGGCGGTTCTGTCGATCCGAAAGCAGCAGCTGACCCGGATTTCGTGCTCAAGACGCTGCTCGAATGAGCGTCATTCAGCAGCATCAGCTAGGCGTGGCTTTTTGCGCCGCGGCTTTTTTGGTTTCTGCCCCTTGGGACGATAGGAGTTTACCGTATCCACCCGGCTGTGCATCCGGTGCAGCAGTTTCAAGAGGATATCGATTTCCTTCTCCGAGAAATCGAGGAGCAGGAGTTTCTCGCGTTCAAGCGATACCTTAATGACCCGATCGTGAAGTTCGAGCCCTGCGGGCGTTAGCGTTATCGTTTGTCGGCGGCTGTCGCTTACATCGGACCGAACAACGACGTATCTGTCTTTCTGGAGAGTCTTGATGGTCCGGCTGACCAGTGCCTTGTCGAATCCAATGACATGGCAAATCCGTTGCGCCGGAATGCCAGGTTCAAGCGCAAGGAGGGATAAGATCCGCCATTCGGTGATGCCGATTCCGAAAAGGTTGCGGTAGACGGCGGACGCGCCCCGAGAAAGCTTGTTGGAAACGAACGTCAACAGGCCGGGAACGTATCTATCGAGGTTAAGTCTAGTGCCGGTCATTACGTATGGGTTTCCCGCGACCTCCGCACCATACCTCAAGCAAAAGAAACAAAAAGACAAATCTCTGCGACAGGAATTCACCCAGCGATCCCAACTTTGGTTGTGAGCTTTCCAAACTCCAGGAATGGTTGACATATCAACCGAATTGCTTCGCGATCGGCCGTCATGCGCAAAGCGCCCGACGAGAGAGCGGATGTTGGGAAGCATGCATGGCACGATTTGATTTCGCTCTTTGGATCGGTGCGTGCCTCGTGACCCTGCACAAAGCAAAAATTGGCCCCGCCAGTTTGGCCGGATTGAACATATCCCGCCGTCAGTGCTCTCCAAATTCTGGCGTCTGTGGTCAAAATTCAAACGAGGCTCAGAAATGAATAAGCTAATGATCGGCGTTTCGGGGTAAGCTCTCCTGAGCGATTCATCTCCGGAGAGGATCCTATCCAAGAACTACAAGAGAATTACGCTGCCAAAGAATTGATTGCATCTGAAACGAGATCGTACGGAATGGATCAAGATACCGCCGGTCATTCCTTCACTCTACGCAAAGACGTTGTGCTCAATGGCATGATTATCGCCATAGAAACATGGATTACCATCGCCCTCAGCGAGGTTTCGATCACGTCTTCTTTTTGTGCGCCAACTTGAGATTGGCTGATGGAGAAGTTACGTGAGGCAAGCTCTTTACATGCGTCCGATTTCGCTACCGCGTGGAGGTGGATTTGGAGTTCATTGTACGGCGTTGCGGATCTGGCGACGAAACGGCTCTTTCGCTACTCGGCCGAGCAACTTTTCTGGAAACATATGCCGGTCGTTCCGAGGCGGCCGATCTCCTGGCCTACGCGGAAACAGAGCACTCTATCGAGAGCTATCGGCTTTGGCTCGCGAATGAATTCGCGCACATTTGGGCGGTCGAAACAGCCGTGGGACGTTCAGCCATTGGCTACTTGGTCGCGCTCATCTCGCCAAATGCGGTCTCGGGCCCCGAGATTGAGATCAAGCGGCTCTATCTACTATATCGCTTCCATCGAAATGGACTTGGACAGCTGCTGATGAATGAGGTTCTGGCAGCTGCACGTCAAAGCCGAGTCGTCAAATTGTTTCTCAAAGTTCAGGATGCAAATCAAAGCGCTATAGATTTCTATCTGCACAATGGCTTTCGTGTTGTTGGTGAAGAGCCATTTCGGGCCGGAACGAGAGACTATAAGGTTCTTGTCATGCGATTAGCTTTGTGAGAGGGGTTTCGCGGACAGGCGATCGGCGTTCTAGGATTTCGAAAGACCTCATGTAGGAGCGCCCCTCAGCCGAAAGGGCGAGCAAGGGTCGAGGCAGACTCAAATAGAACACGAATGACTCAGATCGAACCCAACCAACTGCCGAATGGCGTGGTGCGGGAAATCCGCACGCCACGATCTGTGGGAACCGGGGGCGGGCGACCGCCTCCGGCGACCCGGTGGGAGGGCGAGGAGAAATCCTCGTCCCTACCGCGACCATCGCTGTCTCGAATGAGCGTGTTTGTGCGGACAAAGTTGAGACCAAACTTGGCCGGAGCGTTCCTTCCCCCGAATCTGATGACCATGGTTTATGCGGCGTCCCGCTCGCCGCCGGCTGTTGCCTCAAACGCGGTCTGTGCCGCCCTGACGACATCCGCGTACTCCGTGGTCCATTCGAAAAGCGCAGCGACCGGGCGCTCGAGCGTCCTGCCCAATTCTGTAAAGGCGTATTCGACCCCCAGCCGTCCTGTTGTCAGCACTCTTCGCGTGACAAGGCCGCTCTTTTCCAGACGCCGCAGACATTGAGCGAGGCTCTTCTGCGAAAGCCCCGGAACGTCACGGCGAATGGCATTGAACCGCCGCCGGTGGTCATGATCGCACAACGATCCGAGGACATGGATCGTCCATTTGTCTGCAAGCAGATCGAGCAGCACGCGATCATCACGCACCCGTTTTTCGCTGGAGGACATAACCGCGGTTACCTCAAGGAAACTAGGTTGAAATACAGTGCGTAATTTACACCGGGTTTCAATCTGATACCAGTTTCTCGACTTTCTACAGACATCAAAGAGAGACCAAATGAAACTTTGCGAAAAAGTGGCGATCGTAACTGGCGCATCCAAGGGCATCGGAGCTGCCATCGCCAAAGGGATAGCGCAAGCTGGGGCAAAGGTGGTCGCGAACTATGCTTCCGATCATCCTGGCGCGGAAAAGACAGTTGCCGCGATCAGGGCAGCGGGGGGCCAGGCGGTCGCCGTCAAGGCCGATGTCTCGAAGTCCTCCGATGTACAAGAGCTGTTCGAGCAGACCATCCGGACCTTCGGCCGGCTCGATATTCTCGTCAACAATGCTGGCGTCTACCGTTTCGAGCCAATCGAAGCCGTCACAGAAGAGGAATTCCATCGCATCTACAATACCAACGTATTGGGCGCGCTCCTGACGATGCAAGAAGCAATCAAGCGTTTCGGGCCGGACGGCGGTACCATCATCAATATTGCCACTGCCGGGATTTCGACGACTGCCCCGATGAGTTCGGTCTACACATCTTCCAAGAGCGCGCTGGTGACACTTTCACACGTGCTTGCGAAAGAGCTCGGCCCCCGAAACATTCGTGTGAACGTCGTCGCTCCCGGCGCCACCGAGACGGAGGGGGCGCATGCGATCGGCGTTCTCGAAGGACCCATGGTCAAGCAACTGGTCGACGGAACGCCGCTCGGTCGGCTGGGACAGCCCGAGGATATAGTCGGCCCCGTTGTGTTTCTTGCCTCCAGCGATGCCCATTGGGTAACCGGTGAAGTGCTGTTCGCGTCCGGCGGCTCCCGCTGATTCACCTCGATTGGTAGCGGCTGATATCTGCCCGTTCATTCGAGGAGCCAGCGTAGCCGGATGATTTTCGGACCATATCAGTGGTGACGCGCCATTTGTCAAAGCCAAGAACCCGGCCGACCGTGTAATAGAATGGAGAACGGCGGCGACTTCAGCTTCTGGCAGGCACCTTTGAGACATGCCGACGGAGTCTGAAAATGTCTGCCTATCTGGAAAACCCGGAAGTGACGGGCGCGCGGCCCGAGCGACGCGATTTGACCGTGCGCCCCAAGGGCGCGAACTATCAGTGAGGGAGGCTCTCACCCGGAGAATTGTCGATTGGTGGGATGGGAAACGGGGCGTTGGCCATAGGCCCCAAGCTACCGCGCCCATCCTCGACTCTACCTGGCTGTGTGAAAACGCGCTGCTAAAATCATTTGTGCAGAAACGAATCGTTCAAGGTCATGTCGTAGCGCTTTTTAGCGACTTCTTTGCGCCAGTTCGGAACGAGGACGGAACTAATCCTCTACCGGTCACACCGCATCAGGGATCAGATCATCTCGGCCTTGGTCGACGATCTCGATCGCGTCGCCTCCCGGCTGAAAGGGAAAGGCGTGTCATTCGCGAAAGAGCTGCAAACTCCGCGGCCCGGGTCGCATGTGCTTCATTCATCATTTTTCTGGCTTGCATACGGTTCGGTGCCCCTTTCGTTTCTGCTCGAGGGTTTTGAGAGGCAATGAGGCCTTCATGCGGCATGTCACTTCCCTCTCGTTACCGACGTAACACGATAACCCGGTACGGCAATCGCATTGCAATACTCTCAGAGCTTAATGAGCCTCGAACGCCGGACGCGTGCGATGGTGCGACCGGGCACGCAACGCCAATGGCCGACCGAGAGCTGATGGAGCGTTTCGATATGTCTCGTCCGATGGATCAAATCGACAATTCGAGTACCAAGCCGCTCCAGACGGAACATCACGGACAAATGAGCTCGCGCCGATCCCAAAGTGATGTGCGCCTGGAAAACTGCGAGAGCCAGGCAAGGCGGGATCTGCCGACCAGCCTGACCGCAAGCCAGCATGGTCCGGTGACGCTGTTACGTCTGTCGCGCCCTGCCAAAAGAAATGCCCTGGACGATGCGACGATCGCCGGCATCGAGTCCTTCTTCAGCGATCCGCCGGAGGAGACGCGCGCCATTATCTTGCACGGCGAGGGGAAGCATTTTTCGGCCGGTGCCGATCTTTCGGCCGTTATCGACATCAGCGCGCCGGCCAGCGTTCGCCGTTCGCGGTCCTGGTACCGCGCTTTCGACCGGATTGAGAATGGCCGTGTGCCGGTCGTCGCTGTCCTTCACGGCGGCGTCATCGGTGGCGGTTTGGAGCTCGCCGCTGCTGCACATATCCGGGTCGCTGAACGTAGCGCGTACTACGCGCTGCCAGAGAGCACGCGCGGCATATTCGTTGGCGGCGGTGGTGCCGTGCGCATACCGCGCCTGATCGGCACAACTCGGATGATCGACATGATGCTGACCGGTCGGACTTACAGCGCAGAGGAAGGGCTATCGCTCGGCTTCTCGCAATACCTTGTCGATGATGGACATGGACTCGCCAAGGCCATCGAGTTGGCCGAGCGGATCGCGACCAACACGGCGCTGAGCAATTTCGCAATCGTACAGGCGCTGCCGCGGATCGCACGCTCAGATCCAGAGGGCGGCTTCCTGCTGGAGAGCTTGATGGCCGCGATCACCATAGGCGACGATGAAGCTAAAGCGCGGGTAAATGCCTTTCTCGAAAAACGCGTGGCAAAGGTTGCTTATCGCTCCGGAGAAAGCGAGCGATGATGGAGATGACGATGCGACCGGTCGCGCTACCGTGGAAAAATGTGATGTTTGAATCGTCTGCGGACGGCAGTCTGCGCGTACGCAACTCGACCCGGCTTGGTCCGTATCCAGTCCGTTTGACCGAGCGACTGCGGCACTGGGCAGCAGTTGCGCCTGACAGCGTGCTTTTCGCAAGCCGTGACGGCGAGCGCTGGCGGAAGGTGACCTATCTCGAAGCTTTGAATTCCGCTTGCGCCATCGGGCAGGCGCTGCTCGATCGTGATCTCTCCATCACGCGGCCCGCCCTCATCTTGTCAGGCAATGGAATCGAGCACGGTCTGTTATCGCTCGGTTGTCTGCATGTGGGCATCCCGTTTGTGCCACTGGCGACGGCTTATTCGTTGATTTCGACGGATTTTGCCAGGCTACGCGACATTGTCGCTCTGGTGCGCCCTGGGCTGGTGTTTGCAGATGACGGAGATCGCTATGCAGCGGCGCTTCGTGCTTGCATCCCTGAGGATGTCGAGGTTGTGATCGTGCGCGGCGATCCCGGCCGTCGCGCGACGGGCTTCGATGCCTTGCTCGCCACCACTGCGACCAGCGACGTGGAGGCCGCTGCCGTTGCCGTCAATCCCGATACGATCGCCAAGCTGCTATTTACCTCTGGTTCGACCGGAGTTCCGAAAGGAGTGATCAACACGCACCGGATGTGGTGCAGCGCCCTGCAGATGGTGCTTGCGTGCTACCCCATGCTTGGCGAGGAGCCTCCCGTGCTCGTCGATTGGCTGCCTTGGAACCATATCTCCGGGGGCAGCATAAGTTTCGGCATCGCACTGTTTAATGGTGGGACGTTGTATATCGACGACGGCAAGCCACTGCCGGGTCAAATCGAGGAGACGGTTCGCAACCTGCGCGAGGTCGCGCCGCTGTTTTATTCGAACGTTCCGAAGGGTTACGAGGAGCTGCTTCCGTGGTTGCGTCGCGACCGCGCGCTTCGGGTAAACTTTTTCAGCCGTGTCCGGGTGCTGCAATATGCCGGAGCAAGTATCGCTCAGCATATCTGCGACGCGTTTGACGAACTTGCACTCGAAACCATCGGCCAGCGCATCCCGTGGGTAGCGACGCTGGGCTCGACCGAGGCCGGTTTCATGGCCGCCCACCGGCATTCGGACGCCGCGTCGGCCGGCTGCGTCGGCCTGCCGCCGCCCGGTGTCACCCTGAAACTCACGCCAATGGACGGCAAACTGGAGTTGCGGGTTCAAAGTCCAAGCGTAACTCCAGGCTATTGGCGACGAGACGATCTCACTTCCGATGCATTCGACGAAGACGGATTTCTCCGAACCGGCGATGCGCTGGCCTGGGCGGAAGCCGGAAATCAGCAAACCGGCTTTCGTTACGACGGACGCCTCGCGGAGGACTTTAAACTGGCCACCGGCACGTGGGTCCGCGTCGGCTCGCTTAGAACGCATCTCTTGAAGCATTTGACGCCCGAGGTGCGCGACGTGGTGATCGCCGGGGAAAACCGGGACTACATCGCCGTCTTAGGTATTCCGTTTAGCGCGGAGATCGCGCACGACAACACGGTGCAGGCCCGTCTGCGCGGCAAATTGATGGCCCTCGAAGCGGAAGCAAGTGGCAGCGCCCAGCGCGTGCTGCGTTTTGCATTTCTAACTGCAAAGCTCTCGATCGACACCGGCGAACTGACTGACAAGGGCGCGGTCAGTCAACGCAACATTCTGCGGCGCCATGCAGCCTTGATTGAGAAGCTCTACGCGGACAGTCCGGCAGATAACGTCATCTGCCTAGATCGAGTATCCGAAGAAAGGGGCTGACGTCTCGGTCAAGCTTACGCCCGCAACATCGCCAATCGCCTCAACGTCCAACTCAAGGAAGTCGAGCTACGCACATGGGATCGCTAAGTCTGCGTGACAGCCTGATCGGCGCTTGGGAACTGGTCAGGGCTGTCGAGCGCGATGTGGAGACCGGGGTCGAGACCAACGTGTTGGGCGAACGTCCGCGGGGGTTCATCCTCTATACCCCGGACGGATATATGTCCGCCCAGTTGCAAGGTCCGGCGCGCGCGCCATTCGAGGAAGGCGATCCGCTTCGCGGCAGCCCCGAGGAGTATGTCGCGGCGGGGAGTAGCTACATCGCCCACTCTGGGCGCTTCTTCGTCGATGAAGTCAAGCGCAGCCTGTCGCATGAAATGGCAGTCAGCTTCTTTCCCAACTGGCTTGGTCAACGCCAGGTGCGGCTGGTGGAGGTTGACGGCGAGCGCCTGCAATTGAGCACCGACGGGCCTCAGCGTTTCAACGGCACATTGAAGACCGCCACGATTTCTTGGCGCAGGGCCAAGCCCAATTTTTGAAGGAGGCCCGCAAAGCAGGGCGGCAGAATATGGCAAAAACTGCAAAGACATCATCGGCCCTTGTGGCAGTGGTCGGCACCGGGGTCATCGGGGCCAGTTGGGCCGCCTGCTTTCTCGCCAAAGGCTTCGACGTTATCGCAACCGATCCGGCGGAAGGCGCCGAAGCCCGCCTGCGTAGCCTCGTGAGCGATTTCTGGCCCGCCCTTGCGCGTATCGGGCTTGCGCCCGACGCTTCACCGGCCCGGCTGAAATTCGACAGCGATCTCACAAGCACCGTCGCACATGCCGTCTTCATTCAGGAGAATGGTCCCGAGCGGGTCGATATCAAACGCGATCTCATTGCGCGGATCGATGCCGCGGCACCGGCGACCACGCTGATAGCCACAAGCTCCTCCGGCATTCTGATCAGCGAAATCCAGAATGCGGCAGCACGTCATCCCGAACGTGTGCTGGTCGGCCATCCGTTCAACCCACCGCACCTGATTCCCCTGGTCGAAGTCGTCGGCGGACGTGCGACCTCGGCTGCAGCAATTGAGCAGGCCATGGCTTTCTATACAGCCCTTGGCAAGAAACCCATCCATATCCGCCGGGAAATCAAGGGACACGTGGCCAACCGCCTGCAGGCCGCGCTGTGGCGCGAAGCCTTTTACCTCGTCAGCCAGGGTATCGCGTCCGTAAGCGAGGTCGATATCGCCATCTCCCACGGGCCCGGCCTGCGTTGGGCTCTGCTCGGTCCGTTTCTCAATCTTCATCTTTCCGGCGGACCCGGCGGCATCGCGCATGTGTTGGAACATCTCGGTCCGCCGCTCGAAAGCTGGTGGCACGATATGGGTACGGTGGCGTTAAGCACCGAATTGAACAAGCGGCTGGCCGCTGGCGTGGATGAGGAGTTGGCCGGTATCGACTTAGCCGTACTCACCAGCCAGCGCGATGCCCTCCTGCTGGGCTTGCTGGAGCAGAAGGCTGCGATGGACGCTAGAAAACCCTCGCTGCTCTAGCCGAAGTTCGAACCCCTCAAGGCAAGCTCTACCTGCTCGTCGCGATCGACCGCACCCTCCAAGTTCGCCTTTGTCGAAGTGCATGAAAAGGTCGCGCGCAGCACAGCGGCCGACTTCCTCCGCCGCTTAGTTACGGCTGTGCCATTTAAGATCCATAAGGTGCTTACCGACAACGGCACGCATTTTACAGCGTCCGGCAACCGCGCATGCCGGCTAGGGGTCAAAAACTGATCTTCGGGAATGACGGCGCAAAGCCGTCATTCGCAAGATCAGCAATGTCGGCTGCCAGAATCGGAACTCTAGCAGTACGGATGCAATGGCCCCCGGCCGTGATCTGGACCTGCAAGATTCATGCACCAAGCGCTGTGGATTTGTTTGCAGGATCGGATATCCTTGCGCCGCAGGATAACGTTGGCAGGTACGATGTCATGAACGGCAGCAAAACAGTCTATAATGAGATGGTGGACATCGTCTCTCGGTACGCGACCGATGATGGGGAGCATACCACCTCGATCGATGGCCTGATCTTCGGTCGGCGAACATCGCCGACGCAGCTCCTTCATACATCTGCGCGACCTTGTTTCGCACTCGTGCTTCAGGGCGAAAAGAGCCTGACACTCGGTGATGAAGTCTATCGCTATGGCTTCGGAGACTATCTGG
>Ga0209526_10002572_pt1 | contig 12239 bp, 6 predicted proteins | sample JacPinW_OM2H0_M1_FD_188566 | JGI IMG/M metagenome (GOLD analysis project Ga0209526, IMG submission 188566) | Forest soil microbial communities from Algoma, Ontario, Canada - Jack Pine, Ontario site 1_JW_OM2H0_M1 (SPAdes) (version 2) | ecosystem: Environmental > Terrestrial > Soil > Boreal...
CGTGTTCGCCATGTTGATCCAGCCACCCGGCCGGTTGTAGTTGTCGCCGCCGACCATCGCCAGGATCTCACCGGTCTTCGGATCCATGCTCACCAGGGCGGCGTCGTGGAAGTTGTAGTAGTTGCCCTTCTGCGCAATCTGGTCGTGGACCACCTGCTCGGCGATGTGCTGAAGATTGAGGTCGAGCGAGGTGTAGACGCGGTAGCCGCGCCGATCACCGGGCAGAATGTTGTACTGCGTCCGCAGCGTCTGCAACACGTAGTCGACGAAGTAGGGGGCTTCGAAGTGATTGATGGGCGGATGGATATCCAGCTTGAGCGCGTATGCCGCGTCTGCTTCCTTCTGGGTGATGTAGTGGTTGTCGACCATGGCCGTCAGGACGTCGTGCTGCCGTTTCTTCGCCGCCGCCAGGTTGACGAGCGGGTTGTACTGGGTCGGCGCTTGCGGCAAGCCGGCGAGCATGCTTGCCTGGGCCAGGTTGAGGTCGTGGGCGTTCGTCTGGAAGTAGCTTCGCGCGGCCGCCTCGATGCCATAGGTCTGACTGCCGTAGAAAATCGTGTTGAGGTACATCTCGAGGATCTGGCTCTTGCTGTAGCGACGATTCAACTCGAGGGCGAGTGCCGCTTCTTTGGCTTTGCGTTGCAGCGAGTTGTCCGGGTGTGGCCCGATGAAGAGCTGCTTGACGAGCTGCTGACTGATGGTGCTGCCGCCCTGCTTGATGCCGTGATGGGAGTAGTCGGCCAGCGCGGCGCGGATCACGGCGCCGAGGTCGACACCGTTATTGGAGTAGAAGGTGTGGTCTTCGATGGCGATCGTGGCGTTGATCACGTTCGGCGAGATGTAGCTGAGGGGCACGACGATGCGATGGTCTCCCTGGTCGCCGACGTCCGCGAGCAGGTTGCCGTTCCGATCGTAGATCAGCATGTCCTGGGGCAGCCCGCTGGAGGAGAGCCCGGTGACGGCCGGCAGATCGCCGACTGTCTGGGCGGCCAGCGCCGGGATGGTCACCAGCGGCAGGGTGATGATCACGAGGAAGCCGACGATCAGGTTGCGCTGCAGTGCGCGACGACGGCGCCGGTGCCACTCCTGCAGGTGGTAGTTGGCGTGCCGATAGCGGCGACGGCGGCCGTAGTGGGGCGTCATGGGTTCGCCAACAGGCCGTAGAAGCCGGCCGCGACCAGCCAGCCCAGTCCGAGGAAGAGCACGCTCCAGGCCGCCGCGCCGGCCAGCCAGATCGCGATCGACCGCGCGATCCTGCGGCGTCTACGCCGCTCGACCCGATGCCCGTGGGCGACGGCTGATCGATGTGCCCCCGCGATCGCCATGCTGCCTTCCCTGCCCTGACGTAGTCCTTTATTAGTCTCTGCGTTACAAGAATGTCACTCAGGGTTGGGCGTGTCAAGTCACAAGTTAAGTGATAGTGCGGGAGTAAGTCGATGCTAAGAAACGCCCCCACCGGGACCCTCCCCCGCAAGGGGGGAGGCAGTCTTCAGCTGCCCATCGCGGCGCGGTCGACCAGGAGCTGGAGCTCGCCGTTGGCCGGCGCCACATGACTGGCCGGCAGCGCCGGATCGCGCTGCAGCACCCGGGCCAGGGCGTCCCTTTTCGAGGCTCCCTGCACGATGACGAGCACGGCCCGGGCCGCGTTGATCACCGGTAAGGTCAGGGTCAGCCGCTCCGGCGGAGGCTTGGGCGCGTTGTGCACGCGCGCGACGAGCGCCTGTGCCTCCTCCAGCGCGGAGCTTCCGGGGAAGAGCGAAGCGGTGTGCCCGTCCTCCCCCAGCCCCAGGTGAATGATGTCGAAGCGGGGCCACCCGCGATCGTCGGCGGGAATCCGACGGAGGGCCGCGGTCGGATCGCCGACCAGGGGAAACACCTGCTCGGGTGGGATCGGGACGTGGTCGAGCAGCGCCGTCTTCGCCATCGCGTAGTTGCTGGCCGGGTCGTCGAGTGGGACCTGCCGCTCATCGGACCAGTAAACGAAGACCGACCGCCACGGCAGCGCATCGCGATACGGTGGCTGCGCCAGGCGGACGTAGCAGCCGCGCGGTGTCTCGCCACCGGCCAGCGCCCAGTAACACGCGCCCCGCTGGGCGACCGCGGCTTGCAGGTGGTCAGCCGTCCAGCGGGCGGCGGCCTCGGCGAGCTCGGCCGGTCCTGGAACCACAACCGGGGTGATCGCCTCGACCACTTTCGGTTACCGGAGTGCGGCGTCGAGCGCCTGCTCGAACAGCACGTCGTGACCCGGGAGGGTCAGCTCGATGCCCAGCAATTCCTCAGTGGGTCGCGACTCGAGGCGAACGGTTCGGGGGGAAAGGTCCTGATCGCCGAGCCGGATCTGAGTCAAGAGCCGGTTGCCGCGAAGCCGCTTGAGGCTGAAGCGCGCGAGGCCCTCATCGCCGCCGGTGTAGATCAGGAAACGGCAGACGCCGTGCTCGTGCGAATCATCCGGTCGAAATTCGAGGGGCACGTCGATCCCGGCCGTCGCCATCCGGCTGCGAACCCATCCGCCGAGTAACCGCGCCTGCGCGGTCGAGCCGTCGCTGCCGTGAAAGATCGAGACACCGTGGATGTGAGCAAGGCGGGCAAGCATGCCGGGCATGTCGAAGAACTGCGCCGCCGTGTGCCGCCAGGCGATCAGCCGTGCCCAGTTGAGGTCGCCGATGGACGCCCGCGCCTTCTTCCGGCGAGCCACACCCAGGAGGCGGGTCAGGTCCGTATCATCGAAGCCCTCGTCGGTATCGACGATGAGACGATCGGCGAGCTCGCAGAGGTCGTCGAAGAGCGGGTTATCGAATTCGGGCCGGCCGGGCCACCAGAGGATCACCGGAAGATCGGGGATCAGGAGCGGGGCCGCCAGGCTGGCCAGGTGCCGGGCAGGCTCGCCGTGCGCATGCAGGACCACGCGCTCGGTGCTGACCCGGTGGCCGGTTTCGGTGCGCTCCTGGGCGGACACCTGCGCCTCGAGCTTGTCCGCCTCGCGCGTGTGCTGCGCGAGCAGGATCAAGGTGCGCGAGGGATTCGTGATGGAGAGACGGTCGAGCACGGTGGAAATCGCGCCCAGCTCCGGCTCATTGCCCACGACCGCGATCAGGTTGCAGACGCTGGCGCGCGCTTCGGCGGCGGCGTGCTGCGCCGCCTCGCTACCGGCGCCGTCGTGCAGGCCCCAGCGGACCTGGTCGAGCTCCTCCTGGATCGCGTGCACGTCCACAAATGTGCGCGTGGTGAGTTCGCCGTGGTTCTTGATCATGGCCGCCGCCAGCGCCGACCATCCTGCTCGATCAACGCATCCGCTTCGGGCGGCCCCCAGGTGCCGGCAGCATAGTTGGGAAACGCCGGCGGCGGCTGCGACGCCCAGCCTGCCTCGATCCGGTCGACCAGGCCCCAGGCACGCTCCACCTCGTCCTCGCGAGCAAAGAGCGTCGCGTCGCCCAGCATGCAATCGAGCACGAGGCGTTCATAGGCGTCCGGAGACTCGACCATGAAGGACGAGCCATAGAAGAAGTCCATGTTGACGGTGCGCAGCCGCATCACCGGCCCCGGAATCTTGGCCGCGATCTTCAATGAGGCCCCCTCGTGCGGCTGGATGCGCATCACCAGCCAGTTCGGCGTCAGCTCCTCGACGGCCGTCTTGGCAAACGGCAGGTGCGGCGGGTTCTTGAATTGGATCGCGATCTCGGAGGCTCGGCTCGGCAACCGCTTGCCGGTGCGCAGGTAGAACGGCGTGTCGGCCCAGCGCCAGTTGTCGATTTTCAGGCGGACGGCGACGAAGGTCTCGGTGTTCGACGTCGGTGAGACGTTCATCTCTTGCCGGTAGCCCGGCACCTCCTGGCCGCCGACCCAGCCGGGGCCGTACTGGCCGCGGACGACGTCTTTCGCGACATCGATCGGGTGGATCGACTTGAGCACCTTGACCTTTTCATCGCGCACGCTATCGGCATCGAAGTTCGGCGGCGCCTCCATCGCGGCGATGCTGAGCAGCTGCATCAGGTGGTTCTGGAAGATGTCACGCAACGCCCCCGAGGTCTCGTAGTACTTGCCACGTCGTTCGATGCCGATGTCCTCCGCCACCGTGATCTGCACGTGGTCGACATAGCGGCGGTTCCAGATCGGCTCGAAGATCCCATTGGCAAAGCGGAACACGAGGACGTTTTGCACGGTCTCTTTGCCGAGGTAGTGATCGATGCGGAAGATCTGCTGCTCGGTGAACACAGAGTGGATTGCCTGGTTCAGCGCCTGGGCGCTCTTCAGGTCATTCCCGAACGGCTTCTCGACCACAACGCGCTTCCATCCCTCGCCGGCCTTGGCGATGCCCGAGGATCCAAGCCGATCGATGATGACGGAGAAGAACTGGGGCGCGGTCGCCAGGTAGAAGACCCGGTTGCCGTTGGTGCCCCGCTCGCGATCCAGGCGGTCGAGCTCGGCTCCGAGCCGGGCATACCCGTCCCCGTCGTCGTCGAACGGCATCCGCACGTAGGAGATCCCCTCGGCGAGGCTCTGCCAGACGGCGCGGTCGACCGGTTGGGTCCGCGAGAACTTCTGCACGGCGTCGGCCAGGCGCGCTTTGAAGTCGTCCTCGGAGATGGCGGTATCGGCGACACCGATCACGCTGAAGCCGGACGGCAGATATCGATTGAGGGCGAGGTTGTAGAGCGCGGGCACGAGCTTTCGCGCGGTCAGGTCGCCCGAGGCGCCGAAGATCACCATCGCCGCCGGGTCCGGCGTGCGGGGCAGGATCAACCCGTCCCGCAGGATATTCTGGGTCAGCGGGGCGGTGACGGCCTGGGCCACGGCGTTACTCGGCTTTGACCGGATGCCCGCCGAACTCATTGCGCAGCGCCGCGATCACTTTGTCGCTGAACGAGTCGTCCTGGCGGGAGCGGAATCGCATGAACAAGCTCATCGCCAATGCCGGGGCCGGCACTGCATGATCGATCGCGTCCTGCAGCGTCCAGCGACCTTCGCCCGAGTCGTCGACGTAGCCACGAATCCGGGACAGCTGCGGGTCCCGTTCGAAGGCAGTCTGCGCCAGCTCGAGCAGCCAGGAGCGAATCACACTTCCGTGGTTCCAGAGCCGCGCCAGCTGCGGAAGGTCGAAGCCAAACGGCGCCGCCTTGAGGATCTCGAAGCCTTCCGCATAACTCTGCAGCATCGAGTACTCGATGCCGTTGTGCACCATCTTGGCGTAGTGCCCAGCGCCCGACGGGCCGACATAGGCGTAGCCGTCGGGTGGCGCGAGCGTCTGAAAAATCGGCTCGACCTGTTTGAAGACCGCCTGGTTGCCGCCGGCCATCAAGTTGAAGCCGACCTTGAGGCCCCAGATCCCGCCGCTGACGCCGACGTCCAGAAACTCGATCTGCTGCGAGCGCAGTGTTTCCGCGCGGCGGATCGAGTCTTTGTAATTCGAGTTGCCACCGTCGATGATGATGTCGCCCGGCGAGAGGGTGCCGGACAGATGCTGGATGGCGTCATCCACCGGCGGGCCGGCAGGGATCATGAGCCACAGGACGCGCGGCGCCTTCAACTTCTGGCCGAGATCCTCGAGGCTGCCGGTCGCGATCGCGCCCTTACCGGCGAGCGCCGCGCCGGCCTCGGGAACGCGGTCGTACACCATCACCTGATGGCCACCCTGCAGCAGCCGCAGGGTCATCCCCGAGCCCATGCGGCCTAAGCCAATCAGGCCAAGCTGCATCTACGCGACTCCAGCCGTTGCGCCCACCGCTTGCCCGATCTTGACCAGGCCCTGGGCAACGTCCTGCACCTGGACGCGGAGCACGCGCCGGCCGTGGTTGCGCAAGGCCTGGAAGTCGCCGAGCGCCTGGGCTTGCTTGAGGACCCCGAACGAGAGCCGCTCGCCCGGAATCGGGATGTCCTTGGGATCATCGCCGACGATCTGCAGAAACACGCCGGTATTCGGCCCGCCCTTGTGAAGCTGACCGGTCGAGTGCAGGTAGCGCGGCCCATAGCCCACGGTGCTCGCGACCCGGTATTTGTCACGGATCGCCTGCCGGATCGCGTTCAGCGCACTGTCATGCTTTGGATCGGACGCGATGAAGGCCAGCAGCGCGACGTAATCGCCCGGTCGAACCTGGCCGAGCAGGGCCTGGATCGCGGCCTCGAGCGTCGCCCCCTGCTGGCCGGCCCAGCGGATACCCTCCCCCGTCGTTGGCGGATTGCCCTCGCTGAGAACCTTCTTGGTCAGGTCCTTGGCCTCCTGGACGTTGGGCTGGTCGAAGACATTGATGCCGAGAATCGCGCCAGCAACTGCGATCGCATACTCCCAGCGGAAGAATTCGGCCCCGAGGCCCAACGGATCACTGACCTTCAGCGTCACCACCGGGTGCCCGGCCTTGCTGAGGGCCTCGAGGCGGCCAGCGTTAGGGTCGTCGCCGCGCGATAAGGCCAGCCGAACGAACAACCGATCGCTGCCATAGACCTGGGGAGCGCCCAGTGCCTCATCGGCCACCGGCACCAACCCCTTGCCTTCCTTGCCCGTGCTCTCGGCGATCAACTGCTCCGCCCATACGCCGAAGCTGTGCAGCGCGGGCGGCGCGATGATGGTGACCTTGTCCCGCCCGGCCTTCGCGGCCTCGGCGAAGACCGCCCCCAGCCAGACACCCGGATTTTCGTTCACGGGTCCCGGCCCGGAGCACGCCTGCACCATGGTGGCCGCCTGGTCGAGCAGGCCCGGCAGGTCGACGCCGCCGAGCGCTGCCGGCACCAGGCCGAAATAAGACAGAGCCGAGTAGCGGCCACCGATATCGGCTGGGTTCAGGAAAACCCGTCGGAAACCGCGCCGCTTGCCTTCGTCGGCCAGCGTCGTTCCGGGATCGGTGATCGCCAGGAACTGCCGCCCCTGCTGGCCGCTTTGCTGCCAGAAATAGCGGTAATGCGAGAGCGTTTCCAGCGTCGTCCCCGACTTGGAGGCCACGATGAACACGGTCCGCTTGAGGTCGATCGTCTCCACCAGCCCGGCGATGGCGGCGGGATCGGTCGTATCCAGCACATGGACGTTGAGCGCGCCTTTGGGTGCGCCGAACGTCTGCCGGAACACCTCGGGCGCGAGACTGCTCCCCCCCATCCCCATCACGACGCAATCGGTGAAGCCGTCGGCAACCAGCTCTTTCCGAAGGCCCTCCAGCTCGGAAACGCGCTCTTCCATCAGGTCGGCAACCTGCAGCCAACCGAGTCGGTTCTTGATCTCTTCCTTCTCGCCGGATCCGTTCGAGGCCCACAGTCCCGCGTCCTTCTCCGCAATGCGCCGGACCACTGCGGCCTGCTCGAGCTGCGCCAGGCGAGTCTTGACGGCTCCCTCGATGGCTCCGAGTTGCGCCTCGTGGGCGCCGACATCGCCGCCCTTGAGCCGCTGCTTCTTGTTGGCGATCTCGTCGAGGAGTTTGGTGATCGAATCTGCAAACAGTTTCACGCCATCGACCTGAAGGTCATAGGTGACCTTTTCGATGTCGATGCCGACGGCCGTCAGATCGCGCAGCACCTGGCGCGCGCCGTCGACATTCTCGAGCAGGCTGACTCGAACCTCACCGTGCTCTTTGAAGGCCATCATGGTCTGTTGCGGCATGGTGTTGACGGTCTCCGGCCCGATCAGCTCCTCGACATACATCACGTCGCTGTAATTGGGGTTCTTGGTCCCGGTGCTGGCCCAGAGGCAGCGCTGGACGCTGGCGCCGTTCCGCCGCAGCTCGGCGAACTCCGGCTCGTTGAAGACCCGCTGGAACGACTGGTAGGCCATCTTGGCGTTCGCGATCGCCGCTTTGCCCAGCAGCCTCTGCAACCGCTCGCGCTCTGCCGGATTCTTGGCAGCGGCGATTTTCTGTTCGAGCAGTTTGTCCACGGCGGTGTCGACGCGGCTAACGAAGAAGCTCGCGACCGAGGCGATGTCGACCGGCTTGTCATCCTTCATCCGCCGCTGCAGCCCGCGGAGGTAAGCGCGGGCGACGTCCTCGTACACGGTGACCGAGAAGAGCAGGGTGATGTTGACGTTGATCCCATCGACGATGCACTGCTCGATCGCCGGCAACCCTTCCTGCGTGGCGGGAATCTTGATGAAGATGTTGGGCCGCCCCACCCGATCGAACAGATCGTGGGCCATGGCCACGGTGCCCTTCGTATCGTGTGCCACCCGTGGCAAGACCTCGATGCTGACGTAGCCGTCCTTGTGCTTGGTCTGCTCGTAGACCGGTTTGAGAACGTCCGCCGCCATCTGGATGTCCTCGACGATGAGGCTCAACATGACCTCTTCGTCCGACATGCCGCCGGCGATCAATTTCTTCAGCGCCTCGTCGTAGTCGCTGCTGCCACCGATCGCCTTTTCGAAGATGGTGGGGTTCGAGGTCATGCCGACGACGGCATCCTCCTCGATCATTCGCTTGAGCTCACCGGACGTCATCAAGCTCCGACTGATGTAATCGAGCCAGACGCTGGTGCCTGCCTCGTAGAGCTCAAACAAGGGGTTCTTGGCCATCGCTCCTCCTATGGCTTCCGACAGATCGGGCCGAATACTAGACTCTCATACCCGACCTCGCCCTTGTGCCGCCGATTCGGCGATCCGCTTCAGGCGAGCCAGTGATTCCGCCGGGCCGTTGCGCAGCTCCGAGCCGAGCAGGCGTTCCACCAACCAGCCCCGCCAACCTGGCGGGAGGGTGAAGTCTCAACCGAATTGGACGCGGCTGCCTCCCTCGACCGGACGCACGCTGATGTGCTCTCGCATCCGAATGCCGAATGGGAATTTGACGCGAAGCTCGAAGTCGTGGGTCGTCGGATCGACGCGGTCGAGGTCGAAGCGAAACCGAAGGCGCATGCCGAGCGCGCCACCGCTCAGCAGCACGACCTGTCCGGGTCGTGCTGGTCCGGGTGGCGCGACTGAATCCACCCGAGCGTCGGTCCACGTTTCGTAGGTCGCCGGATCCGTCAAGAGCCGCCAAACGGTCTCCGGCGATGCCGCCACGGTGTCAGCCGGGCAGATGTAGAGACCCACGCGGCCGCGGCCTAGGTGCCGACGCCGCTCAAGGTGATCCGCTGGGTTCCAGCGCTATCGGTGACGGTGACGACGCCCGACCGCGCGCCCGTGCCTTGCGGAAGGAATGTAATGGTGATCGTGCAGCTCGCTCCGGCCGCTAGCGTGCTGCCGCAGCTAGTGCTCATCGTGTAGTCGCCGCCAAATAGCCTGATGCCGGTGATGGATAGCGTTCCGTTGCCGCCGTTGAAGAGCACGACGGACTGCGGGGCGGTTGGATTCCCCACGCTGTTGCCGCCAAAGTTGACGAATCCGCTGCTGAGCAACGCGCGAGCCGCGGTCCCGGTTCCGTGCAAGGCGACGGACTGGCTGCCGCCGGCGCCGTCGTCGTACAGCGTGAGGCTGGCCGCGCGCAGGCCGTAGCCCTGCGGGGTGAAATTGATCGTGACGGTGCAGGTTGCTCCCGGCTGAAGGGTGCGCAGGCAGTCGCTCGACTGCCGGTAGTCGCCGGCTGCTGCCCCGCTGATCGCGACGGCGCGGATCGTGAGCGCGCCGTCGCCGGTGTTGGTCACGGTCACCATCTGCGGCCCGGCCGACCCACCGAGATTCGCCCCCGGCGTCAGCACGGCGGTACTCAGCGTCGCCACCGGCTGATAGGCAACGCCGTCGAGCCGCACCGTGTCCTGCGAACCCGGCGCGGAGTTGGCATCGTCGGTGACGATCAGACTGCCATGACGGGCGCCGGCGCCCTGCGGGGTAAAGGTGACGCCGATCGGGCAGGTAAGGCCCGGAAGCAGCACGGGTGGACAGTGCGGCAACGCCTTGAAGTCGCCGGTCGCCGCAATGCCGGCAATGGTGAGCGGACCATCGCCGCTGTTGGTGAGGGTGACGGTCTGCTGGGCGGACGTGGCGCCCACGTTCTGGCTGAAGGTGAGCCGGCTGGGGCCGAGGCGCGCCAGCGCCATGGTCGAGATGCCCATGACGGGGATGCGCTGAGGACTGTCAACCGAGTCATCCGCCACCACGATGTATCCGTCTCGCTCCCCCAGGTTGGTCGGGATGAAGGTGACGCTGATGGTGCAGCTTGCGGCCGGCGCCAGCACGGTCGGGCAGTTGTTCGTCTGCGAGAAGTCGCCTTCCTCGTGGATGGCGCTGAGATGGAGCGGCGCCTGACCGGTATTGACCAGCAGAATGGTTTCGTTCGCACTGCTCGTCCCCAGGTTCTGGGTAAACGTCATCGACTGCCGGCTGAAGCTGGCTATTGACTGGGCCAGGCTTCCGGTGAGTGGGACAGATTGCGACGTGCCGCCTGAGGTCAGATCGCCCACCGCGTTCCCGGCGGCGTCGTCCACCACGGTGAGCATGCCGGTCCGCGTTACCTTGTCGTCCGGAGCAATCTGGCTGAGCGCGATCGTGATCTGGCAGCTGCCGTGGGCCGTCATCACGCTCGGACAGTTGTTGCTCTGCGAGAAACCGGGGCTGGTTCCCTGGTCGAGCCCAATCGACGTAATGTGCAGCAGCCCATCGCCATTGTTGGTCAGGGTGACGACCGCGGGTGCGGGCGGCGCATTCGCCGGCTGGTGAATCACGACCGCGGGCGGGCTGAGGCTGACCAGCGACGCGGTGCCCCGTCCCGTCAGCGTTACAACCTGGGCGCCCCCGATGGCGTCGTTGGGGATGACGACACTGCCGGTATGGCCGCCGGGCGCCCGCGGTTGGAAGGCGACCTCGAAGGAACAGCTGCTCCCCGGCTCGAGCCGGGCCTGGGCGCACGCGTTTTTGGCTGGGTTGAGGTAGAAGTTGTCGCGGTCGGCGCCGAGGTCGACCGCGCCCATGACGAGCAGGCCGCTGCCGGTACTGGATACCGTCACGCTCTGCGGCTGGCTCAGTCCGGCAAGGTTGGTGGGATCGAAGTTGAGCTGCGTCCGCTGGATGCCCGCCTGGGTAACGCCGAGCCAGCGGATCCGGCCGTTGAAGCTATCTGCCACCAGCAACCCGCCGGAATTACCCAGCATGCTGACGCCGCGTGGGCTATTGACCTCAGCGACGTCGGCCGGCCCCGCGTCACCCAGCAAACCGGCGCTGGGAGACCCCGCGATCGATTGGCCGGCCACCGTCGTCACGGTGCCCGCGGTCAGATCGATGCGCCGGATGCGCTGGTTCAGGTAGTCGGCGACGTAGAGGTTGGTCTGATCCAGCGCCGCGCTCCAGGGGCGGTTGAACTGGGCCTGGACGGTTGCGGTCCCGTCCGCCATCGCCTGTTCTCCCGTACCGGCCAGCGTCGTGATCACGTTGGTCGCCCTGGAGTCGAGCGGCTTGTTGGTCTTGGGGTTGATGGGGCTGACTGCGGCCGCCTTGCGGATCCGGTGGTCGAAGCTGTCGGTGATGAACAGGTTGGGAGGGGTCGAGGCATCGACGCTGATTCCGTACGGGAAGTACAGACCAGCCGCGGTTGCTGGACCACCCTCCCCACTGAATCCAAGACGACCGGTGCCGGCCACCGTGTAGATGGTGCCGCCGATGACTTCACGAATCCGACCGTTGTAGGTATCGGCGATGAACAGGTCGCCCGCCTGGTCGACCGCCACCCCGGTTGGATAGCTCAACAGCGCACTCGTAGCGGCCTGGCCGTCGCCGCCATAGCCGGCCCGTCCGGCGGTGCCGGCGACGGTGGTCACCGTGTGCTGAGTCAGATCCACGGCGCGGACGACATTATTAAAGGTATCGGCGACATAGAGACGATTGCCGTCCGGGCTGAGCGCCGACCCCATCGGATAGGCAAAACGGGAGCCGGTGAGCTTGGTCGATGAGGCGTCCGGCAAGCCCCGCAGACCACCCGTGCCGGCGAGCGTGCTCACATCGTCGGCATCGTTGTCGCCGGCCGCGTGATTGTCCGGGTCGGCATCGCTGCTGACGAACGTCCGGATGGTCTGGTTGAAGGTATCGACGACGTATCGCTGGCCCCTGACAGCCGGGACCGAGGCGTCGCCCAGGGTGCCGAGCTGCGACACCACGGCGGCGGGCGCCGCAAATTGGGCCGTGGTGGGCGGTTGGCCGTCGCCCGCGAAACTGGGGGTGCCGCTGCCCGCCTCGATGTGGATGTTGTGTGCCGGCGCGGCGGAGAGCGTGCCTTCGAGCACGCGGATGAGGCTGTTGCCGGAGTCGGCGATGACGACGTCGCCGTTGGAGCGAACCGCGACGCCGGTCGGCGACGACAGTTGCGCCAGGATCGCCGGGCCGGCGTCACCGAATTCGCCGGCCTTGC
>Ga0209526_10002574_pt1 | contig 12236 bp, 13 predicted proteins | sample JacPinW_OM2H0_M1_FD_188566 | JGI IMG/M metagenome (GOLD analysis project Ga0209526, IMG submission 188566) | Forest soil microbial communities from Algoma, Ontario, Canada - Jack Pine, Ontario site 1_JW_OM2H0_M1 (SPAdes) (version 2) | ecosystem: Environmental > Terrestrial > Soil > Boreal...
CAACTCGCCAACCATCTCATCGGTGAGCGACCCGGTGGTCAGCTCGGTCCGGACGTAACCCGGCGCGACCGCGTTGCACGTGATGCTTCGCGAACCGTACTCGCGCGCAATCGACTTCGTGAATCCGATGAGTCCCGCTTTAGCGGCAGCGTAGTTCGACTGGCCCGCGTTCCCGGTCAGGCCCACAATGGACGAAATATTGACGATGCGACCCCATCGCGCGCGCATCATGCCGCTCATGATCGCGGCCTTCGTGGTCGCGAATGCCGACAGGAGGTCGGTGCGGATGAGCTCCTCCCAGTCCACCGGCGACATCTGGATGAGCAGCTTGTCGCGCACGGCGCCCGCGTTGTTGACCAGCACATCGACGCGCCCGATTGCCTTCACCATCGCATCGACCTGGGCAGGATCGCTGACATCGGCCTGGTGCGACGTGGCGCCGGGCAGCGATGCCGCGGTCTCCTCCGCAGCCGTCTTGTCGGAGCGGTAGTTGACGACCACCTTGGCGCCCATGCCGGCAAGAGCCTGGCTGATGGCGCGCCCGATGCCTTTTCCCCCACCCGTGACCAGGGCGGTCTTTCCGTCGAGCTCGCTCATGCGACTACGGGACGGTCGGCGAACTCGATGAACAGCTCCTCGGCGTTCCAGGTGTCCACGCCGGGGATGTGCTTGGCGGCCAGGCTCGCCAGCACGCGTCCAGGGCCGAGCTCGACCACCGTCTTCACGTGCATCGCGCGCATCGAGACCATCGTCCTCGCCCAGTCGACCTGACGCAGCATCTGCTGGCGAAGCTCATCCTGCAGCGCGACCACCGTGCGCATGGCCTCGCCCGATGCGTTCGCGAGCACTGGAATCGACGGCGCCGTGAACTGCAGCCGGTCGACCACCTTGCGGAAGGCTGCGGCGGCGCCGGCCATCAGCGGTGTGTGGGCGGGGAGAGGGATGGTCAGGATCAGCGCACGCCGCGCGCCGGCAGCGAGCGCCAAGCGCTCGGCTTCCTCGACCGCGGCGGTTTCACCCGACAGCACGAACTGCACGTCGGCGTTGCGATTGGCGATCCACAGCCGGCCGTGCGCTGATGCCTGTTCGCGGATTGCCTCCACCTGCGCCTCGTCCAATCCGACGATCGCGATCATGCCGCCCGGCTGCTCGTCGGCGGCCGTGGCCATGATGCGCCCTCGTTCCTTGACGAGTAGAAGGGCGGTCTCCCAGGGGATTGCCCCAGCGGCCGCAAGCGAGGCGATCTCGCCCAGGCTGTGGCCGGCAGTCACGCTTACATTCTCGAAGCCGTAGCTCTCGCGCCACACCTCATATGCCGCCCAGCACACCGTCATGACGCAAGGCTGGATGACATCGGTGCGGTTCAGGTCTTCGACCGGGCCCTCGAAGCAAAGCCGGCGCACCGGCATCTGAAGCACCTCTTCGGCGCGTTCGAACACCCGGCGGGCGGCCGGGTAGCGATCGTGGAGGTTCTTTCCCATGCCCGGCTTCTGGACACCCTGCCCAGGGAACAGCAAGGCGATGGGACCGGTGAGTTTTATACCCACGTCATCAGGCACGCCCCCCAGGTAAGGCCCGATCCAAAGCCGGCGAGCAGCACGTTGTCGCCGCTCTTGACGCGTCCCTTCCTGATGGCTTCCTCGAGCGCAAGCGGAATCGATGCGCTGGACGTATTGCCGTACTCGTCGATGTTGATCGCGACACGTTCGATCGGCAGGCCGATTCGCCTCGCGGCGGCATCGATGATCCGGAAGTTGGCCTGATGCGGCACCCAGAGGTCGATGTCCTCCATGGCGATGCCGGCCTTGCTGCACACCTCGTTGGCCTGGCGGATGAAAATGTCGACCGCAAACTTGAATACGTCCGGGCCCACCATGTCGATGTAAGGGTTCGTGTCCTTGGCGGCGTACGCGCCCTTTTCGATGTTGCCGGCCGTGACCTGGGCGTACCCGCGACCGTCAGAGCCAAGACACCAGCTCTTGAAGCCGCCGCCGGTGGGAGCCGGGCGGACCACCGCCGCCCCCGCGCCGTCGCCAAAGATGACGGCGGTGCCGCGGTCGGAATAGTTGAGCATCCGCGAAAGTACCTCGGCGCCGATCACCAAAACGTTGTCGGCGCGCTCGGTGGCGATGTAGCTGTCCGCGATCGACAGCGCGTACACGAAGCTCGTGCAGGCCGCGAGCGTATCCCAGGCCACGGCACCCGGCGCGTCGAGCTCGTTCTGGACGCGGCATGCCACCGAGGGGAATGGACCGTCTGGTGACGAGGTGCCGACCAGGATCATGTCCAGGTCGTTCGCCGTGATACCCGCTGCGTCAAGTGCACCGCGCGCAGCCCTGGTCGCCATGTCGAAAGTGGTGGTACCAGGCTCTGCGACGTGCCGCTTGTGGATGCCGGTTCGTTCAGTGATCCATTTGTCGGATGTGTCCATCATTTTTTCGAGATCGAAGTTGGTGATGATCTTCTCGGGCGCGTAAACACCCATGCCCGCGATGGCGCTGGGGCGGCCCTTGGATCTGAAGGAGCGCAGAGGCACGGCATCTGAGCGCGTGCGATACGCGTTGGTTATCGCCATGGCGCCTACGCCTCCAACCGCTCGGCGGTCTTCTGCTCCAGAAACTTCCAGAGATCGCCGATGAGCTTCATCTTCTCGAGCTCCTCTTCGGAAAGCTCGACGTCGTACTTGTCCTCGATTGCCGCGATGAGCTCGACCAGGTCGAGCGAGTCGGCGGCGAGGTCGCGCTGAAAGCTCTTATCCATCTGGACCTGGTCGGGCTCGATGCCGAGAATCTCGGCCGCGAGCTCCTGAAGTTCTTTGAAGTCGAGCTGGGTTGCCATGGGCAATCCTCCTAGTTAGCGTTGCCCCGATCTGGGCCCTGGATCACGAGCGCCGCGTTGTGGCCGCCAAAGCCGAACGAGTTCGACAGGGCGACTTTGATGTCTTTCTTGCGCGCCTTGTTGGGCACGTAGTCGAGGTCGCACTCCGGGTCGGGATCGTCGAGATTGATGGTTGGCGGCAGCAGGCCGCGGTCGAGTGCAAGGATGCAAGCAGCGGCCTCGATGGCGCCGGCTGCACCGAGCAGGTGGGCGTGGACCGACTTCGTCGAGCTTACCGCCAGCTTGTACGCGTGGTCGCCGAACACCGCCTTGATGGCCTTGGTCTCGGCGACGTCTCCCAGCTTGGTCGATGTCCCGTGAGCGTTGATGTAGCCGACGTCGGTCAGCTCGACGCCGCTCTTCTCCAACGCGCGGCGCATGGCGCGGATCGCACCCTTGCCTTCAGGCTGCGGCGCGGTGAAGTGATACATGTCGGCGCTGGCGCCGTAGCCGACGATCTCGGCAAAGACCTTCGCGCCACGCTTTTTCGCATGCTCCAGCTCTTCGAGCACCAGCATCACGGAACCCTCGCCCATGACAAACCCATCGCGGCCGAGGTCGAACGGACGGCACGCCTTCTCAGGCTCGTCGTTGCGCTCGCTGACGGCTTTGATCTGGCAGAACGCGCCCATCGTCAGCGGGGTGATGGTCGCCTCCGAGCCGCCCGCAAGCATGGCCACGGCGTCGCCGCGCTTGATGATCTCCGACGCCTCGCCGATGCCGTGCGAGCCCGATGCGCAGGCGCTGACGATCGCGTAGTTCGGGCCGCCCGCGTGTGTGTGGATGGCGACGATGCCGGCCGCCATGTCGGCGATCATCATCGGCACGGTGAAGGGGCTGATCCGCTTCGGCCCGCGCTCCATGAGAGCCGTGTGACTCTTCTCGATCTCTTCCATTCCGCCGATGCCCGAGCTCACGATCACACCCACGTCGTCGGGATCCATCTCGCCCGGCTCGAGGCCTGACTGCGCGAGTGCCTGCTTGGAGGCTGCAAGCGCGAACTGGCAGTACCGCCCGATGTGGCGGGCGGTCTTCCGGTCCATGTATTCCTCAGGGTTGAAGCCCTTCACCTCGGCGGCGATCTTGGTGTCGAAGTTGGTGGTGTCGAAGTGGGTGATCCGGCCGACACCGGATACGCCTTCGACCATGTTCGACCACACGGTCTCGACGTCGTTGCCGATTGGCGTGATGAAGCCCATGCCAGTCACAGCCACGCGCCGACCGTTTGATTTGGCGATCACGTAATAGAGGATACGGACCCAGCGGCCTACTCACACCGTCATCGGGTGGGAAAAGGTGGGATAAAGTTTGGACGCGGTGTCCAAACGAATTCAGATCAGCTTGCGAAGATCCAGAGCCAGCTGAAGGCGAAGGCGCCGCACGGGAGAGTCGAACTCGGCGCCCAGCAGCTCACGGATCTTGTCCAGGCGGTACAGGACGGTGTGCCGGTGGAGGTTGAGCGCCGCGGCCGCGTCCTTCACTGATCCAGTTGTCAAGTAAGCCTCGAGGGTGTCGAGCAGCTGGTCGCGGTTGCGGGTCTTTGGGTCGAGCAGCGGGCCGAGGCTGTGGGCCACAAAGCGTTCCGCGAGGAGGGGATTCTGCGCAAGCACCAGGTGAGGGATCACCTCGTCGTGCCCATGGGCGACCGCTTCCGGCCGCAGCTTACGACCGGCTTCGATGGCCTGCTGAGCTTCCAGGTACGAGCGGGAGATGCCCCGGAGGCCGGCGTGGTAGCCACCGATCCCGGCCCGGACCCGCGCCTTGGCCGCGCCGGAGCGACTGACGGCTTCTTTGTGCAGCTGCGTGACGAACTGGCGAGCGCCTTCCACGTCCGCGGCCGATTCCGCGGGCCAGAGCGTTACCAGGGTGGACGGATCGGTGACGTGGTGGATGGCCCCGCGCGGCACGTCGAGCGACGCGGCCACCTCGCCGAGCGATTCGCCGCCCCTGGGCCCGTCGTGGTTGCCGACGACGAGCTTCGACACTGCCGCCACATAGCCGGTGGCCGCGATCGGCATGTTGAGCGCCAGCGCCTGCTTCTGAAGCTCGAGGTCCGAGTCGAAGTTGTCGCTGATCAGCGCGTGAAACAGGCGCGCGCGGGCCCGCGTGCCTCGCTGCATGTGCTGCTCGCGTGCGTGGAGGTAGGTCTTGGTCACCTCGGCCGCGACCTGGTCGAGTGCCGCGAACACGTAGTTGGCGGTGATCATGATCGCCTCGGGCGTCGCCTCCGGGTGACCGCGCCACGCCCGCAGGATCGCCTCCCACGCCACTCGCGCCGCGATGCGATAGGCGGAGAGGATCGGCTCGACCGATTGACTGCTCCGGGCCTGGAGGATGCCCAGCTGGGCGACGCGGCGAAGCTCTTCTTGCGTGGCAGGGCGTGCCTCCCGCGCCGTGGCCAGGAACAGGTCGAGACCGGCCTCGCAGGCCTTGGCGATGGCCTCGCGCTGGGGTGGGACGCCGGTGGAGTCGTCCCAGTGCACGACCGCCACGACGGCGCGCGCCATATGGCGCGCCAGACCGGCCCGGCGCCGCTCCAGCTCCGCCATGAGCGATGCCGGGAGCTCCGGCGAAGGTTTGGACTTCGGGGCCAGCTTGGTGGCCGTCCTGGCCATGGCTCGACTATACGGCGACCGGCGCTGGTTAGGCCCGCGAGTCGAAACCGGCGTCAGCTGTGCTTCGGGACGAAGGCCAGTATGCGGCGCCAGGCGTCCTCGCACGCGTCCTTCCACTGGTCGAAAGTGCGGTCGAAAAAGCTGTGCGGCGCTCCCTCGTAGATGTGCATCTCGTGCGGAACCCCGGCCTCGGTCAGCTGACGATCGAACTCGATGAAATCCTCTCTGGGCGTGAAATCAGCGCCCGCAATCAGCATGAGCAGCGGGGCCTTCATCTTGGAGATGGAAGGTCGCGAGCGCTCCGGACGGCCGTAGAAGCCGATGGCTCCGTCGAGGTCGGCTTGAAAAGCGGACTGGTTCCACGAGTTGGAACCACCGAAGCAAAACCCAACCGTGAACACGGACTTCACGGCGCCACCTTCCTTTGACTTGAGATAGGCGATCGCCTCGGCGACATCGGCCGCGATGGTTTCCGGAGTCGTCTGCTCGACATGCGGCTTGTAGTCGAAACTCTCATCCCGACTCCCGTTCCCGGCAGAACGCCCGAAGTAATCGATGGCAACGGCGTCGATACCGGTTTCCGCGAAACGCTGTGCGAGCTCCTTGTAGAAATGGTGCAGGCCGCGCACGTCGGGCAGCACCACCATGCCAGCGCCGGTCGGCTTCGAGGCGCGCGCGAAAAACGCCATGAACCTGTTGCCATCCTTGGCGGTCAGCGTCATGTCACCCTGGTCGGCGGCTGCGCCCCCGATCGGGGGCAGGGGCGGTCGGGCGTCGTCTGAGTAGCACATAGGACGATTCTCCAATACATTGTTGGTCGCGCGATGAAGATCGAGAGCACCGCGTTCACCCAGGCCGACGTGGACTCCTTCCTCGACAGCCAGGTCGACAGGGAGCGCGGCGTCCTAGCCGACCGCATGGAAAGAGCGTCAACCCGACTGGCGCAGCTCGCCCCGCGCATCAAGGCCGGCGGTGGCGCCGACAACTGGAGCGACCACGAGGTGCTCGCACATATCGCGGTCCTCTCGAAGTTCTACGGCGTGCTCGTCCACCGCATCACGAGCGGCCAGCTGACCGAGGTGGACCTGCTCGGCAACGTCAACCTCCGCGACGTCGCGGGCGAGCAGATGGCGCAGATCGATCCCGGCGAGCTGCTCCAGATGATCCTTGCGGATCACGCCCGCACCATAAAGCTGCTGCGTAGCGTCGAGCCGGCATCGCTGAGGCGCGAAGCGAAAGCCGAAGGCGTCGGCAACGTGACAGCCGAGTTCGTCGCCCGCTATCCACTGATCAACCACCTCGAGGAGCATGTCGAGCAGCTAGAGCGCTCTCTGGCCTAGTCGGCGACAACCTCGGAGTACCCGAGGCGTCGAAGCTCGGTGCGGATGGTCTCGGCTGCTTCGTCCATCATGGCCGGGTCGGGGTTTGGATCCTGGTTGCCGAAATCGAGGTCGTGCACGCCACGAATCGGCACAACGTGCAGGTGGACGTGTGGAACCTCGAGGCCGGCCACCATCAGGCCGATCCGCGCCGGCTTGAAGCCGGCCATCTGCGCCCGCCCGATCCATTGAGCAACATTCGTGAGGTGGGCCAGAGTCTGCCCGTCGAGGTCGATCCAATGATCGACCTCCTGGATCGGCACGACCAGCGAGTGTCCCGGGCGCAGCGGCCGGTTGGAGAGGAAGACCACACATAGGTCGTCCTTCCAGACAAATCGAGCTCCGAGCTCGCCGGCGATGATCCGGCTGAAAATGCTTGCCACCTGCACAACAGTAAATGGCTAGGCTTTGGCAATGCCGCCCGCCGCCCAGTTGATCGATGCCACCAAGAAGTACGGCGAAATCGAAGCGCTGAGGGGCGTCACCATCCAGATCGAGATCGGCGACGTGGTGGCAATGCTCGGACCCAACGGTGCGGGCAAGACGACGTCTATCAGCTTGCTGCTCGGTCTGCGCAAGCCGACGTCCGGCAAGGCCTTGCTCTTCGGGCTGGAACCCACCAATCTCCTGGCCCGAAGCCGTGTTGGGGTGATGCTCCAGGAATCGGGTGTTCCGACGACGCTCAAGGTGCGTGAGATCGTCGACCTGTTCCGCTCGTACTACCCGAAGCCGATGTCACGTGAACGTGCGATCGCCATGGCCGGTCTCGAGGAAAAGGCCAGCGCCCTCGTGAAGGAGCTCTCAGGTGGACAACGCCAGCGTCTCTACTTCGCCCTTGCCGTGTGCGGCGACCCGGATGTGCTCTTCCTTGACGAGCCGACCGTCGGCATGGACGTCGAGGGCCGCCGTTCATTCATCGAACGGATCGCCGAGTTCATCAAGATCGGCCGCACAGTCGTGCTCACGACTCACTACCTGGAAGAGGCCGACCAGCTGGCCAAGCGAGTGATCGTGATCGACCGAGGCGTGGTAATCGCCGACGCTTCGCCCAACGAAATCAAGTCCAAGGTGGCCGGCAAGCGGGTGCGGTTCAAGGCGGGCTCGCTGGCAGACAAGGACCTTCAGGGGTTGCCCATCACCAGCTCGACCATCGCCGACCACAACGTGCAGCTGCTCACAAACCAACCGGAGGCAGTGCTCCGCGAGCTGTTTCGACGTGGGATCGAAATCAGCGACCTCGAGGTGACCGGCGCCGACCTCGAGGACGCATTCATCTCACTTACCAGCCACAAGGCCCCCGCCTGATGGCAGTCTTGACCGCCGCCCGCGCGCCGATCGGCCCGATGCTGGTCCGCCAAACGTGGGCCGAGTTTCTCAAGCTCTGGCGAGTCCCTGCGTTCACCCTCACATCGCTGTTCTTGCCGGTGATGTTTTACGCGTTCATCGGCATAGGCCAGTCGTCGCAGGTGATCAGCCCGCACGTTACGTTCGGCACCTACTTCCTGGCTTCGATGGCCGTGTACTCGGTGGCCAACGTGATGATCTTCAGCTTCGGAATCTCGGTCGCCACCGAAAGAGGCATGAAGATGGACCTCCTCATTCGCGCGACTCCCATGCCGCCGCTGATTTACCTCTTGTCCAAATGCATAACAGCCCTCTTTTTCGCTGCATTGACTTTGGTGGTGCTCTTTCCGTTCGCGGCCATCGCAGGCGGGGTCAGACTCGACGCGGCGGTATGGCTGACATTGGCCTCGAGAGTGCTCCTGGGATCGATCCCGTTCATCGCTCTTGGCTTCGCGATCGGCTACCTGTCCGGGCCAAACTCGGCCGTGGCCGTTATCAACCTCATCTACCTGCCAACCGCGTTCGCGTCAGGCCTGTTCTTCCCCAAACAGCTTCTGCCCGATTTCATCCAGCGCGTCTCGCCGTATCTGCCACTTCATTTCTTCGGTCAGCTGGGATGGGACGCGATCGGGGCGCCTACCGACGGGAGTGTGACTACCGACTGGCTCTATCTCGGCGGCTACGGCGTGGTTTTCTTCTTGATCGCGCTATGGGCCTACCGCCGCGAGGAGAGTCGGAAGTTCAGCTGATCGGCTGCCAGAAGCTCGTGGGCAGCTGACTGCCGAACGCCTCCCGATAGCGCTTGGAGAATTCATCGCGTGAATACTTGTGCTCGATCGTGCCAACCTGCTCGACCGCATAGGTCGCAGCGAGAGAGGCCACCGCGCCGGCCGTCGAAGCCTCGAGCCCCCGCAGCAGGCCGGCGACCAAGCCCGCGCGATAGGCGTCACCGGCGCCGGTGGGGTCGGACTCGACGCGTGCCGGAGCGGCCGGGATTGAGTGCGCTTGCAGGCCGGCATCGATGCGGGAGCCCTGCCTTCCAAGCGTCGTCACGACGATCTCGGAAAGGCCCTTCAACTCACCCATGGCGAGCCCGGTGCGGTGCTGGATCATCTCCAGCTCATAGTCGTTGCCGATCAGCACCCAGGCTCCGCGGGCGCCATCTATCAGGTCTTCGCCTGATAGATGCGGAAGCTGGTGCGCGGGGTCGAAGACCCAGCGAACGCCGCGCTCGCGGCACTCGTGAACCAGGCGAAACATCGCGTCCGGCGCGTTGGGGCCGACGATTACCGCCTCGGGGTTGGGCACAGTGTCGTCGAGCCCAAGCTTGCCCGCGAAGTTCATCGCCCCGCCGTAGTAGCCGGTGATCTGGTTGTCGTCGAGATCTGTGGTCGTGAAGCCGGTGGCGGAGATCTCCTCATCCAGCAGCCGCAAACCGCGGCAATCGACGCCCAACTTTTCGAGCCAGGCGCGATATTCAAGCGCATCCGAGCCCGCAGTCGCCAGCACCGCGCTGGGATACCCCAGCAGCGCCAGGTTGTACGCGTAGTTGCCGGCGACGCCTCCTCGCCGCTTTTTCAGGTTGTCAACGAGAAAGCTGAGGTTGAGGATGTGTGTCTTGTCCGGGAGGATGTGGTCCTTGAAGCGTCCCTTGAAGCTGAGGATGTAGTCGAACGCGATCGAGCCGGTGCAGACCACGCTCACAGCCGTGCAAGGCTAACGCAAGCCGGCGGGCAAGAAAAAAGGGGCGCCGCGGCGGCGCCCCTTTCCATTTGGCTTGCTTAGGCCGCCGCGCTGCGGCGATTGGTCGAACGCCGAGCGGTCACACGTCGGGGGGACCGGCGAGTCGCCCGCGTCCTCTGCGGCGCTGCGGGACGGGCCTGCATCTCAGTGGCACGCTCAAGCCGGTTCGCGACCCTCGCGATGGTCTTGAAAGAGCCGTTGAACATCTTCAACGTGCGCTTGGCCACGTCGCCGACCGAGTCCTTCCGCTTGGCCTGGACCTTCACCAGGTGCAGACCACGAAGCACGATCCGCTCCGGCAGCAGCTCGCCGGCGACGTCGGACGCCATCTGCGCGATGCCATTGACTGCGTCCATCGCGGGCGCGGTGGCCGCGTTGATCTGCTCGCTCAGCTGACGGTTGACCTTGCGCGCCGTCGGGGCGCCCTTGCGCTTGAGGCCTTTGACCTGGCTGCGTGCCGATCCGATCGGGTCCGCGGCAACTTCCGCGGCTTTCCTGGCGGCGCCGAACGCCACCTCTTCCACTGTCGAAATATCTGTGCTCATTTGTCTAGAGCCTCCCTTTCAATTTGATTTGACGCAACGCATCATAACGCATTGCGTCATTGGTGTCAAGAGGGGGCCGCCAGCCGTTTCATCAGCTCCTGCGCGGGGGCACCGAAGACGTCGTAGTGCGCCACCTTGCGGCGCTTCTCGGGTTGGATCCACTCCGGCCGCAGCCCGTGCCCTCGCCCCCATTCCTCGAGGCGCGGGCGCAAGCCGATCACGTGAAGGAAGGGCCGCTCGCGTGTCATGCCACGGATCGTGGAACCGTGGTAGTGATCGAAGTTGCGATGAACCGCGATGCCTCCCGCTTCCGCAAACGCAATCGCCTCTTTGATCTGGCGCCGCTCGAAGTAGCGCTCCTCGAGCGGTGCATCCATCGCTAGCTGGAGGTCCGGGCGTCCGAGCAGATGGGTCGGAAAGCGCACATCGCGCACGGCCGTTCCGCATTCTCAGGGCGCAGGGCAAAGTCGCCGTCTGCGATGCGCTGCGACACCGCCAGCACTCGCGCTTCGACTTCGGCGTCGTCGGGCGTGATGTCGATGAGCCGCGAACGTCGGAGGTCGAACAGCACCAGCCGGGGATCGGACCCTCCCGGGAGCAACCCGCGTCGGGCCGCAAGCGCGTACAGGCGCAGCTGCGTCGTGTAAGCCTCGATCAAGGCCGCGTCCATGGTGGCGTTGGTCTTGTAGTCCGCCAGCACCGTGTGACCGTCCAGCTCACAGATGCGGTCAACGACGCCGCGCATCCTGGTTTCACCGAGGTTCAGGTTGAACTCGACCTCCACCCCGAGCGTTCTTGCCGACGCAAGCGAATGCGTCAGGTAGCTGCGAAGCATCTCCTTCCCGACCTCGGGGCCTTGATACAGCTCCAACAGGTCGCCGCCGGAGGTGTGCCAGGCAGCAAGCGCGGCATGCACCGCGGCGCCAAGCTCGGTTGAGCTGGATGCGCGCGCGAATCGCGGCAGCAGGTCATCGGGGGGCGCCGGCACGCGCCACACCTGGCTGAACCGGTAGCGAACGGGGCAGATCTCGAAGTCGTGCAGCTGCGAAAAGCTCAGCTGGATCTGCGACGCCCAGTGCGCTGCGACTTCTGGGCGGCGAGGCCGGATCTGTTCCATGCGGTCGAGCACGGCTGCCACCACGTCCGAGCCGTCGGAGACCTTGCCGTTGGCAGGGCGAGCGACTGGAAGCTCCAGCTGCTCCGCCTCCACCACATTCGCCGACTCTGGGTGCGCCAGCGCCCAGCTGAGGATCTCCGCGAAATGATCCTGGTCGCCGATCTCGACCTCGCGCGCTGACTGCTCCTCACGCGTTGCTGTGACATACAGGGCGTCCTTGGTGCGCGTGAGCCCGACATAGACGATTCGCCGGCGCTCGCCGATCGCAAGCTTGACCGCCGGCTCGCCAGGTGCGGTGGACTGGTAGCGCGGATGCTTCTCGCCGCGCCAGTTCTTCATGACGAAACCGAGATTGTCCGGATCGAAGAAGAGACGCTCTGTGTCACGCGCGCGCGCCGGGCGCAGGTTGACCAGGAACACCGCCGGAAACTCGAGTCCTTTGGCCGCATGGACCGTGAGCAGCGAGACGGCGTCGGCGGTCGCGGACTCCTCCGTCGCCTCTCCGACCGGCAGCTCGGCGTCGATGACCTGGTCGAGGTGGCGGACAAAGTCGCCGATGCCCGCCAGCGCGAGCTCTCGCTCGAAACGCGACGCTAGCTGAAAGACCTTGCGCAGG
>Ga0209526_10002575_pt1 | contig 12231 bp, 18 predicted proteins | sample JacPinW_OM2H0_M1_FD_188566 | JGI IMG/M metagenome (GOLD analysis project Ga0209526, IMG submission 188566) | Forest soil microbial communities from Algoma, Ontario, Canada - Jack Pine, Ontario site 1_JW_OM2H0_M1 (SPAdes) (version 2) | ecosystem: Environmental > Terrestrial > Soil > Boreal...
GCAGGTTCATTGCGCCTGCCGGCGACCTCACGCTTTCGCGCGACGCCGTCATTGAGGACAGCGGCGTGCCGGACGCGATCGAGGAGGACGCCAAGGAAGGTCCCGTCGAGCAATTGCCGAACGACACTGGTCTTCCTGCTCGGCAGCCGCTATTGCGAGACCGACAAGCTCGCGGACATCGCCTGGCAGCTTTTCGGATCCAAGCCGCCCTGGCTGGCGACGGGTTCAGGCGATTTGCTATTTCGTCTGCGACCGCTTGACCTTTGGTTACGCACATGCGTGCGACGATAAACTCGCGATGGCGCTCGCCACTGAAATCGGCATGGCAGATCGTCACCCGACGGTATCAGCCTGACCTATCAGGCCGCAGGCCTGAAAATCTGGATCAGTTGGGAAATCGAAAACACCCGCGAGCAGCCGCCGATTTTTCAGGGACGGGCGACAATGGCAATGGCCCGCGAGGTGTACCGGATCAAGGACCCGGCAGACACCCAGCTCGCTCTATTCTGAGCCTTGAAGAGATTGGACGGCGTAAGCAACGGCACGGTTATCGAGGCCTGAAGTCACTTTTCAAAATGGTGGTGTGAGTAATCCTCTTCCGCCCTTACAAGCCTGAGGTGGACAAGCAAACCTATGCCGAGCCCGCCGGTCCGGTAGCCGGCACACGGCGAGCGAGCAGTTTGTCGATCCGTCTTCCGTCCATATCGACGATCTCGAAGCGCCACCCCTCGTAATCAAAATGCTCGCCAACCTGGGGAAGGTGTCCGAGCCGGGACAGGGCGAACCCGGCAATCGTATGAAAATCGCCGTCCGCCGATCGTAGCGGGAAGCCGAGCCGGTCGAAAGCATCGTGAGCCGGCATCATGCCGTCGATCAGCAGCGAGCCGTCATCGCGCACTCGATAATGTCCGGCTCCTCGTTCTCCGTGTCCGGCAGGTCGCCGGCGATGGCTTCGAGGAGGTCGGTCTGGGTGACGATCCCATCCAGGCTGCCATATTCATCGATGACCATCGCCAGATGGACCGGCGCCTTCTTGAACTGATCGAGCACCCGGAAGATCGACGCCGTCTCATGTACAATCAAAGGCTCCCGGATCACGGCCATGGGATCAAGAGACTTTGTGACGAGCATTTCGAGTGTGCCCGCTTGATCGGATTGCGGCCGCGGACGAGCGGGCGGCCTTCCGAGAAAATCGCTCATGACTTTGTCTCCGGGATACGACCTCCGTCCGCGCGGCCGCTGCTCTTCTCCTCGCCTTCGAAGGGAAAGGCGGCTGTAGGACCATGCTGGCTCCGTGCGATCGAAGCCGAGATCGGATTGTCAGCGAGCCGTTGGGGCAAGCTGCCTGCCTTGCGGAACAGCAATAATCATAGCCATCGCGCCATCGTCTTTGCATTTCTGACGCTCTTCGTCCTTTTGATTATGGCCCGGTGACTTGTCTCCAATCGGGTGCGTCTAGCATTGCCGCGAGAAACGATTTTGACAAGAGGCGCCGGGGCTGGTTCAAGCTCTGGATGAATCGGGAAGCGCCCGCGGCCAGCGGCAGGTGCTTGATCCGGCAAAAGGACCTGGCGATCGTTAGCTGGCAACGGTCGTCAAAGCCCGACTGATAAGACTGCCGGAGTCTGAAGGCCGCATCGCCAACGTTGTCCGCCGCCGACATTGGCGGCCCACGCGTTTCAGCGAAGGTTGTTAGAATTGTAATCGCGATGTCTGTGCTTCCCGTCATGCGGCCGAAGTTGCCGCGCTTGGACCGGCTCGTGCCTTATCTGAGTGCGATCGATGAAGCGCGCACCTACAGCAATTTCGGGCAGCTGGTGCGTTCCTTTGAGGAGCGGTTGGCCGGCCGCAACGGATTGCCCGCAGGCACGGTTGCGTCCGTTGCCAATGCAACTATCGGGATTATGCTGGCGCTTGCCGCGCAAGGCGCGCGTCCCGGGACATTGTGCGTGATTCCAGCCTGGACCTTTGTCGCCTCGGCCCACGCAGCCACGATGGCCGGGCTAATTCCTTATTTCATCGACGTCGAAAAAGACAGCTGGGCCTTGGATCCCGAGGCTACGGCGGAAGCGATCGCCGGCGCGCCGGCCGCAGTGGGGGCGGTGATGCCGGTCGTCCCTTTCGGCCGGCCGATCGATATCGCCGCTTGGGAGGATTTCCAGGCTAGCAGCGGCTTGCCAGTCGTGATCGACGCCGCGGCGGGTTTCGATACAGTGACGCCAAGCACGGTGCCGACGGTGGTCAGCCTACACGCCACCAAGGTCATGGGGATCGGAGAAGGTGGGTTTGTGATGAGCACCAACCAGGCTCTGATCCGCGACATCGGCGCTCGCTCCAATTTCGGCTTTGTCCGCTCGCGCGACGCGAGGTCGCCTGCGGTCAATGCCAAGCTTAGCGAGTACCACGCCGCGGTCGGATTGGCGGCGCTTGACGAATGGGACGAGGTCCGAGACGAATGGATGGCAGTGGCCGCCGGTTATCGCGCGGCACTGGCGGAATCGAACACCCTGAAGTTTCAGGATGGCTTCGGCGAATCATGGATCACTTCAACCTGCGTGGTCAGCCTAGCGGGGCCAACGGCAGCTCAGTTGGAAAATAATTTGGCACAGGCCGGAATAGATTCGCGGCGATGGTGGGGCGCCGGCGCCCATGCGCACCGCGCGACTGCCGGCCTTCCACGTGCGTTGCTTCCGGTGACGAAGCTATTGCCGGAATCTACGCTCAGCTTGCCATTTTTCCGCGATCTACGACAACAGGACATAGATCGCGTCGTGGAGTGCGTTGTCGCGCCGACCGGCTCCGCCGCGGCCGGTTGAGGACACCGTCCATGCCTGCGGTGCCTGCGGTCGAAATCGGAGCCGAGCCGATTGCCTATCGTAATTCGCCTACGCTAAATTGCTCGTAGAACTAAATCGCTCGTAGATCGACTGGCGAACGGCGGATTTTGCGGATAGCTGGGAGACGATAATGCAAAGCGACAAGATTGTGGTGTATGCGCATGTCTATGACCAGGCCGATTTACTCCGTGATTACATTGATTGGTATTTAGATCTGGGAGTCGATCTGCTTCTGGTACAGGATAACGGCTCCACCGACGGTAGCCACGACGTGCTCGATGAATATGCCCGCCGCGGCCACGTCAAGTGGTTCGTATTGCCTGAACGGGATATGCGCAAATACAACTCGGGTGATACGGCGGTGCGGATGGCGCGGGACCTCGGTGCCGAATGGATAATCCAGTGCGACGGAGACGAGTTTTTGCGGCACGCAGAGCGTGATTTGCGGTCCGTTCTGCAATACGCGAAGGACCGGTCGCATACGGTGATCAATGTCCCGTGCTTCAACATGACTGGACCTATCGAGGGGGCCGGGGAGAGGGCGACGCGGACACTTACGGTGCGGATTGACCGCCCAACAGTGGAAACCTATGAGCAACAAATCTCCGGGGACCTGCCAGTGCCGTATATTTTCATACGACATCGGATTAAGAGCATTACCTACGCGCCTGCATACAAATCTTTTGAAGTTGGATCGCACGGCGCCAAATCTGAATGGGGAACCGTCGGCGAACTGCCAAATCTGTTCTTTCTACATTACCCGATCCGGGGATTTGACGTGTTCGAGAAGAAGATTCGCAACACGATTGCCTGGTTTCGTGACAATCCCCATCTTGAGCCCTGGTGGGGGTGGCATTGGCGGCGATGGATACGGCTCTATGAGGCCGGCCTGCTGCGCAAAGACTTTGAGGACCAATTCGTGACCCCGGAGCGTGCGCAGGAGCTTATCCGCGAGGGAATCTGCTCGATCGACGATACGGTCGCCAGATGGGCCGCAGCCAGGTAGTGACGGTATTTTTAAGGGACCTTTTGACTAGGGTGGCATCGAAGCGATAATGCGCGGCGTGGAACGCTGAAGGCATTCGGGAAAATTCGGTACGCCATCCGCATCCGGCGGCGAGTGTCGCCATTTCCTGCTCGGTCCGCCAGATGCCAAAGAGCGTATCATGGCGCTTTAATTCGTCCGGTGAGGGGATATCCCCTTCAAAAAAATTCCCGACTCGGTCGAGATCCGGCAGGTTCCCGATAAACATGCGTTGCAGATTCGGGACACGTCGACGGAGTGCGGCGAGTACTCCAATCGCCTTCGATTCCGCAAGATACTGAAACGCGCCATAGCAAAGCGCTTTAGTGAAGCGTTTAGTGTCGTCTGTCGTTTCGACATACTCCAGAGCATCGGCCAGCAGATAGAGGCGGTCGGGCGACCTCTCGAAATTCGTCTTGGCAACCTCTATGAGATAGGGCGTGAAATCAACACCAAGCCCCCCCCGGCAACGCGCGAATATCGGATCGGTAATTGCGCCATTGCCGCAGCATAGATCGAGCAGAACGTCGTGCGGACCGATATCGAGGGCCTTTCCAATTGCGGCGACGATCATTGCGACCTGATCGGGACCCGCCGACTTCCCGTATGGGGTTCTCATCACCTGGCCCTGGAAATCATTGGGGTCGCAGGAGCGAGCATGCGATTCGAAGAGCAAGGTGAGGTCGACTTCGGACATTTATCTCTGATTCCCTGGCGGGCAGTCCCTCGGCGACTTGTTTGTGTAGGCGCTTGCAGCAAAATGTCAATAATGAGAGTGGGCACATTGATGCTGCCGGAGGCATCGAGTAGCAGGGTTACACAGAAATCAATGAAGAGTTGTTTCGGATCGCCTCAACAATTGCGTCAGGACTGTTCCACAGGTGAGGCTTATCCGTGGTGCGCGATACATCGTAGGATCGAGAGGTTCCGCGCTGTTCCTCAATTTCTTTGCAAAGCCCGGAGCGAAACTCTGCATCTTAAGCCAGCAGCATATGCTCAAATTAACCTCGGTTACCTGTCTTTTCGAAGAACTTGGTATCGATACTACCGTTTTGAGCGGCCCGATCGTGAATGAGCACAAATATGCGCAGTTCGCCGAGTACTCTATTTCGGAGGACACGTTTCGTGCGTTTCTTGACAATTGGCTGGCTTGAGAGCTCACCGTCCGATTGTGCGCGCTGCGCCCCCGACGTCAGCGTCGATGGCCAAATTAATGCTTGCGAATAGCGATCTGATAGGCGCGATGCAGTTCATTGTGCTGTCCTGAAATATTTGCAAGAAACGCGTCGATGCCCTGCTTTGGCTTTAGTTCGTCGGGAAGACGGAGGCCAAATTCGTAGTCGTCCATGAGCATAATCCCGCCCGAATTCAGTAACGGCCACGCGAGAGTGCAATCGCGGTAGGCGTCTAGCCGCCGGTGCGACCCGTCGACATAAATAAAATCGAACAGCGCGGCCTTTATTCCAAGTTCGGCAACCGCGTCGGCCGAGAAGGCGTTGATCTTAGTAAGGCGATCTGCAAAAGCACGCAGGTTGCGATCGAACCGTCCTTCCGCCAGTGGAAATTGTTCAGCAATGCTTGGGACCAGCTTCACGACGGCCGGCTCAGGGCGCCGCATGTTCCAGGCGTCAATACAGACAATCGAAGAACGAGGAAGGAAATTCAGAAAGAAGAGCGCCGAAAAACCCTCGTAAGAACCGATCTCGAGGACTTTGACCGGCAGGTCCTTCATGACAGCAAGCAGCCCCGCCCAGACGGGAAAATGCGGAGAAGTCCAATCGGAGCTGAATTCCTTATCCTGAAACCAAGCTGTGTATTCGCCGCGCGCCATGGCAATTTCGGGCTGGGCCACTTGGCTCCTCGGGCGATCAAGCCGAAACAGCCGCGTGATGAGTGACATTGGTGCTTCCCTCTCACTGCTTGAATAGCCTAAGAGCCTGCCCATGCCAACCCGATCCCGACGGGCACTATTATCGTCCCCGCCTTGCCTGAGGTCACGCGGAAACCAACGAAGAGTTCTTGCGAATCGTCTCGACAATTGCGTCAGGCCCGTTCCACATGAGCACGTCCAAAATCGACAGGCTCGCCTCGAATTTGTGGCCGGGGGTGTCGTAGACAAAAGCCGCAAAATCCAAAAAGCGCAGGTTCACGCCCTCCCGCGCGAATTCCGCGGGATCGAACAGCGCGCGACCTCCAATCGGATTGATGTAAACATCTGCGGATAGCCTTCTGGAAATCCAGGCAGCCCATTGACCCGGAAGAAGCTTGTCGGGAAATTCGATATCAAGTTGCGAACAAAGTCGATAGCGAAATGGCAGCCCCAGATATTCGCAAACCGTTCGCAACCCCGTGACGTTTAACGAGACCAGGCTGTCGTGGGCGACACCGGCGAACGAGCTTCTGATGATCTCGCAAACTTGCCCGAAATATGGTGCGCGCTTTTTGTAGTGCGAGATCTTGCCCAGGACATATCGTTCTTGCTCGCGAGAGTCGGCGACCTCCGCTTCTGAAATCCTGATATGGATTGAAGAGTTCCGCAAAGGTATCGAGATGTATTGCCAGCCGTCGTCGGGATGAAGCACGCGATTCCTGTTGATCCACGACTTCCGGGTGTATCGAGTGATATCAAAGACGATCCATTCATCCACGGCGGCAATCAGCGCAAAATGCCCCAGGTAGGGGAAAAAATACGGCTGCATGATGCCCAGCTTCATCGAACGGCGGGTCTTCTAAGTTGCAGCAAGCGGCGCCAGCACCGATTTTATGGGCTTTGAATGTATGTGTGACTCACGAACGATATCGCATATCCGTTCTATGGCGTCGGCCGTCACCCGGGCGCCGAGAGGCAATTGAAACGTGCTCCGCGCCGCCAATTCGGTATTTTTTAGTTGCCCATCTTCAAGCGCGATATCGGAAAACGGACTGACTGCATGACTCGATGGATAGAAATGCCGTTCGGCCGCCACGTTTTCGGCTCTCAGCACCGCCAATAGCTCGTCGCGAGTAAGCCCAAACTCCGAGTTGTCGACTTCGCCGACGAAATTTTGGCAATTGCAGCGCGTCACGGCCGGGCGCTTCAGTATCCTGATGCCGGGTATGGCGCTCAATCCTTTTTCGTAACTGTGGTGCTGCTCTTCGTTATTTCGCCGATTGCGGTCGAAGTCATCAAGCATCATCAGGCCGATCGCAGCCTGAATTTCCGACATCCGCGCGGTGGCCGACTGTACCATCACGCCTGTTCCGGACACATGATCCCCGCGCATCGCCCGCAGCTTTGCCGCAAGCGCGTCGTCGTTTGTGGTGATGCAGCCGCCTTCTGCCGTGCTGAGTATATTATCTGCATGGAACGAAAAGACTTCCGCTCGTCCGAACGTGCCTATAGCTCTTTCATTCACGCGACATCCGAACGCGTGGGCCGCGTCGTAGTAGAGCGCCACGCCGTATTCTTCGGCCAGCATTTCAAGCTCGTCAACAGGCAAGGCGTTTCCCCAAAGGTGCACGCCAAGAATGCCTTTGATTTCGCCGCCCTCGAGCAGACGCCTAACCGATGCAAGCGACATTTGCTGCGATTCTGGATCGATGTCGCAAAACACCGGTTGACACTTTGACCACAGCAGCGACTGAATGGTGGCAATGGATGCCCAGGACGGCACGATCACTTTTCCCTCCAGGCCAAGCGTATGGGTCGTGATCATCAATCCGATGGTGGCACTGCCGACCGGGATAGCGTGCTTGACCCCGATGAACTCCTGCAGACGCCGTTGCAACTGTACGACTAGGGGACCCACTGCGCGCTGCGATACGTAATACCGTCGCGAAAATATATCGCGCGCCGCTTGCTCGTAGCGTTCCCACTCGGGCCAGTAAAACTGACCGACTGGCAGCAACTTGCTGAAACTCGGTTTCGCACCAAGAACAGCCAAAGACGGCTTGCCGGTCATTCCGTTTTCCAAAGCGATTTCAGTTCCGAGCCGTGTCGGCGGATTTTCGCAAGGATGTCGATTATCTCCTCAACGTCATGTTCGGAGACATGCGCGCCGGACGGCAGCACCATAAAGTTCCGGGAAATCGCGTCAGTAACCGGCAATTCCGGGCACACTCGGGGATATTCGACTACTTTGTGGTTCAGCGGATAGTAGTAGGGCCTAGCCAGCACTTTCTCGGCTTCCAACACGCGAAACGTATCTTCGCGCGACAACGGCCATGAATCACCGACCCTGACCACGATGAGCCGATAATCCGGGCGCTGCGATTCTTTGTGCTCGATGATTTTCAGTCCGTCGATGTTCCGCAAGCCGGCGACATAGAGGTCGTACTTTCTACGATGAGGAAGAATCTGCTTATCGACATCCTCAAGCGATGCCAGCGCCATCGCCGCATGCATCTCATTGAGGTTCGCATTGAGCGCCTTGCCGTCTTTGCCCCGATCTTCGCCGATGAACCCGAACCGCTTCATAGCGTGCAGCAGGTCGGCCAAGCGCCTATTGTTGGTGGTGATGTATCCGCCTTCGAATGAGTTAAGCAGTTTGGGCGAGTGCATCGAGAACGCTTCGGCATCGCCAAATCCGCCGATCCTCCTGTTATTGTAAGCCCGGTAGCCGGATTCCACCGAATCGAAGACCACCGGAATGCCAAGTCCCCGCCCGAGCTCTTCTATGCCTTGCGCATCACAACAATTGACCATTGGATGCGGCGCGAGAATGAGCGCCGTCCTGTCATTCAACGCAGCCTTTATGGTATCGACGCTCGGACCGAGCGTCTCGGGATCAATGTCGCAAAAGTGCGGAACATAGCCGGCCCACGCGATCATATCGTCGGTTCTGCGGTAGCCAAAGGCAGGAGCGACGATTTCTTGTCGTCCCGGCAACGCCAAGGCGGACATCGCCAGCACGTGTGCCCAGAAACCGCTGGTCACCGAAACGGCGCGCTCGACGGCGTGAAATTCCGCAAGGCGCAATTCCAGCATGCGGCACAAATCGCCATCATCGGTATAGCGCTTGCTTTGATAGAACATGCGCGAATAGCCGAGAAATGCCTCGATGTCGGGTCGATAAAGGTTGCAGGTTGGCTTAGCTTCCGCGAACAACGACTTGTCGTCGAACACCGCAAATCGAGGCAGGCTACTCATGATCCTGGACGCTCCAGCGTCACATCGAAACGATAGTTCGAAGCGCCGAAGTCCGCCGGCATGTACGAACATGAGGCATGCCAGCCGGCCGCCTGAGCCAGCGCCTCGAATTCCTCGGGCCGATACCAGATGCCTATGCGTGCCTCATGATCGTTCAACTCGGCTTCCGTCGGATTTACTTCGCCAAAGAATCGATCGGCGCGTCGTCGATTTGGAAGATTTCCGATGAACACTTTCGTCACTCCGGAAAATCTTTCTTTGAGAGCTTTGAGAATTATAACGGCGTCATCCCTCGAAAAATATTGGAATGCACCGTAGATCAAAGCTTTGGTGAACATCGAAGTATCGCGCTCATGCATCAGGTACGAAGCTGCATCGTCCGCGTAGAAGCGGTAGTTCGGCGATCGGGCAAAATCCTTCTGAGCGATCTCTATGAGATACGGAGATATATCGATGCCGACAAGTCCGGCGCATTTATCGAACAGATAGGATGACAACGCTCCGTTGCCACAAGCCAGATCAACAACCACATCAGTTGGCGCCAAGGACAGTCCGGTTACAACTGCATTGACGATGAGCATGATTTGCGCTTCAGCAATTGGCTCACCGTTGACTGTTCGCCTGACTTGCTTCCAATACGCATCAGCCGCTACGGATCGTGCATGAGCATCATAGTTCGCAGGGTAGTTCCTAGTCAATTTCATTCAATCGCATTCTCCTTGCGGCACAGGCTGTGCGCCCTGATTGTAGCATATTGCACAGGTCCAAAATCAATAGCGAGACGCCGAAGTCCTTCTCCCAATCCGTGACAAGTGCAACACCGCAAAGATGGCCCCCGGAGGAATGACCTCCGATGTACAAGCGATCGGGATCGCCGTCGAACGTCGCGGCCTTCTTGTAAACCCACGCAATGGCGCGGCGTACTTGGCCGCCATCACCCCCAAATCGCCGCCCACGTCCTTCACCGAGGCAAACTTGGAACGCCGTCCCGATTTTGCTACCTGCGACAAATCATAGTCGCCGCGTGGCCTCCCGTATGGCTTGCCATCGGGCCGGCGAAACACTTCGCCGTCGCGGTGCGGAAGATTCGCCAGTTCGGCCAGAAGATCCTGGTGCAGCGGCAGAGCAAAAATATCAGGGCCGTCCACCCCATCACCCAAAGCAGCGATCGGCATTCGGGAGATTACCGCAGGCGTGAGCTATTTTAGGATGAAGGATCATCCCACCGCTCATAATGCCCTCATTTGTTGCATTCGACTACACCGACGACATTGCCCAAGCGCTGTCTGGCCTCGCCATCAAACCCCATTACCAGCGTCCTCGATCAGCCTTGGCCTTTTCCTCCCGCGATGCGAGATAGAAGGCCAGCGCGACCTTGCGAGCGATCATAGCCAAATTCTGCCCGCCGGCTTCCGGAGGGATTGATACCCCATCCGCCCCAGCTACGGCGTGCAATCGTGGATGCATATAGGGCGCTGCGTCCTTGCGATTGCCGCAGCTCTATCGAGGTTGCCCGCTTCCTGATGACACCGCATGGCCTCGAGCATGACTTCCAAAGGGGTTCGGCCGGTTAGGGCTGCTTTCTCCGCGATTTTCTTAAGCCTCACCGTCCGGGAGCCCTTGGGCCGGCCGCTGCCATGCCGTAATCCGCCGCGCATTGGGTTTTCTTTGGTTTTCGATTAGTTTTTGGTTTCCGTTTGATTATCTTTGGTTTTCCTTTAAAAATCAATTGCGCTGACGTGAGGTTCGCGCTCCCCCGAAAAGACCCGGTGTACGGACGGGAAGGCCGAGGCACTCTCAAGGAGAAACTCATCAAGATCGGCGCGAAGGTCCTTAGCCATGGTCGCTACCTCGCCTTCCAGATGGCCGAGGTCGCAATCTCACGACATTTATGCGCCGACATCCTGCAGCCGATCGCAGAACTGGGGCCGACGCCTGACGTCGTCATTCGGTCGATGTCGGTAAATTCCCGGGCAAGAACTCGCGGCCCTGATGCGCCAAGGAGAACAGGGTATCACCACACACCGGGAATAAGGCGCGGCGTGTGCCGCACGTATATGGCGTATTCCGGAAAAGCCTTCTGAAGGACCTTCTCTTCGAGCTGCATCCGCCTGATCTGCACGGTCACATGCAATACCAGGAACGGCAGCGCCGCGAACCAGGCGTATTGCAACAGTACGCCGGAAACCGCGGCCTCCTCGACCAGATAGAGCGGATGCCGGACGATGGCGTAAGGGCCGCGGGTGACGAGCTTGCGCGCCTGGGGGATTAGGCTGAACGACCGGCCCAAGGAAAGGAGCGTGTAGACCATCAGCACCGCGCTGATGAGGACTATCGCCGCCGATGCGGCGTAGAGCGCCGGCATTTCCGGGCCGCGCGGCAGCAGGAAAATCAACCACGCGGCATAGGTGCCGGCCATCGTCAGCAGCGCCGGCCCAAGCCCCTCGGCCCGGTTGATCGGCTCTGGCCGTAGCAGCATGATACAGCAGATGATCGTGTAGAAGAGGACGATGCACCCTTCCGAGAGCAGCGCCGGCCAGGCACCCGGGCCGCTCCGGCCGGCCGCGATGTCCTCAAGCAGACCGTTGACGTCCCTGAAGCATGTCGCGCTCAGGACGAGAAACCAGACGCTAGCGCAAAGGCGCACGATCAACGCGCGGTCGTGTTCAGAGTCCAGCTTGGTGGAAAAGGCACCCCACCGCTGCCCCATGGCCGGCAGGGGCCTTACCAGATCTCCAAGTCCCGCCAAGGTATGTCCTCTATTCCCGCCAATCGCGCCGGTCGACCGGGCCGCTCTCTCTGGCTGCCAGGCGGTAATCACGGCGCACCGGGCCACAAACGGTCCGGACGACTTCACCCGGCAAGTTCTCCATGAACAGCCTCGTTTGAAACAGCGTAACATGCTGATTATGGCTGAATCCTGGTCAACGCAAATTTGTGAGTGACCAAGGAGCCCAAGCTGCCGCTGAATGACAACAGTGCGGGAAGCACTTTGGGAAGAGATGATCGCGGCGAGACCGGCGCGACCTAAGCCAACACCCTACTGGGAACGGGAGGCGCCAGCGCTCTGCGAGTCCGTCGTCATCTCAGAACGGAGCATGGCGTCGTACGAAGGCTTTAGCACTCTGATCGGCAGAGCCAGCTGCAACAATGCAACAGGCATCTTCGCGGGCCCTGGAGAACCCGGCGAAGCCAGTTATCGTTTCAGGGCTCTAAAAGTTCCGCCGAGGACGGTGGCTTCA
>Ga0209526_10002576_pt1 | contig 12230 bp, 5 predicted proteins | sample JacPinW_OM2H0_M1_FD_188566 | JGI IMG/M metagenome (GOLD analysis project Ga0209526, IMG submission 188566) | Forest soil microbial communities from Algoma, Ontario, Canada - Jack Pine, Ontario site 1_JW_OM2H0_M1 (SPAdes) (version 2) | ecosystem: Environmental > Terrestrial > Soil > Boreal...
CCCCCGCCGATCGTCATCGGCGGCGGCGGCCGGCGGGTCCTGTCGATCGCGGCACGCGAAGCAGACGTCGTCAGCGTCAATCCCGACCTCCGGGCCGGCACGGGCGGTGCGGAGACCGCGCCCAACATCACGCCCGCGTCGACGACCCGCAAGCTGGAGTGGATCCGGGAGGCGGCCGGCGACCGCTTCGACGACCTCGAGCTGAACGCGCTGATCGGCTTCGCCCACGTGACCGACGACCCGATGCCGATAGCCGAGGCGATGGCGCCGAGTTTCGGGATCGAGCCGGCCGAGGCGCTCGAGGTCCCCGTGGTGCTCCTCGGCACCGTCGACGCGATGGTGGACGAGCTCCAGCGTCGGCGAGAGGAGTGGGGGTTCTCCTACATCGGCTTCGACGGCGGCAGCTGGGAGGCCATGGCTCCGGTCGTGGCCCGGTTGGCCGGCACGTAACCGCAGGCCGGGCGGCCGAATCAGGCGGTCGGGTACGATCGTCGCCCTTGGCCACCTCGTCGTGGCCGTTCATGGTGGCCGTAGCTCAGCCAGGTTAGAGCGCCAGGTTGTGGCCCTGGAGGTCGGGGGTTCAAGTCCCCTCGGTCACCCTTCGAGCGCCCCGAACTGCGACCGCCGAGATCGCCGCAGTTCGGGCGCGCCCGCGCCGGCGCGGTTTGTCGCCGCACCCCGATGGGCATCTCGCCCGGTGTGACCATCGTGGATCCCGCGCGCGAGAGCGTCCCGTCCGAGCTGTCCCACTGCTCGGACGAGCGCCCCGGTATCCGGCGACGGCGGGCGGGAACGTCGTTCGCGTACTTCGACTGGGACGGCAAGAAGATCCACGACCCCGACACCCTGGCCCGGATCAAACGGCTCGCGGTCCCACCCGCCTGGACCGACGTGTGGATCGCGCCGCATCCGGAGTGCCACATGCAGGCGACGGGTCGCGACGCCAAGGGCCGCAAGCAGTACCGCTATCACCCGGCCTGGACCGCCTGGCGTGACGAGGTGAAATACGACGGCCTGATCGACTTCGGCGAGGCGCTCCCGAGGGTCCGGCGCCGCCTGGCCGTCGACCTCGACCTTCCGGGACTCCCGCGGGAGAAGGTGGTCGCGACCGTGGTGCACCTGCTCGAGACGACGCTCGTCCGGGTGGGAAACGAGGAGTACGCGAAGGCCAACGGCAGCTTCGGTCTCACGACCCTGCGCACCCGCCACGTGCAGATCAAGGGTTCCGAGCTGCGGATGGCGTTCGTGGCCAAGAGCGGCAAGCCGCAGTCGGTGCTCGTCCACGACCGTGTGATGGCCCGCGTCGTGCGGCAGCTGCACGACATGCCCGGTCAGCGCCTGTTCAAGTACGAGGAGGGCGGCAAGCTCCACTACGTCGAGTCGAACCACGTGAACGACTACCTGCGTGAGGCGACGAACCGCAACTACACGGCCAAGGAGTTCCGCACCTGGATGGGAACGCTGCTCGCCGCGACGGTGCTGGCCGAGCGCGAGCCGCCCACGAGCGACGCGGCCGCACGCCGCGAAGCCGCGAAGGCGATCGAGACGGTCGCGTCGAAGCTGAACAACACGAAGGCGGTGAGCAAGCGGTCCTACGTCCATCCCGCCGTCGTCGACCTGTTCGTAGCGGGAGACCTGCACGAGCTCTGGGCCGCGGGGCCGTCACGCGACGGTCGGTGGTTGCTCAAGGAGGAGCGGAGGCTGCTCGCGGTGCTGCGCGAAGCGCGAACGCGCGCCCGGCGTGAGCGCAAGGCGCAAACGCGGGGCCTGACGGAGGCGGCCTGACTGGTTCACGTGCGGGGCGAGGTCGGGAGGTCGGCGAGCGCGGCCAGCACGTCGGCCACGGTGATCTTGAGCAACCCGGCGTCGGATGCGGCGGTGTTGCTGCGGTACGGTTTCCGGCGCCGGACTGCGACCACCTGACCTGGGGTAACAGAGTCCCGGCCGGGTGCCTCTCTCGGTTCCGAGGGTCCGACGCGCGACACTGAAACGGAGCTTCCCCCGGTTCCCGGCAGGGTTGGGCCCGGGCGGCACTCAGCGTGAATCCGTCCCCGAGGAGCTCGTCCGCGGGACGCCAGCAAGGAGCTGCATGGCCCCCGAGCGTCAGAACGTCTGGCCCGGTCGTCCCTATCCGCTCGGGGCGACCTACGACGGTACCGGTACGAACTTCTCGGTCTTCTCCGACGTGGCGGACCGCGTCGAGCTGTGCCTGTTCGACGACGCAGGCCAGGAGACGCGCATCGAGCTCCCGGAGCGCAGCGCCTACATCCATCACGGGTTTCTGCCCGGGGTGTCACCGGGCCAGCGGTACGCCTATCGCGTGCACGGCCCCTGGTCCCCGAACCGGGGTCTGCGCTGCAACCCGGCGAAGCTGCTGCTCGATCCGTACGCCAAGGCCGTCGACGGCCAGGTGCGCTGGGACCGCTCGGTGTTCCCGTACCGCTTCGGTGACGAGAACCGCGCCAGCACCGCCGACGACGCGCGCTACATGCCGAAGAACGTGGTCATCAACCCGTTCTTCGACTGGGGCAACGACCGTCCGCCCGACACCCCGTGGCACCGGACCGTTGTGTACGAGGCCCACGTCAAGGGTTTCACCGCTCGGCATCCCGCAGTGCCACCCGAGCTGCGCGGCACCTACGCCGGGTTGGCGGTGCCCGAGGTCGTCGACTACCTGAAGTCGCTCGGCGTCACCGCGATCGAGCTGCAGCCGGTGCACCAGTTCATTCACGATCACGCGCTCGTGCAGCGCGGGCTGCGCAACTACTGGGGTTACAACTCGATCTGCTTCCTCGCCCCGCACAACGAGTACAGCTCGTCGGGCTCGCTGGGACAGCAGGTGCAGGAGTTCAAGCAGCTGGTGAAGACGATGCACGAGGCGGGGATCGAGGTGATCCTCGACGTCGTCTACAACCACACCGCCGAGGGGAACCATCTCGGGCCGATGCTGTCGTTCAAGGGTCTCGGCAACCAGGAGTACTACCGATTGTCCGAGGAAGACCCGCGCTGCTACGTCGACTACACGGGCACCGGCAACACGCTCAACATGCGCGACCCGCACGTGCTCCAGCTCATCATGGACAGCCTGCGCTACTGGGTCACCGAGATGCACGTCGACGGGTTCCGGTTCGACCTCGCTTCGACCCTGGCCCGCACCCTGCACGAGGTCGACCGCCTCTCGGCGTTCTTCGACCTCATCCAGCAGGACCCCGTCATCAGCCAGGTGAAGCTGATCGCGGAGCCGTGGGACGTCGGTGAGGGTGGGTACCAGGTCGGGAACTTTCCACCGCAGTGGTCCGAGTGGAACGGGCGCTACCGCGACACGGTGCGCGACTACTGGCGCGGCGAGCACGCGACCTTGGGCGAGTTCGCGTATCGCTTCACCGGGAGCTCCGACCTCTACGAGGGGTCGGGTCGCCGGCCTTCGGCCTCGATCAACTTCGTCACGTGCCACGACGGGTTCCCGCTCGAGGACCTCGTGTCGTACAACGACAAGCACAACGAGGCGAACGGCGAGGACAACCGCGACGGCGAGAGCTTCAACCGGTCGTGGAATGGCGGCGTCGAGGGGCCCACCGACGATCCCGACGTCATGGCGCTCCGGCGCCGGCAGCAGCGCAACTTCCTCACGACGCTGATGCTGTCGCAGGGTGTGCCGATGCTGCTCGCGGGGGACGAGCTCGGCCGAACGCAGGGCGGCAACAACAACGCGTACTGCCAGGACAGCCCGGTCTCCTGGATCGACTGGGAGAACATCGATGAAGGGCTGCTCGAGTTCACCCAGCAGCTGCTGAAGCTGCGCACCGAGCACGCGGTGTTCCGCCGGCGGGGCTGGTTCCAGGGTCAGCCCATCCACGGCTCCGAGGTCGGCGACATCGGGTGGTTCACGCCCGACGGCGAGCTGATGACGGAGGAAGACTGGAACGTCACCTTCGCGAAGTCGTTGGGGGTGTTCCTCAACGGCGAGGGCATCCACTCGCGCGATCCCCGCGGCCAGCGCATACGCGACGACAGCTTCTACGTGATCTTCAATGCGCACAGTGAACCGATGACGTTCACCCTGCCCGGCGAGCGGTGGGGCCGGCGGTGGACCAAGCTCATCGACACCGCCAACGGCGACGCGCCCGACGCGTTCGAGGTGAAGGCCGACGACACGCTCGAGGTCGAGAGCCGGTCGATGGTGCTGCTGATGCGGGTCGACCCCGAGACCTGACCCGCACCGGGACTCAACCGGGCGCGGTTGCGCTCAATGCTCGGGGACGAGGTACAGCACGGCCAGCGGCGGCAGCGTCAACGTGAGCGACCACGGGTGGCCGTGGAGGGGGACGGGGTGCGCATCCACGCGCCCGTAGTTGCCGACACCGCTGCCGGCGTACACCGACGCGTCGCTGTTGACGAGCTCACGCCACCAACCGGACGACGGGACGCCGAGGCGGTAGTTGTCGCGCGCGACAGGCGTGAAGTTGCACACGACGACGACGGGATCGGCTCCGGGCGCGAGGCGAAGGAAGGCGAGCACGCTGTTGTCGGCGTCATCGGCGACGAGCCATCGGAACCCCACAGGATCGGCGTCACGAGCGTGGAGCGCGGGAACGTCGCGGTGCAGACGGTTGAGATCCGCGATCCAGCGGCCCACCGCCGCATGCCAGGGCTGGTCGCGAAGATGCCAGGGCAGGCTGGTGTCGTGGTTCCATTCCTCCCACGGCGCCAGCTCGGCCCCCATGAACAGAAGCTTCTTGCCCGGCAACGCGTACTGGTACCCGAAGAGCAGCCGCAGGTTCGCGAACCGCTGCCAGTCGTCGCCGGGCATCTTGGAGAGCAACGATCCCTTGCCGTGCACGACCTCGTCGTGCGACAGGGGCATCACGAAGTTCTCGGTGTGCGCGTAGACAGCGCGGAAGGTGAGCTCACCGTGGTGGTGCCGGCGGTGGATCGGGTCGCGTTCCATGTACTGCAGCGTGTCGTGCATCCAGCCCATGTCCCACTTCATCCCGAAGCCAAGGCCGCCGACATAGGTCGGTCGTGACACCATCGGCCACGCGGTCGACTCCTCCGCCATCGTCTGCACGTCGGGGAACGCCTTGTAGATCTCCTCGTTGAGCATCCGGAGGAACGACACCGCCTCGAGGTTCTCGCGCCCACCCCATTCGTTCGGGATCCACTCGCCTTCCTTGCGCGAGTAGTCGAGGTACAACATCGAAGCGACCGCGTCGACCCGCAGGCCATCGATGTGATAGCGGTCGAGCCAGAACATCGCGCTGCTCACGAGAAAGGCGCGGACCTCGTGCCGGCCGTAGTTGAACACGAGCGTGTCCCAGTCGGGGTGGAAGCCCTGACGGGGGTCGGCGTGCTCGAACAGGTGGGTACCGTCGAAGAACGCGAGGCCGTGCTCGTCGGACGGGAAATGCGACGGCACCCAGTCGAGGATCACGCCGATCCCGCGCTGGTGCAGATGGTCGACGAGGTACATGAAGTCGGCGGGCGAGCCGTAGCGGCTCGTGGGCGCGAAGTAACCGGTCGTCTGGTATCCCCAGGATCCGTAAAACGGGTGCTCCGTGATCGGCAGCAACTCCACGTGCGTGAAACCGAGCCCCTGCACATGATCGGCGAGCGCGTGGGCGACCTCCCGGTACGACAGGCTCATGCCGTCGGGCTTGCGGCACCACGATCCGAGATGCACTTCGTAGATCGTGAACGGGCTGGTGAGCTGCTGGCGCTGCGCCCGTTCCGCGATCCAGTCGTCGTCATCCCACGAGTGGTCGAGGTCGCCCACGACCGACGCCGTGAGCGGCGGCATCTCGGTCGCGAAGGCGAACGGATCGGCCTTGTCGACTGTGTACCCGCCCCGGCTGCGGATACGGAACTTGTAGCGCGTGCCGGCGCGAAGCCCCTCGATGGTCGCGACCCAGATTCCCGAGTTCTGCTTCGCGTGCAGCGGGTGCGCGTGCGGGTCCCATCCGTTGAGGTCACCGACCAGCGACACCGCCTCGGCGTTCGGCGCCCACACCGCGACGTGGGCCGCGTCTCCGCCCGGTATCGCGTGCACGCCCAGTACGTCGTAGAGCCTGAAGTGCCGACCTTCGTTGAAGAGATGAATGTCTTCCGCGGTGAGCACTACAACCTCCTGTTCTGTTGGGTCGCTCTCGCTCCCGCTCGGGTGGGCTTCGCCGGGCGGAGCTCCGCTTCGCTCCGGTGTTCTGCGCGGGCGACGGCGAGCCGTCGAAGGGGCTCCACGAGCCCCGGTATGCCGGCGAGCTCGTCGAGCGCGAGGGCGGCGGGACGGCGCCAGTTCTCGGGGGCGACCGTCCCGGGCACGTTCTGGGGGCGTAGCTCGAGCCACAGATCTTCGAGCGACACGAGCACGATCTGCGCCGCGCTGCGCCCCAGCAGCTCCAGCAGCGCGGTCATCACGGTCCGGGCATCGGGCTCTTCGTCGTCGTCGGGAAGCAGCGTGGCGTCACGGAGCGCGCCGACCACGCGTGCGCGCAGCTTCGTCCGCTCGGCCCGCTCCTGCTCGATCTCCTCGCGGCTGGAAAGCCCGAGGCGGAGCCGGACTTCGAGCGCGGCATCGCTCCAGAAGCCGGCGAACGTCGCGGTGTCGTGTGTGTCGAGCGATGTGAGCACACCCGCAGCCGGGCCCCGAACGCCAGCGGGCGCATCGGGATCGAGCTCGAACTGCACGATGTGCATGCCGCCGATGCGGTGACGTCGCAAGGACCGATGCACCTCTGGCGGAACGGTCCCGAGGTTCTCGCCGATCAGCGCCGCGCCGTGACGAACCGAGGCCAGGCACAACCTCGCGTACAGCTCGTGGGCGGGGTACCGCACGTACGCGCCGTCGGCGGCGTCGTGGCCGGGCGGGATCCACCACAGTCGGTGCAGCCCCATCACGTGGTCGATCCGGAGCACGCCCGCATGGGAGAGATGATGATCGATGCTGGCGGCGAAGTAGGCGTGCCCGTCGGCGCGACTGCCGTCGGGGTGGACCGGCGGGAAGCCCCAGTTCTGGCCACCGGAAAAGAACGCGTCGGGTGGCGCACCCACGCTCGCGTCGTCGACGAATACGCCCTGCTCGGCCCACACGTCGTACCCGGACCGGTGACTGCCGAGCGGGAAGTCCAGATACAGCGCCTGGGCACGGTCGCGAAGGCGGCCGGCGAGGGCACCGAGCTGATCGTCGACGACCGCCTGCGCGTAGCGGTGGTACCGGACACGGCTCGGGTCGACGGCGCCGTCGGGAACTCCGTCGTGGCGCCAGCGTGCCGGCCACCTCGACCAGTCACCGTGTTGCTCGATCGCGGCCCGAAAGCGCGCGTAGCGCTCGACATCGGGACGCCTCGCCACGAACGCGCGCACCACGTCGTCGTTGTCGCTGCGATCCGCGGCGGCCTCGAGCAGGGGACGCTTGCGCGCGAGCGCGGCGTGCAGGTCGACGAGCCCGTCGGCGTCGATCGCCGTCGGCAGCGGGTCGGTTGCGGCGTAGACCTCGTTCCAGAAGCGCCGGCTGACCGGCGCGTACGGGCTGGGCTCGTACGGATCGTCGAGGAACGAGGCGAGAAGCGGCAACGTTCCGACGAGCGACGCGCCGAGCGTTCCGGCCCAGTCTGCGAGCGCGGCGAGGTCGGCCAGGTCACCGGGGAGCGGGTCCTCACGGTGGGTGCGTAACGCGTAGACCGGGGCGAAGACGCCCCACGCCCGGTTCGAGGGGAACTGGTACGCGTGTTGAGGTGCGGCGAGCAGGGCGGTCTCGGCCCGGCGGCCACCCGCGTCGCAACTGACGCGGTGCAGCCCGTACGGCACCGAGTGCGGCAACGTGAAACGCCGCACGACGGTCGCGCGGCCGTCGCCGTCGTCGGTTGCCGCGATCTGCACGCGACAGTCCGTGTCGCGCACCGCGACGGTCGATCCGTCGTCGAGCGCGAGCTCGAACGACACGCTGCCGGCCGCGCCGGCATCGCTGCGGACGTCGATCACGGGACTGTGCTCGCCCCAGACGACGGTGACCGGTTCGAGCACCGTCGCCTGCCGGGTCGCGAGCCGCGCTCTCAGCGCGTCGGCAGCGTCCTCCGGTCGCACGACCGGCGCGCCGAGCGCGTGGAGCACACCGACCAGAGCGTCGGGTGACACCCGGCGCCGGGTCCCGTCGAAGCTGCGGTACGAGATCACGACACCCCACGCGTCGGCGAGCTCGCGTAGCGGTCGGGAGAGGCTCACGCCCGTGACTCGGTGATCGACAGGATGCCGGCGATCGGGATACCGACCCAGTCGGGGCGGCTGCCGAGCTCGTAGCCCAGCTCATAGAGCGCCTTGTCGAGCAGGTGCGCGTCGAGGCACACGCGCAGCTCCTCCGGCGTGGCCGGGAGCAGCCCACTGCCCTCCATGACCTGGAGGTACGACGAGAGGAAGGCGCTCGAGACCCACGCCGCCCACAGCTCGGCCCACGGTCGCAATGCCAGCTCGCCGCGCGTGTCACCCCCGGCCGCGCCGCGCGCGATGAGGTCGCGAATGCCGACGTGCGCGGCGTAATGGAATGAGCGCAGCATGCCCGCGACGTCCCGCAGGGGCGACCGCTTGTGGCGGCGTTCGTCCATCGACCGGGCCGGTTCGCCCTCGAAGTCGATGATCACGAAGTCGCGGCCGGTCGACAGCACCTGCCCGAGGTGCAGGTCGCCGTGGTTGCGTATCCGCATGCCGGTCGTGACGCCGGTGACGCTTCGGAGTCGCTCGAGCACGTCGTCCTCGAGCGTGAGCACCTTCTCCGCGTCTTCCCGGTCGATCTCGGCCACTCTGGGCGCCATCCGTCGAAGCTGGCGCAACGAACGACGGGCCGAGTTGCGCATCGACTGATAGAGCGACCGCTGGCGCAGCAGGGTCACCGGCTCGGGCGCGAACGCGGGGCCGGCGTCGTACGACGCCAGCGCGCGGTGGAGCTCGGCGACCCGGCGTCCGAGCACCTCGGCCGACGGCAGGAAGTCGCCGAGGAGATCGTCGAGCAACTCGGGCGGCTCCCGTCCGACGAGGTCGAGGGGCGAGGCAAGTGGGGGCGGCTCGACGTGGCGCTCCTCCTCGGTTGCCGCACCGATGGGCGCGCGCTCCAGGTATTGCGATGCGGCGCTGAGCGTGTGGGTCCACACGTCGCTCTCGTTCGGGACGAACCGGTGCGCGACCGCGAGGCTCGCGGTGGGAAGGCGCCGGCTCCGGTACTCGAGCGACCCGGCGACCGCGGGCGCCAGCCCCGGTGCACGTTCCCCGAGAAAGCGTCCGATCTCGAGCTCCGGGTTCGTTCCGGGATCGATTCGCCGGAACGTCTTCAGGATCAGGCGGTCACCGACGAGGATCGACGTGTTCGACTGCTCGGCCCGCAGCACGTGGAAGTACAGCTCCGACAGGTCTGTGCCGGCGAGCCCCTCGGTAAGGGGGTGATATCCGGTTGCCACCAGCTCGGCCCCATCGCCACCGAAGCGGCGCCGGCGCAGCATCGCCTGCACCACCGTCCGGCCGAACGCGGGGTTCCAGTGCGCGTCGTAGAGCACGCCCCCCTCACCGTCGCGCGTGCGGAGGCGCGCCATCGCCGCGCCGGGGTAGTTGTGCACCACGTGTTCCTGCTCGTCGCCGGTCGCCAATGCGAGCGGCATCGCGTAGGTCTCCGGCTCGCCGTCGAGGTAGTCGACCCGTACCAGTGTCATCAGGACCCGCTCACCATCGTCGACCGGGATCGGAACGATGTCGGCGACGTGCGCGTGCGCGATTCGCCGGCTCTTCCCACCGAACCAACGGCGGGAGGCGAGGACGGTCGGGAGCACACTCTCGAGCGCGCCGGCGCCCAGTCCCTCGAAGCTGCGGGGCCAGGCCTGCTGCGCGTTGACGAGCGGCAACGGGTCGCCGTCGGACGCGCCGCTGCCTTCGCGCGACGGTTCCAGCGAGAGCCAGTAGAACGTGTGCGGCCCGAGGGTGAGGAGATAGGGCCACTCGCCGATCGGCGGGAACGGCGTCTGGCCGAAGAGCTCGACCGGTGAAAGGCCGCGGAAACGGGACAGGTCGAGCTCGACGTACTGCGGGAACCGCGACAGGTTCGCCACCACGAGCACCTGCTCGTCCTCGTATTGGCGGATGAACGCCAGCACGCGGTGGTTGTCGGGAGACAGAAACTCGATCGTCCCCCGGCCGAAGACCTTCGATCGCTTGCGCAACGCGATCAACTGGCGCATCCACCGCGCGATTGATGCAGGGTTGTCGAGCTGCGCGGCGACGTTGACGGTCTCGTAGTGGTACTCGCGGTCGATGTTGACGGGCAGGTAGAGCCGTTGCGGGTTGGCCGACGAAAAACCCGCGTTGCGGTCGGGGCTCCACTGCATCGGTGTGCGAACGCTGTCGCGGTCACCCAGATAGACGTTGTCGCCCATTCCGATCTCGTCGCCGTAGTAGACGACGGGTGTGCCAGGAAGCGAGAACAGCAGACCGTTCATCAGCTCGATCTTCTGCCGGTGGTTCTGCATCAGAGGAGCGAGCCGCCGACGGATGCCAAGGTTGACGCGCATCTCCGGGTCGTGCGCGAACACGCGGTACATGTAGTCGCGCTCCTCGTCGGTGACCATCTCGAGGGTGAGCTCGTCGTGGTTCCGGAGGAACACCGCCCACTGCGCACCCGGTGGGAGCGGTGGAGTCTGCTGAAGGATGTCGATGATGGGGAACCGGTCTTCCATGCGTGACGCCATGAACAGCCGGGGCATCACCGGGAAGTGGAACGCCATGTGGCACTCGTCGCCGTCTCCGAAATAGGAGATCGCGTCCTCGGGCCACTGGTTGGCTTCGGCGAGCAGCATCCGGTCCTCGAAGTTGGCGTCGACGTGCGCGCGCAGCTGCTTCAGGAACTGGTGCGTCTCGGGAAGGTTCTCGCAGTTGGTTCCTTCGCGCTCGAAGAGGTACGGCACCGCATCGAGGCGGAGGCCGTCGACCCCCAAGCCGAGCCAGTGGTCGACGACGCGCAGCATGGCCCGCCGGACCTCGGGGTTGTCGAAGTTGAGGTCGGGCTGATGCGAGTAGAAGCGGTGCCAGTAGTAGGCGTGAGCCAGAGGGTCCCACGCCCAGTTCGACGTCTCGAAGTCCTGGAAGATGACCCGGGCCTTCTCGTACCGCTCCGGCGTGTCGCTCCACACGTAGAAGTCGCGCCACCGGCTCCCGGGCTTCGACCGGCGGGCTCGCTGGAACCACGGGTGCTCGTCGGAGGTGTGGTTGAGCACGAGCTCCGTGATGACCCGCAGCCCGCGGCGATGGGCGGCGTCGAGGAACTGCTTGAAGTCGCGCAGCGTCCCGTAGGTCGGGTGGACCCCCGTGTAGTCGGCGATGTCGTAGCCGTCGTCCCTCAGCGGCGACGGATAGAAGGGCAGCAACCAGATCGCCGTGACGCCGAGGTCCTGGAGGTAGTCGAGGCGCCGGGTCAGGCCCTTGAAGTCGCCGATGCCGTCGCCGTCGCTGTCCTGGAACGCGCGGACATGGGCCTCGTAGATGACCGCGTCGCGGTACCACTCGGGATCGTGCCCGAGCGCGACCGACCGACGATTGCGCGCGGGGACCGCCATCAGGTGGCGTCGCCGATCCGACCGGTCCGGCCGGAGCGACCGGTGGGTGGGTGACGGGTCCCGCCGGCGTCGGAGCCCTCACCGGCTGCGCTGAGCGCGGGCGGCGACTCGGTGCTCCTGGTCCGGCGAACCTCGAAGACGTGCGCGGGGACCGACGACGGGTCGAGCTTGACGAAGTTGTGTGGCCCGCGCCAGGTGTAGTTCGCGTCCGTGAGCAGGTCGTGCACGGTGAAGGTGTCGTCCCAGTCGAGCCCGAGCGCGTCCATGTCGAGGTGGACCCAGCTCGACTGGGGGTGATCGGGGTCGAGGGTCACGACGCTGAGCACCACGTCGTCAGCGGTGTCGGTCCGCTTGCTCCAGCACACGAGGGCCTCGTTGTCGGAGGCGTGGAAGCGGAGGTTGCGGTTCCGGTGCAGCGCCGGATGATCACGCCGGATCCCGTTCACCCGGGCGACGAAGTGCCGGAGGCTGTCCGGCCGGTCGACGTCCCAATGCCGGACCTCGTACTTCTCCGAGTGCAGGTACTCCTCGCTGCCGGGCTCTCGCGCCTCGTGCTCGACGAGCTCGAACGATGGTCCGTAGATGCCGTAGTTCGACGAGAGCATGGCCGCGAGCACGAGTCGGGCCATGAACGCGGGCCGCCCGCCGTGC
>Ga0209526_10002578_pt1 | contig 12228 bp, 13 predicted proteins | sample JacPinW_OM2H0_M1_FD_188566 | JGI IMG/M metagenome (GOLD analysis project Ga0209526, IMG submission 188566) | Forest soil microbial communities from Algoma, Ontario, Canada - Jack Pine, Ontario site 1_JW_OM2H0_M1 (SPAdes) (version 2) | ecosystem: Environmental > Terrestrial > Soil > Boreal...
CCCACCATGAGACGTATATTGATGTTTGCAAGCTTGTGGCTGGTTTTCGGGTGGTATGCAGCGGCGCAAGAGAGCGGCCCGGACCCGGCGGCCTCCAAGGAGGATGTGGAGAAATATTTGCAGGTGATGCATTCGCAGGAGATGGTGGGAAAGATGGTGGATGCGATGGCCAAGCCCATGCACCAGATGATCCATCAACAATATTTGAAGGACAAAGAAAAGCTGCCGGCGGATTTTGAGGCGCGGATGAACAAGATGATGGATGAATCGATGAAGAATTTTCCGTGGGACCAGATGATCCAGTCGATGGTGCCAGTGTATCAGAAGCATTTTACGAAGGGAGAAATCGACGCGCTGGTGACGTTCTACTCGACGCCGACGGGGCAGAAACTCCTGCAGGAAATGCCGGCGGTGACGGCGGAGGCGATGCAGAACATGATGCCGCTTTTGCAAAAGCATGTGGAAGCGCTGAATGAAAGAATGCAGGACGAGATTGCGGCGATGAAGAAGGAAACAGATGAGAAGGCGAGGAGGAAGGCGCCGGTTTCGAATAATTGAGGTGGAAATAGTTTGATAGTTTAAGAGTTAGAACCATTCGGAACGATAGGCGATCCACCAGCTTAGGGCCAGTGCGGGAATGGTGGCGGCAACCGCCCACCAGAATGGCAGCAACAGGTCGGCGAGGAGACCTATGACAGTGAAGCTGATCCAGAACATCTTGCGCTGCATGGAAGAAGTTTAGCGCCCGGGTGTGGTGCGAGCCAGATGAGATGATGTCGATGGCGTAAGAGAAAACCCGCACCCTTCCATACGGCACCCAAAGAGAATTTCAAGAGAAAGTGCGAAGCAGGAGAAAAGCCGCAGCGCTTCCGCGAGGAGACCGCGGTCACGCGCGGAACCGCCCTGCGCTACAGGTTCGCGTGCGAGTGGTCTGGCTTTTGGTGTGGAATTAGGGTACAGGTACTAGCGACGCCGGGGAGCGACGGAGGCAAGAGATGTCGAATGAACAACCGGGGAGTTCGACGCGGGGATTCCGGGTGGAATTGTACGAGGAGGAAGGAAAGCTGGTGGTGGAGTGCCACGGGAATTTGACGTTTGAGAATTCACCGCTGCTGAAGCAGGATGTGCGCGGAAAGATTCCAGAGCACAAGAAAATTGTGTTGGATCTTAAGGACGTGCCGCGGATGGATAGCTCCGGACTGGGAGCGGTTGTGGGACTGTATGTTTCGGCGCGGACGCGAGGGTGCAAGCTGGAATTGGCGAATGCGAACCAGGCGATTCGGGATTTGCTTAGTATGACGAATTTGCTGATGTTGTTTGAGGAGACGGGGAGGTCGGGTGGAAGGATGATGTAGAGGACCCCGAGAGAAACCCAAAAAAGGCCGATCTGATCTAAAGATTGGCCACGACCCAGGGGAAAAAGCAGATCCCTCACCTGCAATGCACGCGGGTACAGTTAGAGCAAAGGGAGTCAGGGAGCGAGGATGAACGAGGCGGGTTCGACGCAGTTTGCACTGGCGGAGCGGATTGATTTTGCGTGGAAGAATTTCAAGGATCAGCAGGCGACCATTCGTGCCTCGGATTTGAAGGCCGGGTATCTGGTCACGTTCCTGATTTTTTTCGGGGCCAGCACCATACCCTTGGGAAAAGAGGTGATCCCGCGGCTGCGTTGGGGCAGAGTGGCGGAGCTCACGGCGAGTGCGGTGTATACCTCCAGTTACTTTGTGTTTGCGATGGGATTTATATGGGCGCTGTACCTGATTTCGCAGGTGCTGATGCCGCGGATCACTCGGCACCATAAGAAGCCGGTCACCGGGCGAGAGTTGCTGTACTACGAGCATGTGCAGCGATATGCGGACAGCGCGGCGTACTACGAAGCGATGACAAGCGCGACGCCGGAAGAGATGCTGCGGAGTATTACGGACCAGGTGTTTGAGCTGTCGCTGATCTGCAAGAGGAAGGTGGAGTATTTGCGGGCGTTCACGCAGGCCTTTGAAGTGACTTTAGTGGCATGGTTCATCAGTACGGGGATTGGGTTTTGGATTGCGACGTGGAAGTGAGAGGAAAACTCACCACAGAGGACGAGAGAGAGCACAGGGTTCGGAACGGAGAGATCGAAGAAAAACCCAGCACCCACCTTTTACGGACCAGTGTCCTGGCCGATATTTAGATCGGCCTCTCTTGGGTTTCTCTTTCCTATGGAGAGCAGCTCGCCCATTCTCCTAACCCAAGATACAAGCAGCCGCCTTCCGAGGCGGGCGCCTTTTCTGATGTTGGCTCTGTCTTAGCCTGTCATCGCGACCGGAGCGGCCGGTTTTTTTCTTTCGCGCCGTAGTTTGGCGCGCCGGCCACGGAGCGAAGGGATCTTGGTTAGGTTTCCGACCCGCGCAACCCGATAGGATAGGCGCAGGAAGAAGAAATTCTCGCTCTTTTCCTTTTACTTTGCCGTTAGGCCTGGATGTGGGCTTCGAGGAACCAGAGGTCCTTGTCGGCTTCACGGGTCAGTTGGGTGAAGAGATCGGCGGTGATGGGGTCTTCGAGTTCGTCGGCTTCGTCTACGGAATTGCGAAGGCCGTTGGCATAGTGGCCAAAGTTGTGGACGAGGAACTTGATCATGGCGGGGCCGTCGATGGCGGAGAGGTCGGCTTCGTTGAGGCTGGACTTTGCGGCGGCTTCGCGAATGGTGCCGTTGGCCACACCGCCGATGGCGGTGATGCGCTCAGCGATCGTGTCGGTGTGATCTTCAATGTGTTCGGCTATGGAATCGAAGAGCAGATGGAGTTGGTAAAAGTCCTTACCCTTGACGTTCCAGTGCGCCCATTTGATCTGGCTGTAAATGTCGGAGCTGTCGGCGAGGCGGAGATTCAGCAGAGCGATCAAGGGTTGACGGTGCTCTGCGGGAACGGCGGCAGTCGAGTTAAATACCCGGGCGGTGGCGGTGGCGGCTTTGGCCATGGGAATCCTCCTAGAGAGAAAGTTGGGTTGACCTAGATATAGATGCACAGCCGGGGCGGATGGATAGGATATATCAGGAGTTGTTGTGGATGGAAAGAGTGAGCGGGGGAGGGCACAGCGGCCACAGAGAAGGACGCTTCACGGGAAGCCCAATAGCGGAGAGAACAGAGTCGCTGAGGTTCCTCTTCTCTTTGTCCGCCCTTGTCCTGTATGGTGCACCTTGTTGTTCTATCCGCCGGTCAAAAATTCGGTACAATCCCCCCATGCCGAGGCCCACCCAATTCCGCCTGGTCCTCGTCACCTGCTCCTCTCTCCCCGAAGCCCGCAAAATCGCCCGCGCCATCGTCCAGAAACACCTCGCCGCCTGCGTCAACATCCATACCGCGCCTGTCGAATCGATTTACACCTGGAAGGGCAAACTCGAAACTTCGCGCGAACAACTCCTGCTCATCAAAAGCACCGCTCGCCGCCTCAAATCCCTGGAAAGGGAAGTCCTCCGCATCCACTCCTACAAAACCCCCGAATTCCTCGTCCTCCCAATCTCTGCCGGCTCCCCTGCCTACCTCTCCTGGCTGGCGACCAGTGTGGGCTGAACAACGCTAGTTACGCATTAGGAAGGTTTTGTTGTCTCTTCGCTCGGGTTTGGCAGGCAAGAAGACATACGAAGCGACGTTGGCCAAAATCGAAAGCAGCGCATAGACAACCACAGAACGATCGGGTCGGATCTTGGCCTGGGGTTGCATATCGGGAACCGTCAACCTTGTCGGCAAAGCAATACCTGCTGTTGGCCGTTGGTCGCTCCTACACGTACAACAACGCCTGATCCAAATCCGCAATAATATCGTCCACGTCCTCAATCCCCACGCTCAACCGCACCAAACTATCTGTAATCCCCACACGCTCCCGCACTTCCTTCGGCATCGACGCATGCGTCATTACCGCCGGCAACGAAATCAACGACTCTACCCCGCCCAAACTCTCCGCCAGCGAACAAATCTTCACATGGTTCAGCACCCGCCGCGCCGCTTCTTCCGTACCCAGATCAAACGTCAGCATTGCTCCCGGACCCTTTTGCTGTTTCCGTGCCAGTTCATGCTGCGGGTGAGAAGCCAATCCCGGAAAATGCACTTTCCGTACCTTGGGATGCGCATCCAAATGCCGTGCCACTGCCAATCCATTCGCGTTGTGCTGCAGCATCCGCACCGCCAGCGTCTTGATCCCCCGCGACGTCAAAAAGCAATCCATCGGCGCCAGCCCTGACCCCGCCGACTTCTGAATAAAATAAATTCTCTCCGCATCGTCCGGCCGAGTCAGCACCACCGCTCCGCCCGTCGCATCGCTGTGCCCGTTCAAATATTTCGTCATCGAATGCACCACGATGTGCGCGCCCAACTCGATCGGTCTCTGCAGATACGGACTCAGAAACGTGTTGTCCACCACCAGCGTCGCATGCCGCTCATTCGCCAGCTTGGCCATCGCCGCAATATCCGTGATCCGCATCGTCGGATTCGTTGGTGTCTCGATATAAATCATCTTCGTGTTCGGCCGCATCGCCCCCAACACAATGGCGTAGTCCGTTGTATCCACGAAGCTGAACTCCAACCCAAAATGAACCAGTAATTGAGTCGACAGCCGGTACACACCGCCGTAAACCGCTTCCGATAGCACCACGTGATCCCCAGGCCTCAGCAAACGGAACACCGCATCGATTCCCGCCATTCCAGAAGTAAACACATATGCGTTGTGGCCCCCCTCCAGCTTTGACACCGTTTGCTCCAGCGCCTTCCGGTTCGGATGATTCGTCCGCGCGTAGTCGTACCCGCCCTTCGTCTTTCCCACTTCCTCGTAAACGTACGTCGAAGTCTGGTAGATCGGCGCGACAATCGCTCCTGTAGCCGAATCGGGCTCTTGCCCTACATGTATCGCGTTCGTCGCAAATCCCATTCCGCTCTCCTCGCCCCGCACTCGTACCAGGGACACCCGAACTTACAAGACACCCTCCACTCCCGTCAAACCCTACTCATTCCAGGATTTCTAAGCCTTGGGTACAACGTCGACTCCCAATGAACTTGAGGGTGGGCTCTTACCATCGCGAACGCCTTTCTCATCGGTATTTTTCTGTACGTCTCTGCTCTCTGTGGTGATAATCATCTGTCTTCGTCAAGCGCCACACAGCCCAACTTGACCTCCCAACTCGTTCAAGCGAACATATTCCCAGGTGCATCATGAAAATCCTCCGTCTTTTCCTTCTGACGACTTTCTTCCTGCACACCCTCTTTCCACTCCTCGCTCAATGTCAACAAGGCAAAACTCCGCCTACCCAAGCTCCCGCTCCCATCCCACGTCTCACCATCGAAGTCACGGGCGGCGACGCCAACAAGCCGGTGGAGAACGCCAGCGTCTACGTAAAAACTCTCAACCAGCACCTCATCAAAGATAAAAAAACCGAAATCAACGTCAAAACCAATCCAGGCGGCGTCGCTCACATTCCTGCAGCACCCACCGGTCGCGTCCTCATTCAAGTCATCGCCGAAGGCTGGAAAACCTACGGCCACTGGCATGACATCACCGATCAACAACAAGTCATCAAAGTCCATCTCGACCGTCCACCGAAGTGGTATTAAATTCGCCCTCAAACCTCGAAATGCGGCGCTGGCTGTTCACCCCAAAGCCGTTCTTTTGCGCCTGAGGGATCTGCTTTTCTCGGAAAACGTTGGGCGCATTTCAAGCGATACCCGGTGTTCCAATTATCACCCGCACATCTCCCTAGTCCTTTCAACCGCTTACGGCTTGCAAAGAATAATGATTCTAGAATTTCCCATCGCTTTCCATAGTTTTCTCTTTGCGTTCGGTTTTTTTCTTTCGCTGCACAATTTTTGTGCAAACCGCATCATCATGTTGAATCTCGAAGGGGTTACTCCGGTTTTTCCTGTACTTTCCACAAAGTTATCAACACTTGTGTTGAAAACTTAACAGCCCAGAAACTTTTCTTCTCGCACTTCGGCATTCTTCGTGCTACAAGTCTGTTCGAAATCACTCCATTCTTTTTGCCAGTTCCATTTTCCGTTGCTATATTTGTCTACGGAAGGTACATGGCTGATTCCTACGACGGTCCTTTTTCTCTCGTGCGCATGTTCTGGGGCAATCTCGCCGCACGCCCCCTGCGTTGTTTCCTCAGCATTGTCGCCATCGCCATTCAAGTCGTTCTCGTTCTCATGATCGTAGGCCTCACCTCCGGTGTCATCGCTGAATGGGGTAAGCGCGTCGAAGGCGTTGGCGCCGATATCCTCGTCCAGCCTCCCAACTCCTCCATTTTCTTTGCCTTCTCCAGCGCCGTGATGCAGGAATCCCTCGGCGATCAAATCGCCAAGCTTCCCGGTGTCGATGAAGTCGCCCCCACGCTCATCCTCTCCGATCCTAAAAGCCTCATGATCATCTACGGCATCGACTACAAACGCTTCAACGCGCTAAGCCAAGGCTTTATCTTTCGTTCCGGCCGCCCCTTTCAGGCTCCCGATGAAGCCCTGGCCGACGACATCGTCGCGCAAACCCGTCACCTCAAAGTAGGTGACACGGTCACACTCATAAATCACAGCTTCAAGATCACGGGCATCGTCGCTCACGGCAAAGGCGCGCGCTTCTTCATTCCCCTGAAGTCCGGCCAGGACATTGTCGGCGCCGAAAATCGCGTCTCCATGTTCTTCGTTCGCAGCAAAGGCGACACCGAGGCCACTCGCACCGAAATCCTCAAGCTCGATCCGCAAAATCGCGTCCGCTCTATGTCCGAATATGTCTCCCTCATGAACTCATCGAACTTGCCCGAACTAAAACCCTTCATCCGTACCATGGTTGTCCTTGGCATCGTCATCAGTTTCCTTGTCGTACTCCTCAACATGCACACCATGGTTCTCGAGCGCACCCGCGAAATCGGAATCCTCAAAGCCCTCGGCTTCTCGCGTTTTGACATCGTCAAACTCCTCCTCGGTGAAACTTTCGTCCTCACCATCCTCGGCAGCATCTTCGGCATCCTCATCACTTTCCTTACCCAAGCCATCCTCAAGGAAACCGACCCCGCACTGTCCCTCCTCCTCACCCCGCAATGGATTCTCGGTTCAATGGGTTTAGCATTGATAGGCGCGTCCGCTGGCGCCGCTGTCCCCGCCTTCCGTGCCTCCGGCTTCGATCCCGTCGACGCCCTCGCCTACGAATAATCCCATCCGCTCTTTCTCTGTGCCGTCTGCGTCCTTATTTTGTGAAAATTCCTTGCACTCTTCTCCGCGAACTCTGCGGTCCTCTGTGCCCTCTGGGTTCATTCTTTTCTTACCTTGCTTGCCTGTTTCTTTTTCCTCAGCCCTCGCCGATCCCCGACGTTGCGCCTCCACCTCGAAACTGCAAAAATATCTCACACACCAAGCCGCCCCCATCCGCGGCCATGGCGGAAGGAGCTCTGCATGAAACGCCTCTCACTAGTCGCTGCCGCTTGTTGCCTGTTCTTCATCGCCGCCGCCCCGGCTCCAGCTCAAGTAGACCTGAATTTCTTCAAGCGCTCTTCCATCGCAAAATATCTAAACCCCGTCGTCGGCAAAGGCGCCGAATATCGGTCTACGGAAAAAGATTCCTCGGGCGCAAAAATACATTCCACTGTCATCGGCATCGTCGGCAAAGACACCGTCGAAGGCAAAGCGGCCTTCTGGATGGAAGTTACCAGCGAAGGCGAACGCCCACCGTCTCTAGGCAAGATGCTGATTACCCGGGACGACTTTGGCGTCCACCGCACGATTTTCAAGTTGCCCGGTCAGCAAGCCATGGAAATGCCTTTGACCCCCATCCAAGGTGGGCGCGCGGAGAAAATGGAAGAGAAGGAGTGGCGCTCCGTCGGCATCGAACCCCTCAGCGTTCCCGCCGGCACCTTCCTCTGCGAACATTTCCACAACGACAAAACCAACGAAGACATGTGGTCCAGCGACAAGGTGACGCCCTTCGGTATGGTCAAGCTGCTTGATGGCAACACCACGACCGTCCTCGCAAGACTCATCCCCGATTTTCAAGATCGCATCACCGGTCCAGTCAAACAATTCGACCCACAAGCCTTCAAACAGCAAATGATGCAAAAGCAAAATCAGAACCAGAACCAGAACCAGAACCAGAACCAGAACCAGAACCAGTAAGCTAGCCGTTTCTTGGCCGTACCGTCTTTCCATCTAACCAACGACAAATGAACTTGAGCTCCACTATCCGCGCGGTTTGCAGAGGGTGGGCTCTTGCGATCGAACGCCGCGAACCTTTTCTCCCGGTTCTTGGGTTCCCCGTTTCTATCTTGGGAACGCCTTCTACTGCCCGCCGTAGGAGGGAGGCGTCCGCTCTCGCGTTCTCGGTCATCCCGACCGAAGTGGCGGGAGCTTGTCCATAACTTAGCCATTCGCTCGACACGTGAATAGCCGCGATTGTTCGTCCAAAACTCCTGAACTCTTCCATCCTCTCCACCCCAAAATCCTCTTTTCCCCCGGCCTCATCTCCTGTACCCTTTTTCACAGACCATGACCGAAACTCCCCTAATCAATCCAGACAAATTTCTTCCTGCACGCGTTATCGAGCGGCGCACCATTGCGGACGACCTCTTCATCCTTCACGTCGATCCGGGCGGACCCTTCAATTTTCTGGCCGGCCAATACGCCACCCTGGGCGTCGTTGCCGGAGAAAAGCGCATCGAGCGCGCCTATTCCATCGTTTCTTCTCCCTACGAAAGCCATCTCGAATTTTTCGTGGAATATGTTCCCCAAGGGGAACTCACCCCGCACCTCAACAATCTCGTCGTAGGCGACTCTCTGCTCCTGCGTCGCATTCCCAAGGGACGCTTCACCCTCGATCTTCGCAGTGGGCGCAAAAATCATCTTCTTCTCGCCACCGTTACCGGCGCCGCTCCCTACGTCAGCTATATCCGCACAATTTTTTCGGATTGGAAAAAGGGAACTACCCCGATGCCTGGCGAACATCGCCTTTTCTGCGTTCAGGGCGCCAGCCGTTCCTGGGAGTTTGGTTATCGTGATGAACTGGAAAAGATCGCGGCCGAAGCACCGTGGCTCAAATATGTGTCCACCGTCAGCCGCCCGTGGGAAGACGCTCCCTGGGCCGGCGAACGCGGCCGCGTAGACGACCTCATCCGCAAATATATCGATCTCTGGAATTTAAAGCCGGAAAACACCACCGCGTATCTCTGCGGCCATCCAAGCATGGTAGAAAACGGCCGCGGCATTCTGCAACGCGCCGGCTGGACCAAACAAGGCATGCAAGACGAAGTCTACTTCGTCCCAGCTAAAGAAGCCTCCGCCGAATAATCTTCCCGGATCTATCTTGCTTATGTAGGAACCACCATCTGAGGCGGTGGTTCTGTCTTTTCTTACGCCACATAACACGCGAACTGTTTCTGCAAAGGTGGGCGCTAACGGTCGGGCGCTGCAAATCCTCGACTCTTAACTCTTCGTCGACCTGCCTTAAACTCCCCCGTTTAACTCTTCCATCCGCGCCGTGACATCCTGAATCGTTTCCAGCGGTACCGTCAAATGCACCGTCCCGTCACTTCCATCGACGTCCACGCGCAGCTTCCCATGCTCCGTAGCAATCCGCACATGCTTGTCCGGCGTCGACACCTCCGCAAGCACCGCATCCGGATAATTGCGCAATTCCTTTGCTCCTACATGCAACGCCGGCAAAACGTCCCGGGCTTCCCTTGCGGCGTTTTTCAGTGCGTGCCGTGGAGCCACATGCATCCCGACACCCACCACGATCGCCGGCACCCAGAAGTGCACATGCGACCCGCCAATCTTGTTTTCATCCACGTCCACACGTATCACTCCCTCGTGAAATGTGTACGCTGCACCCACAACCAGTGTCGCCGCCAACCCCAACGCTGCCTTCGCTATCAGCAACATCGTTCACCCTCTCGAAGCTCCCTTCGCTTCCTAGTTCTGTCATCCCGACCGGAGCATGCCTTTGTGTCCTGTGTGCCTTCAACCGGGATGGCTGGTTTTTTCTGATCTTCAGTTGCTCACATTCTTCGAATCGATCCACACACGCACAAGGTTCTGGCTGTCCTTCACCGTCACCAACTCGATATCCCCATGCGCCGAAAGCGCACGCAGCGCCGCCACCACGTCCAGCTCATCCTTGCCTGCAGAGAACAACGCATCCACGACCTTGATCGGCACCTTTACTTCCACCTTCGATTCCGCCGCGGCCTCGCCCTTCGCGGTCTTTTTCCCGTGCTCTTTGTCCGTCACATTCACGAACAGGTAGCCGCCGCTTTTCGCCACCCGCACGTTATTCTCGTTGCTCTGCACCGTCACGTACTCGCCGTCCTTCGCTGTCCGCACCGCATCCAGTAGCGCCCGGACGTCCACATCTTGCATGTGCGCGTTATCGATATGCACCCTGCCATCCTTCAAATTTCCGTTGTGGATCGCCGGCAGCACCTTCGCGGCCATCTCCACCGGCACGTTTACCCTCACCGTCTCGCCCCCGCTCTCCTTGTTCTCGACCCGCACGTGGATCCACTGCTCGCTCTTCCCGGTCTTTTCGCTGGAAGTCTCGCTGGACGCCGCCTGTGCCATCACCGCCCTGGGTGTCATCGCCGCAAACGTAAACGTAGCGAACGCAAAGGCCACCGTCCCCGCCACTCCACGGTTCAAGAAGCCCCGCGAACCGATCCCTTTGCTGCCTTTTCCGGTGGAACTGTTCATAGCGTCACCCCTTGCCTTCAACTACGCACACCCCCCTGCAAAAGTTCCACCCATCCCACATTTCCCCGCCAAAAAACAACAGGGCGCGCACCCTTTCGAGCCCCGCGCTCTTTCTCCTGCCTTTGTCCACGTGGCCTGTCCCGCCGTGCGGGGCTGGTTCTTGGGTTCCTGCTGTAAAGGTGCCACCCATGTCCGCACGATGAACACTCCGACCCAGTGCTTTATCGTGGGTTCCGAGTGGCAATCCGCTCATCGGGTTGCTTCCTGGGTCTCCCGGTAGCGCAGGGCGAGTCCACGCGTGCCCGCCGTCTCCTGGCGGGAGGCATATGACCTTTTTCCAGGGTTTGCCTTTTCTTACACCCATATTCCTGCTTGCCCGCCGCCCCATAGGGAAGGGAACTCCGGGTTCTTGATTCCCCAGTTCTCCCACCCACCCCGCCCATCTTCTAGATCACCTCGTCAAACGATCCGATCGCCTCCGTTCTGCCAGTGTTTCTTCCAGATCTCCTGGGTGACCATTTTCTTTCGCGCCAAGCCAGTTTCAAAATTGATCCTTCGGCCGGTTTATTTATGAAAATGTCTTTCTTGACCTAACCACGAGCGGCGCAACGAGACCACCGGCCAACAAGGAACGGGTTGGATGCGCTGCAGGCAGAACAGAACTTGGGGGGGCTCCACTCTCGGCGGCATTTGCGGAGCAAGGGCTCTGACGACCAACCCCCCGAATCCTTCCTCTCTATTCTCTTGGTTTTTTCTGATGGTTGCTGTGCTTGCAGGTGGGGTGTATTAACCGATATGGCTTCTCCTCCGGTGTCTACTTCTCGATCAACACTCCATTCATCCCAGACTGGGGAAATAGCGTCTCCGGCGACACCGGCGAAAGCGGCGCTCCATCGTCTTCCGCTTCCACGTCGTGCCGGTGCCTCAACGAATGAAAGCTCATTCGCAACAGATCAAATGCGCTGTACAAAATGTTGCCCCTCACAATGTCGCTCTTATAGGTCAGGATTTGCGTCCGGAAGTAGCGCGTCAACCTCCATTTCGGCCGCACCGGAATCAACGGATTCCCCCTCGCAAACTCTGCGCCCGGTGCCTCGCAGTTCCGCAAGTCCAACACCGTCAACATCCCGTCCGTCCTCATCTCGTCGCCAGTTGCATTGGTCATCACCTGCGGCAACTCCGCTCGCGGCAGCAAGTGCACCGCCTTCACACAACCCCCCAGCGACAAATCCCGCGCCAGCATATTCACGCCTTCGTCCAGATTCCGGTCAATGTGATGGATGAATTTCCTGTTCTTCAGCGAAAGCGCCGCACCCGTCTCTCTTGTATACGCCCCGAGCCACGCCGTCTTCCCTTGTATTTTCTTTTCCTGTTCCCAGATCCGCAAATGCTCCCGCTTCCCATAACTGTTGAAACTCTTCTGCCACGCCCCGTCCTGCGCTTGTCCACCCAGATACTGTCGCGAAATCGGCTCGGTCGTGTAATTCGAATACGTTAAAAACGCTCCCATCTGCCGGAGCACGCTCTTCGTCGAAGT